>Ga0164243_10002322_pt1 | contig 31611 bp, 21 predicted proteins | sample OricompcompostOP_FD_108781 | JGI IMG/M metagenome (GOLD analysis project Ga0164243, IMG submission 108781) | Organic Plus compost microbial communities from Emeryville, California, USA - Original compost - Organic plus compost (OP) | ecosystem: Engineered > Solid waste > Mixed feedstock >... | reverse complement strand
CGATCCGGACCTGGGGCACCGGCAGCGTGTAGACCGGGCTGGACTCCAGCACGCTCAGGTCGAGCGTCATCGCCCCGAACATGAAGGCGGCCGAGTGCGGACGGGGCGGTCCGGGCTCGCCGCTCAGGCGCTCGTAGAGTCCGCGGTGGTCGACCGTCCGTACGACCTGGCCGACCAGCCCGTTGGCCCTGGCCTCCGTGCTCGGCTCTGGCTGCCGCTCCAGCACGAGCGCGCGTATTCCGGCCAGGCCCAACTCGCAGGCCAGCATCAGCCCGTTGGGGCCGCCGCCCGCGATCACGACGTCGGCGGTCTCGACGGCCCGGGCGGCTCCGGTGACTTCGGTGACTTCGGCGCTCACTGCTTCCGCTCCCCCTCGTCGGCAGCTGCGGGTACGGGCAGGCCGGCCGCGAGGCGGGCGAACACCTCGTCCAGCAGCGGGCCGAGCGGCACCGGCGGATCCGCGCGCAGCCAGTGCTCGATCGCCGTGGCGGTCGCACCGCCGGCCGCGGCGGCGACCAGCTTCGGATAGATGTCGCGTGCGGGCCGGGTGCCGGTGCGCTCGCCGACCGCCTCCGCCAGTTCGGCCTCGGCGAGGGCGTCGGCCTTCAACACCTCGCCCCGGACGGCGGGTTCGGCCAGCATCAGCCGGATCGCGTCGAGCTGCCGCGGGTCCGGGACGCGGTCGCGCTCGCCTTCCGTCCCGGGGACGAACTGGGCGCGTACGGAGGCGGCCACCGCCTCCCACAGCGGCTCTGCGGCGGGCCGGTCGCGCAGTGCGCCGGCGATGCGGCGCATCCGGTCCAGGTGGCGGGCGGCGATCGCCTCGGCCTTGCCGGAGAAGTAGTTGCGGAAGGTGCGTACGGACACGTCGGCCTCGGCGGCTATGTCCTCGATCGACACCTCGGCCCAGCCGCGCTCGGTGATCTGCCGGATCGCGGCCAACGTCAGTGCGTCGCGGGTCTGTTGCTTCTTGCGCTCGCGCAGCCCGCCGCGAGCGCTCTCGGGTTCGGCGGCCATGCGGGAACCGTAGGCCACTTTTTGCCGAGAGTGCAAAAATTCCCCAGCGGCAAGGAAATTGGCACCCCAGGGCCGCCCTTGCCCGTCTATTACCGGTGGGTAGCATGGGCGCCGGGAAGCGCGCCGTCCGGCGTACCCGAACCGCACCTGGAGGAGAGCCAACGTGCCTCGTACCGCTAGGGACGTCGTCTTCGTCGACGGCGTCCGTACCCCGTTCGGAAAAGCGGGCCCCAAGGGCATCTACCACGAGACCCGCGCCGACGATCTCGTCGTCAAGTGCATCCGTGAACTGCTGCGCCGCAACCCCGACTTGCCGCCGGAGCGGGTCGACGAAGTGGCCGTCGCCGCGACCACCCAGATCGGCGACCAGGGGCTGACCCTCGGCCGCACCGCCGGCATCCTCGCCGGGCTGCCGGAGACCGTGCCCGGCTACTCGATCGACCGCATGTGCGCGGGCGCGATGACCGCGGTGACCACCACCGCCGGAGCCATCTCGTTCGGCGCCTGCGACGTCGTGGTGGCCGGCGGCGTCGAGCACATGGGCCGGCACCCGATGGGCGAGGCCGTCGACCCCAACCCCCGCTTCGTGTCGGAGAAGTTGGTCGACGAGTCCGCGATGTTCATGGGGATGACGGCGGAGAACCTGCACGACCGCTTCCCGCAGCTGACCAAGGAGCGCGCCGACGAGTACGCGGTGCGCAGCCAGGAGAAGGCCGCCAAGGCGTACGCCGACGGGCTCGTCCAGCCCGACCTGGTGCCGATCTCCGTGCGGCGCACCAACGCCGAGGCGGGGGAAACCGGTTGGGGTCTGGCCGTCGAGGACGAGCCGATGCGGCCGGGCACGACGCTGGAGCAACTGGCCGGTCTGAAGACGCCGTTCCGGGCGCACGGCAGGGTCACGCCGGGCAACTCGGCCGGCCTGAACGACGGCGCGACCGCCTCGCTGCTCGCCGACGAGGAGACCGCGCGCGAGCTGGGGCTGCCGGTGAAGATGCGGCTCGTGGGCTACGCCTTCGCGGGTGTGGAGCCGGAGGTGATGGGCGTCGGCCCGGTGCCGTCCACCGAAAAGGCCCTGGCCCGCGCCGGGTTGGGCATCGACGACATCGGGCTCTTCGAGATCAACGAGGCGTTCGCGGTGCAGGTGCTGGCCCTCCTGGACCACTTCGGCATCGCCGACGACGACCCGCGCGTCAACCAGTACGGCGGCGCCATCGCCTTCGGCCACCCGCTCGCGTCCTCCGGGGTACGGCTGATGACCCAGCTGGCCCGGCAGTTCGAGCGGCAGCCGGAGGTGCGGTACGGCATCACCACCATGTGCGTCGGCTTCGGCATGGGCGGCACGGTCATCTGGGAGAACCCGCACCACGAAGGGGCTGGCAAATGAGCACCGACACCACGGAACTGCTGCGCGGGGCGGCCGAGCTGTTCCCCGACGAACTCGTCACCGAGGCACACGTACGCCACCTCCAACTCCCCGGCAGCGCAGGCCGGTTCGCGCTCATCACGCTGGACAACGGGGAGGACCACACCAAGCCGACCACGTTCGGGCCGGCCTCGCTCGCCAACCTCGACGCCGCGCTCGACCAGGTCGAGCGGGAGGCGGAGGCCGGCGAGATCGTCGGCGTCGGGCTGACCGGCAAGCCGTTCATCTTCGCCGTCGGCGCCGACCTCAAGGGCGTCGAACTGCTCAAGCGGCACGAGGACGCGCTCGCGATCGGCCGGGGCGGGCACGCCGTCTTCCGGCGGCTGGGCACGCTGCCGGTACCGTCCTTCGCGTACTACAACGGCGCGGCCATGGGCGGCGGAGTCGAGGTCGGGCTGCACTGCACGTACCGCACCGTCTCGTCCGCTGTGCCCGCGTTCTCGCTCCCGGAGGTCTTCCTGGGGCTGGTGCCGGGCTGGGGCGGGTGCGCGCTGCTGCCGAACCTGATCGGCGCGGACCGCGCGGTCTCCGTCATCATCGAGAACTCCCTCAACCAGAACCGGCAGCTCAAGGGCGCCCAGGTGCACGAACTCGGCATCGCCGACGCGCTGTTCGAGGGCGCGGACTTCCTGGAGCAGTCGCTGCGCTGGACCGCGTCCGTGCTCAACGGCGAGATCGAGGTCGTGCGCGCCGACGTCGACCTGGACGAGAGCTGGGACGCGGCCGTGGCGCGCGGCAAGGAGATCGCCGACAGCAAGGTGCACGGCGCGGCCCCCGCGGCGTACCGCGCGCTCGACATCGTCGCGCAGGCCAAGAACGGCGATCTGCGGGCCGGCTTCGACGCCGAGGACAGCGCGCTCGCCGACCTGATCATGAGCGGTGAACTGCGCAGCGGCATCTACGCGTTCAACCTCGTGCAGAAGCGCGCCAAGCGGCCGGCGGGCGCGCCCGACAAGTCCCTCGCCCGCCCGGTCACGAAGGTCGGCGTGGTCGGCGCCGGGCTGATGGCCTCGCAGCTGGCGCTGCTGTTCGCGCGGCGCCTGGAGGTGCCGGTCGTGCTGACCGACATCGACCGGGCGCGGATCGACAAGGGCGTCGCGTACGTCCACGAGGAGATCGACAAGCTGCTGCTCAAGGGCCGGATCAACCAGGACAAGGCGAACCGGCTGAAGGCTTCGGTGACCGGCTCGCTGGACAAGGCGGCGGCGTTCGCCGACGCGGACTTCGTGATCGAGGCCGTCTTCGAGGAGATGGCCGTCAAGCGGCAGGTGTTCGCGGAGGTCGAGGCCGTGGTGCCGGAGCACGCCGTCCTCGCCACCAACACCTCGTCCCTGTCGGTGACCGAGATGGCGGCCGAACTCGCCCACCCCGAGCGGGTGGTGGGCTTCCACTTCTTCAACCCGGTGGCGATTCTGCCGCTGCTGGAGATCGTACGGGCCGAGCAGACCGACGACGCCTCGCTGGCCACGGCGTTCTCCGTCGCCAAGTCGCTGCGGAAGACCGCGGTGCTGGTCAAGGACGCGCCGGCGTTCGTCGTGAACCGGGTGCTGACCCGGTTCCTGGGCGAAGTGCTGCGCACGATCGACGAGGGCACGCCCGTCGAGGTCGCCGACCGCGCGCTGGCGCCGCTCGGCCTGCCCATGTCGCCGATCGAGCTGCTGGAGCTGGTCGGCCCGGCCATCGCGCACCACGTGTCGCAGACGCTCCACTCGGCCTTCCCGGACCGCTTCGGCGTCTCGGAGAACCTGGGCCGCGTCGTGGCGGCGGGCAAGTCCAGCCTGTACGTGCACGATTCGGGCAAGCCGGAGCTGGACCCGGAGGTGGCCGCGCTGTTCGAGACCGGCAGCACGGTGCTCACGGAGGAGCAGGTGCGCGAGCGGGCGCTGAACGCCATCGCCGAAGAGGTGCGGCTGATGCTCGACGAGGGCGTCGTCGCCGAGCCGCAGGACATCGACCTCTGCCTGATCACGGGCGCGGGCTGGCCGTTCCACCTCGGCGGCGTCACCCCGTACCTGGACCGGGAGGGCGTGAGCGAGCGCGTCACCGGGCAGCGGTTCCTGGAGCCGGGCGTCGCCAGCGTGCCGGCGTAGTCCGCCGTCGAACCGGCGCCGCTGCGGCGGGAGTCGAGGCTCCCCCGCGGCGGCGCACCGCGCTCGCCCGACCTGCCGCGGTGACCGTCTGCCGCGGGCGCTCGTCCGGCGCCGGACGCAGGGGCGAGTTCGTCCCCAGCGCGTCCGCGCGGGCGCGCTCAGCCGAGGCGGAGTACGGCCACCCCGAAGGGCGGCAGCGTGACCTCCGTACGCTGCTCGCCGGTCTCCAGGTCGTACAGCGCGGAGCCGTCGCGGGTCCGCGGGCGCACCGTCAGTTCCCGCTCGGACTGGCCGACGAGCCAGGCGAAGCGGCGGCCGTCCTCGTGTACCAGCACGTCGGCGCCGGCGTACGGCGAGTCGACCGTCAACTCCCGCCGTACGCCGGCGAATTCGGCGAGCGCGTCGTAGAGCCGGCCGGTGTCCTCGGGGTTGGCCCGGGTGGTGCCGGCCGCCAGATACTCCAGCGGGTAGGTGCACAGCACCGCCGTGCCCGCGCCGACGGAGTGCCGCAGCAGCGCCGGCCGGCCGTGCGCGTCGGTCGCCACCACGCGTGCGCCGCGCGGCACCACCGGCAGGTACGCCCGGCTGTCCTCGCTCCAGCGGCACCGGGCGACGGGAAAGCGCAGCCGGTCCCCTGCGTGCAGCGAGCCGAAGTCCTCCTCGAAGGCCAGCTCCGCGGTCTCGTCCTCGATGGGCTCGAACAGCCCGTAGGACAGCTGGAGTTCGACCCCGAAGAGGCCGTCGAGGTCCTGGAACCAGGGGCCGCGGGTGGTGCCCTGCTCGCCGGAGCAGTAGGAGAGGAAGACCGTGGCGCCGGCTTCGGCGAGCTGCCCGAGGCGGCGCCGGGTCGGAGCCAGCAGCTGGCGCGTGGAGGGCAGCAGGTAGAGCCGGCCTTCGGCCTCGTCGCCGTGGAGCCCGTCCTGTTCGCGGACGAAGGCGAGCGGCAGGTCTGCCGCGCGGGCGGCGGTGTGGCTCTGCCGCAGCGACTCGAAGACGACGGGGCGGTCGCGGTCGTAGCCGACGGGGTGGCCGCGTTCCAGGAAGGCGGGCACGACGAGGGCCGCGTCGGTGTCGGCGCGGCGGCAGCGCTCGACGTCCACGGCCTCCAACACGCGGGCGAACGCGGACAGTTCGCGCAGCGGCGGCTTCGGGCGGCCGGCGTGGTCGGTGATGCCGAAGTGCATCTCGAAGCCGTGGTGGTCGTACGGCGGCTGCTCCAGCAGCGCGTCGTAGTCGGTGTTGTTCCAGGCGAGCCAGCCCGTCGCGCCGGCCAGCAGCGAATTGTGCAGCACCTGGCGGTAGTAGACGGCGGCGTTGTCGCCGGACACGAAGTCCGTGGACAGCCCGAACTCCTCCAGGATCACCGGCTTTCCGGCCACGGCCGCCAGCTCGCACTCGAAGGCGGCGCGGTGGTGCTGCCGTACGCGGTCGGTCTCCATGCGGTAGACGTGCGGGCCCGCGAAGTCGACGAGGTGCGCGGTCTCGCGCAGCGAGAAGCCGTTCTCCCGGCCGGACACCTCCATGCCCCAGGCGCCGTCGCCGAGCGAGACCGGCTGGGTTGCGCCGGCCGCGCGCACCGCGTTGACGACGGCCTCCGCCCAGGAGTTGACGTGCTCGCGGGGCGGCGGCTGCTCGCCGGGGCCACGGCCGTACACCGGCATCTCGTTGCTCACCAGCCAGGCGGTGACGGCGGGATGGCGGTGGAAGCGGCCGGCCATCTCCTTCGCGAACCACGCCTGCCGGGCCACCATCCACACGTCCCCGTACAGGTCGCGGCCGCCGCGCCAGGACGGATTCCAGTTCTCGCCGGACATGTGGCCGACGAGGAACGTGGGGATCGAGCGCATCCCGAACTCGCGGTGCGCGTCGAGGAAATCGGCGAAGTGTGCGCACAGCGCTTCGTCGACGGTGTACGGAGTCGGCATGAAGTCCGGCCAGTAGAAGAACGACCGGGTGGTGTTCAGACCGTGCTCGCTCAGCACCCGCAGCTCGTCGCGGACCGTGTCCGGCTCGTACGAGCGCCACATCAGCGGACCTCCGCTGCGCGACCAGAAGTTGGCGCCGAGCCACGGCAACCCGGCCGGGTCGTGGGTGAGTCGGGCGTGGAAACGCTTCACGGTCGCGGCTCCCGGGGGCGGTTCGGCTTCGGGCGGGGCGGCTTCTCCCGCACGGGCGTGTACAGCACCGCGCCGTCGACGGTGGCCGCCCGCCGGTAGTGGCGCTGGACGTAGCGGCGCAGCGTGGGCGTGCGGGCGAGGCGGTAGGGCTTGCCGCGGGCGTCGTCGACGATCAACTCGGGCCGGCGGCGGGCGAGTTCGCGCCGGAAGTACGGCCAGGCGCCGGGCATCGCGTACTGCTCGCCGACGCGTGCACCGCCCCGTCCGCCGCTGAAATTGGTGAGGAAGCCGGCGGTGAGATAGCGGGAGGCCGGGCGGCGGCCGGCGAGCCAGTAGTCCTCCGGGTGCATGCCCCACACAAGTACCCGGTCGTCCGCGGCGGTACGCGCCCGCACCTCCGCCGACAGCCGCCGCGCGTGGTCGAGTTCGGCGCGCGGCGCCGCAGTCAGCGCGAAGACGACGAAGCCGGCGGTGAGCACGGCGGTGCCGCCGACCGCCGCCCGTACGGCACGGCGGCCGCGTACGGACAGCCCGGCCGCGCCCAACAGCGCGAGCGGCGGCAGGAGTTGCAGGAAGTAGTGGCCGAAGAACTGGAAGCCGACCGCGGCGGCCGCCGCCGACACGGCGAGCCAGAGCCGGACGTCCGCGGTGGAGTGCCGGGCGGGTGCTGCGCCGGGGTCCGGGGCGAGCGGGCAGCCGGACGGTTCACCGCCTCCGCGCGGACGACCGCGAACGGGCCGCCCGCCCAGGCCCGTTGGCTCGCCGCACCGGATGCCGGGCTGCACCGGCCGAGAGGGCGCGGACGGCACCGGGTCCGTCTGATCCTGCTCACCGCTCTCGCCGTGCCCGGCGTCCCGGCTTCGGGGTACGGGCAGGCCGACGCCGCGACGGCCCCGTACGCCGCAGAGCGCCGAGCGCGTGGCGGAACCGGCGCTGCGTGCGCCGGAAACGCCCGCACCGCCCGCGAGTCGGGCGCGCGCCGGGGCCGCCGGGCGGTGGCCGCGGGAGCCGGTACCGGCCGTACGGCGCCGGGTCACGGCCAGCGCAGCCAGCACGGGAGCGCAGACGAGCGCCAGCACTCCCGCGTTCGCGGAGGCGCGCAGCAGCGCGTGGCCCACGGCCCCGGACGCCGACAGGTACGCGCCGGAGCCGGTCGCCGTCCAGTACGCGAAACGAGCCGGGCCGAACGCCGACGCGACGGCCGCCACCGGAAGCACCGCCGCAGCCAGCAGCCGCACCGCCGGACCGCCGAGCCCCGCCCACCGTCCGCGTCCCGGCCGCTCGCAGGCCGACGACTCGCTGAACGGCCGTGCGGGGGGCCGCCGTTCGCGGCGCAGCAGCAGGAACAGCACCGGCAGCAGCACCGCGCCGCCCGTCTGCTTGCTCAGCGCCGCGCCGGCCACGGCGAGGCCCGCCAGCGCCCAACGCCCGCGGTCCGCGCACCACATGGCGGCGACCGTCCACGGCAGCATGAACACCTCGAAGGTGGCCGCCTGGGTGTCCTCCGGGCTCAGGCCCACCGAGAGCAGCACGTACAGCGTCCCGGCGAGCCCGCCGGCCCGCACGCCCCAACGGCGCCGCGCGAGCGAGGCCGTCAGCAGCGCACCGGCCAGTACGGCCAGCGCGGCCGCCACCCGCAGCGGCGCCAGCGAACCGTGCCCGAACACCGCGAACGCCGCCTCGTACAGCCACGGCACCAGCGGCGGCTTGCGGTCCACGACCGTCTCGTAGAGCCGGCCGCCGGCCGCCAACTGCCGGGCCTGCGTGGCGAGATAGCCCTCGTCCGGGTTCCAGACCGGGCGGAGCGCCGAGGGCAGCCGTACCGCCGCCGTCAGCGCCGCAAGCGCCGGATACAGCACACGCCGGGAGGTGAGCGGTGGCAGCGGCATGCGCCCAAGCTATCGCCGCACCACTTGTCCGGCGCGGCTCGTGGTCGGCTCACCGCCCCCTTCACCCGCCGCTACGGCCGCCTGCGCACCGAACTCCCGAATGAGCCGGCCGACTTGAGGAGACCACATGATGGGGCCGGCGTGATCAGGCGGGCTTGATCAGGCCCACGAGATCGGCCCACGAGATCGGCCGACGTGATCGGGCCGGCGTGACCGATGGCGCGGCAGACCGTCCGGGCGGTCTGGGGAGGAGCGGCTCGCCACCGGGTCCGCAGCCGGGAACTGCCCCGGGAGCCGGCGCACCGGGCGAGGACACCCCGGGCGGCGCCCCGCCCCGGCCCGGACGCCCGGGCCCGCACCGGCACCGTGCCCGGTCGTAGGGTGTACGCGCCGCGGGCCGTGCGGGCCCGCGGGCGAACGTCCCGAGGCGAACGTTTCCAGGAGCGCAACCGTGTCCCTACCCTCCGAACTCCCCGGCGCCGCCCGCGAGTCGGAGCAGCGCACCGCTCTGCGGGCCGACTGCGCGGAGTGCTTCGGACTGTGCTGTGTCGCGCTGCCCTTCAGCGCCTCCGCGGACTTCCCCGCCGACAAGCGCGCGGGCGAACCGTGCGGCCACCTGCGGGCCGACTTCGGCTGCGGCATCCACGCGCGGCTGCGTGAGCACGGCTTCCGCGGCTGCACCGCGTACGACTGCTTCGGCGCCGGACAGCACGTCTCCCAGCACACCTTCGGCGCCCGAGACTGGCGCGGCCAACCGGCCCTCGCCCAGCGGATGTTCGAGGTGTTCCCGGTCGTGGAGCGGCTGCACGAGCTGCTGTGGTACGTCGCCGAAGCGCTGTCGCTGCCCGAGGCCCGCCCCGTACACGGCGAACTCCGCGCGGCACAACGGCACATCGGGGAACTCGCCGACGGCAGCGCGGAAGAACTCGCCGGGCTGGACGTGGCGCCGCTGCGCTCCACCGTCGGGCCGCTGCTCACCCACGCGTCCGAGCTGGCGCGCTCGGGCATCCCCGGCACCCGCGCCCGGCAGCCGCGGCGCACCGATCTGGCGGGCGCCGACCTCAAGGGCGCGGATCTGCGCGGCGTCAGCCTGCGCAGCCGGCTGCTGATCGCGGCCGACCTGTCCGGCGCCGACCTGCGTACGGCCGAACTCCTCGGCACGGACCTGCGGGACGCCGACCTGTCCGGGGCCGACCTGACCGGCGCCCTCTACCTCACCCAGCCCCAACTCGACGCCGCCCGAGGGGATGCGGCCACCGTGCTGCCCGGGCGGCCGGACCTGCGCCGGCCCGCACACTGGTGACCCCGCACTGGTGACCCGGGCGGCACGGCGCTCCCACTCGGCCACTCGATCGCTCGGGCTCAGGCCACCGCCGGCCGCCAACGCGCCCTGTACTGCGGCACGTTGGCGGCCGGCGGTTCGGTCGTCGTCGGTCGGCTACCGCCCGTCGGCCGGGGCGGGCGGCCGGGCGGCGGTCAGTCGCGGGCGGCCTCGGCGGCGGGCTCCGCGTCGTAGCGCCCGTCCAGCTTCGCCACCAGACCCGTCACCTGCCGGGCGATCGTCGCCGCGGTCAGGCCCGCGTCGGCCAGCACCTCCGGACGGGAGCCGTGCTCCAAGAAGCCCTCCGGAATGCCGAAGTCGCGCAGCGGCACATCCACGCCGGCGTCCCGCAGCGCCTGCGCGACCGCCGAACCGACGCCGCCCGAACGGCAGTTGTCCTCGACCGTCGCCACCACGCGGTGCCGCTCGGCCAGCGGCGGCAGCGCCTCGTCGACGGGCTTGACCCAGCGCGGGTCGACCACGGTGGCCGTGATGCCCTGCGCGTCCAGCAGGTCGGCGACCTCCAGGCACATCGGGGCCAGCGCGCCGACCGACACCAGCAGCACGTCCGGGGCGGAGACGTCCCGCGGCTGGCGCAGCACGTCCATGCCGCCCACCCGGGCAACGGCCGGAACGGCGGGCCCGACCGCGCCCTTGGAGTACCGGACGACCGTCGGGGCGTCGTCCACCTCGACCGCTTCGCGGAGTTGGGCCCGCACCTGGTCGGCGTCGCGCGGCGCGGCGAGCCGCAGCCCGGGCACACACTGCAGGATCGACATGTCCCACATGCCGTTGTGCGAAGGCCCGTCGGAGCCGGTGACGCCGGCCCGGTCGAGCACGAACGTCACCCCGCACCTGTGCAGCGCGACGTCCATCAGCAGCTGGTCGAAGGCGCGGTTGAGGAACGTGGCGTACAGCGCGAACACCGGGTGCAGGCCGCCGGTCGCCAGGCCCGCGGCGGACACGGCGCCGTGCTGCTCGGCGATGCCGACGTCGTAGACCCGGTCGGGGAACTCCTGAGCGAAGGCGTGCAGTCCGGTGGGCCGCATCATGGCCGCCGTGATGGCGACGATGTCCTCGCGCTCCCGGCCGAGCTTGACCATCTCCTCGCCGAAGACCGAAGTCCAGTCCGCGCCCGAGGACTTGACCGGCAGGCCGGTGTCCGGGTGGATGACCCCGACCTGGTGGAACTGGTCCGCCTCGTCCTCCAGCGCCGGCTGGTAGCCGCGGCCCTTCTCGGTGAGGCAGTGCACCAGCACCGGGCCGCCGAACCGCTTGGCCCGCTGGAGCGCCGACTCGACCGCCGCGATGTCGTGCCCGTCGATGGGACCGACGTACTTCAGGCCGAGGTCCTCGAACATGCCCTGCGGGGCGATGAAGTCCTTCAGGCCCTTCTTGGCGCCGTGCAGCGTCTCGTACAGCGGCTTGCCGACGACCGGGGTGCGGTTGAGCACCTCCTTGCCGCGGGCCAGGAAGCGTTCGTAGCCGTCGGTGGTGCGCAGCGTGGCCAGGTGGTTGGCGAGGCCGCCGATCGTCGGCTCGTAGGAGCGCTCGTTGTCGTTGACGACGATGACGAGCGGGCGGTCCTTGGCGGCGGCGATGTTGTTCAGCGCCTCCCAGGCCATGCCGCCGGTCAGGGCGCCGTCGCCGATGACGGCGACCACGTGGTCGTCCCTGCCGCGCAGTTCGTTGGCCTTCGCCAGGCCGTCCGCCCAGCCGAGGACGGTGGAGGCGTGGCTGTTCTCGATGACGTCGTGCTCGGACTCGGCACGCGAGGGGTAGCCCGACAGCCCGCCCTTGCCCTTGAGTTTGGCGAAGTCCTGGCGTCCGGTCAGCAGCTTGTGTACGTAGCACTGGTGGCCGGTGTCGAAGAGCACCCGGTCCTTCGGGGAGTCGAAGACCCGGTGCAGCGCGATGGTCAGCTCCACCACGCCGAGGTTGGGGCCGAGATGGCCGCCCGTGCGGGAGACGGCGTCGACGAGGAACGTGCGGATCTGCTCCGCGAGTTCCTCCAGCTGTTCGGGAGTGAGCCCGTCGAGGTCCCGCGGTCCCTTGAGGCGGGCCAGCGCCGCCCACCTATCCTCCGCCGCCCCGGGATACAGCGCTTCGCGCGGCCCCTTATCCACGGTGCCTCCTTGCTGTCGAACATGGCCTGGCTGCGTTGATCCGCCGAGTCTAGTGTTCCGTCCACGACGGCACTCTGCTGGCCGTGCGAGGTAGGTCACGCGATCGGTGCGCCGCCGGCGCGAACGTGTCACCCGGCACACGGACTTGACGCTTCCGGCAGCCGCCGCGTTCCACACGCTCCGGAGCCCGCGGCTGCCCGGGCGGCCGCGGGCCGGCCCGGACAGCACCCGCGGAGCGCCGCGGTCCGCCCGGCTGCGTGCGCAGCGAGGCCCCCGTCAGGTGCGGCCCGCGGTCTTCTGCGTACGGCGCGAGACCGAGTCGATGACGACGGCGGCGAGCAGCACCGCACCCGTGATCATGTACTGGATCTCGCTGGCCATGCCCTTCAGGTTCAGGCCCTGCTGGATGGACTGGATCACGAGGATGCCCAGCAGCGCCGACCAGATCTTGCCGCGGCCGCCGAACAGCGAGGTACCGCCGATGACGGCCGCCGCGATCACGTTCATCAGCGTGTTCCCGGCGCCGAGGCTCTTGGTGGCGCCGCCGGACAGGCTCGCGATGAACAGCCCGCCGAACGCGGCCAGCATGCCCGCGATCGCGAACACCGTGATCCGCACCCACTCGACGTTGATGCCGGCCCGCCGGGCCGCCTCCGCGTTGCCGCCGACCGCGAAGACCTGCCGCCCGTACGTGGTGCGGCGTACCGCGAAGTCCGCGATCACCAGCACGGCGAGGAACAGCACGAGGGCGAGCGGCAGCCCCTGCGACTGGTTCAGCACGTACGCGGCGGCGAACGCGAGCGCCGCCATGGCCGCGCTGCGCACCGCGATCTCGCCGTACGGGCGGCTGCGGAGCCCGGCCGCGCGCCGGCGCCGGGCGCCGAGCAGCTGGGCGCCGCCGTAGGCGAGCGTGGCGACCAGGGCGAGGCCGTAGGCGGCCGAAATGTCCTGGAAGTAGTAGCCGGTGAGGTCCTCGACCACGCTGTCGCCGGGGGTGTTGATGCTGCCCTCGGAGCCCATCAGCCAGATCTGCAGCCCGGACCAGCCGAGGAACCCGGCGAGCGTGACCACGAACGCGGGCACCCCGACCTTCGCGAAGAAGAAGCCGTGCAGCGCGCCGATGGCGAGCCCGCTGACGACGGCGAGCAGTGCGGCCAGCCCGTCCGGCACCTTGTGTACGACGCTGAGGACGGCCCACACCGCGGCCCCGACCCCGGCGACCGAGCCCACCGACAGGTCGATCTCGCCGAGCAGCAGCACGAAGACGATGCCGGTGGCCATGATGCCGGTGCCGGCGATGTAGACGGAGATGTCGCTGAGGCTGTCCGCGGACAGGAACGTGTGGTTCAGCGACTGGAAGACGACGGCGATGACGACGAGTCCGACGACGACCGGAAGCGAGCCGAGTTCGCCGCCGCGTATCCGGCGCCGGAAGTCGGACAGATAGCCCGCGAGGCCCGACTCGCGGCGCAGCAGCCGCGGGTCGGAGGCGGGCGCGGCGTCCGCCTGCTCGGCGGCGGGGGTCTTGGTGGTGGCGTCGCTCACTTCGCCGCCTCCTTCGCGGTACGGGCCTGACGGCGGGTGACGGCGTTGTCCGCGGCGCCGGTGATCGCGGAGACGATCTCCTCGTGCGAGGTCTCGGCGACCGTGAACACCCCGTTGTTGCGCCCGAGTCGGAGCACGGCGACGCGGTCCGCGACGGCCTGCACGTCGGCCATGTTGTGGCTGATGAGCACCGTGCCGAGGCCGCGCTCCCGCAGCCGCTCGACGAGGTCCAGCACCTGCGCGGTCTGCTCGACGCCGAGCGCAGCGGTGGGCTCGTCCAGGATGACGACCTTGGGGTCGCCGATGAGCGCGCGGGCGATGGCGACGACCTGGCGCTGCCCGCCGGACAGCGCGGCGACCGGGATCCGGACGTCCGGGATCCGGATGGAGAGCGTGTCCAGCAGCTCCATCGCCCGCTTCTCCATCGCGATCTCGTCGAGCAGGGCGGCGTGCCGTACCTCGCTGCCGAGGAAGAGGTTGGCGACGACGTCGAGGTTGTCGCACAGCGCCAAGTCCTGGTAGACGGTGGCGATTCCGAGCTGCTGGGCGTCGTGCGGCCGGGACACGGTGACCGGCCGCCCCTCCCACTCGATGGTGCCGTCGTCCACGGGATGCACACCGGCGACGGTCTTGACGAGGGTGGACTTTCCGGCGCCGTTGTCGCCGACGAGGGCGATCACTTCGCCGGCGCGTACCTCGAGGTCCACGTCGGTCAGCGCCTGTACGGCACCGAAGCGTTTGGAGACCCCGCGCAGCGCCAGCACGATGTCGTTCGACACTGGGTCAACTCCGATCTGTCGCAGAGCGGTTGGGCACCGCCGCCGGGCGGCCCGCGCGCGTACGGGCCGCCCGGCCCGGCGTCACAGCCCCGCGTCCTTGCAGGCGGCGGCGAACTGCTTGGTGCAGATCTGGCTCTTCTTGTAGACCTTGTCCTTGAGGATCGTGTCCTTGATGTTGTCCTTGGTCACGATCTTGGCGCTGTAAAGCTGCGCGGGGACGCCCTTCTTGCTCTTGCTGTCCGCGGTCTTCGGGGCGAGCGAGCCGATCTTCTTGCCGTTCAGCAGCTTCACCGCGATGCTCGCGGTCGTCTCCGCCTGCGGCTTGATCGCCTTGTAGATGGTGAAGGTCTGGTCGCCCTTGAGTATCCGCTGCAGACCGGCGAGTTCGGAGTCCTGGCCGCCCAGCGGCACGTCCCGTACGCCGGACTTCTTCATCGCCGTGGAAACGCCGCCGGCCTCACCGTCGTTGGCGGCGTAGACGCCGTCGAAGCCGTTCTTGCCGAGCTTGGTGATCGCGGCGCCCATCTTCTTGTTGGCCTCGTCCGGCGACCAGTCCGGGATGTCCTGCTCGTAGACGATCTTCTTGACCTTCTTGTCCAGGACGGAGTGCGCGCCCTTCTTGAACAGCGGCGCGTTGGGGTCGCTGGGCGAGCCGTTGATCATGACGACCCGGCTGTCCTTCGCCTTGCCGCCCAGCGCGTCGACGAGTGCGCGGCCCTGGAGCTTGCCGATCTTTTCGTTGTCGTAGGAGATGTACGCGGAGATGTCGCCCTCGGCCAGCCGGTCGTACGCGACGACCTTGACGCCCTTCTTGGCCGCGCGGTCCACCCAGCTCTGCGTGGCCTGGGCGTCGACCGCGTCCAGGATGATGACCTTGACCCCCTGCGACACCAGGGCGTCGAACTGCTTCTTCTGCGTCTCGGTGTCCTGCGCGGCGTTGTTGTACTTCACGTCGCAGTCCGAGCAGAGCGACTTGATCTTCCGCTCCATGTACGGACGGTCGAACGTCTCGTAGCGGGTCGTCTTGTTCTCGGGGAGCAGCAGACCGATGGTCTTGCCGTCGCCGCCGCTGCCTCCGTCGCCACTGCCGGCCTTGCCGCACGCGCCGAGCGAGAGCGTCATGGAGACGGCGGCCGTGGCGACGACCACGCGACGCACCTTTACGTTCATGGGGCTCAACCTCCCTGACATGGCCGCAGCACCGCGACCGAGGTGCTGGAAGTCAAGCCGGAGCCCCACGAGAGGTCAATAAGTCAATCATTAACGAGAAGGCAACGATGCCATTCGTTATGAAGCTAAACTTCCCCAATCGGGCATACAGCGGCGGAAGTTCACAGCACGGACGCCGCTGCCGTCGGAAGTTCACGGCAACGGATGCGGGACGGCGAGGGCTCGGTCGAGGGTTTCCGGCCGGGCCGGGTACGGCGCCCGGCGGCGACCGCAGCGGCTCCCCAACCGGCGCCCGGAGTACGGGAGTTGCGGAACCGGGCCGGGGCAGGCTCGTACTGAGCCCCCCGAGGGCCTCAGTGGGGCGGAACGGCGGCCCGTACGGACGCGGACTCCCCGCCGCCGGAGCCGGAGTCCTCGAAACCGGCGTCCTCCGCACCGCCCGCCGTGCTGTCCAGCAGCATCCCGTCGCCCATCTCGTTGAGCACGAGCGCGAGCGCGCCCAGCACCTCGGCCCGGCCGCCCAACGTGCCCGGGACGACGGCGACTTGGCGTGCCGCGCTGGGAATCGCGTACCGCGCCACCGAGTCCCGCACCGGGTCCAGCAGCAGATCGCCGGCCTCCGCCAGGTCGCCGCCGAGCACGACCCGCGCCGGGTTCAGCAGGTTGCACAGGTGGGCCACACCGCTGCCGATGTGCCGTCCGATGTCGGCGATCACCCGGCGGCAGCCCGGATCGCCCTCACCCGCCAGCCGCACCACGTCCGCCATCGTCAACTCGGTGCCGTGGCTGGAGTGCAGCAGCGGCAGCACATGGCGAGCGGCGGTGAAGGTCTCCATACAGCCGCGGTTGCCGCACCGGCACACCGGGCCCGACTCGTCGAGCGTGATGTGCCCGATCTCGCCGGCGGTGCCGCCCGGACCGCGGTAGATCTGGCCGCCGATCACCAGCCCGGCGCCCACCCCGCTGGCGATCTTGATGTACGCGAGGTCGCCCGAGCCCCGGCCGTTGCCCCACACCTGCTCGCCGAGCGCGCCGAGGTTGGCGTCGTTGTCCACGTACACCGGGAGCTTCAGCCGCGCCGCCAGCTCCGCGCGCGGATAGGTGCCGACCCAGCCCGGCAGGATGGAGGTGGAGCCGAGCGCTCCGGTCTCCACGTCGATGGGGCCGGGCACGCCGAGGCCGGCGCCGATCAGCTTCTCCGGGCGGACGCCCGTACGCTCCAGCAGCCGCTGCACCAACTGCTCGGCGTGGTCGAAGCCTTCGGCGGCCGAGGCGTCGACGTCGATGGGTTCGGTCTCCTCCGCCAGCACCTTGTGCGCCAGGTTGCCGAGGGCGACGCGCAGATGGGAGTGGCCGAAGTCGACGCCGACGACGGCGCCGGCGTCGCCGCTGAGCGAGACCGCCCGCGCCCGCCGGCCGCCGGCCGAGGTCGGGGTGACCTCGACGGTGTCGTTCTCCTTCAACTCCCGCACGATGTTGGAGACGGTGGCCGCCGACAGCCCCGTACTGCGGGCGATGTCGGCCTGGGTGAGCGAGCCCGCCAACCGCACGGCCCGCACGACCCGCTCCAGATTCGCCCGGTGCAGAGAGGACTGCGACCCCGGAGTCTCCACCACCCTCAACTCACTCCTGTGTCAAGGCCTGCTTCCAACATCTGAACCCCAAGCAGAGCCCGCTCTCCGCTACTCCGTCAAGGGCGTGAACAGGGCGTGCGCCTGTGCCGGGACGGCATTCTACGGAGCGCCGGCGCCCGCACGGGCCGGCGGGGCGCCCGTCACCTGCCCGGATCCAACACCGGGCTCTCCGCCCGTACGCCCGAACTCCGCGCCGTGCAGGGCCGGTTCGGCCGGTTCAGCTGTGTTTCGGCTGTTTCGGTCGTTTCGGCTGTTTCGGCTGCTCCAGCACTCCGGCTGACTCCGGCTACTTCAGGGCGCCCGCGGTCAGTCCGGCCACCACCTGCCGCTGGAAGAGGATGTACGCGGCCAGCACCGGCATCATCGCCATCACCAGACCGGCGAAGAGGCCGGACCAGTCGCCCTTGTAGCCCTGGCTGACGGCGAGTTGGACCAGCCCCTGGGAGAGCACCTTGTTGTCCGGGTCGGTGTTCAGCACCGTCGGCAGCATGTACTGGTTCCACTGCCCCAGGAAGTTGAAGACGCCGACGCTGACCAGGCCCGGCTTCGCCATCGGCAGCATGACCTGGAAGAACGTCCGCGAGTGCGAAGCCCCGTCGATCATCGCCGCCTCCGCGATGGAACTGGGCAGCGAGCGGAAGAACGCGGTCAGGAAGAAGACCGTGAACGGCAGCGAGTAGGCGATGTACGCCAGGATCAGCCCGTGCTTGGTGTTGAGCAGCCCGGTGTTGCCCATGACGTAGAACAGCGGCACCAGCGCCAGGATGATCGGGAAGCTCATGCCCCCGATGAAGAGGAAGTACAGGAAGCGGTTCCCGGGGAAGTCGAAGCGCGCCAGCACGTACGCCACCATCGACCCGAACAGCATGGTGCCGATCAGCGAACCGCCCACGACCACAACGGTGTTGAAGAAGTAGTCGCTCATGTGCGCCTGGGACCAGGCGCGTGCCCAGTTGCCGAAGTTGAGCGACGTCGGCGGCAGCCAGGGCGAGGTGAAGATGTCCTTGTCGTCCTTGAAAGACGTCATCACCGCCCACAGCAGGGGCAGCACCACCATCACCGCCCACAGCGCGAGCATGCCGTGCGAGAAGACGTTGAGGGTCTTGCCCTTGCTCCCCTTGCCGCCCTCCACGTCGGCGGTACTGCGCAGCGGGTCCTCGGTGAGCAGCTTGCCCACCTCCGGCTTCGCCGGCTCGGGCGCCCCGGACGAACGGGGCGGGATGTCCGTGGTCTTCATCAGAACTCCAGCCGCTCGCGCCGGCCCAGCCGCAGCACGATGGCCGAGAAGGCCAGCGCGACGACGAGCAGCGCGACGCCGATGGTGGTCGCGTAGGCCGCCTGCCCGTCCCGGAACGCCTTCACGTAGACGTACAGGGGCAGGACGGTCGTCGAATAGTCCGGGCCTCCGCCGCTGGGGCCCACGGTCATGATCTGCACCACCGCGAAGGACTCCGGGCCCAGCGCGAGGATGCCCATGTAGACCCAGCCCGACTGCACGGTGTCCCACAGCAGCGGAAGCGTGATCCGGAAGAAGGTGGTGATGCGGTTGGCCCCGTCCAGCAGCGCCGCCTCGTAGAAGTCCTTGGGTATGGAGGCCATGCCCGCCGAGAACAGCACGACGAAGAAGCCGACCGTGCACCAGACCAGCACCGCCATCACACACCACAGCGCGAGGTCCGGGTCCCCCAGCCAGTCCGACTTCAGGGCGCCGAGCCCGACGCCGTCCAACGCGGCGTTCAGCGCACCGGAGTTGGGGTTGTAGCCGAACTGGAAGAGCAGGGCGACGATCGAGATCGACAGCACCTGCGGAAAGAAGTACACGATCTTGTAGAAGCCGGAACCGCGCACGCCGGTGACGGCGGCTCCCCTGCGGTGCCGGCCGCCCACATTGATCATGAAGGCGAAGAAGAGCGCGAGACTGATCGTCACCAGCGGCAGCACCAGCAGGAACACGAGGCTGTGCGTGAGTGACTTCCAGAAGACGTCGTCGTCCAGCAACTTGGCGAAGTTGGCGAAGCCGACCATCTTGAAGTCGGGACTGAGCCCGGTCCAGTTGGTGAAGGAGTAGAAGATCGACTGGACGAACGGCCATATGACGAACATCGCGTATATGGCCACCGGGATTATCAAGAACCCGATGATGAACCGGTACTTACCGTGCTGCATGCGTACTTCACCGACCCCGTGTCTCCTGGAAAGCCACCACTGCCGCCGCTGGTGACGTCGTCGTCAACTCAGTGCTTGTAGTGGGTGATGGAGTCGTCTTTCCGCGCCTCGTCGGTGAACTTCTGCGCGCGCTTGATGGTTTCGGCCGGAGTGATCCGGCCGGCCATCATCTCGCCGAAGCAGCTGACCCCGATCTTCTCCTTCTGCAACTCCACGTACCAGTCCTGGATACGCGGATTGACGATGTTCTTGCCGGCCTTGTCCAGCGCCTTGACCGCGGAGTCGAGACCGGGCGGCAGGTCCAGGCCCTCGGTGGCACCGTCGAAGGAGGTGAGCGACGAGACCTGCTTGATGAAGTTCGCCGACGACTCCTTGCCGAGCATGATGCGCAGCTGCTCCATGCCGCCCTCGGGGTTCTTGGCCTTCGCGGGCACGATGTACGGCTCGCCGCCGGACGCCCACAGAGTGCCGAACGGCATCTTGTCGGAGCTGTCCAGACCGGAGGGGGCGGCCACGCGCATCTCGAAGTTCTTCGGCGTCGTCTTCTTCGACTCGTTCTCCACCCACGAACCGTTCGGGATGAACAGCGCCTTGCCCTCGTTCCAGGCGGTCTGCGACTGAATGTGGTCCAGCCCCGGAGTGCCCTTGAGGATGTACCCCTTCTTGTACAGCTCGTAGTACGCCTCCAGGCCCGCCTTCACCGCCGGGTGCTTCCAGGCGTCGGGCTCCAAGTTGTCGATGGCGTCCAGGACTTCGCGGCCGCCGATCTTCGCGAAGAACGGATACAGGCTGAAGGGGATGTAGTACGGGTGCTTTCCGGCGTACGTCCAGCCGGCGATGCCCTTCTTCTTCGCCTTGGCGCAGAGGGCGAGCATGTCGTCCCAGGTCTTGGGGTATTCGGCGTCGAGCTTGTCCAGCTGCGTCTGCGAGTACCACACGCCGTAGACGGTGTAGGCGTAGTACATGACCCACACCGGGTCGCCGTTGAAGCGGCCCATCTCCAGTACGCCCGGCCGCAGCGTGTCCTTGACCTTCTTCTTCGGGTCGTCGTAGGACGGGGCGTTCATCAGCGGGGTGAGGTCGGTCAGTTGCTTCTTGCCGACCAGCACGCCCATGTCCATCTGCTCGGCGCCGGAGTTGTCTATGAGGTCCGGCGGGGTGCCGCCGTTGAACCGCGGCTGGAGCGTGGACTGGATCTTCTCGGTCGCCTTCAACGCGACCGAGGCTTTGGGGAACTGCTTCTCGTACGCCTGCTTGGCGTGCTTCGCGTACCCGATGCCGAAGCCGCCGTTGAAGACGTAGAACTCCAGCTTGGCCTTCTCGTTCACCGCGAGCGGGTTCTTGGCGGTCTTCTTGCCCTTCGCGACCTTGTCGTCGTCACCGCCACCACTGGCGCAGGAGGTGAGCGCCCCGACCGCGGGAACGGCGAACAGCCCTGCCGCGGCTGTCCGCCTGATCAGATCACGACGGCTGACATTGGTGGATCCCATGCTCAAGTCCTCGCCTTCTTAGGGCTCAGGCGGTATACCGGCTCACCCGTCAACTCACCATCGGCGAAGGCGAACTGCCCGACACCGCGGGTCGGTTGAAGCTGGGCTCGGGATTGTATTGGGGGTCATGCACGCCCCCGGGCCTCGATTTGTCAAGCCCTGTGGGACGGTTGCGAGGCTCCGACGGCACGGCCCCCGCGTGAGGTGCGGACAGGTATAGTCCACTTCTCGCCGAATGGGCAAGATCGAACGGGGAGTTGGCCGAGAGTCTTTCCCGAGTTGAGACCTCACCGCGACGGCGCCGTACGCACCCGTCCGCCGCTCCCTTCCCGTCCGCCCCGCGAAAACCGCGCAATCGCATCGCGAACGCCACGCGAAAAGGGGCCGCACCCGGATCGCCCGGGATGCGGCCCCTTCCTCCGCTCTGCCCGACTCGCCTGCGCGGACGCCCGGTTGGGCCGCCGGCGGAGCCCGGTCACTCAGGGATCAGTCGCGGATCAGCGAGCGCAGGACGTACTGCAGGATGCCGCCGTTGCGGTAGTAGTCGGCCTCGCCGGGGGTGTCGATGCGCAGCACCGCGTCGAACTCCACACCGGAGTCCGTGCTGACCCGCACCGTCTCCGGAATGCCGTCGTTCAGCGCCGTGACCCCGGAGATCGAGAAGGTCTCCGTGCCGTTCAGACCCAGCGAGTCCGCCGACTCACCGGCCGGGAACTGGAGCGGCAGCACGCCCATGCCGATCAGGTTCGAGCGGTGGATGCGCTCGTAGGACTCGGCGATGACGGCCTTGACCCCGAGCAGCGCGGTGCCCTTGGCCGCCCAGTCGCGGGACGACCCGGAACCGTACTCCTTGCCCGCGAGCACCACGAGCGGAATGCCCTGCTCCTGGTAGTTGCGGGAGGCGTCGTAGATGAACGAGATCGGGGCCTCCCCGCCGTCGGCGGCCTGAGTGAAGTCCCGGGTGAAGCCGCCCTCGGTGCCGGGCGCGATCTGGTTCCGCAGCCGGATGTTGGCGAACGTGCCGCGGATCATGACCTCGTGGTTGCCGCGCCGCGAGCCGTAGCTGTTGAAGTCCCGGCGCTCGATGCCGTGTTCGGTGAGGTACCTGCCCGCGGGGGTGTCCGCCTTGATCGCGCCGGCCGGCGAAATGTGGTCCGTGGTCACCGAGTCGCCCAGCTTGGCGAGCACGCGGGCGCCCGCGATGTCCTCGACCGGCGCCGGCTCGCTGCCCATGCCCTCGAAGTACGGAGGCTTGCGCACGTACGTCGACTCCGGGTCCCACTCGAAGGTGTCGCCGGTCGGCACCGGCAGCGCCTGCCACTGGGCGTCCCCGGCGAAGACGTCGGCGTAGTCCTTGGCGAACATCTCCTGCCCGATGCAGGACGCGACGACCTCCTCGATCTCCTGCTCGGAGGGCCACAGGTCGGCGAGGTAGACCGGCTGCCCGCTGGAGTCGACGGCCAGCGGCTCGGTGGTGATGTCGACCTTCATCGAACCGGCGATGGCGTAGGCGACGACGAGCGGCGGGGACGCGAGGTAGTTCATCTTCACGTCCGGGTTGATCCGGCCCTCGAAGTTCCGGTTCCCGGACAGGACGGAGACGACGGCCAGGTCGTTGTCGTTGACCGCCTGCGAGATCTCCTCCGGCAGCGGGCCGGAGTTGCCGATGCAGGTCGTGCAGCCGTAGCCGACGAGGTTGAAGCCGAGCTTGTCCAGATAGGGCGTCAGTCCGGCACGGTCGTAGTAGTCCATGACGACCTGGGAGCCGGGCGCGAGGGTGGTCTTCACCCACGGCTTGCGGGTCAGCCCGCGCTCCACCGCCTTCTTCGCGACGAGCGCGGCGCCGACCATGACGTACGGGTTCGAGGTGTTGGTGCAGGAGGTGATCGCGGCCACCGCGACGGCGCCGTGGTCGAGTTCGTACTCCGAGCCCTCGGCGCCTTTCACCCGCACCCGCCGGGTCGGGCCCGCGCCCGCGGCCGAGACCACCGAGCTGTGGTGGGGCTTGCCCCCGCCGTTCTCCAAGTGCCCGTACGCGGGGGCGTCGCTGGCCGGGAAGGACTCGTCGCTGGCCTCGTCGACCGGGGAGGCCGCGCCGCCCGCCGTGCCCTCGCCCTCGGCGGACTCGGACACGTAGTCCGGCAGGTCGCGCAGGAACTGCCGCTTGGCCTCGGACAGCGCGATCCGGTCCTGAGGCCGCTTCGGACCGGCGATGGACGGCACGACGGTGGAGAGGTCCAGCTCCAGGTATTCGCTGTACTCGGGCTCGTGCGCGGCGTCGTGCCACAGGCCCTGCTCCTTGGCGTACGCCTCGACCAGCGCCAGCTGCTCCTGCGAACGCCCCGTCAACTTCAGGTAGTTGAGCGTCTCGGCGTCGATCGGGAAGATCGCGGCGGTGGAGCCGAACTCCGGGGACATGTTCCCGATCGTGGCGCGGTTGGCGAGCGGCACGGAGGCCACGCCCTCGCCGTAGAACTCCACGAACTTGCCGACCACGCCGTGCTCGCGCAGCTGCTCGGTGATCGTCAGCACCAGGTCGGTGGCGGTCGTGCCGGCCGGCAGCGAACCGGTCAGCTTGAAGCCGACCACACGCGGAATGAGCATCGAGACCGGCTGCCCGAGCATCGCGGCCTCCGCCTCGATGCCGCCCACGCCCCAGCCGAGCACGCCGAGGCCGTTGACCATCGTGGTGTGCGAGTCGGTGCCCACGAGCGTGTCCGGGTACGCCTGCCCGCCCCGCACCATCACCGTGCGCGCCAGGTGCTCGATGTTGACCTGGTGGACGATGCCGGTGCCGGGCGGTACGACCTTGAACTCGTCGAAGGCGGTCTGGCCCCAGCGCAGGAACTGGTAGCGCTCGCGGTTGCGCCCGTACTCCAACTCCACGTTCTGCGTGAAGGCGTTGGCCGTGCCGAACTTGTCGGCGACGACGGAGTGGTCGATGACCAGCTCGGCGGGGGCGAGCGGGTTGATGCGGGACGGGTCGCCGCCCAACTCCCGTACGGCCTCGCGCATGGTGGCCAGATCCACCACGCAGGGCACGCCGGTGAAGTCCTGCATGATCACGCGGGCCGGCGTGAACTGGATCTCCTGGCTGGGCTCGGCCGCCGGGTCCCAGCCGCCGAGGGCGCGGATGTGGTCGGCCGTGATGTTCGCGCCGTCCTCGGTGCGCAGCAGGTTCTCCAGCAGCACCTTCAGGCTGTACGGGAGACGGCCGGAGCCCGCCACCTTGTCCAACGTGAAGATCTCGTACGACTCGTCGCCCACCTGCAGCGTGCTGCGGGCGTCGAAGCTGTTCGCCGACACGACAGTCTCCTTCGGTGCACGCGCACGATCCTCCCCTGGCTTGCGATCCGGGGACCACCTTGGTCAGGTGAGCCTTACTCCCTGGCTGAGACGGGCAGCGGTCGTGTGCGCCGTGGCTAGTTATCTCGATGTCGAGATAACCCTAGTACACGACCGCCGGACGGTCATGCGCGCCCACCCGGCGGGACGCTCACCGGCCGGCGGGCGCGCCCGTGCCGCCGCGGTCACCGGGCGCACTTCCCCAACGACCCGCGGCGGCACGGGAGTTCCGCGGGAGTTCCGCGGCCGGTCGCCAACGGCGCGCGGGACGCGGGGACTTGGCCGCCGGCGCCGCACACCGCGGGGCGACCGCTGGCGGGCTCACCCGTCCGCCCCAACCCAAGTCGCCGCCGTTCCACGGCAGACCGACACTGAAAGCGCTCGCCGCAGCACCGGGCGGGCACGGCCGCCGGGGTCCCGCCGGGCACAGCGAGCGAGCGGGGGACACTCGACGGCACTCCGTCGTGGCTCAACTTGCGCATCTCATATCTGAGATATCATCGACCACATGAGCGACGACTATCTCGTACGGATCGGGCGCCTCATCCGCGACGCCCGTCAGCATCGCGGTTGGACGCAGGCCCAACTTGCGGAAGCCCTGGGCACGAGTCAGAGTGCCGTCAACCGCATCGAGCGCGGGAACCAGAACATCAGCCTGGAGATGATCGCCCGGATCTCGGAGGCGCTGGACAGCGAGATCGTCTCGCTCGGCTACTCCGGGCCGATGCACCTGCGGGTGGTCGGCGGCCGGCGCCTGTCCGGGAGCATCGACGTCAAGACGAGCAAGAACGCGTGCGTCGCTCTGCTCTGCGCCTCGCTGCTCAACTCCGGCCGCACGGTGCTCCGTCGGGTCGCCCGCATCGAGGAGGTCTACCGCATCCTCGAAGTGCTCGGCTCGATCGGAGTGCGTACGCGCTGGATCAACGACGGCGCGGATCTGGAGATCGTCCCGCCCGCCGAGCTGGACCTGGACGCCATCGACGCGGACGCGGCACGGCGCACCCGCAGCATCATCATGTTCCTCGGCCCGCTGCTGCACCGGATGGACCGCTTCCGCATCCCGTACGCGGGCGGCTGCGACCTCGGTACGCGCACCGTGCAGCCGCACATGATCGCGCTGCGCCGGTTCGGGCTGGACGTCACCGCCACCGAGGGCCTTTACCACGCGGTCGTCGACCGCTCCATCACACCCTCCGGGGCCATCGTGCTCACCGAGCGGGGCGACACCGTCACCGAGAACGCGCTGCTGGCCGCCGCCCGGCACGACGGCGTCACGGTGATCCGCAACGCCTCGTCCAACTACATGGTCCAGGATCTGTGCTTCTTCCTGGAGGAGTTGGGCGTACGGGTCGAGGGCATCGGCACCACCACGCTCACGGTGCACGGCGTACCGGAGATCGACGTGGACGTCGACTACTCGCCCTCCGAGGACCCGGTCGAGGCGATGAGCCTGCTGGCCGCGGCCGTGGTGACCGGCTCCGAACTGACCGTGTGCCGCGTGCCGTTGGAGTTCCTGGAGATCGAGCTGGCAGTACTGGAGGAGATGGGCCTGGACGCGGACCGCAGCGCGGAGTACCGCGCGGACAACGGGCGCACCCGGCTCGTCGATCTGACCGCGCACCCCTCCAAGCTCGAAGCGCCCATCGACAAGATCCACCCCATGCCGTTCCCGGGGCTCAACATCGACAACGTCCCGTTCTTCGCGGCGATCGCGGCGGCGGCGCAGGGCCAGACCCTGATCCACGACTGGGTCTACGACAACCGCGCCATCTACCTCACGGACCTGAACCGGCTCGGCGGCCGGCTCCAACTCCTCGACCCGCACCGGGTGTTGGTCGAGGGACCGACGCGGTGGCGGGCCGCCGAGATGATGTGCCCGCCCGCGCTGCGGCCCGCGGTGGTGGTGCTGCTGGCGATGATGGCGGCGGAGGGCACGTCCGTACTGCGCAACGTCTACGTCATCAACCGCGGCTACGAGGAGCTGGCCGAGCGGCTGAATCAAGTCGGCGCCCAGATCGAGACGTTCCGCGACATCTAGGCCGGGCCTAGGCCGGATTTAGGCTGGAACCATGTACGCGCGGCGGCGCAGGCGCTACTTCGTCCTGATGGGCATCTGTCTGGTGCTCTTCGTGAGCGCCTGGGCGTTCGTACGGATCTGGTCGGTCCCGGCGGCCGTCGCGATGTGCGTGGTGGCGATGGCGATCCCGCCGCTGGCCGCGATCGTCGGCAACCGGCGGGAGCCGGACGACCGCTGGTGGGACGAGGAGCGCAACGGCGACGGTGACGGCGACGAGCCGGGGCCGGGCGGTGACGGGGGGCGGTAGCGGGCGCAACTGACGCCCGTACGGCCCCCGTTGACCGGCACGGGCCCGCCCGGCCCGTGCCGTCAGGCCCCGGCGAGCGTGGCCACCAGCACCGCTTTGATCGTGTGCAGCCGGTTCTCGGCCTCGTCGAACACCACCGAGTGCGCCGGCGATTCGAAGACCTCGTCCGTGACCTCCAGCGAGTCCAGCCCGTACCGCTCGCAGACCTCGCGGCCGACCGCCGTACCGAGGTCGTGGTAGGCGGGCAGGCAGTGCAGGAACTTCACCGCGTCGTTGCCGCTGGCGCGCAGCACGTCCATGGTCACGGCGTACGGGCGCAGCAGCTCGATGCGCTCGTCCCACACCTCTGCGGGCTCGCCCATCGAGACCCACACGTCGGTGGCGACGAAGTCCGCGCCGCTAACGCCTTCTTCGACCCGGTCGGTGAGCGTGACGCGGGCGCCGCTGCGCTCGGCGAGGGCGCGGGCCTCGGCGACGACGGAGTCGTGCGGCCACAGCGTGCGCGGGCCGACGATGCGCACGTCCATGCCGAGCAACGCCCCTGTGACGAGGTAGGAGTTGCCCATGTTGCTGCGGGCGTCGCCGAGGTAGGCGAACGCGACGGACGGCAGCGGCTTCGCGCAGTGCTCCGTCATGGTCAGCACCTCGGCGAGCATCTGGGTCGGATGCCAGTCGTCGGTGAGGCCGTTGTAGACGGGGACTCCGGCGTACGCGGCCAGCTCCTCGACGACGGGCTGCGCGCTGCCGCGGTACTGGATCGCGTCGTACATCCTGCCCAGCACCCGCGCGGTGTCCCGGACCGACTCCTTGTGCCCGATCTGGGAACCGCTCGGGTCCAGATACGTGGTGGCGGCGCCCTGGTCGGCGGCGGCGACCTCGAAGGCGCAGCGGGTGCGCGTCGAGGTCTTCTCGAAGACGAGCGCGATCGCACGGCCCTGGAGCCGGCGCTGCTCCGTGCCCGCCTTCTTCGCCGCCTTCAGTTCCGCCGCCAGGTCGACGAGGTGGCGGAACTCCTCGGCGGTGAAGTCCAGTTCTTTGAGGAAGTGGCGGCCCGTGAGGTCCGTCGCCATGTGGACTCCTTGATCGGTCGGTCGGCTCGTACGCACACGCTCGTACGCACAGGACGCAATCGTATGTTGGGCCTTGAATTCCTATGCGGCGGGCTGGAGTTCCCCGCCGGAGTCCCTATCGGCCGGGCACCGGGTCCCTCTCCAGCGGGCAGCTCATGCACCGCGGGCCTCCCCTGCCCCGGCCCAGTTCGCCGCCCGGGATCTCCAGCACGTCGACGCCCTGCCGGCGCAGATGCGTGTTCGTGGTGACGTTGCGGTCGTAGGCCAGCACGACGCCCGGTTCGACGGCCAGCACGTTGCAGCCGTCGTCCCACTGCTCGCGCTCGGCGGACTGCACGTCCTGGGTCGGGGTCAGGACGCGGATCCGGTCGATGCCGAGGGCCGCGGCGATCGCGCGGTGCATGTGCTCGGGCGGATGGTCGGTGACCTTCAACTCGCCGCCGGCGCCGCCCGGTTCGATGGTGTACGAGCGCAGCATGCCCAGCCCCTCGTACTGGGTGAACGTCTCGCCGTCCACCATCGTCAGCACCGTGTCCAGGTGCATGAAGGCACGGCGCTTCGGCATGTCCAGCGCCACGATCGAGCGCGCCGAACCCGCCGCGAACAGTCCGCGGGCCAGCCGCTCCACCGCCTGCGGTGTCGTACGCTCGCTCATCCCGACCAGCACCGCGCCGGCGCCGATGACCAGGACGTCGCCGCCCTCGATCGTGGACGGATGGTCGCCCTGGCCCTCCGCCCAGACCCGGAAGCCCTCCGGACCGCCGGGGCCGGCGAACAGCGGATGGTGCTGGTAGATCGCCTCGAAGTGCACGGCCTCGCGCTGCCGCGCCGGCCAGCGCATCGCGTTGATCGCGACCCCGTCGTAGACCCAGGCCGAAGTGTCCCGCGTGAACAGGTGGTTGGGCAGCGGCGCGAGCAGGAACTCGTCCAGGTCCATCACGTGGAAGCGCACCGAGTGCGGCGCCGGATGCTCGCGCAGGAACTCCCGCTTGGTCATGCCGCCGACCAGCGCCTCCGCCAGCGCGGCGCTGGGGAGTTCGTCGAACGCGGCCCGCAGCCGCCCGGTGGCCAGCGGCCCGTACTCCTTCTCGTCGAAGACCCGGTCCAGCACGAGCGCACGCGCCTCGGGGACGTCCAGCGTCTCCGTCAGCAGATCGCCGAAGAGGTGTACGGCGACGTCCAGTTCGCGCAGCGCCTCGGCGAACGCGTCGTGCTCCTGCTGCGCGCGGCGCACCCACAACACGTCGTCGAAGAGGAGATCGTCCTTGTTCGTGGGGGTGAGGCGCTTCAGCTCCAGGCCCGGACGGTGCAGGATGACGCGGCGCAGCCGCCCGGTCTCGGAGTCGACGTGGTATCCCATCAGTCCTCTTCTCGGCCGGGCCCGGACCTCGGCTGGTCCCGGGCCTCTGGGGTCAGGTCCAGGGCGGCGGGTGCGGGGCTCGGCCGGTGCCGGGGCCCGGTCCCGCCGGTGCGCTGCCCGCGGGAACCGGCCCCTCCGCGCCCGGAGCGCACCCGCGGCCACGAGTCCTCTGCCTGCCCATCCTGACCGAGAAGCACGCGGGTACGGGCCGAAGTCCCGCGCGACGCGTGCCCCGGCGGACCGGCGCGAAGCTCGCGCGGTCCGGCACGGAGCCGGCCTCGGCAGGCACGCCCGCCGGGTCCGGGCGTGACGCCCGTCGGGGTCGACCTGGTGCCGGCCTCGGCGGGCACCGAGCCGGGACGCAGGGTGGGGCGGGGAGCTGCGCCGGCGCGGCTCGCGGCTGGGCCGGTGTGGCGCGCGCTCTCCGGGCACGCCCCGAACTCCTCGCGGTACGGCGGGAGTTCCGCACGGAGGGGAGTTCGGTACGGACGGACTCAGCGCAGCCCGGGTGCCGTAGGCACCGGCTCGAAGGGCCGGCCGGGAGAAGCGGGAGCAGGGCGTGAGCCGGGCGGGAGAAGGGGGTGCGCGTACTGCCGGGCGGGGGCGTGGGCCTGAGTGGAGGCCGACCGGGACGCCCGGCGCGGGCGAGGTGGCAGCGGAGGGCTGCCCGAACCCGGGGGCGGTGCGCGGACTGCCGGGTGGGCCAAATCCCGCTCCAGAGCCCGGAGTTCGGCAGCCTGCGAAGCCAGAGCCGGCCGTCCGGACTCGTCGGGCTAGCCGCCCGGGGAGGGCTGTACGGGCGGCGCCTGCCGGGCCAGCCGCGCGATGCCGTCCGGGCCCACGCGGCAGCAGCCGCCCAGCAGCCGGGCGCCGCGTGCCACCCAGCCGGCGAGCAGACGGGCCGTGTCCCGCTCGCAGCCGGGCGGCGGAAACGTGGGCTCGCCCCGCCAGGCGCGGGCCCGGGCGTCCCACACCTCACCGCTGTTGGGATACACGACCACCGGCTTGCCGGAACAGGCCGCCGCCTCCGCGACGGCCGCGTCCGCATCGGCCGCCGTACAGCAGTTGACGCCCACCGCGAGAACGTCGTCCTCTCCGGCGGCCAGTGCGAAAGCGTCCGCAAGCGGCTGACCGGCGCGGGTCCGCCCGCCCTCGATCGTGTAGCTCAGCCACACCGGCGTACCGAGGCCGCGCACGGCACGCAGAAGCGCCTCGGCCTCGGTGACGTCCGGCACCGTCTCCAGGGCCAGCACGTCCGGCTCCGCTTCGGCGAGCGCGGCGGCCCGGGGCCGGTGGAACGCCGCCAACTCGCGGACGCTGAGCCCGTATCGGCCGCGGTACTCGCTCCCGTCCGCCCGCACCGCGCCGTACGGACCGACCGAGCCGGCGACCCACACCGCGGCCTGCACGCCCGGCGGCCCCGTGCGGACCGGCGCGCCGTCGCCGTCCGCGCCCCGGCGCCCGGCGTGCGGACCGGTGCCCGACTCGGCGGCCGCACGGGCGAGTTGGACGCTGCGCCGGAACAGTCCGGCCGCCTCCCGCCGGTCGACGCCGCGCCGGGCGAAGCCCTCGAAGGACGCCTGGTAGCTGCCCGTGATCAGCACCTGTGCTCCGGCCCGCACATAGGCGGCGTGCGCGGCCCGCAGCTGCTCCGGATCGTCCGCGAGCAGCCGCGCCGACCACAACTCGTCGCTCAGCTCGCACCCTTGGGCCTCCAGCTGGTTGGAGAGCCCGCCGTCCAGCACGACGGGCCCCGCGGCGAGGGCGGCCCGCAGCGAGGGCCGGGGCGGTGTCGTCACGACAGCTGCGTCCGCACCTGCTCCGAGATCAGCTGAAGGTGGTCGAGGTCGTGCAGATCGAGGATCTGCAGATAGACCCGCGAGGAGCCCACCTGTTCGTACCGCCCGATCTTGTCGACGACCTCGGCGGGCGAGCCCGCCAGACCGTTCTCCTTCAGCTCGTCGACCTCCCGGCCGATGGCCGCCGCCCGGCGCGCCACCTCGGCGTCGTCCTTGCCGACGCACGCGACGAGAGCGTTGGAGTACACCAACTCGTCGGCGTCGCGCCCGCGTTCCTCCGCGGCCGCGCGCACCCGGCCGAACTGCGCCTCGGTGTCCTCGATCGACGCGAACGGGATGTTGAACTCGTCCGCGAAGCGGGCGGCCAGCGCCGGCGTACGGACCTTGCCGTGGCCGCCGACCAGCACCGGCACCTTGGGCTGCACGGGCTTCGGCAGCGCCGGAGAGTCCGTCAACCGGTAGTAATCCCCTTGGTAGTCGAACTTCTCGCCGGGCGGTGTCGCCCACAGCCCCGTGACGATCTCCAGCTGCTCCTGCAGCCGCGCGAACTTCTCCTTCGGGAACGGAATGCCGTACGCCGTGTGCTCCTGCTCGTACCAGCCCGCGCCCAGGCCCAGTTCGACCCGGCCGCCGGACATCGCATCCACCTGGGCGACCTGGATGGCGAGCGGGCCGGGCAGCCGGAAGGTGCCGGCGGTCATCAGCGTGCCGAGCCGGATACGGCTGGTCTCACGGGCCAGGCCGGCCAAGGTGATCCAGGCGTCGGTGGGCCCGGGCAGGCCGTCGGAGTCGCCCATCGCGAGGTAGTGATCCGAGCGGTAGAACGCGTCGAAGTGCAGCTCCTCGGTCGCCTTGGCGACCGCGAGCAGCGTGGCGTAGTCGGCCCCTTGCTGGGGTTCGGTGAAAATCCGCAGGTCCATGACTCATATCTTGCCCCCTTGTCGTT
>Ga0164243_10002321_pt1 | contig 31622 bp, 23 predicted proteins | sample OricompcompostOP_FD_108781 | JGI IMG/M metagenome (GOLD analysis project Ga0164243, IMG submission 108781) | Organic Plus compost microbial communities from Emeryville, California, USA - Original compost - Organic plus compost (OP) | ecosystem: Engineered > Solid waste > Mixed feedstock >... | reverse complement strand
GGTGCGAGCTGGATCGCCTTGCCGGGGCCGCCGAGTCGGGTGCGGCGGACAGTGCGGCCGACGGCGCCGCCGATCGGGCAGTGGACGGTGCGCAGGGCGCAGCCGGTGCGGACGGTACGGAAGCGGCCGCGGAACCGGCGACCGCGGAACCGGCTGCCGCGAAACCGGCGGTCGCGGAACCGGCGGTCACGGCCGGGGTGTTCCGCGCCGCGGGGACTTTTGGGGCATAGCGCGCATAGTCCAGACCTGGTGTTGACGTGTTGTGTCGGATTGATCACCCTTGGGTCAGCGATTCGTCGCGAGGGGACGCCGAGAAGCGCAAGGCTGCTCGGCGAGTGCGGGTCGTGGTCCGGCGCCGTCCTCTTCGGAGGAAGGGCCTGAGCGCCGGAGCCGGGTGGCGGCTCGCCGTGCCGTGCTCGGGGCGCGCAGGAGCGCGCCGCCACCCCGCTTCCTCTCCCGCCCGTCCGTTCGACGGCCTGCGCCCAACTCCCCGCCCCGCGGCCTCTGTTGAGCCGCGCCCCGCATCCCGCATCCCGCCGCCGGCATTCCGTTCCCGCCACCGGTCGGCGTACGCGCGCTCGGCGCCCGCGTCCGGATACTTGCGGGACGTGGCCGTCCGGCCGCTCGTGCCCGCCGCGGGCTCCGCGCAGACTCACGGCCATGAATGTGCTGTGGCTCTTCGCCCACCCCGAACGCCGTTCCCTGACCGCCTCGTTGAAGGACGCCGGACTGCGGACGCTGGCCGAGGAGGGGCACGAGACGCGCGTCTCCGACCTGTACGCGATGGGCTGGAACCCCGTCGTCGACGCGGCCGACACCCGCGGACCCGAAACCCCGCCGTCCGACCGCCTGTTGGTCGGCGCCGAGCAGGAACGGGCGTACGCAGAGGGCCGGTTGAGCGCCGACATTTTGGCCGAGCAGGAGAAGCTGCGCTGGGCGGACGCGGTCGTCTGCCACTTCCCGCTGTGGTGGCTGGGGCCGCCCGCGATCCTCAAGGGCTGGTTCGACCGGGTGCTGGTGCAGGGCTTCGCGTTCGGCGTGCGGGACGCGGCGGGCCGCACCCGCCGGTACGGCGACGGCGGACTGGCCGGCAAGCGCGCGCTGCTGGTCACCACGATCGGCGCCCGCGAGGCGAGCTTCGGGCCGCGCGGTGTGCACGGGCAGCTGGACGAGGTGCTGTGGCCGCTGCTGCACGGCCTGTTCTGGTACACGGGCATGGCCGCGCTGCCGCCGTACGTCGTGTACGGCGCCGACCGGCTCACCGACGCCGACTTCCCCGCGCACGCGGCCGAACTCCGCGCCCGCCTGCGGGACTTGCCCTACACCGCTCCGCTGCCCTACCGCTTCGAGGCGGGCGGCGACTACGACGACGAGCTGGTGCTCCGCCCGTCCGTCGCCCCCGGGCGCACCGGGCTGGCCGCCCATCTCGCGGACGCGGCGGACGGCGCCTGACCGTGAAAGCCCCGCCGGGGAGCGGCAGTTGAGCGGGACCGGCGGTTCAACGGTTCAGCGGTTCAGCGGTTCGCGCGGGCGACGGCGCGGGCGATGCGGCGGGCGTCCAGGCCGAGCTGCCGCAACGACCCGCCGACGGGGCTGGTGAAACCGGCGAAGTACAGCCCCGGAGCGTCCCGTTGGGCCCGCCGCCCGAGCCGCGGCGGCGTGCCCGCTTCGTCCAGCAGCCCCAAGTGGCCGACCAGGCCGTCGAGTTCACTGCGGTAGCCGGTCGCCGCGATCACCGTGTCCGGGTCGATCAACCGCCCGTCCGCGAGCAGCACCTTGCCGCCGTCCAGCGCCTCGACCGCCGCGACCGGCTCGACCAGGCCCTTCCGTACGGCTCGGGCGAACCCGCTGTCCGGCACCGGCCCGGAGCCCGCCCTGGCCCGGGTGCACAGGCCGGTGCGCGGCCGCGGCAGCCCGTACTCGGTCAGATCCGGCACCGTCGCTCTCGCCAGCAGTCCCGCCGGGCCGTCCAGCAGCCGCGCGGGCAGCCGCCGGGACAGCACGGCGCACGCCTGCGCGGAACAGCCCAGCGTGGACCGCCGCACGAGATGCGGCGGAGTGCGCACGGCGATCCGCACCCGCGCCGCCCCGGCCGCCGCCAGCTCCGCGGCTATCTCGGTGCCGGCGGCCCCGGCTCCGGCGACGAGCACGTCCTTGCCGGTGTACGCGTCGGCGCGGCGGTAGTCGGCGGAGTGCAGCAGTTCGCCGTCGTAGCAGTCGAGGCCGGGCCAGGGCGGCAGGTGCGGTACGCGGTGCCGCCCGGTGGCGACGACGACGGCCGGACTGGCCAGCCGCCGGCCGCCGTTGGCGTGCAGCAGCCACTGCTCGTCGCCGCGCTCGATGCGGTCCACCTCGACGCCGGTGGCCACCTCGATGCCGTGGTGCTCCGCGTACGACTCCAGGTAGCGCACGAAGTCGTCGCGGCCGACCCAGCGTCCGGCGGAGCGGGGGATCGGCAGGCCGGGCAGCTGCGAGCCGCGGCGTGTGGTGTGCATGCGCAGCCGGTCGTAGTGCGCGCGCCAAGAGGCCCCGACGGAGCCGGACTTCTCCAGTACGACGGTGCTGATTCCGCGCTCGTGCAGCGCGGCGGCCGTGGCGAGCCCGCCCGGCCCTGCGCCGACGATGTGCACGGGAATCCCCTCAACGGTCATGGGCATGACGGAAAGCCTAGCGACGGCGCACGGTGCGGGGATCGCCCCTGTCCGTCGTACGGGAATTCGGGCCGCACGGAGGCGCATGAAGTGATAAGCGCGGCGCGGAAGTTGGGGGTCGGGGAGAGGTGCGCAGTGGCGCAGGGAGGCGAAGCCCGTACTGACCGGGGACCCGTACTGACCGGGGAGACCGCGGAGCCGAGGAGCGCCGGAAAGAGGGGGAGCCGGCTGGTCCCCAACGGAGGCCGGGCGGTGGCCGGTTGACGGCGAAGGCCGCGAAGTGGCGTGCTGAAACGTTTACTTGGGGAGCTTCTTGCCGGTGACGCCCAGGTGCACCAGCTGCGCCAGCGTCGGCTTCAGCTCCGCCTGCTTCACACCCCAGGTCTGGAAGCCCTTCTGGTGGCTCGCCGCCGCGGCCAGCATCGTGACCAACACCCCGGACATCGCGGCCGGGTTGACCTCCTGGTCGACCCGGCCGCGGCTCTGCAGATCCTTGATGGAGCTCGTCAGCGAGCCGCTGACCGAATTGAGCACCCGCATACGGATCTTGTAGAACCGCTTGTCGCCTTCGGCCGCGCCGAGGTCGATGACCCGCAGGATCGCGTCGTTCTTGCGCCAGAAGGAGAAGAAGCCGTCCACCAGCTCCTCCGCGGTGGTCCGGCCCGCCTTGCCCGACCAGGGCCGGTCGGCCACCAGCTCAGTCAGCCCCGACGCCTCTTTCGCCATGGAGTCGGCCAGCTCCAGCACCGCCCCCTCGACGTCCGGGAAGTACTGGTAGAAGGTCGCGGGAGAGGTGCCCGCACGGCGTGCCACATCGATGACCTTGACATCGCGATACGGCGACGAACTGAGCATCTCGCCGAGGCAGTCGAGCAGCTTCTGCCGCGTCGCCTGCCCGCGGCGTCCGGCTACTCGGCCGTCGACGGTTCGTACTTGTCCTGTCATGCCGTCAGCTTATCGGCGAGGGTTCGCGACGCTATCCGGCCGCATGCAAATGGGGACGCACCCGGCGATCGCCCGTGAACCGGGCGGGCTTCGGCCGTTTCCGGCGCCGCGTGGACCGGTCGTTTTTCGGTCTCGTCCGCGCCCGCTCGCCCCCGCCCGTACGGCGGGAACGCGGAGCAGACCGGCGGTGTGCGCGGCGCCGCATGCGCCCCCGGCCGGTGGGGGAGAGGAGGCGGATGGGAGCGTAGATGAGCGGAATGCCGGACTCCGGCAGGCTCGGGTCTTGGGCCCCGACCGAGAAGAGACGTCCGGGGCCGCCCCCGGGTTCGCAACCGTCGGCTTCGCCAGGAAGAATCGGCCTGCGGACGCGGGTCCGCCCACGGCAGTGAGAGGCTGCGTCGGTACGACAGTCGAGGAGCGCCCCCCGGGGAGGTGGCAGGCAAGTGGTGGAGCAGCTGACGCAGCACGATCCGCGCAGGATCGGCCCGTTCGAGGTGCTCGGCCGACTCGGCGCCGGCGGCATGGGGCTGGTGTATCTCGCGCGCTCGGCGTCCGGCCGCCGCGTGGCGATCAAGACGGTGCGTACGGAGCTGGCCGAGGATCAGCTGTTCCGCGTCCGCTTCACGCGCGAAGTCGAGGCGGCACGTGCCGTCAGCGGTTTCTACACCGCCGCGGTGGTGGACGCCGACCCCAGGGCGGCGGTTCCGTGGCTGGCCACGGCGTTCGTCCCGGCGCCCTCGCTGGAGGAGATAGTCAACGAGTGCGGGCCGCTGCCCGTGCAGGCGGTGCGCTGGCTCGCCGCCGGAGTCGCGGAGGCGCTTCAGTCCATCCACGGCGCCGGCCTGGTGCACCGCGACCTCAAGCCGTCGAACGTCCTCGTCGTCGAAGACGGGCCGCGCGTCATCGACTTCGGCATCGCCTCGGGCGTCTCCAACACCAGGCTGACGATGACGAACGTCGCCGTCGGCACCCCCGCGTACATGTCGCCCGAGCAGGCCCGCGATTCGCGCAGCGTCACCGGCGCCAGCGACGTCTTCTCGCTCGCCTCCACCCTGGTCTTCGCCGCCACCGGACACGCGCCGTTCCACGGCGCCAACCCGGTCGAGACGGTGTTCATGCTGCTGCGCGAGGGTCCCGATCTGGAGGGCCTGGCCGACGAGTTGCGGCCGCTGCTGGAGTCCTGTCTGCGGATGGAGGGCGAGGAGCGGCCCACCCCGGCGGACATCCAGTCGCAGCTCGCTCCGCACCTGTTCTCCTCCGGCGGCGACGACAGCGGCACCGCCTCCGCCTGGCTGCCGCCGGGCGCGGTCGCGCTCATCGAGCGCAAGCGGGCCGCGCGCCTCGCGCCGCGGCCGGCCGCCTCCGACGACGGCCAACGCGAGCCGCACGGGCCGGACTTGGCCGCGCTGCCGCCGGACGCCCCCGCCCACGACGGCTCGGCCCACGGCGGCCACGACGGCCACGCAGGCCGCGGCGGCCCGCCGCAGCAGCGCGGCGCACCGGCACACGCCGCCCCCGCCTCGGACCGCGAGCCGTACGGCCCGGAGAGCGCCGCTCCCGGCAGACCCGGAGGCGGCCCTCCGCGGCACGGACTGCCGGTGGGCCCGGGCGGACCGCCCGCCATCGGCTCCGGCGCACACCGGGGGCACGCCGGCGCGGCCTCCGCCTCTCCGGGCGGCCCCGCCCCCGCCGCCTCCCAGGGCCCCGACTCCGTACTGCTGCCGGGCTCGCCCGTCCCCATCGGTCCGGGGCCGCGCCGCTCCGACGACGTACGTACGGGATCCGGGCCCGGGCACGCCCGTCACTCCGGCTCGGCCGGCGGCGGTTCCGGGGCGGCGGCGGGCTGGGTGCGGCCGCCGAACGGCGCCTCGCGCGCGCACGGCGCCACCGGCGACCCGTCCGCGATGCACGTCGGCGCCGCGGTGCCCGGCCCCGGATCCTCGCCGGACGGCGCGGTGGACGGAGTGCCGCCGCAGCCGCAGCGCTGGCGGCCGTGGCGCTTCCGTATGTCGAACGACGTGTGGGGCACTCCGGTCGTCGCCGACGATCTGCTCTACGTCACCTCGTTCGAGGTGCACGCCCTCGATGTGACCACCGGGCGGCGGCAGTTCAAGACCCGCGAGGTCGCCTGGTCGATGGCCGTCTCGCAGGGCACCGTGCACGCTTCGGACGGCCCGAGCCTGTACGCGCTGGACGCCGGGGACGGTGCGGAGCGCTGGCGGCTGGCGACCGAGGGCTGGGTGTACGCGCTGAGCGTCGAGCGCGGCAGCGTCGTCACCGGCACCCGCGGCGGCGGCGTACAGGCGTGGGAGGCCGCCACCGGCGAGAAGCTGTGGGAACTCGGCGGCGCCCAGGCCGACTTCGAGACTCCGGAGGCCGGCCCGGTCCTCCAGGACGGCACCGTCTACACCTGGGGCGAGGGACTGCTGCGCGCCCTGGAGGTGCGTACGGGCGCCGAGCGCTGGTCGTATCCGGTCGGCGACACCGCGGCGACGGGCGGGGTGCCGGTGCGCGTGACGCCCGCGGAGGACGGCGGCGTCTACGTATCGGCCGGTTCCCGGATCTTCGCGCTGGACGGGGCGAGCGGCGCCGAGCGGTGGCGGTTCGACGCCCCGGCCGCGTTCCTGTGCGCGCCCACCTTCGTGCCCGGGCCGGCCGTGGCAGGCGGCGGCATCTATCTCGCGGACTACCTCGGCACGGTCTACGCCCTGGACGCCACGACCGGGCACGACCGCTGGCGCATCGCGACGGAGGCCCGGCACTCCACGGAGCCCGTCGTCGTCGCGGACGGCCTCGTCCACCTCGGCAGCGGCGGCGCCCTCTACACCCTGGACGCGGTGAGCGGCACTCCGCGCTGGCGCTTCGCCGCGGGCGGCGACGTGATCGGCGCCCCCGTGGTGTCCGAAGGCCGGGTGCACTTCGGTTCCGCCGACTACTGCCTCTACACCCTGGACGCGGTGGGCGGGCAGCTGCGCTGGAAGCTCGCCACCGGCGGAGAGATCACCGGCTCTCCGGTGGCTGCGGACGGCGTCGTCTACGCGTGCAGCAAGGACCGCTGTGTGTACGCGCTCGACGCCGCGAAGGGCACGGGCCAGTCGCCGCAGAGCTGACCCGGCGCCTGCCGGCGCCTGCCGGCGCCGCGGTGGTGCGGTCGCCGGTCGCCGGTCGTCGCGGTCGCCGTCAGCCGGCGCCCTCCCGGCTGGCCTCGGCGAGCTGCCGCCGCGCGACGGTGCGCGCCTGCTCTATCTCCTTGGTGCCGGTGGAGATGCACAGGGTGTAGGCCACGTCTTCCAGGCGCTGGGCTATCTGCGGGCTGTCCTGTTCCGCGCGCAGGATGAGCAACTGCTCGTACTCGTCGAGGAGATCGCGCAGGACATTCGGGTGCGCCATCAGCATGGTGTGCCTTCCTTTCGCGTTCGCGGCGCGCTACCGGGCGCTGCCGGGTGCCGACGATGCGGTGCCGGTGCGGCCGTGCCGCGGCGGCTGCGGGAGGCGACCGCCGTGCCTGCCGAGCGCATACGACCTGCGGGGGCTCCGCCCGCGCTCGCGGCCGGGTACGGGCCGGGTCGTGGCAGAGGCGCTGCTGCGGCAGTGCTCACGGACCGCTTTTCCGGAACCTGAGTTGCCAGCCGCGGCCCGGGTAAACAGATCGCCAACCCGGTTGACTCGCCTGCGCGTTGGCGCTGCGCCCCGCATCGCGCAACATCTTCGGCGGGCCCGGCCCGCGCGGGCCCGGTTCAGCCGTCGTCGGGACGGTCCGGGGGAGGGCGGCGCGGCAGCGGCCGGGTGTCGTCCGGTTCCGGTGGCGGGCGTCCGGCTTCGTGGGAGCCGCCGGACTGCGGCTGCTCGGGCGGCGGTTGGACGGGCGGGGGCTGGACGGGCGGCTCCCAGGGCTGCGGCGGCGTCGGATCCTCCGGGCCGGGCGGCGGCTGCGGCGGCCCGCCGTCGTACGGGCCGGGCGGCCGCCCGTACGGGTCGGGCCGCGGCCGCCGGTACGGAGCGTGGCCGGGCGGCTGCTCTTCGGCGGGCGGATAGCCGTAGCCGCCGCGCCCGTAGCCGTAGCCCCGGTCGAAGTCGGAGCCGTAGCCGTGGTCGTAGTCGTCGTACGGTGCGTACTCGTCCGGGCCGCCCGGCTCCGGCCCGTACGCGTACCGGCGCGGCCGGCGACCGCGCAGCACGGCCGCGGCGATGAGCAGCAGCAGCCCGCCGGCCCACGCGTACGCGACTCCGTCGCCCAGACTGCCGCTGCCGCCGCCGACGGTGAGCGTGCCGGCGGCCTGCCCCTGGCGCACCATCCACAGCACGGTGAAACCGAGCACCACGATCGAGGCCGTCGCCAGCAGTGCGCGCGAACGCAGCGGCACCGCCAGCAGCAGAGCCAGCCCGGCGGCGACCAGCATGGGCAGGAACAGGCCGTAGAAGATGGTGTCGTGGCCGGCGGTGATGCCGGTGGCGGTGAACAGATCCTGCAGCCGGTAGTCCCGGCCCAAGCGCCCGGCGAACCACGGCCGGAAGGGACTCCACAGCGCGCAGGCCGACCCGGCGAGCGCGAACAGAGACCCGAGGAGATTGCGGACCATCCGGCTGCGCCTCGCTTCCCGGCGCGCAGCCGGCCGCTCCGGGAGGGCCGGGGCGGGCCGGCGACGCCGTCGCTGCGTAGTCCCTTCTCCCTGAAGCTACGCCGCGGCCCTGCGGGAGGCCACTGCTGGACCGCCACGGTGACCACGCCTGCGGTGCGCCGGCCGGCGGCCGCCTCCCGGCCGCGTCACCTGTGCGTCGGGCAGTGCGTCAGGCGGTGTGCCGGTCCCGGGTGTGCACGACGGAAGCCGTCGGCGCGGTGGAGTGCGGGCTGCTGCTCGCGGTGTGCCGGTCACCCGGCACCGCCGTGTGCGGGGATGCCGCGAGACCGAGCGTGGCCGGACCGGCCGTCGCGAGAACGATGGCTGCTCCTGCCGCACAACGGGCGACGGTCTTCCTTATGTGGGCCATTCCGATCCTCCGGAAACTGGAATGCTTTACGGTCAACGACCTCATGCCCGATATGGGCGGCAACCCGATGGCTCGGATTGAACGCGTGGCCGAACGGCGTGAATTGAGCGGTGTGCTGAACGCTGTGAACGCAGAACGCTGTGCGGCATTACGTGGACCGCTGCCAACGGCGCCCCCTCTACGCCGCGGGCAGCGGTCCACATCCCCCCTCGGAAATGGCCTGTCAGTTGGCGGGCGTGCTCGTCTGGTGGCGCTCGCCGTCGGTGTGGACGTCGCCGGCCTCCGGAACGCCCGTCTGGTGACGCTCGTCGGTGTGGACGCCACCGGACTCCGGGATCCCCGTCTGATGGCGCTCGTCGGTGTGGACGTCACCGGTGCACGAGCCGCCGGCCTCCGGAACGCCCGTCTGGTGGCGCTCGCCGTCGGCGTGCACCTCGCCGGACTCGGGAACTCCGGTCTGGTGGCGCTCCGACGGAGTCTTCTCGCTCAACGTCCCCTCGGTTTCGGTCAGTTCAGCTTCGGCAGTGCTGTGACGAGCAGTCATGGTGGCTTACTCCTAGAGCCGATCCGATGTATCGCATCGCTCATCCGGCGACTCCCCCGAGGCGTCGCCGGACGAGCGATTCATAGCCGCACACGTCGAAGACGGATGCACGGCCTTCCCCCGCGATCCGCCTGCCCCCCGATGCGACGGATCGACGAGTACGAGCATCGCGGGGGGCGATAAACGATCGATGAACGTTCTATGGGTGGGGGATCCTACGCCGCTATCGACGGCTCCAGCAGGGCCCGGACCTCGTCGGCCTCCACGGCCCCTATCCGGTCGAAGACCGTCAGCGCCTCCCGCCAGCAGGCGCGCGCCCGGTCCGACTGCCCCAGCGCCTCAAGGGACTTGCCGAGCGTGAGCAGCACCGTGCCGCGCCGCCACTCGCCGCCGATGCCGTGCAGCGCCAGCGCCTGCTCGGCCTGACTGGCCGCCACCGCCGCCTCGTGGGAGGCGAGATAGACCTTCGCCAGCCGGAAGTGCGTCATGCCCGCCCACTCGCGCTGCCTGCAGTCCCGGAAGATGCGCAGCGCCTCCAGCAGCTTCTGCTCGGCCTCCTCCAGCCGGCCCGCTCCGGTCAGCGCGATGCCCAGCGCATACAGGCCGTTGGCCAGGCGCATCGAGACGTCGAGCCGCCGGTAGATCTGCACCGCCTGCTCCGCCAGGGCCACCGCGCTGTCGGTGCGGCCCATGCCCGTCCTGGCCCGCGCGAGGTTCGACAGCGCGCTCGCCTCGGAGTGCGGGTTGTCGTAGGCGCGGAAGTGCTCCAGCGCCTCGCTCACATACCGTTCCGCGTCCTCGTGCCGGCCCTGGTAATTGGCCACGATGCCGCGGTCGTTGAGCGCGTACGACGACGCGATCGGGTCCTCGGCGGTGGTACCCAGCAGCCCCGCCATCCGGGCCTCCTCGTCGGCCCGCGCGAACGAACCCGTGGCGAGGTGCAGCCCCGTCAGCGCCGACCGGGCGCGCGCTTCGGCGTACGCGTCGCCCGCAGCGTGCGCCGCCTGCGCCAACTCCCTTGCGGTCTGCTCGTACTGACGGACGTTGATGCCCGCTTCGCCCAGGTCGCTCGTCGCCATCAGCAGATCCACCGCCTGCCGGAGCGCGCTGCCGGAGGTGGACTGCCGCGCGGTGGCGAGGAAGCAGGCCGACTCCGCGAACAGCCACTCGATGGCGTCGGACTGCTCCTCGAAGCGCAGCCCGGGATGGGCCGTCACCTGGAGGTATTCGACCAGCCGCTCGCCGGGGCGCTCCTGGGCGTAGACGTTCCGCGCCGTGGCGAGGTAGAAGTCCAGCAGCCGGCACAGGGCCGACTCCCGCTCCGCGGGCGGGAGTTCGTCGCGCTCCGCGCAGGCGCGCGCGAACAGGCGCACCAGGTCGTGCAGCCGGTAGCGGCCCGGGGCGGCGGACTCCAGCAGCGAGGTGTCGACCAGCGACTCCAGCAGATCCTCCGCCGCGTCCACGGAGCGGTCGAGCAGGGCCGCCGCAGCGTGCACGGAGATGTCGGGGCCGTCCGCGAGGCCCAACAGCCGGAAGGCGCGGGCCTGTTCGGCATCGAGCTGGCCGTAGCCCAGCTCGAAGGTGGCCTTGACGGTCTGGTCTCCGGCTTGCAGTTCGTCCAGGCGGCGCCGCTCGTCGGCGAGCTTCGACGCGAGGAACGCCACCGTCCACGTACGCCGGGACGTCAGCCTGGCGGCCGCGATACGGATCGCGAGCGGCAGGAAACCGCAGGCCGCCACGACGTCCATGGCGGCCTGGCGCTCCGCCGAGACCCGCTCCTCGCCGACGATGCGCGTGAAGAGCGTCATCGCCTCCTCGGGGCTCATCACATCGAGATCGACGAGCTGGGCGCCGGCCAGATCGACCATGCGGACCCGGCTGGTGATCAGCGCCGCGCAGCCGGAGGTGCCGGGCAGCAGCGGGCGCACCTGGGCCGCGTCGCGGGCGTTGTCCAGCAGCGCCAGCACCCGGCGGCCCGCGATCAGGGAGCGGAAGAGCGCGGCCCGCTCCTCGACGCCGTCGGGCACCGCCGTGTCCGGAGTGCCCAGCGAGCGCAGGAAGGCGCCGAGGACCGCCTCCGGGTCGGCGGCGGCCGGGCCCGCGCCCTGAAGGTCCACGTACAGCTGCCCGTCGGGGAACTGGTCCGCGGCCGCGTGCGCCACGTGGACGGCCAGCGTCGTCTTGCCCACGCCGCCGATGCCGGCGACCGCCGAGACCGCCATCACCGTGCCTTCCGCCTCGGCGAGTTGGTCGCGCAGGTCGGCGACGAAGGTGTCGCGCCCGGTGAAGTCGGCGACGGTGGCGGGCAGTTGGGCCGGGGCGGCGACGGCGGACGCGGCGGGGGCGGCCCCGGCGTCGTCCGGGGCGAGGGCGAGGCTGTCGTCCGCTTCGAGGATCCGCTGGTGCAGGTCGGTCAGCTCGCTGCGCGGATCGACGCCCAACTCGTCGGCGAGCAGCCGCCGGGTGTCGGCGAACACGGCCAGCGCCTCCGCCTGCCGGCCGCTGCGGTAGAGGGCGAGCATCAGCAGTTCGCGCAGCCGCTCGCGGAGCGGGTGTGCCACCGTGAGCGCGGTCAACTCGCTGATGGTGTCCGCGTGGTGGCCGAGCTGGAGGTCGAGGTCGAGGCGGTGTTCCAGGAGCGTCAGCCGCCACTCGGCGCAGCGTGCGCGCTGCGTCTCGGCGTACGGGCCGGGGACGCCGGCCAGCGGCTCGCCGTCCCAGTGCGCCAGCGCCTTCGCGTACAGCTCCCGGGCGTGCCGGCGGTCGCCGCTCGCGGCGCACTTCTCCGCGTCGACGGCGAGCGCGGTCACCGTGTCGACGTCCAACTCGACGTCCGCGCACGAGGATTGGGCGGCGCGGCCGATGCGCATCGCGTAGCCGCCGGACTCGCTGGCCAGCAGTTCGGCGTCGGAGCCGAGCGCCTTGCGGATGCGGGAGGCGTAGGTGCGCAGCGTGGCCTTGGCCTGCTCCGGCGGGTCCTCGCCCCACAGGTCGTCGATCAGTTCCTCGGCCGTCGCCGTGCGCCCGGCGCGCAGCAGCAGGGCGGCGATCAGGGCGCGCTGCTGCGGCGAACCCATGCTGATCTCCCGCTCGCCGCGCCAGGCCCGCACCGGACCGAGCAGCGCGAACCGCAGCCGGTGACCCTGCTGCTCGAATTCGCGGTCCGTCCGCTCCTCGGCGCTCATGGTGCCCCCTGCTTCTGCGCTCCACTCCCGCAGGGGTCAGTCTGCCTTGTCCGTAAGGGGTACGTCAGCACCGTGCTGACCTCTCTACGACTCCTTCGAACTTCGCGCGGCGGACAGGACTTTGACTTCTTGGCGGAATGCTTACTCTCCGGCTCCGCTCGCCGGGGCCGAGGGGGTGGGGCGGCGGGAACGAGCGGATCCGGAACGTGCAGGAGGAGACTGCCCGTGCAGCACGGCCCTCGGCGCCGGCGCACCGCGCCGCACCCGATCCCATCGATTCCAGCCATCGCGAAACCCTCGACTCCCGCCCGCCGCGGCTCTCGTGGCGGGGCATCGGCCCGCGGCGCTGATCGCCGGCGGGGCCTGTGGCAACCGTTCTACGCTCTGCCGGCACCCCCGGAAAGCCCTGTGGAAAACTCCCGGTAACGCCTGGCGAGCGGTGCCGGGACCGCCTCGGCGCCTACGCGTCTCTCCCCGTCATCCCGTCAACTGCCGCCGCACGCACGGCCGCTGGCCGCGGCCGCAGCGGCTCCCCCTCTCCGCGGCACCGCGGTGCGGGAGCGGAGCAGTGTCGCAACCCGCCCGGGCTGCCGTCGAGTTGACGAAGTGCGGCCCGTGCAGCGGCGGTTGAGCGACCGTGGCTGACCGGCGGCGGTTGACGGCTGCACCCGGCGGTCCGGCCGGCCGAGCGCGTACACGGCGGCGGGCGGCACCCGGTGGTGTGCCGCCCGCGCTGACTGCTGTGCCCGGCCGTCTGCGGGCCGTGCCCCTGCCGTACTCCGCCCCCGTCGGCGGGCGCTGCGTACGGCTCCCGCGGAGGGCCAACGGCCTTCAGTTGTTGCGGAGTTTGCCCACGAGGATGAAGGCCACGATGCCGATCACGATCAGCGGGATCAGGATGTACTCGACCCACTTCGGCAGGTGGCTGTGCGAGTGGTGGCTGTGTGAGTGGTGGTTGCTCTTGAAGATGTGACGCCGCTTGAACGCGGTGGCGACGTTCTTGTGCGCGGACGGTGCGGCCTGCGCGTCGGTGCCCTTCGCAGCGTGGGACGCAGTGTGGATCGCGGTGTGGGCGGACGCGCTCACGCCGGCGCGCGCGGTGTGCCCGCTCAGTGTGGCGGCCTGTGCGGCGGCGCTCGTGCCGCCGCACAGGACGGCTGTGAACAGCAGGACTGTGGCGAGTCGGCGCATGGGCTCCCCCGGATCGACGTGCGCGTGCGGTAGCAACTACCGGCGATTTTCGGACTGTTACGCGTGGCACCGTAGTGGACGTTCCGGCTCCGGCGGCAGGTGGTCCCCTTCGCCGTTCGCCCAACGTGACCGAAGTGATGTCGTACCGCGCTCGTATCCTCAAAACCATGACATCACCTGCGCAACCAGTCCCCACCGCCAACTCCGTGCGACGGGCCCTGCGCCGGGCCCGGGACGGAGTCGCGCTGGACACCGCCGAGGCCGCCGTCCTGCTGCAGGTGCGCGGCGAGGACCTGACCGCGCTCGCCGCGTCGGCCGCCCGCGTGCGTGACGCCGGCCTGGAGGCGGCGGGCAGGCCCGGCGTGATCACGTACTCGCGCGGCGTCTTCATCCCGCTGACGCGTCTGTGCCGGGACAGGTGCCACTACTGCACGTTCGTCACCGTGCCCGGCAAGCTGCGCCGCGACGGGCACGGCATGTTCCTCTCGCCCGACGAGGTGCTGGACATCGCCCGCCGCGGTGCCGAACTGGGCTGCAAGGAGGCCCTGTTCACGCTCGGCGACCGTCCCGAGGACCGCTGGCCCGAAGCCCGCGAGTGGCTGGAAGCGCATGGTTACGACGACACGCTGTCGTACGTGCGGGCCATGGCGATCCGCGTCCTGGAGGAGACGGGACTGCTGCCGCACCTCAACCCCGGCGTGCTGTCGTGGACGGACTTCCAGCGGCTCAAACCGGTAGCCGCCTCCATGGGCATGATGCTGGAGAGCACGGCGGAGCGGCTGTGGAGCGAGCCCGGCGGCCCGCACCACGGCTCCCCGGACAAGGAGCCGGCCGTGCGGCTGCGGGTGCTCGAAGACGCCGGACGGTCCAACGTGCCGTTCACCACAGGGCTGTTGATCGGCATCGGCGAGACCTACGAGGAGCGCGCCGAGTCCCTCTTCGCGCTGCGCCGCACCCAACGCGCCTACCACGGCATCCAGGAAGTCATCATGCAGAACTTCCGGGCGAAGCCGGACACCGCGATGCGTGCCGTCCCGGACGCCGAACTGGAGGAGCTGGCCGCCGCGATCGCCGTCGCCCGGCACATCCTCGGCCCCTCCGCCCGCATCCAGGCGCCGCCCAACCTGGTGGCGGAGCAGTACGCCCTGCTCATCGACGCCGGCATCGACGACTGGGGCGGCGTCTCGCCGCTCACCCCGGACCACGTCAACCCCGAGCGCCCCTGGCCGCAGATCGACGCCCTCGCCGAGCGCACCGCCGCGCGCGGCTTCACACTGCGCGAACGCCTCCCGGTCTACCCCGAGTTCATCCGCCGCGGCGAGCCCTGGCTCGACCCCCGGGTGCTGCCGCACATCACGGCGCTGGCCGACCCCGCCACCGGCCTCGCCCGCGAGGACGCCCCCGTCGAGGGCCGCCCCTGGCAGGAGCCGGACGAAGGCTTCCCCGCGTCCTTCGGACGTACGGACCTGCACCGCGCCATCGACACCGAAGGGCGCACGACCGACCGCCGCGACGACTTCGACGAGGTCTACGGCGACTGGGAGACGCTGCGCGAGCGCGCCCGCCCCGGCATGGCGCCCGAACGCATCGACACCGACGTGCGCGAGGCGCTGGCCCAGGCCGCGGACGACCCGACCCGGCTCGGCGACGACCAGGCGCTCGCGCTGCTGCACGCCGACGGGCCCGCGCTCGACGCGCTGTGCCGCACCGCCGACGCGCTGCGCCACGACGTCGTCGGCGACGACGTCACGTACATCGTCACGCGCAACATCAACTTCACCAACGTCTGCTACACGGGCTGCCGTTTCTGCGCCTTCGCGCAGCGCCGCACCGACGCCGACGCCTACACTCTGTCGCTCGACCAGGTGGCGGACCGCGCCCAACAGGCGTGGGACGTGGGCGCGGTGGAGGTGTGCATGCAGGGCGGCATCCACCCGGACCTGCCCGGCACCGCCTACTTCGACATCGCGCAGGCCGTGAAGCAGCGCGTGCCCGGAATGCACGTGCACGCCTTCTCGCCCATGGAGGTCGTCAACGGCGCTAGCCGCACGGGCCTTTCGATCCGCGAGTGGCTGCTCCGCGCCCGCGAGGCGGGACTCGACACCATCCCCGGCACCGCCGCGGAGATCCTGGACGACGAGGTGCGCTGGATCCTCACCAAGGGCAAGCTGCCCGCGGACACCTGGACCGAAGTCATCACCACCGCCCACGAGTTGGGCATCCGCTCCTCGTCCACGATGATGTACGGACACGTGGATCAGCCGCGGCACTGGCTGGCCCATCTGCGGCTGCTGGCGCGGCTGCAGCAGTCGGCGCTGGAGAAAGGCGTCGAGGGCTTCACCGAGTTCGTCACGCTGCCCTTCATCCACACCAACGCCCCCGTCTATCTCGCCGGCATCGCCCGCCCGGGCCCGACCGCGCGCGACAACCGCGCGGTGACGGCCATGGCGCGGCTGCTGCTGCACCCGTACATCACCAACATCCAGACCAGTTGGGTCAAGTTGGGCACCGAGGGCAGCGCGGAAATGCTCCGCTCCGGGGCCAACGACCTCGGCGGCACGCTGATGGAGGAGACCATCTCCCGCATGGCGGGCTCCTCTTACGGCTCGTACCGCTCGATCCGCGACCTGACCGCCATCGCCGACGCCGCAGGTCGCCCCGCCCGCCCGCGCACCACGACGTACGGACCGGTCCCCGAGGAGCGCCGGCGTGCCGCACTCGCCTCGGACGGCCATCTGCCGGAACTGCTGCCGGTGTTGGAGGGGTGAGCCGCAGGGCGGCGCCGATACCGCGGCCCGTTCCGGAAGTGGAAGTTCCGGGGGGTGGGCGGCGCTGCCACGGCAGGGCCTAGGGTGCTGCTCGTGCCGCAGAGGCTGTGCCGGCGCGAGGGCAGCACCCATCGGCCGGGCCGTCACACAAGGGGAGGACACGGTGGCCGCTTCCGGCAACGACGTCATATGGGGCCGCGCGGAACAGCAGGACTTCCGCAGCCGCGTGCGCGGCTGCCTGCTGGGCGGGGCGATAGGGGACGCGCTGGGCGCGGCCGTCGAATTCGAGTCACTGGAGGAGATCCGGCGCAGTCACGGCGCGGCCGGCCTCACCGACTTCGCCCCCGCGTACGGGCGGCGCGGCGCCGTCACCGACGACACACAGATGACGCTGTTCACCGTGGACGGCCTGATCCGCGCCCACGTCCGCCGGGACACCGGCGCCTGGCATCCGCCCACCGATCTCCATGCCGCGTACCGGCGTTGGGCCGCCACGCAGCGCGACTGGGGCCCGGACGAGCGCAAACAGGAGGACGGCTGGCTCGCCCGCCAGGAGTGGCTCTACGCGCGCCGCGCCCCCGGCAACGCCTGCCTCACGGGCCTCGACGACGACCATATGGGCACCGTCGAGCAGCCCAAGAACCCCGGCTCCAAAGGCTGCGGCACGGTCATGCGCTCGGCGCCGTTCGGTCTGCTCGTGGGCTGGGAGCCGCAGTTGGTGTTCCAGCTCGCGGTGGAGTGCGGCGCGCAGACGCACGGCCACCCGACCGGCTACCTCGCCGCGGGCGCGTTCGCGGTCATCGTGCACGCGCTCGCGCGCGGCGACTCTTTGGACCACGCGATCCAGAAGGCGCTCGCCCAACTCGCCGCCCGCCAGGGCCACGAGGAGACCAGCGACGCGCTGAAGCGGGCGCTGGGCGCGGTACGCCAGGGCATGCCCACCGCGGAGCGGGTGGAGGCGCTGGGCGAAGGCTGGACGGCCGAGGAGGCGCTGTCCATCGGCGTCTACTGCGCGCTCGTCGCCGAGGACGTACGCCACGGTCTGCTGCTCGCCGTGAACCACGGCGGCGACAGCGACTCGACGGGCTCGGTGTGCGGCAACCTGCTCGGCGCCATACACGGGGAGACGGCGCTGCCGCCGGGCTGGGTCGCGGAGTTGGAGGGGCGGGCCACCATCCTGGAGCTGGCCGACGACTTCGCGATGGAGATGACGCAGGGGCCTGCGCTGCACGCGCCCGGCGCGGCGTCACCGGCCTGGCTCGCACGCTATCCACGGGCGTGAGACCGCCGCGCTGACCACGCCGCGGGCCGTCCGAAGTGCCGTGCGCCGCACCGTACTTGGGGAAGACCTCGGGGAGGAGGAAGGGCGGCGGCGGGAGGCGCGTACGAGGTGTGGAACGGCCGGAAGGCGCCGGGCCCCCTCGGCCGGGACGGCGGGCCAGTCGAGAGGGCTCCGGTGCGGCGCGGCGCCGGACCGCCGGCGCTCCGGTCTGCTGGCGGCGGCGTGCGCCGCCGGCCTGCCGAACTCGCCGGCTACACGGACTCGTTGGCGCACATCTTGGCCACGAACCCCGCCCAGGAGCCGGGCGCGAAGGTCAGCATCGGCCCGGCGGGCGCCTTGGAGTCCCGCACCAGCACGGCCTGCGGAGCGGGCGATCTGACCTCGACACAGGCGCCGTTGGCGGAGTGCGTCGACTTGATCCAATCCGTTGTGTTTCCTTGCTGAAGAGGCATATCTGCTCCGGTTCTCGACGGTGAGTTTCCGACCGTACGCCTCGATTTCCGGGCACGGAGCGGGAGTTCACTCGACCGGATGGCATATTCCAAACCGCTCTTCAGCTCGCTGCTGGGCGAGGTGTACCCTCCCGCGGCTCAGCCCCGGGCATAGTCCTTCGCCACTTTCTCCACGAACTCCCGTGTCTGGTCCGGGTTCAGCGCCTCCGCGCGCAGATGCTCGTACATCACGCTGTAGCTCTGCACGTCGTGCGGCTTCTCCAGATAGAGGTCGCTGGTCACGCCCTCCAGGTACACCACCGAGGAGTCCGACGCGTCCGGGAACTCCAAAATCGCGTACTGGCCGTTCACGCCCGGATGCGCACCCATCGCGAACGGCATCACCTGCACCGTCACATGCGGCAGTTGGGACACCTCGTTCAGCCGCTCCAGCTGCTCCACCATCGTCTGGCGGCCGCCCACCTCGCGGCGCAGCGCGGACTCGTCCAGCACCGCCCACAGCCGCAGCGGATTGCGGCGGTCGGTGATGCGCTCCTGGCGCCGCATCCGCACTTCCACGCGCTTCTCGATGTCGGCCGGCGACGCCTCCGGAAGCGCGCCCTCGCACACCGCCTCCGCGTAGCCGCGCGTCTGCAACAGCCCCGGCACGACCTGCGGTTCGTAGACCCGCAGCGACGCGGCGTCCGTCTCCAGCCCGATGTAGACGCTGTACGGGATGTCGCCGAACGCGTGCCACCACCCCTGCTGCCGCGACTCCCGGGCCATGTGCATCAGCGACTCGACTATGCGGCGGTCCTCGACCTCGTACACGGTGCACAGGTCGCGCACGTCGCGCTGGCTGATGCTGCGCCGCCCGTTCTCCAGCCGGCTGATCTTCGACTGCGAGACGAGCAGCCGGTCGGCGACCTCCTCCGCCGTCATGTTCTTGAGCTCGCGGAGCCGGCGCAGCTCCTGGCCCAGCCGACGGCGCCGGACGGTGGGATTGACGTTGGACGCCACGGAACCTGCACCTCCGCTGTCAGTACGACCTACTGCACAGCAGACTGCCACCAACTGGGGCGCGTCCGCTGGCGATTGGCGACAGAGGGTGCTGGACCGTACACGCGTACGTGCCTCCGGTGCCTGCTCGTGCGCCCTTGCTGCGGGCGGGCAACGCCCGGGAGCCGCCCCGCAGTCGAGGCGGCTCCTTAAGGACAGCCGTGTTCCGCGACCGTGCTCCTTAAGGCTCCTTAAGAGCAACAGCGGCCGTCCATGGGGCGGTTGCCCGCCCGCGCATGGGGAGTGTCCCGCAAGAACCGCGGCCGCCGCCCGGCGTCGGCCGGCCGCGGTCCGTACGGAGACGGTGCGGCGTCAGTGCGCTCCGGCGCGGACCATGCCGCCCGGTGTCGGCTGGCGGGGCACGCCACCCGGCGTCCCCCGCGCGGCAACGGACTGGCGATCTCCCGTGCCACCAGCGCTCGTTGAGCCGGGGTGACCCGCGGCGGAGGAGCCGCCCGCGGACCGGCGCGGCTGCCCCGACGCCCCGTTCTGCACGTCCATCACGGCGTGCGCGACGAGGCCGCCCATGGGGTCGTGCCTGATCAGGTCCCGCAGCCGGGAGCGGCAGGACCGCCCCTCGTTGCCGGGATACAAGTGCTTGCCGAGGCCCACCGCGTGCGCGAGCGCGGCGAGCGCGGCGGTCCGCGGGTCCGGCGGTACGCCGGTGCGGATCGCCGAATCCAGCCGGGCCCTGATCTCCCGGCTGATGGCCGTGTCCGTCGCCTGATATCGCGTCGTCGGCAGCACTCCGCACATCTGGCCGGATACCGCATGCACCATGCCGCACCGCTCCAGGTGTGTGAGATAGGTTTGGCGAAGCCCCAGCCGGGGCCCGCCGATCCAGTGGACTGCGCGCACCGGACTGCCGCGCCTGCGCAGCAGTTCCAGCGCCGAGTCCAGCGTGGGATCTCCGGTCGGCCGTGGCAGCACCACGGCGATACGGTCCCCGTCAGGGGCTATCCGTCCGGCCATCGCCAGCTCGACGAGCTGGGCCCCGGCCAGACCGAGGTCGAGCGACTGCGGCTGCGCCGTGGTCCCCGTGGCCGGGTCCAAGGCGAGCAGCAGAAGCTCCTCCGGAATCGTTCTGCGGCTCCTGCCCATCCATGCCTCCCCGCGTGGATGAATGACAGGGTGACTCCTCTCACAATGGTCTGTCGAGAGTGCCTGGTCGCTATGTACGGGAACCAGTAGCTATGTCGTTCTCGTCTCGCAGTAGTGGGCCCTCCGTACGGCCCTGGCGACCGCCCCCTGGGGATGCGGCGAGCGGGTGGGCTGGACACTGTTTACTGGTATGGGCAGCGGCGAGCAGCAGGAGGCATCGGTGGCGGGCGAGTCCCCCGACGGAGTCGGACAGGGGAAGTCGTCGGGGGAGACGACGAGTGGCGGCGAAGCGGTTGCAGCCCCCGAGGAGAAGGACGCCGGACGCGGCGCCGGAAGCGCGGCGAGCGCTTCCGAGGGGGCGAACTCCGGGCGTACGAAAGGCCGGAGCGACTCCGGGCCGGCCGCCGGAGACGGTGGAGATGGTGGAGACGGGCGTGAGGACAGTGGGGCGAGCGGGATGACAGCGGATCGGGGGAAGGCCGGGGACGCCACCTCGGCGGGGGCCGGCGCGGACGGCCGGGACGACCAGCGTGCCGAGGATGCGGTTGCGGACGAGGAGCGGGCGGAGGATTCCGGTCAATCCGCGGACCGGTCCGCGGACGCCGGTTCCGCCAACGACGGTTCCGGGGACGGGAGTTCGGCGGGCGGTGACTCCGGGGGCGACGCGCGCGTAGGTGCGGAGGACGGGCCGGGCGCGGCGTCCGGGCCTGGGTCCGGCTCCGATTCCGGTTCGGACGGAGCGGACGGCGAGCCGGAGGTGGACCAGCCGACGGCGATGTTCCGGGTCGTGTCCCCGGACGCCGACTCCGGTGCGTCCGCGGGCAGTTCGGTGGACGAGGCGACGCTGCGCGCCGAGCAGATGACGGCCGCCTTCTTCGGCTCCGGCAAGCGCGGCGCGTCCTCGACCTCGGAAGGGGAAGCGGAGGAGGCCGCGGACACGGCGTCCGACGGCGACACCGCGGACACGGAAGGCGCGAAGGCAACGGAGGACGGTGAGGCCGCCGGCGCGGATCCGGAGGGCGAGCCCGGAGCGGACACGGCCACGGCGATCTTCCGCACGCCCGAGTCGGTGTGTGCGGCCAAGAGCGGAAAGGCCGCGGACACGGCGTCCGACGAGGCGCCGGACGAGGACCAGGGGAGCGCGGACGGCGAGGCCGGCGCGGACGGCGAGAACGAAGCCGGCGACGTGACCGTCGACCAGCCGACGGCCGTCTTCCGGGTCGCCGGCGAGCAGACCGGCGACGGCGCCAACAGCCGTACGGACGGCGGGGAAACGGCCGACGACGGTGCGCAGGACGCGGCGGAGGACACCGCCGGTACACCGTCCGGGAGCGCCCAGGACCCCCGCGTTCCGCACGCACGGGACGCCGCGCCCGCCGGGCCGGAGCAGGCGCCGGACGCCGCCTCGTCCGCCGCGGAGGAGTCCGGCGAAGCGCAGCAGCCGGGCGAGGAGACGAAGCGCGCGGGCGCGAGGTCCGCGCAGGAGACCGCGAAGCCGGAGAAGGCCGCTGCGGCGGCAACGGCCGCCTCCACCGCGGCCGTTGGCGACGCGGAGCCGACCGCCGAAACCGACGAGACGGACGAGACGGGCACGACGGATAAGACGCCCGCTGCGCAGGCGGACGGAAAAGCCGACGCGAAGACCGGCGAGGACGACAGCGCGGAGTCCGACTCGGAGCGTACGAGCCAGTTCGTGCCGCTGCGCTCCGCCGACGCGCCTCCGCGCCCCACGAAGCCGCCGGTCATCCCGCCCAAGCCGCTGGGCAAACCGCACCCGCCCGGCGGCCGGCAGGCGCAGCCGCTCCCCGAGGAGGGCGCCGCGGACACGGCGCAGCCCGCGCAGGCAGCAGCCGAGCCGCAGCTCACCGAGGCCGACCTGACCCGGCAGCAGCCGCGCCCCGACCAGAAGCCGCTCGATCTGCTGGCGCAGCTCACCAACACTCCGCCGCCGCCGGAGACCCCACTGCGCATGATCCTGCGGCGGATCAAGATCTGGACGCCGCTGGTCGTGCTGCTGGCGATCGTGTTCATGGTGGTGCAGGCCGTACGCCCGCTGCCCGACCCGGAGTTGAAGCTGACGGCCGCTCCGGCCTACAAGTTCTCCGGGCAGCGGCCGAGCATGCCGTGGCCCTCCGAGGGGCAGGCGGCGATGGACGTCGAGGGGCTGGGTTCGTTCGGCTCCTCCGGCAGCCGACGGCAGGTGCCGATAGCCAGTGTGGCCAAGGTGATGACCGCGTACGTCATCCTGCGCGACCACCCCGTCCGCAAGGGCAAGGACGGGGAGCACATCACCGTCGACAAGAAGGCGGAGGACGAGGCCGGCCTCAGCGCCCAGAACGAGTCGACCGTCGACGTACAGCGAGGCGACAGGATCACCGAACGCGAGGCGATCCAGGCCATCATGATCGCCTCCGCGAACAACGTCGCCCGGCTGCTGGCCCGTTGGGACGCCGGCTCCGAGAAGGCGTTCACCAAGAAGATGAACAAGGCCGCCGAAGACCTGGGAATGACCCGCACCCGCTACACCGACCCCAGCGGGCTGACCTCCTCCACCGTCAGCACCGCGCAGGACCAGATGAAGCTGGCCAAGAAGGTGATGGACAGCTCGCTGTTCCGGGAGACGGTCCGGATGCCCAGCTACACCGACACCAAGGGCAAGAAGCACGCCAACTGGAACAAGCTGGTGCCCTTGGACGGCGTCGTCGGCATCAAGACCGGCACGACCACCAAAGCGGGCGGCAACCTGCTGTTCGCCGCGGAGAAGAACATCGGCGGCACCCGGCAGCTCATCGTCGGCGCCGTGCTCGGGCAGCACAAGCCGTCGATACTCGACACCGTCCTGGGCGTCAGCAAGAAGCTGATCGACGCCGGCCAGAACAGCCTGCGCGCACGCAAGGTCGTGCACAAGGGAGACGTGGTCGGCTACGCGGACGACCAACTGGGCGGCCGCACACCGGTCGTGGCCACCAAGGACGTCACCGCGGTCGGCTGGTCCGGGCTGAAAGTGACGCTCGACGTGAAGGGCTCCGCCAAGGGCGTGCCGCACGAAGCGCACGCGGGAGACACGGTCGGCACCCTGACCGCCGGCGACGGCCCCGGACAGGTGCGCGTGCCGGTCGCACTGCAGAAGGACATGACCGAGCCGGGCTTCGGGGCGAAGCTGACGCGGATCCTCTGACTCGGTGAACACGTGCCTGTGCGCTTCGACTTCGTACGCGATGACGGGCCCGGCGGAGCCGCCGCCGGGCCCGCGGCGCGGCCGCGGAGAGCGCGGGCCAGAGCACACGGGGGAGTTCGGGGGAGGGCACTGTGACCAATGCCCAACAGCAGCCCGGATCGGGCGGTGACGACGGCACCGGGATATCCGGAGGCGGCACCCGCAGGCCCGGCAGGGCGACGGGTGCCGTGGCGCGGGAGCACTTCCCCGGCCCCCGCACTCCTCCCGACGAGCACGGCGCGGGCCGCGCCGCGGCGGCCCGCCGCAGCGCCGCGCCCGGCAGCCGCCCCGCGGACCGGGAGCCGCGGCACCGCACGGACGCGGAGCCGCGTGCGGAGGCCGAGCGGAAGACGGGCCGCGGGCGGGGACCGTACGCGATGACGGCGACGGAGCCGGAGCACGCCCCGGAACCGGAACCGGGACCGGGGCAGTCGGGTGCGGGCGGCGGCGAGGACCGCGGGCCGCTCGCCGTGCGCGCAGCGCGCCGGCTCCGCGCAGCGCTACGGCACCCGGTCACCGCCTCGCTGCTGCTGGCCACCGCCCTGCATCTGCTCTGGTTCTGGTTCGTCGCGAGCGCCGGCGGCGACCTCGCCGCACAGGACGCGTGGGCGGAGTTCGTCGGCCGGCATCCGGACTCGGCGTACAACCTCGCCTGGTACGGCGGCATGCACCCCTTCTCCTACAGCGTGCTGTCGCCGTACCTCATGGCCGCCATCGGGGTGCGCACCACGCTGGCGCTCGCCGGAGTGCTGTGCTCCGGCGTACTGGCGGTGATCCTGCGCCGCGTGCTGCGCCGGCCGCTGCCGCCCTCGCTGTGGGGCGCGTTCTCGATCACCTGCAACGCGGCGTCGGGGCGGGTCACGTTCGCGCTCGGCGTCCTGTTCGGGCTCGGCGCGATCGCCATCGTGTGGGCGTGGCCGCGGAGTTGGTGGCGCGCCGGCGGCGTGTGGCGGTACGCGCGCGGAGCCGCCGCGGCGCTGCTGGCCGCGCTGGCCACGATGAGCAGCCCCGTCGCGGGACTGTTCCTCGAAGTCGTCGCCGCCGCACTGTTCTTGGACAAGCGCCGGCAGGCCGCCTACGCGCTGGCCGTCGCACCGCCCGTCGTGGTCGGGGTGGCGTCGGTCCTCTTCCCGTTCGAGGGCATGCAGCCGATCCCCTGGTGGTCGGTGGTGTTCCCGCTGGCGGTCGCAGCCCCCTGCTTCTGGCTCGTGCCGCGCACGTGGCGCACCGTGCGGCTCGCCGCCGTCGTCTACGGCCTCGGCGTCGTACTGACCTGGCTCATCCCGTCCCAGGTCGGCTCCAACGTGGAACGCCTCGGGCTGCTCTTCGGCGGCGTCGCGCTGCTGGCCGCGGTGCCGTCGACGGTGCACAGTTGGCGCTCGCGCCGCGGCGCCGCCATGGTGTGCGCACTCGTCGTCGCCACGGGATGGCAGATCGTGAAGCCCGCGTTCGACGTCGTCGTGACCACCCCGGACTCCTCCTGGGCGCACGAAATGCGGCCGTTGACCGAGCAGTTGAAGAAGGTCGACGCGCACCTGGGCCGCGTCGAGGTGGTGCCCGTACGCAGCCACCGCGAGGCGTCCGCCCTCGCCCCGTACGTGAACCTCGCGCGCGGCTGGAACCGGCAGGCCGACACCGACCGCAACCCGCTGTTCTACGAGAACGGCGGCCTCACACCGGCCCGCTACCACGACTGGCTGCGCCGCTGGGCGGTGCGCTACGTCGTACTGCCCGCCGACAACCCGGACCCGGCCGGCATAGGCGAGGCCCGCATCGTGCGCGCCGGGCAGCCCTACCTGCGCGAGATATGGACCGACGCGCACTGGCGGCTCTACCGCGTCACCGACCCCGCGCCGCTGGCCGAACCGCCCGCGCGGGTCACGCACTCCGGCTCGAACGGCGTGACACTGCACGTGCCGCGCAGCGGCCCGGTCACCGTACGCATCCCCTGGTCGCCGTGGCTGAGCGTGGTCGACGGGCGCGGCCGCCCCGTCGGGTCGGAGGACCGGGCCGCCCAGGACCGCAACGGCTGCGTACGCGAAGCGCGGCCCACGGTCGACGGCCCGCCCCCGAAGGGCGAGGACGATCCGGTGGTGGACAACTGGACGGTGCTGGAGGCGCCGCACGCGGGCACCTACCGGCTGGCCGCCCCCTACCAACTGCCGCGCGGCACACCGTGCCTGGACGGCGCGGGCCGGGGCGCACCCGGCGAACACGGCACGCACGACGGCCGCGGAGCCGGCAAAGACCACGGCGACGGCGGCCACCGCACCCAGGACGCCGCAACGCCGCGGAGCACCGGCGGGAGCGGGCACGTACGCGGCCGGCGCAGCGCCGGCGCGGAAGGCACGCCGGCGCCGTAGCCGCGCAACGAGCAGCCGGCGCAGGCCCGTTGGGGCCGGCCGGAACGGCCCGCCCGCTCAGCCGCCGCTGCCGTACGGCCGCGTGATGATCTCCAGCATGTGCCCGTCCGGATCCGCCCAGTAGACGCCGCGGCCGCCGTCGTTGTGGTTGATCTCGCCCGGCCGCTCCTTGTGCGGATCCGCGTAGTACGTGACGCCCGCGCCGCGGATCCGGCCGAAAATGTCGTCGAACTCCACCTCCGACACCAAGAACGCGTAGTGCTGCGGCGTCACGGGGCCGTCGCCCGCGTCCGCGAAGTCCAGCGTGACCCCGTTCGACGTCATCACGGGCAGGAACGGGCCGTACTGCGGCTGCACTTCGAGCCCCAGCAGGTTCGCCAGGAAGTCCGCGGAGATCTTCTTGTCGGTGGCTTGCACGATGGTGTGGTTGAGCTGCACGGTCATGGCCGGTGTCTCCTCACGTGCTCGCTGCTTCCCCCGCTCCCCGGACCCGGGGGCGGCGGGCGCCTGCCTGAACCGGGTAACAGCGGCAGGCGTGCTCATTCCACTCCGCCGCAACGAGCAGCCCAAGGGGCGCGAACTCCCCTCACCGTCGGACTTTGGACGTAGGCCCAAGGAACGGTCCGCCTGCGGTTGCGCCGAGGCCCCGGAGACGGCACAACAGGGAGACGCGGAACGGGAGGAGCGGACGCAACGGTGACGACGGCCCGGCAGCACGCACCCGGCCATCGCACACCGGCGCGCCAACTGGCGGGCGGCACACGGCGGATGGCCCGCCGGACGCCCGCGCCCGCCCTCAGCCGCCGAGCCGCCGCACGATGCGCCGCAACTGCTCCGCATACCGCTCCTGGAACTCGGGGGAGTCCGGCTCCAGACCGAAGATGCGGCGCACCGCATGCGGCATCACGACCGGCACCGACACCGCGCCGGTGAGCAGCAGCAGTACGGCGGCCGGGTCCAGCTCGTCCGCCAACTGGCCCTCGGACTGGCGCCGTTCGAGATCGGAGAGGTCTTCCCGCTCCACCTCGGGCCGCTCGCCGGCGAGGCCGCGCCACACGTGGAGGCGCGTGCCGCGCGGGTCCGTCTGCGTCTCGTGGAAGTACCGGACGGTGACCTCGTCGAGCGGGATGCCGGGGTCGTCGAACACCGCCTCCCGCTCGGCCCACTGCACGTCGAGAGCCCGCCACAGCCCTTCCTTGCCGCCGAAGTAGTAGGAGATCAGCTGCTTGTTCAGCCCCGCACGGTCCGCGACGTCCTGAAGCCGGGCGCCCGAGAAACCCTTCGAGGCGAACTCCTCCACAGCCGCCTCCAGCAGCAGCCGCCGCGACCGCTCCGCGTCCTGCTTCCGCTCGCCCGGAGCGGGAGCGCGGCGCGGACTCCGCCCGCCTGCGCGCGGTCCGCCCTCCGCTGAAGCTTCCTTCGCGTCCTCGACCATCGCGCCAGGCTAGACGCCCCAGACCGAGTTATCCACAGGGCTGAGGTCGTCAACCGCCGAGTTGAATATGATGCCCGCCAGAACACCGCCACCCCACCAACAGACCTGAACACCACGCCACTTGAAGGGACAACGGCATGATTCTCGTGACCGGAGCCACCGGCAACGTCGGCCGCCACCTCGTACGCGAACTCGTCGAAGCAGGCGAGCAGGTACGCGCCCTCACCCGCGACCCCGACAAAGCCCGCGCCCAGCTGCCCGACGCCGCCGAACCCGTACGGGCCGACAGCGCCGAAGAGCTGTCCGCAGCCCTGGACGGCGCCCACTCGCTGTTCGTCAACCCCGCCGCCTTCCAGGCCGGAACGGAGGACCTGCTGAACGAAGCGGAACGGCGAGGAGTCCGCCGAATCGTCGCCCTCTCCTCGTCCTCCGTCACCTTCGCCGACCCACCCGGCAGCAACGCCATCGCGGACATGCACCGCCGGCTGGAAGCCGACGTCGAAAACACCGGCCTGGAATGGACGCACCTGCGGCCGGACGGCTTCTCGGCGAACACCCTGCAGTGGGCGCCCGCGATCCGCGCCGGAGAGAACCCGCGAGGGCCCTACGCCGCCATGCAGTCCGCCTGCATCCACGAAGCCGACATCGCCGCCGTCGGCGCCCGCGCCCTGCTGACCGACGAACTCCTCGGCCAAGCCCCGGTGTTGACCGGACCCGAATCAGTGAGCTTCACCGACCAGGCCCGCCTCATCGGAGAAGCCCTCGGACGCCCCGTGCACTACGTCGAGATCCCCCCGGAGGAGGCCCGCGCCGCCATGCTCGCCTCCGGCGCCCCCGAAGGCGTCGTCGACACCATGCTGCGCCTCTTCGCCGAACGCGTGGGCCAAGTCGCCGACGTCTCCCCGGAAGTCGAGCGGATCACAGGCCGGCCAGGGCGCACGTACGCGCAGTGGGCCCGCGACCACATTGCCGACTTCCAATGAGCGAAAGGGAGTCGGCGGAGCGGCAGTCGGGAGTCGGAGCCGGCCGGCCTCCGCGGAGGCGTACGCGAGCGGTGAGTCACCCCACCGGGCCGCGGCAGAGACCCTGCCGGCCGGTGATGGTCAGCGCATCGTCGTGACCCGCGGCAGCAGCGGCACCAGCGCGTCCCAACGGCCGACCTCGCAACCGTCACTGCGGTCGAAGCGCGCATCGACGCGCCGGCCGGCCCAGGTGCCCGTGACGTGTGCGGTGGCCGGACCGCCGTACTGCATCGTGCACTTGGCGCCCGGCGGCACAGGCGCAAACAGGTCCTTACCCCAACGAGCCGCCTCATCGAGGCGCTTGCACGCTCCCTCGGCGTCCACATGACTGCCGGAAGCAGGGTGACAGAACAGTTCGTGCACACCGTCCGAGCGCACGTCACCTGACCCCCGCACGACCACGGTGAGACGGTCCGAAGGGACAGAGCGGCCCACAAGACCACGCGAAGGAGAGGAGTGAACAGAGCCGGAATCGGCGGCGAAAGCCGTCGGTGCGCTGCCGAGCGCGGCAGCGGACACGAGGGCGGCGACAACGGCGAAAGTGAGACGGCCGGCGGACATGAGCGCTCCCATTTTTTTTGGGACGTGGGTACGGAACGGAGGGAGCCGGCTCATGGACATGACCAGCACCCCACCCTCGCCCTCAACGCCCGCCCGTACGCAAGGTCGCGCCCGCCGGCCTACGACGGCACGAAAGGAGGACGCACTCGCACTCCTGGCCGTGCGAGGAGACCACCGGACGCTGGGCCGGCAACGCCCAACCAGCCTGCGGTCGCCGGAAGTTGACGCTGCTCAACCCGCGAAGCCCGGGCTACCCGGGCAACCGGCACCACCGTCCACGGCCGCCTCCCGCCCAACTGCCATGATCTGCCAACGCCGTTGGCGCACGCCGCGCACCGTACGACTCCGACAAGCCCACTCCAGAGCCGGCTGACCGCTGAAAGATTCCAGCCAATAAGCACCGGTCAACTCGGCGAACTGCGGAGGCGGTTCCGCACCTGCGCCGAGCAGACCGCCCTGCTCAGCAACACGAAGAAAGGTGAATGACGTACTTCCCATACAGAGGGAACAGCCGACCTGCGAGCCGAGAAACCAGAACCGTGGCTGGTTCACTGCGACGAGAGGCAGCGTTCGATCACGCACAGATTACGTGCGGCGGTCCAAGCGACCCCAGGCGGACGCTGCCGAAGAGAAGCAGGACACGGCCGAAGCAGAACACAGGCCACGGTGCGGGGGAGGGGAGGGGGGAGGGGGGGGAGGGGGCCCACCCCGGGGGCACTCCGTCTCGCCAACTCTTCGCCAACTCTCCTTCGCCACCTGCTCGTTGCTCTGCCTCTGGCGCCGTAGCGACCCGGCAACCCGGCACCCTGGGGCTCGGCAATCTGGGTCCTCCGGGCCCCGGCAGCGGCGTCTTCCCGCAAGCCTCTACTCCTTCAGGGCCTCCCTCAGCGCTTCAACTCCCCCAGCGTCTCCCTCGGCGCCTCAGCCTGCCGGCCAACTCACTCGGCGCTCTTCCAACGGGCCCTGGCCTAGCCTTCTTTCCGCCGGTCCGTCCTCAACGCCCCTGCTCCCAGCGTCCGTTGCGGCAACTTCCCTTATCCTCGCCCGCGCCGCTTGCGCCCCAGCCCGTCCCAATGCCCTTGCTCTGCCCTCCCGGGCAGCCTTCCTCGGGAATGATCGCGTGCGGGGTCGGGTCAGGGTTTGTTCGCGCTTCGCGTGGCGGGAAGACGAAGGGCCGTTCCTTTTCTCGTTTTTCACTTCCGATTTCCGCCCGGGTCTTTGTGGCGGGGCAGTGTGATCGGCCGGGTGGGTTTGGTGGCGGTGCCCCAGCGCATTCGGTGCGGCTCCGGTGAAAGCTGGGAAAGTCTCGTGGAAATTGTGGATGCTCTGCGCTTGTCCCGGGTGGTGCCGGGATATTTCGCGCATCCGGCACTTTCGGGCGGTGCCGCGGTGTGCGCGGAGCGTGGCTCAGATCACCGTCTGTCGGGCGGACTTGAAGTTGTGGAACCAAGCGGTAGCTTGGCGCGCGGTTGCGGTTGATCGTGAGGTGTCCGGTCGGTGTGCCGTTCGCCCCGCGCGCCTCGTTCGCCCTGTTCGCCCGCGCGCCGGCCCGGGAGCCCGCCTCGCCCGACCCCCTCGTCCCGTGGTCCGGTACTCCACACGTCCCCGTCTCGTGCCACTGCGCCCCGCCCGGCACCCCGTACGCCGAGATCAGCGCACCCCACCCCCACTCGGCACCCCGTACGCCAACCCAGCAGAGTCCTCCGCACCCCACCGGCGCCCCGCGCTCCTGCTCTCCGCTCAGCTCTGCTTCCCTCACTGAAGACGGTGCCGCCACCAGCCTTGTGCTGCCTGGGTGTTCGAGCCGCTGTACCGGGGGTCGGGCAGGCTTCGGCGCAGGTAGACGGCGTCGAGTCGGGCCACGATGCGGCCGAGGTCTGTGCGGGCGCCGGGCGGAAGTCTGCGCAGTGCGAGGTCGAGGGTGTCGCGTGCGTCGAGGGGGCTGCAGCAGGGGCAGTCGAGGTCTTCGGTCGCCGATTCGCGTTTGGGGCGCCGGAGGTGTCTGCCGTAGGTGTCGACGGCGTCGGCGACTGCGTCGGGCCACAGGTTTTCGTCCTGGCCTTCGAGGCGTCGGACGGCGGCGCGGGTGAGCGCGGTGACGTGGGGGATTCGGCGAACGGGTGTGGCGCGGCGGGGTGTTGGCCCGGCGGCGCGGAGTTCGTGTGGGCGCCTACGCGGCATTGCCCTTTCTGTACGCGGCGTTGTTCGTGGTCATGGGCGTGAAGGTAGCAGTGGCGGGGCGGTGCTTCCAGGGGTGCGCCGTCGGCTGCGCTTTCCGGGGTGCGGTGGGCAACTGCCGGGTGTGGAGGAGTGGTTGGGGCTGCTGCGGGTGGTGCAACGGGCGGGTACGTGCGGTGGATCGGCGAGTGACTTCGCTAACTCCCGTACGCATACGCCGCCTTGTGACGTGCTCATCCTCCACTTTGTGAACAGTCGTCCCCGCTAAACCTATGACGTTGACTGATCTTCCCTGGTTCCCTCTCGTACAGGACTGGCTACACTCACGCTTCATGCGGATCGATCGCCACGCCAGTCGCCCTGATGAAACACCGAATAACCCTGTATTCCTCGACAATTCAGGCCGCCGCAGACGTCTACTGCTCTATGCCGCTCTGGCTCTAGGGTGTGTATGCAGCGGCTATCTGGTGCTCCTCGCCGTGGTTTTGGGCGGGGCGCAGCAGCCGGCCGCGCACCTTCCCGCGGGGAAGGCCGGCCCGTTGCCGTCCCACAACGCTCGGCACGCACCGGCGGTCCCGGCGGGAGCCCACGCCAAGCCCCCGTCCGCCACCCCCCGAACACCCCCTGCGAACCCCCCCCCCCCCCCCCCCCCCCCCCCCCACACCCCACCCCCCCCCCCCACCCCCCAAACACACACCCC
>Ga0164243_10002320_pt1 | contig 31641 bp, 30 predicted proteins | sample OricompcompostOP_FD_108781 | JGI IMG/M metagenome (GOLD analysis project Ga0164243, IMG submission 108781) | Organic Plus compost microbial communities from Emeryville, California, USA - Original compost - Organic plus compost (OP) | ecosystem: Engineered > Solid waste > Mixed feedstock >... | reverse complement strand
TAGCCGGCGGTTCGCCACCCGCGGGCGAGGAAATCGTCGAGGAGCTTGTTGACCGTGTCCGGCACCTCGAGCGCGGCGAGGTGCGCGGCGTCGTCGAGGAGGACGAGTTCGGCGCCAGGGATGGCCGCGGCCATGGCTTCGAGTTCGGCGGGCGGGAAGGTCGCGTCCTCCCGGCCGCCGACGACGAGCACCGGGGTGCGGACCGCGGCCAGCAGTGCCCGCTGGTCGGGCCGGTTCGAGACCACGCTGCGGACCGCGAGGGCGAGCGAGCGGACGTCGTTGCGGCGGGCCAGGTCGAGGACGCGGGCGACGACGTCCGGCCGGGTGCGCAGCGAGGTCGGCCCGAGGAACGCCTTGACGACGGAACGGGTGAGCGGCGGGCGGATGCCGCGCAGGAGTTTCACCGCCGCGACGAGCACCGCGTACTCGGCCTTCTGCCGGGGCGGGGCCGCCGAGGCGGTGCCGTTCATGAGGACGCTGGTCAGGACGCGGTCGGAGTGGCGCGCGGCGAAGGTCGCGCCGACCATGGCGCCCCACGAGTTGCCGAGGAAGTGCGTCCGCTCGAAGCCGAGCGCGTCGAGGATCGCGAGGACCGCGGTGGCGCACTCGTCGAGCGTGAAGGTCCGGGTGAGCGGGCTGCTCGCCCCGTGCCCCGGTGGGTCGAGCGCGACGGTCGTGTAGCGAGGTGCCAGGTGGTCGGCCTGCGCCTGCCAGAGCGTGTGGTCCATCAGGAGGCTGGGCCACATCAGGACCGGCTCCCCCTGGCCGCGCACGCGGACCCGGAGCGTGCCCAGGTCCGTCGTGATGTCGCGATCCTCGTCGATCATGGTGCGCAGAGTACGCGGCGCGGGGGGCGCGAACGTGGAACTCGGGCGCGCGAACGTGGAACTCGCGCGCGGGAACGTGGGACTCGCGCGCGGGAACGTGGGACTCGCGCGCGGGAATGTGGGACTCGCGGGTGTCAGGGGTGGGCGGCGTGGCGGGCGGCGAGGTAGCCGAACGTCAGGCCGGCGCCGACCTGGCAGCCGGCGCCCGGGTATTCCGAGGCCATGATCGAGTTGGCGTCGTTGCCGCAGGCGTAGAGGCCGCCGACCGGCTCGCCGGACTCGCGGAGTACCTGGGCGTCGACGTCCGTGCGCAGGCCCAGTGCGGTCGCCAGTGGCGTGGGCACCACGGCGATCGCGTAGAACGGGGCCTTCTCGATCGGGCCGAGGTTGACGTTCGGGGTGTGGGCGGGGTCGCCGTACTGGTGGCCGAACGGGCTCTCGCCCTTGCCGAACTCCTCGTCGACGCCCGTGCGGGCGAACCGGTTGAACCCGGCCACCGTGGCCTCCAGCCCGGCCGGGTCCACCCCGATCGACGCGGCCAGCTCCCGCACCGTCGAACCGGTGTGCAGGTAGCCCGACGTGAGGTGCCGCTTCAGCAGCACCCGCGGCAGGTGCGGGTAGACCATCCCGAGCCCGTAGGCCGCGAGCGTCCGCGAGTCGACCACCAGCCACGCCGGGATCGTCGGCACGGACTTGTGCGAGTCGTACATCGCGCGCGTGAACCGGTGGTAGGACACGGATTCGTCGACGAACCGCCGCCCGGCCGCGTTGACCGCGATGATGCCGGGCTTGGCGCGGTCCCAGATGTGCGGGAACACCGCGGTCGACCCGTCGCGGCGGCGGCCGATCGAGCTCGGGAACCACAGCGCGTTGTCGTCGCGCGGTTCGCCCAGCGCGCCGCCCACCGCGGTGGCCAGCGAGATGCTGTCGCCGGTCGACCCCTCGCCCGCCCGCGTGAACTGCGCCGTCGGCTGCGGCAGGTACCGCGCACGCAGCTCCGGGCTCGACGAGAACCCGCCCGCCGCCAGCACAACACCGCGCCGGGCCTCGACCCGCACCGTCCGGCCGCGCCGGGACACCACCGCCCCGGTCACGCGCCCCGACGAATCCGTCACCAGCTCGCTCGTGCGCGCCGTGAACCACACGTCACCGGAGCGCCGCAGCAACTGGTGGTACAGGTTCGCGACCAGCGCGTTGCCCATCGCCAGCCGCGTGCCGCGCGGGTACCGCAGCCGGTCGAACGCCCACCGCACCCCGAGCCGCAGCGCGACCGCCATGCCGCGCACCGAGCCGTCGAAGATCGTCAGCAGCTGGTTCACCTCGGGCCGCCGCACCATCAGCGTCCCGCCGAACAACGCGAACTCCGGCACCGGGCGCCGCACCCGCCCGAACCGCGCCCGGCCGAGCTTGCGCCCGTCGAACGTCCGCGGCTCCAGCGCCCGCCCGACCCCGGAACCGGGGATCTCCGGGTGGTAGTCGACGACGGTCTTCGAGTGCCAGAACCCGACACCGATCCGGTCGAGGTAGTCGAGCATCGCCGGCCCCTGCGCGAGGTAGGTCTCCCGCAGCTCGCGCGGCGCGCGGTCGCCCACCAGCGCGTCGAGGTAGCCGCTGGCGGCGGCCCGGTCACCGGCCGGATCGGACTGGTACCGGTGCCCGGGGATCCAGCAGGTGCCTGCCGAGTACGCCGTGGTGCCGCCCAGCCACTCGGTCTTCTCCAGCGCCAGCACCGACAGCCCCTCCGCGGCGCCGACGACCGCCGCGCCCAGGCCGGCCGCGCCGGTGCCGAGGACCAGCAGGTCGACCGAGTGGTCCCAGTCGTCACTCATCGGTTGTCCTTCCCGCGAGGACGTCCAGGTGCCCTCGCATGCGGTCGAGATCGGGAGTGGCGCCGGTGAGCACCTCGAGCGTCCGGGCGGCCTGCGCGACGAGCATCGCGCCGCCGTCGAGCACTCGGCAGCCCTTCGCGCGTGCCGCGGCCAGCAGTTCGGTCTCCAGCGGCCGGTACACGACGTCGGCCACCCAGTGCCGCGGCTGCAACAACTGCGGATCGAACGGCACCCCGGGATGCCCGGTCATGCCGACCGGCGACGCGTTCACCACACCGTCGGCGTCCGCCAGAACCACCGATGCCGCAGCGGAAACGCCGAGCCGGGCCACCAGCGCCTCCCGGCGAGCCGCGTCGGGATCGACCACCGTCACCGCCGCGCCCGCGTTCGCCAGCGCGTAGGCCACGGCCGAGCCCGCTCCCCCGGCACCCACCACGACGACCCGGCCCAGTTCGGCGTCCGGGAGCCCGTGCCGGAGCCCGGCGAGAAATCCACTGTGGTCGGTGTTGTGCCCGGTCAGCCGCCCGCCCTCGACGGTCACCGTGTTGACCGCGCCCAGCGCACGGGCGTCCGGGGACAGGTCGTCGAGCTGCGGGATCACCGCCTGCTTGACCGGGTGCGTCACGTTGAAGCCGGTCAGGCCCACCGCGTCGCGCAACGTCCAGCCCGGCGGGAGGTCGTCGAGGTCGAGCAGGCCGTAGGTGTAGTCGAGGCCGAGCGCGGCGGCCTCGCGTTCGTGCAGCGCGGGCGACAGCGACCCGCCGATGTCCGCGCCGACCAACGCCACCCGGTGCCGGACGAGCACTTCAGACATGGGCGCTCACCAGCGCCCGCACCGCCGAAAGGTTCCGCTTCGCGAACTCCAGCGGGGTCAGCTCGGTCACCCGCGGCACCTCGACGCTCAACGGCGTCCCCTCCGGCGCCGCGGCGATGAGCGCGGCCAGCGGGAACTCCCCTTCGCCGGGCACCTGCCGCTGCACGCGGGCCTCGACCTGGAGCACCGACCCGTCGGCCGTCATCCCGAGCGGCAGCTCGTCCGGCAGGTCCAGCCGTTCCGGCGCGGCCAGCGGGCCGTCGCACAGTTGCAGCACCGGCACGAGATCCGGGTCCAGCGCCCGCACGTCGTCGATCGTGCTGCCGCCGCGCTGGATGTGCAGCGGGTCGAGCAGCACGGCCGCGCCCGCCGCGGAAGCGATCGCGGCGGCCTCGGCGACCGTGCGCACCGGCTGGTAGCTGATCGGTTCGAGCGTGGGCCGGATGCCCAGCTCCAGCGCGTCCTCGGTCAGGGCCGCCAGCGTGTCGGTGAGCCGGCCGCGGTCGGGGTCGCTGCCGGTGACGCTGATCGTCGACGCGCCGAGCGCGGCCCCCGCCTCCAGGGTCGCCGCCCAGTCGCCGGGCCGGGTGTCCGGGCCGAGTGCCAGGAACTCGATGTCGCGCACCCGCAGACCGGTGTCGTCGAGGCGGCGCACGGTTTCGCGCGACATCGGCGCCCCGGCGGCCATCGGGTACTGCCGCTCCCCCGCGGTCGCCGCCCGCACGCGGACGCCGACGAAGTCGAAGCCGGCCTCGGCCGCGGTGGTGACCAGTTCGGGTGGGCTGAGCCGCAGCAGCGTCAGGTGGGCGAGCCCGATCGGCGTCATACGGTGATCTCCTCGTTCAGGGACGGAACCCGCTCCGGGCGGCCGGAGCGAGCCGAGGCGTACAGCGCGGTGAGGATCGCGAGGGACTTCGCGGCCTCGCGTCCGGTGACCGCGGGGTCGCGCCCGTCCCGCACCGCGTCGGCGAATTCGGCGATCTGCAGCGCGTGGAAGGGCGCGAGGCTGCCGTTGATCTCCGACAGCGGCAGGTCCGCGGACAGGCCGGGCCCGAACGGCGAGGTGACGGCCTCCGCACCGGGCACGGCCCACACGTCGATGCGGGCCTCGCTGCCCTCCGGGTACTCGGCCAGGCCCGCGGTCGCGCCCGTCCGCCCGGTGACCTGCACCCGCGTGCCCAGGCCGGGGGCCAGCGCGGTCGACGCGGACAGGGTCGCCAGTGCGCCCGAGGCGAACCGCAGCGTCGCGACCGCGGTGTCCTCGACCTCGATGGCCGCGCCGTGCTTGACCGTCGCGTGCGCCGCGCTCACCTCGACCGCCTCGCCGAGGAACCACTGCAGCAGGTCGATGTTGTGCACGGCCTGGGTCATCAGCACGCCACCGCCGTCGGTCGCCCACGTGCCCCGCCACGCGTCGGCCGTGTAGTACGACGTGTCGCGGTGCAGCAGGACCGAGGCGTGGCCGAGGACCGGCTCACCGAGCGTGCCGTCGTCGATCGCCGCGCGGATGCGCTGGGCCGCGGGCCAGAACCGGCGCTGGAACAACACCCCGAGGGTCACGCCGGCCGCCTCGCACGCGGCCACCATGCGGGCGGCCGCGCCGAGGTCGATCGCGATCGGCTTCTCGCACAGCACGTGCACGCCGTGCGCGGCGGCCTGGGTGACCACCGCCTCGTGCGCCGGGTGCGGGGTGCATACGCTGACCACGTCCAGGCCGAGGTCGAACAGCCCGTCCGGGGTGGCCGCGGCGGCGCCGTACCGGGCGGCGAAGGCAGCGGCGCGCGAGGGGTCGACGTCACTGCACGCCACCAGCTCGACACCCGGCAGGTCGCGGTAGGCCGCGGCGTGGTTGCCGGCGACGTTGCCGCAGCCGACCACGCCGGCCCGCAGCACGGTCATCCGCGCACCGCCTCGGCGGCCCGCGTCTCCACTGTGGACTCCCGATCGCCGAGCCGGGCGGTCGGGATCCGGAACGTCTCCGGACCGGTCAGCGCGGCGAGCGCGGAGGCCACCACGAACGCGGCGCACATCCACGCCACGGGCGTCCAGTTCGCCTTGTCGCCCGCGGTGAGCGCGGTGGCCAGCAGCGGGGTGAACCCGGCGGCCAGCAGCCCGACCATCAGGCCGATCGCCATCCCGCTGTAGCGGACGCGGGCCGGGAACTGCTCCGGGAAGTAGGCCGGGTAGACGCCGTTGGGCGCGGCATAGCAGAAACCGATCAGCAGCACGGCCGAGCCGTAGATCCACGGCACGTTGCCGGTGCCGATGGCGTCGAAGAACACGAACACCATGACGCCGACGCCGATCAGCCCGGTCACGAACACCGGTTTGCGCCCGATCCGGTCGGCGATCAGCCCGTACACCGGCTGTGTCACCACGGCGACGACGTTGGCGACCGAGATGACCGCGAGCATGGTCGGTTTCGCGACGCCCTCGACCTCGGTGGCGTAGGCCAGCGCGAACACGTTGACGATGGTGTTGACCATGGCGAAGCTCGCGCACACGGCGATCCGCAGCACGGTCAGCCAGTGGTCGCGGAACAGCTCGACGATCGGCGCCTTCGCGGTTTCCGCCGACTCCTGCAGCTCGGCGAACACCTCCGGCTCGTGCAGCGAGCGGCGCAGGAAGTAGGCGATCGCGGTGACGGCGATGGACAGCCAGAACGGGATCCGCCAGCCCCACGAGTACAGCTGGTCGTCGGGCAGCGCCGCGACCGGGATGAACACGATGCTGGACACGACGATGCCGAACATGATCCCGCTCATCGTGAAGCTGGTGAAGAACGCGCGACGCCGGTCGGGGGCGTGCTCGACGGTCAGTGAGCTGGCGCCGGGTGACTCGCCGCCAGCGGACAGGCCCTGCAGCAACCGCAGCGCGACCAGCAGGATCGGCGCGGCGATGCCGATCGAGGAGTAGGAGGGCAGGCAGCCGATCAGGAAGGTCGACGCGCCCATCATCAGCAGTGTGGCCATCAGCGCGTTGCGGCGGCCGAGCCGGTCGCCGAAGTGTCCGAAGAGGACAGCGCCGAGCGGGCGGGCGACGTAGGCGACGCCCAGCGTGGCGATCGAGAGCAGGGCACCGGTGGCGCCCGCGTCCGGGAAGAAGACCTTGCCGAACACGAGTGCCGCGGCCGAACCGTAGATGAAGAAGTCGTAGTATTCGAGGGTGCTCCCGAGGAACCCGGAGAGCGCGGCTTTCCGGGGATCGTTGCGGGTACCGCTCGAGTGTGGGGCGCGAGACATGGCGCCTCCTTTCGATCCGGCGTCGTCGACGGTGGGGTTGCCGACGAGGATCGCAGGCGGAACTATGTCGCGTCCAATACTTGGTTTTGCTTACACAATGTGCGCGAGAAGCATAATCAGTGCTCTGGCGTCGGGAGGACCTCCTCGGCGAGATCGAGTACGGCCTTGAGCACGGGCGAGGGGTTGTCGTCCAGCCACGCCAGCGCGTGGTCCATGTACGTGGGCTCGCCGCGCAGGGGCACGAACACCGCCGCCGACGGCATGATCCCGGCGACGCCGGACGACATCAGCGCGACGCCGACGCCGGCCGAGACCAGGGTCAGGATCATGTACGGGTCGGTGATCTCCTGGATCACGCGCGGCCGGAAGCCGGCCTTGACGCACGCCTGCATCGCCAGCTCCTGCAGCGCCGAACCGGTGGCGGCGGGGGTGGTGATGAACCCCTCGTCGGCGAGATCGGCGAGGTCGATCTCGCGTTCCCTGGCGAGCGGGTGGTCGATCGGCAGCGCGGCGCCCAGCGGTTCCCGCCCGATGAGCCGGGTGCGTACCGGGGACGGGTCGATCGGCAGACCGACGAACGCGATGTCGAGGCCGCCCTGTTCGAGCTGCTCGACCCCGTCGCGGGTCATCACGCGGCCGGTCAGGGACAGCTGGACCTCTGGGTAGCGCTGCCGGACGGCGCGGGTCAGCGGCGGCAGCGTGAGGTGGTTGAGCGCACCGGAGAACCCGATCGACACCGTGCCGTACACCACTCCGGAGGTCGCGCGCGTCGCCTGGCGGCCCAGCTCCAGCTCCTCGAACACGCGGTGCGCGTGCGGCAGGAACGCATGCCCCGCCGGGGTGAGCGCGACACTGCGCGTGCTGCGGTCGAACAGCGTCGTACCCAGCTCTTTTTCCAGCTTGCGGATGGTCTGGCTCAGCGGCGACTGGGCCAGCCGCAGGCGCGCGGCGGCGCGGCCGAAGTGCAGTTCCTCGGCGACGGCGACGAACGCCTCGAGCCACCGGATCTCCATGACGTCCTCCCGAACTCGGGGGCTTGCGCCGGCCCGGGTTCCACTTATAGTCGTCTGGCAACACAGTTGACCAGCGATTTTATCGCAAATCTTACATAGTCCTGGAGCGCGGTGCACACAGTCCGCCCGGGACGTCAGGGAGGAACAGCGTCGTGACCACCCGAGCACAGCAGGAGTACGACGTGGTCGTCGTCGGCTCCGGAGCGGGCGGGCTCGCCACCGCGGTGACCGCCGCCCACCACGGCCTGAAGGTCGCCGTCCTCGAACGCGCCGACGTCTGCGGTGGCGCGACGGCGTGGTCCGGCGGCTGGATGTGGGCGCCGGGCAACCCCCTCGCCCGCGCCGACGGCGTTCGCGAGGACACCGGGGAGTTCCGCCGCTACCTGCGCGCGGCACTCGGCGGCGACTACGAGCCCGAGCGCGTCGACGCGTTCCTCGCCGCCGCCCCGGAGATGGTGCGGTTCTTCCACGAGCGCACGGCGCTGAAGTTCGTGCCGGGCACGAAGATCTGCGACATCTACGGCGACCTGCCGGGCGCGGGGACCGGGCACCGCTCGGTCGCGCCCGAGCCCGCGGACCTGCGCGAGCTCGGCGACGACGTCGCACGGATTCTGCGCCGCCAGCTGTACGAGACGTCGTTCCTCGGCCTGGGTGTGATGGCCGGGCCCGATCTGGCCGCGTTCCTCGCCGCCTCGCGCGGGAACCTCCGCGGTCTGGCGCACGCGTCGCGCCGGGTCACCCGGCACCTGCTCGACCTGGCCACGAAACGCCGGGGCATGCAGCTGGTCAACGGCACCGCGCTGGTCGGCAGGCTGTTGCGGTCGGCGCTGGACCTCGGCGTCGACATCCGCGTGTCCGCGCCGGTCACCGAGCTGGTCCACGAGGACGGGCGGGTCACCGGGGTCGTCGCGTCCACTTCGGACGGACCGCTGCGGCTGGTGGCCGCGCGGGGTGTGGTGCTCGCCGCGGGCGGGTTCCCGCGCGATCCGAAGCGCCGCAAGGAGCTGTTCCCGCACGGTGACACGCACTGGACCCTCGCCCCCGCGACGGCCGACGGCGCCGGGATCGGCCTGGGCGAGCAGGCCGGCGGGCGGCTGCGCACGGATCTCGCCTCACCCGCCGCGTGGTGCCCGGTGTCGCTGGTGCCGTATCGCAACGGCCGCACCGGCGTGTTCCCGCACATCATGGACCGCGCGAAACCCGGCAGCATCGGTGTGCTGCGGGACGGGCGCCGGTTCGTCAACGAGGCCAACGGCTACTACGACTACGTCTCCGCGCTGCTCGCCGCGACCCCGCCCGGCGAAACGGCGGAGGCGTGGCAGATCGCGGACGCCCGGTTCGTGCGCCGGTATCCGCTGGGCATGGCGAAGCCGCTGCCGGTGCCACTGTTCCCGTACCTGCGCAGCGGTTACCTCAAACGCGGCCGCACGCTGGAGGAGCTGGCCCGCAAGTGCGGCATCGACCCGGCCGGGCTGGTCGCGACCGTCGAGGAGTTCAACAAGGGCGCGCGCCGCGGTGAGGACCCGGTGTTCGGGCGCGGCTCGTCGCCGTTCAACCGCTACGGCGGCGACCAGTCGGTGACACCGAACCCGTCCCTCGCGCCGCTGGAGAAGGGCCCGTTCTACGCGGTGCGGATCGTGCCCGGCAGTTTCGGCACCTTCGCCGGCCTGGCGACCGATGCCCGCGCCCGGGTCCTGGGTGAGCACGACCAGCCGATCCCGGGGCTCTACGCGGTGGGCAACGACCAGGCGAGCGTGATGGGCGGCCACTACCCGGCGGGCGGGATCAACCTCGGCCCCGCCATGACGTTCGGCTGGATCGCGGCCCGCGATCTGGCCGGCATCGACTCGGAGGTGGCAGCATGAACCCGCTGGGCAGGATCGACCAGGTCGGTATCGTCGTGCGCGACCTCGACGCCGCGGCGGACGGGATGCGCCGCGTGTTCGGCGCCGAACCGCACACCCACCAGGAGAACACCTACCGCCGCACGATCTACCGCGGCGACGAGATCGACGCGAGCGTCGGGGTGATGCTCTACGACCTCGGCGGGATCGAGCTGGAATTCCTGGCGCCGCGCAGTTCCGGCAACGTGTGGCAGGACTTCCTCGACGAACGCGGCGAAGGGCTGCACCACATCCGCTTCGCCGTCGACAGCCACACCGCGGCGCGCGACGACCTGCACTCCCGCGGTGTGGAGACCTACCAGGAGGGCGAGTCGATGCGGGGCGGCGGAGTCCGCTACGCCTACTACGACACCGTGCCCCAGCTCGGTTTCCTGATCGAGACGCTGAACCCGGGAGGGCGGGCATGAGCTATCCCGATGTGCTGGCCCTGGTGACCGGTGGGGCGAGCGGGATCGGCGCCGCGGTCGCGACACGGTTGCGCGCCGAGGGCGTCCGGGTGGTCACCGCCGACCTCGCCCCCGGCGCCGACGAAAAGCTCGACGTCACCGACCCGGAAGCCGTCGACGCGCTCGTGGCCGCACTGGGCCCGGTCGGGATCCTCGTGCACAGCGCGGGGATCGTCGGGCCGTCGAAACCGGTGGCCGAACTCGGGTTCGAGGAGTGGCGGACCACGTTCCGCGTCAACGTGGACGGCACGTTCCTGATGTGCCGCGCGGTCGTCCCCGGCATGGTCCGCGCGGGCTGGGGCCGGATCGTCACGATGGCGAGCATCGCGGCCAAGGACGGCAACCCGGCGCAGAGCGCGTACTCGGCGTCGAAGGCCGCGGTCGTCGGGTTCACCAAGTCGCTCGGCAAGGAGCTGGCCACGAGCGGGGTGCTGGTCAACGCCGTCGCCCCGGCCGCTGTCGAGACGCCGATGAACGCGCACACCGACCCGGCCGTGCTGGCCCGGTCCCAGTCGCTGACGCCGATGGGCCGGTTCGGGAAACCGGAAGAAATCGCCGAGCTGGTGGCGTGGCTGTGCTCGGCGCGGGTCAGCTTCTCCACCGGCGCGGTCTACGACGCCAGTGGCGGGCGGGCGAGCTACTGACGTGGAGATGCGGTGGATCGAGGCGTTCCTCGCCGTCGCCGAGGAGCTCCACTTCGGACGCGCCGCGGAGCGGCTGCACATGGCACAGTCCCCGCTGTCCCAGACGATCAAGAAGCTGGAAAAGCACGTCGGGGCCCCGCTGTTCGACCGCACCACCCGCGCGGTCACGCTGACCTCCGCCGGGCACGGGTTCCTCCCGCACGCCCGGCGGATCGTCGCCGAGACCGACCTGGCGCTGCGGGCGACGAGCGCGGGCCCGGGCGAGGTGTACGGCCGGGTGCGGCTCGGGTTCTCCGGCGCGCTCAACCACCTCACACTGCCGCCGCTGACCCGCACGCTGCGCACCCGGCACCCGCACATCGCGCTGCAGCTGGTCGACCGGGTCACCACGGAGGACGCCGTTGGGCTGATCGAGCACGGCACGCTCGACATCGCCTTCGTCGGCCTGCCCGCGCCCGGTTCACTGCCGAGCCGGGTTGTCACGGTCGAGGAGCTGGGCGCCGCGCTGCCCTCGGACCACCGGCTGGCCAGCCGCGGCGAGGTGTCGCTGGCCGATCTGGGCGCCGAGGACTGGGTGCTGATGCCCGGGCAGTCCGCGCTGCGCACGGTCATCCTCACCGCGTGCCACACCGCGGGGTTCCGGCCGCGGCTCGCGCAGGAGGTCAAGGACCCCTACGTCGTGATGTCCCTGGTCGCGGCCGGTCTGGGCGTGTCGCTGGCACCGACGTGCCTGCGGCCGATCATGCCCGCGGGCGCGGTGTGGGTGCCGCTGGCCGGCTCGCCGCCCCTGTTGCGCAGTGCGCTGCTGTGGCACCCGGACCGGCTCACCGACGCCGTCCGCGCGCTGCTCGACGTCGCGGCCGAAGTGCTGCCCACGCCCGGATAAAGTGCGATTCGCACACAATGTCTGCCGAACCATGTATTGGACTCGCACAGTCGTGGCGGCGCACGCTGCTGGCATGGCTACCTTCGCAGTGCAGTACACCTACGGCGCGAACACCGACGCCGCCCGTGACCGTTTTCGCCCGGAGCACAAGGACTTCCTCGCCGGTCTGCACGAAGCCGGCCGTCTGCGCGTGTCCGGTCCGGTGGACGGCGGGGCGCTGCTGATCTTCGAGGGATCGTCGGCCGAGGAGGTCGCCGCGCTCCTCGACGGCGATCCGTTCCGCCGCGAGGGGCTGATCGCCGAGCGCACCGTGCGCGAGTGGACGATCTTCTTCGGGGGCCTCAAGTGAAGGTCGCGCGCACGCTCGCGCGCGAGCGCATCGAAATCCAGGAGGTCCCGGACCCGCGGCCGGGTCCGGGTGAGGCGCTCGTCCGCGTCCACACGGTCACCCTGTGCGGCACCGACCTGCACATCTGGGAGGACGACTACGCGACCGAACTGCCGATCGTGCAGGGCCACGAGATCGCCGGGATCGTCGAAAACGCACCTGGTTTCGCGCCGGGTGACCGGGTCGCCGTGTCGCCGATGCGGTACTGCGGCGAGTGCTATGCCTGCGGCATCGGGCGGGTCAACGCGTGCCGGTCCTCGTCCTGCCTCGGCTGCTACGAGGACGGCGCGCTGGCCGAGCTGATCACCGTCCCGGTGACCGATCTGCACCGGATCCCGGACGGGATGCCGACCGGGCTCGCCGCGCTGGCCGAACCGGCGAGCATCGCGATGCAGGCGGTGCTGCGTGGCCGCCCGGAGAAGGGCGAGCGGGCGCTGGTGCTGGGCTGCGGTCCGATCGGGCTGCTGGCGACCCTGCACCTGACGTCGCTCGGGGTCGAGGTGGTCGCGGCGGACACCGCGCCGGAGCGGGCCGCCTTCGCCCGCCGGTTCGGCGCTGTCGCGGGCATCGATCCGTCGGAGGTGCCCGGGGAGCCGTCGCTGGTGATCGAAGCGACCGGGGCACCCGCCGCGCTGACCACGGCCGTGGACGTCGTCGCCACCGCGGGCCGGGTCGTGCTCGTCGGCATCTCGGACCGGCCGGTGACGCTGTCGATGCGGACGTTGCCGGTCAAGGACCTCGACCTGCTCGGCAGCCGGAACAGCCAGCGCCGCCTCGGCGAGGCGCTCGAACTCCTCGACGCGCACCGCGAACCGGCCGAAGCACTGGTCACCCACCGCGTGCCGTTCGCGCGCGTCGCGGACGCGTTCCCGCTGCTGCGGTCGCGGGACGAACTCGTCGGGAAGGTCGCCGTGGAGGTGTCATGCTGACGACGCGACCGCGGGACCGCTACGACGTGGTGGTCGTCGGCAGCGGTGCCGCCGGGCTGACGGCCGCCGTCGCTGCGGCTGATGCCGGAATGTCCGTTGTGGTGCTGGAGAAAGCCGAGCGGCTGGGCGGCACGTCCGCGGTCGGCGGCGGGGTCATCTGGGCGCCGGGCAACGACCTGATGGCCGAGGCCGGGTTTCCCGACTCCCCGGCCGCCGCGCGCGCCTACCTCGGCACCGGCCGGATGAGCGCCGCGGAGATCGACGCCTACGTCGCGGACGCGCCGGCGGCGATCCGGTTCCTCACCGGCGCCGGGGTGCGGATGCGCCCGCTCGCCCGGCCCGACTACCACCCGGAGTGGCCCGGCGCGGCGCGCGGCCGCGGGCTCGACCAGGAGCCGTTCGACCCGCGCCCGTGGCCGGGACTCGCCGAGGCGATCCGCCCGCCGACCTACTTCCCGCTGATCACGATGGCCGAGCGGGACGCGCTGGCCGGCGGGGCCGCCGACCCGGACCTGCTCGCCCAGCGGGCCGCCGACGGCGTCCGGACCATGGGCGGCGCGCTCGTCGGCCGGCTGCTCGTGGCCGCGCTGGAACGCGGGGTCGACATCGTGGCCGGCACCCCGGTGACCGGGCTCGAACCCGGCTGGACCGTCCGGGCCGGCCGCGAGATCCGCGCGTCGGCCGTGGTCCTCGCCTCCGGCGGGTTCGAGTGGAATCCCACGCTGCGGGAGGCGTTCCTGCCCTTCCCGGTCACCCCGATCAGCGCGCCGAGCAACACCGGTGACGGCCTGGTCCTCGGGCTGCGGGCGGGCGCGGCGGTCGGCGACATGACCGCGGTGTGGGGCGTACCCGTGCTCACCCCGCCCACCGCGCGCTACGACGGGCAGCAGTCCGGCCGGATGGGCAACGTCGAGATGACGCTGCCCGGTTCGCTCACCGTGACCGCCGCCGGGCGCCGGTTCGTCAACGAGGCGACCAACTACCACGACCTCAACCGCGCGTTCGGCCCGATCGGCTCGCGCGCGTTCCTCGTGTTCGACCGCGCCTACCTGGACCGCTACCCCGTCGCCGGGTGCTCCGGTCCGCAACCGTGGATGATCCAGGCGGATTCGCCGGCCGGGCTCGCGGCGGCCGCCGGAATCGATCCGGCACTCGTGGAGACGGTCGAGGCGTTCAACGCGGCCGCGCGCCGCGGCGAGGACCCGGAGTTCGGCCGCGGTCAGAGCCCGCAGGACCGCCACCTCGGCGACCCGGCGGTCACCCCGAACCCGTGCCTCGCTCCGGTCGAGACCGCGCCGTTCTTCGCGGTGCCGGTGCACGCCGGGGTGCTCGGCACCGCGGGAGGCCTGGCGACCGACGGCAACGGCCAGGTGGTCGACCACGACGGCGCACCGATCCCGGGGCTGTACGCGGCGGGCAACTGCGCGGCGACCCTGTTCCACGACGCCTACCCGGGCGGCGGCGCGACGCTGGGCTCGGCCGTCGTGCGGGCCTACCGGGCCGGACGGCATCTGGGATCGCTGGCCCGGTCCGTCGAACGGGAGGTAGCGTCTGGCTCGTGAGTGAGCGCAGCTGGGGCTTCCGGACGCGCGCCCTGCACGCGGGCGGGACACCTGATCCCGTCACCGGGGCGCGCGCGGTGCCGATCTACCAGACCACGAGTTTCGTCTTCGAGGACGCCGCCGACGCGGCCAACCTGTTCGCGTTGCAGAAGTACGGCAACATCTACAGCCGGATCGGCAATCCGACGGTGGCGGCGCTGGAGGAGCGCATCGCGAGCCTCGAGGGCGGTATCGGCGGGGTCGCGACCAGCAGCGGGCAGGCGGCGGAGTTCCTCACGTTCGCGGCGCTGACCGAGGCGGGTGACCACATCGTGTCGGCCAGCGGTCTCTACGGCGGCACGGTCACGCAGCTGTCCGGCACGCTGAACCGGTTCGGCGTGGAAACGACGTTCGTGTCCGGCGATTCGATCGACGACTACGCCGCGGCGATCACCGACCGCACCCGCCTGATCTTCACCGAGGTCATCGGCAACCCGAGCGGCGGTATCGCGGACCTGTCCGGTCTGGCCGACCTCGCGCACAGCCACGGCATCCCGCTGGTGGTGGACGCGACGCTGGCCACGCCGTACCTGTGCCGTCCGCTGGAGCACGGCGCGGACATCGTGCTGCACTCGGCGACGAAGTTCCTCGGTGGGCACGGCACGACGCTCGGCGGCATCGTCGTCGAGTCGGGCCGGTTCGACTGGGGCAACGGGAAGTTCCCGCGCATGACCGAGGTGGTGCCCAGTTACGGTGGCTTGAAGTACTGGGAGAACTTCGGCGAGTACGCGTTCTGCACGCGGCTGCGGGCCGAGCAGTTGCGCGACATCGGCGCGGTGCTGTCGCCGCACTCGGCGTTCCTCCTGCTCCAGGGCGTGGAGACGCTGCCGCAGCGGATGGACGCGCACTTGGCCAACGCGCGGGCGGTGGCGGAGTTCCTCGAGGCCGACGAGCGGGTCGCGTGGGTCGGTTACGCCGGGCTGCCCGGGCACCGCCACCACGACCGCGCGAAGCAGTACCTGCCGCTCGGGCCGGGTGCGGTGTTCTCGTTCGGTGTGCGCGGCGGCCGCGCGGCCGGGGAGAAGTTCGTCGAGTCGGTGGAGCTGCTGTCGCACCTGGCCAACGTGGGCGATGCCCGCACGCTGGTCATCCACCCGGCGTCGACGACGCACCAGCAGCTCACCGACGAACAGCTGGAGGCGGGCGGGGTCGGCCCCGACCTGATCCGGTTGTCGGTGGGACTGGAGGACGTCGAGGACATCCTGTGGGACATCGACCAGGCGCTGACGGCGGCGGTGAAGGCCGCATGAGGACTGCTCGCAGGTCCGCATCATCCGACGCCATGCCGGCCGACGTCAGGACACCGCCGCGGCTTGACGCGTCCGCTGAGAAGGAGGCCGCATGAGCGTGGAAACCACGGTGCCCGCCGGTGCCGTCCGATCGGACGCTCCGATGTCCTGGACTCCGCCGTCGGCGCGGGAACGGCTGGCGCTGCTGTCGCGGACCAGGTCGGTCACCATCGTCGGCGCGTCGGACAACCCCGCGCGGCCGAGCTACTTCGTCGCCACCTACCTGCTGTCTTCCAGCCAGTACCGGGTCAACTTCGTCAACCCGCGGCTGACGAGCCTGCTGGGCCACCCGGTGTACCCGTCGCTGGCCGACGTGCCCGGTGAGGTCGATCTGGTCAGCGTGTTCCGCAAGCACTCCGACCTGCCGGACGTGGCCGAGGAGGTCGTCGGGGTGGGTGCGCGGACGCTGTGGCTGCAGCTGGGGCTGTGGCACGAGCCGGTGGCGCAGTCCGCCACCGACGCCGGCCTGGACGTGGTGATGAACCGGTGCGTGAAGATCGAGCACGCGCGCTTCGCGGGCGGCCTGCACCTGGCCGGGTTCAACACCGGCGTCATCAGTTCACGGCGGCGCCTCAAGCCCTGATTTCCCCGCACGGAACCGGATTCCGCGTATCTCACCCTCCACGGGCGACCGCCGGTCGTGTCAGACTCGGTGGTGTGACGGGAAGTTCCCCGGGCGGAAGTGAGTTGTGGTGGTCATGGCAGACGGTGTGAAGGTGACGTTCATCGGCGGCCCCACGGTCCTGCTCGACGTCGCGGGCAAACGGTTCCTCACCGATCCGACGTTCAGCCCGGCCGGTACGCACGAAACGACGCCGGGGCGCCCGCTGACCAAGACCGAGGGTCCCGCGTTGTCGGCGGAGGACGTGGGCCCGGTGGACGCGGTGCTGTTGTCGCACGACCAGCACGCCGACAACCTGGACCCGGACGGCAAGCGGTACGTCGAGCGGGCGTTGCTGACCCTGACCACCCCGAGCGGCGCGCGGCGGCTGGGTGGCACGGCGCAGGGACTGGCGCCGTGGCACCAGCTGCACATCGGGCCGGTCTCGGTGACCGCCGTGCCCGCCCGGCACGGGCCGAAGGGCAGCGAGGACGTGGTCGGTGAGGTCATCGGGTTCGTGCTGACCGGCCAGGGCCTGCCGTCGGTGTACGTCAGCGGGGACAACGCCTCACTCGACGTGGTGCGCGACGTGTCCCGGCGGCTGCGCAAGCTCGACCTGGCGGTGCTGTTCGCCGGCGCGGCCCGCACGTCCCTGTTCGACGGCGCGCCGTTGACCCTGACCAGCGAGGACGCCGCCGAGGCCGCCCAGATCCTGCGCCCGCGTGCGGTCGTGCCGGTGCACACCCGCGGGTGGGCGCACTTCAGCGAGGGGCCGGACGAGGTGCGCAAGGCCTTCGCCGGAGCGGGTCTCGGGGAGCGACTCCACGTGCTCGAACCCGGGGAGAGCGCGCAGCTCGGCTGAGCCCGCTCCGAGTCCGCGGGCCGGACTCGGACCCGCCACCCGGCCGACGCAGGCGGATCAGCCCGCGGTTCCCAGCACGCGCGCGACGAAACGAGCCAGCTGCGCGCGCATCCGCTCCCGCGGTACGCCCTGCTTCACCAGGTGCTCGACGAGGTCGGCGCGCACGGCGGCCAGCAGTGCGTGCGCGGTGAATTCGGCGTCGCCGGCGGCGGGGGTTCGTTCCAGCACCTCGCGCAGCAGCCCGTGCCACCGCGCGTAGTGCGCCGGCCGGTAGGGGCTGCCCGCGCCGTCGGCCTCCAGCGCCAGCGACAGGTGCCGGTTGTCGAGTTTGAAGCACAGCATCGTGTCGAGCACGGCGGCCACCCGCTCGTGCGGTTCGGTGTCCGGTCCCAGCGGCGGCGGGCCGGAGTCGACGGCCTCGTTCAGCGGTTCCATCCGCGCGGCGTACAGCGCGCGGATCAACCCGGTGCGGTCGCCGAACGCGCGGAACAGCGTGCCCTTCCCGACCCCGGCCGCGGCCGCGACGTCGGCCATCGTGACCTCCTCCGGGCTCGCGCAGGTCGCGAACAGGGTGTCGGCTGCCGCGAGGACAGCCGCGCGGTTGCGAATGGCGTCCTTGCGGGGCTTGCGCTCGGTCACGCGGTTCCTCCGGTTGAAAAACGGACCGTCGGTCCGTATCGTTGAATCCGGACCACAGGTCCGATTCTACGAGAAGGAGCAGAACCCCATGCAGACCCAGACCGTGGACGCGGTGTTCCGCGAGGGCATGCGACTCCTGCTGGACAAGGACATCGCGGGCTGGATCGCCCTGTTCGCCGAGGACGCCGTCATCGAGTTCCCCTTCGCCCCCGACGGCTGGCCCACACGCCTCGACGGCCGTGACGCGATCGCCGACTACATGCGGCACTACCCCGACCACATCGACCTGCGCGAATTCCCCGAGGTGCGCGTCCACCACACCACCGATCCGCGCACCGCGGTGATCGAGATGCGGGCGGTGGGCCGCGTGGTCGAGACCGGCGCCCCCTACGACATGTCCTACGTCGCGGTGGTCACCGTCGACGACGGGCTCATCACCTCCTACCGCGACTACTGGAACCCGCACAAGCTCGCCGGCCCCGCCACGGACTTCACCCGGAGCGCCCGGTGAACGCGACCCTCGTCATCGGCGCCACCGGCACCACGGGCAGCCGCATCGCCGCGCGCCTGGTCGCCGGGGGGCACCGGGTCCGCGCCGCCACGCGCCGCGCGACTCCGGTCGCCGGGGCGGAGGCCGTCGCGTTCGACTGGTACCGGCCGCGGACCCACGACGCGGCACTGGCGGGCACCGACCGCGCCTACCTCATCCCGCCGGTGGGCGATCCCGACCCGGCCGCGGTGGTGGTGCCGTTCCTGCGCCGGGCACGCGACGCGGGTGTGCGGCGCGTGGTGCTGCTGAGCTCGTCGGCCGTCGCCGCGGGCGGGCCCGCCGTCGGCCAGGTCCACCAGGCGCTGCCCGATCTGGTCGACGAGTGGGCGGTGCTGCGGCCGTCGTGGTTCATGCAGAACTTCCTCGGCGCGCACGTGCACGCCGGCTCCATCGCCGCGGAGGGCGTCATCCGCACCGCGGCCGGCGACGGGCGGGTCGGCTTCGTCGACGCGGGCGACATCGCGGCCGTCGCGGTGCGGGCGCTGACCGGGGATCGCGCCCCGAACACCGACCTGGTGCTCACCGGGCCGGAGGCGCTGAGCCACGACGACGTCGCGCGGATCCTCACCGAGGTCACCGGGCGCGCCGTGCTCCACCAGCGGCTGACCCGCGACGAGCTGCGCGACCGCCTCGCCGAGGTGATGCCGTCCGGGTTCGCGGAGATCCTGGCCGACCTGGACGTGGCGATCGCCGCGGGCGCCGAGGACCGCACCACCGACACGGTGGAGCGGGTGACCGGACGGCCACCGCGCTCCTTCCGCTCCCTGGTCGGCAGCGCCGCGTCAGCCCGCACTGTCGGTGAAGCGGCGCCGCACGGTGGCCAGGCCATCACCGGTCAAGGCGCCCCACAGGCGTAGCCGGGCCATCCCGCCGTCGGGGTGGATGTCCAGGCGCAGCCGCGACAGTTCGCTCGGCTCGTCGATGAGGAACCGGTGCCGGGTGTCCGGCTGCAGGCGGGTGCGCGGCAGCACGTCGAACCACTCGCCGTCGCCGAGCGCGCCACGCAGCGTGGCCCACCCGGGTGCGTTGCCCTTGAAGTGCGTGGTGTCCAGCTCGGCCAGCCGCGGCACCCCGGCACCGGCCAGCTCGATCACCACCCAGTCGTTGCCGTCGTCGCGGCGGCGGGCCGTTTCCCAGCCCTCCCCCATCACCGCGGCGAAGCCGGGCGAGATCAGGTTCGACGGCGCGGAGTAGAACATGTTCGAGCAGCCGCTCACGCGCGCACCGTTCTCCAGCGCCGCGAGGTCCAGCGACGCCGGATCGAGCAGGCGCGGATCGGCCACCGGCGCGCCGTGCACGCGGAGCCGGGCGACACCGCCGTCGGGGTGGATCGTCAGCCGCACGTGCGTCCACCGCCGCGACGAGGACACGGCGAAGAAGTTCTCCGCATCACCCCGCAGCGACGATGTCGACACGATCGTCGTCCACTCCAGATCGCGCAGTTCCGCCGGGCTCGGGTACCCGTCCACCGCGACCGCCTCGACCGACGCGTGCGGCGGGTAGTTGCCGGTGAAGTACGCGGTGTCCACCACCACCCCGGCCACCACGCCGGGCATGCCGAGCCGGACCACCGCCTGGTCCACACCCGGTTCGCGGCGTCGCCGCGTCTCCCAGCCGTCGTAGACCTGTCCCTTGTGCCCGAAGGTCGACGGCTGGAATCGTGGCGCCTCCGGTTTGATCAGGTTTTCCCGCTCGGCGAAGGCCTCGTCGTTGGCCCACACCACGCTGCCACCGACCCGGCGCGACGCCAGGTCCGGCTTCCGTGTCCACTCCGGACGTTCGCTCACCGCTGCTCCCGTTCCACCAGTTCGCCCCGCGGATCGTCGCCGGTGACGACCGCCCCGCGCAACCACGTCTGCCGCACCACGCCGCGCAACGCGCTGCCGTGGTAGGCGCTGACCGGGTTGCGGTGCTGCAACCGCGCCGCGTCCACCACGACTTCCTCGTCCGGCGCGAACACGCAGAAATCGGCGTCGCAGCCGGGCGCGATCCGCCCCTTGCGGGTCAGGCCGGCCAGCTCGGCGGGCCGCTGCGCCATCCAGCGCACCACGTCGGCCAGGTCGTGCCCACGCGCGGCCGCTCCGGTCCACACCGCGGGCAGCCCGACCTGCAAACCGGCGATCCCTCCCCACGCCGCGCCGAAATCACCCGTGTCGAGGCGTTTCAGCTCCGGGGTGCAGGGCGAGTGGTCGCTCACCACGCAGTCGATCACCCCGTCCGCCAGTCCCCGCCACAGCAGCTCGCGGTTGCCGGACTCGCGGATCGGCGGGCAGCACTTGAACTGCGTCGCACCGTCGCGGATCTCCTCGGCGGCGAAGCTGAGGTAGTGCGGGCACGTCTCGACCGTCACGGCGACCCCTTCGGCGCGGGCCCGGGCGATCAGCGGCAGAGCGTCCGAAGAGGACAGGTGCAGGACGTGCACCCGCGCCCCGGTCCGCCGCGCCAGCTCGACCACCCGCTCGATCGCGCGGTTCTCCGCCTCGCGCGGACGGGAGGCCAGGAAGTCCGCGTACCGCGCACCGTCCGCGGGCGGCGCCGACCCGATCGTGCCCGCGTCCTCGGCGTGCACGATCATCAGCGCGCCCAGCCCGGCGAGGATGCGCAGGTCGGCCTCCAGTTCGGCGTCGTCGAGCGGCGGGAACTCGTCGACCCCGGAGTGCAGCAGGAAGCACTTGAACCCGAACACCCCCGCCGCGTGCAGCGCGGCGAGGTGTCCGCCGTTGCCGGGGATCGCACCGCCCCAGAACCCGACGTCGACGTGCACCCGCCCCCGCGCGGCCGCGTGCTTCACCGCCAGCGCGTCCGGGCCGACCGTCGGCGGCAGGCTGTTGAGCGGCATGTCGACGATCGTGGTGACGCCACCCGCGGCCGCCGCGCGCGTCGCCGTGGCGAACCCCTCCCACTCGGCGCGGCCGGGATCGTTGACGTGAACGTGCGTGTCGACCAGGCCGGGCAGCAGGACGACGTCGTCGCCCAGCTCGACCACCCGTTCCCCGTCGAGCGAGCGCCCCGGTTCGACGGCCGCGATCCGGCCGTCGCGCACACCCACCGAGAACGCCCCGGTGCCCACGTCCGTGACCGCGCGCCGCGCCCGGAGGACCAGCTCCACCCGGCACTCCTTTCGCCGTGCTTCCCGTTTTCCCGCCCCGCCGTTACCGTGCCGCTGTGGAACTGCGAGCCGAGTTCACCACCGAACCCTTCCACGGTGAGGGCGAGCCGCCCGGGCACGCCCGCCACGCCCGCGCCGCCGCCGAATCCGCCGGGCTGACCGTCGATTTCGGTCCGCTCGGCACCACCGCACGCGGCGACGCCGACGCCCTGCTCGACGCCCTGCCCGTCATCGCCAGAGCCGCACTGGCCGCGGGCGCCAGCAGGCTGACGCTGCAGCTGTCCACACCGGCAGCCGCGGCTGAACCCGCGGGCGCACCGCCCACCACGCTGGAGCGGCTCATCGCCGACGTCGAGCGGGAACTCGGCGCCCGGCTCGCCGACCTCGACCGGCCCGGCAAGCAGCGCGCCGTGCGCATGCTGGAGGAACGCGGCGCGTTCGCCATGCGCAAGGCGGCGCCCACCGTCGCCGAGGCCCTCGGCGTCACCCGCTTCACGGTCTACAACTATCTCAACCGCGAACGGTGAAATTCAACAACTTGTTGACGATTTCCGAACACGACCGTAACGTCCACGGGCCAGCATCGGCAGCACCGTGATCCGGAGGAACACTTGACTGTCACGCTCGCCGAGTTCAACACCGCGCCGGACGGCCTCGCCGCCGACCTGCTCGCGGCCTGCCTGGCCGTGCCGCGCTGGGTGGACGCGGTGCTGGCCGGACGGCCTTACCCCGACCTGGACGCGCTGATCACCGCGGCCAGACTGCCTCTCACCCCGGACGAGACCCGGCGCGCGATCGCGGCCCACCCGCGCATCGGCGACCGGTCGGCAGCCGGGTGGTCCCGCACCGAGCAGTCCGGTGTCGACGATGCGGTGGCGGCGGAGTTCCGCTCCGCCAACGCCGAGTACGAGGAGCGCTTCGGGCACGTGTTCCTGGTGCGCGCGGCCGGCCGCGCCGGCCCGGAACTGCTGGCGAACCTGCGCGAACGGATGCACAACGACCCGGACACCGAGCTGGCCGTCGCCGGACGGGAGCTGGTCGACATCGCCGTGCTGCGGCTGACGAAGGAGGTGACGGCGTGAGCCTGGTGACCACGCACGTCCTGGACACCGCGGCCGGGCGCCCCGCCGCCGGGATCGACGTGCGACTGGAGTTCGACGGGGCGGAGATCGCCCGCGGCCGCACCGACGACGACGGCCGGATCCGCGACCTGGGCCCCGACGAGCTGGCGCCCGGCGTGTACCGGCTGGTGTTCGACACCGGCGCCTACCTCGGCCCGGACGCGTTCTACCCCGACGTGACCGTGTCGTTCCGCATCGCGGACGGCGCGCAGCACCACCACGTGCCGCTGCTGCTGAGCCCGTTCGCCTACTCGACCTACCGGGGGAGCTGACCATGGCGATCACGCTGGGGCCCAACCAGTACGGCAAGGCGGAGGTACGCCTCGTCACCGTCTCCCGCGACGGCGCCACGCACCACCTCAAGGACCTCACGGTGTCCACCGCGCTGCGCGGCAGGCTCGCCGCGACGCACCTCACCGGCGACAACTCCGACGTGGTCGCCACCGACACGCAGAAGAACACCGTCTACGCCTTCGCCAAGCAGAAGCCGGTGGGCGAGATCGAGGACTTCGCGCTGCGCCTGGGCCGCCACTTCGTCGACGGCTTCGCCCAGATCACCGGCGCGCGCATCGCGATCGACGAGCACGGGTGGGACCGCATCACCGTCGGCGGCACACCGCACGGTCACGCTTTCACCCGCAGCGGCGACGAGAAGCGCACCACCGTCGTGACGATCGAGAACGACCGGCACTGGGTCGTGTCCGGCCTGCGGGACCTGGTGGTGCTCAAGTCGACCGGCTCGGAGTTCCACGGTTTCCCCCGCGACGAGTACACGACGCTGGCCGAGACCGACGACCGCATCCTGGCGACCGCCGTCACAGCGCAGTGGCGGTACCAGGGCGGCGACGTCGACTGGCGGGGTAGTTTCACCGAGATCCGGCGCATTCTGCTGGAGACCTTCGCGAGCCGGCACAGCCTGTCGTTGCAGCAGACCCTGTACGCGATGGGCGCGGCCGTGCTCGAACAACGCACCGAGGTGGCCGAGATCCGGCTGTCGATGCCGAACAAGCACCACTTCGTGGTGGACCTGAGCCCGTTCGGACTGACGAACGACAACGAGGTCTTCCACGCCGCGGACCGCCCCTACGGTCTGATCGAAGGAACCGTCCTGCGCGACGACGCGGAGGACCCGGGACCCGCCTGGCTGTAGCGCCGGGCGAGTTGGGAGAACCGCGTGACCACGACCGCCGCCGAGACGCGAGTCCACCCGGTCGACCGCAAACCCCCGCCCCTCCAGCTCGTCGTCGGCGGCGTGCAGCACGTCGCCGCGATGTACGCGGGCGTCGTCGCACCGCCGCTCATCATCGGCAGCGCTGTGGGCCTGTCCGGCGGCCGGCTGAGCCTGCTGATCAGCGCGAGCCTGTTCACCGCCGGACTGGCGACCCTGCTGCAAACGCTCGGCGTGTGGCGGTTCGGGTCCCGGCTGCCGCTGGTCAACGGGGTGACGTTCGCCAACGTCGCGCCGGTGATGGCGATCGTGCAGGAGCACGGTCCGCAGAACGCGCTCGGCGTGGTCTACGGCGCCACGCTGGTCGGCGCCGCGCTGATGGTGCTGGCCGCGCCGTTCTTCTCCCGCCTGACGCGCTTCTTCCCGCCGCTGGTCACCGGCACGGTGATCACGCTGATCGGGGTGTCGCTGCTTCCGGTGGCGGTCGGGTGGATCTCGAACCAGGAGGACTCGGCGCAACCGCACGGCCTGCTGCTCGCGACGATCACGCTGCTGGCGGTGCTGGCGTTCAACCGGTTCCTGCGCGGCTTCTGGAGCCGGATCTCGCTGCTGCTCGGGCTCGTCCTGGGCACGCTCGTGGCGTGGCCGCTGGGCGAGGTCGACACGTCGACCTTCCGGGAGGCGCCGGCCTTCGGTGTCGCGGGCCCGTTCCACTTCGGCACGCCCGCGTTCGAGATCGCGTCGATCATCTCGATGGCCATCGTGATGATCGTGATCATGGCCGAGAGCACCGCCGACATGCTCGCGCTGGGCGAGGTGGTCGGCAGGCCGACGGGTCAGCGCGCGCTGGCCGACGGTCTGCGCGCCGACGGCGTGGCCACCGCGGTGTCCACGGTGTTCGGCGGGTTCGCCTGTACCGCGTTCGCGCAGAACGTCGGCCTGGTCGCGCTGACCCGGATGTTCAGCCGGTACGTGGTCGCGGCGTGCGGCGCGATCCTGGTGCTGCTGGGCCTGTTCCCGGTGGCGGGTGGTGTGGTGGCGCTGGTGCCGCAGCCGGTGCTCGGCGGTGCGGGTCTGGTGCTCTTCGGCAGTGTCGCGGTGAGCGGTGTGCGCACGCTGGCCACGGCCGCGTTCGACCGGCCGGTGAACGTGACGATCGCCGCGGCCGCGCTCGGGGTGGGCGTCATCCCGATCGCCGCACCGGACTTCTACGCGAACTTCCCGTCGGCGGTGCGCACCGTGCTCGACTCGGGCATCAGCGCGGGCTGCATCGTGGCCGTGGTGCTCAACCTGGTGTTCGGCTCCCGGCGGGAACGAACTCCCGCAGCAGGGTCGTGAGCAGCTCCGGCCGGTCCTCCGGGACGAGCGTGTAGCTGTCGGGCGTGGGGCGCGGGAGGCGGCCGTGGTGACGGGACGCCTCGGGAAGCGGCGGGGACCCGATGCGGGCGACGACGGCCGCGGCGCAGCCGGGAGGGGCGCGGTGCCGGCGCGGTGCCGCCCGCGGGCCGTGGCGACGCGGCCCGCGGGCGGCGCTTCACCCGCGCCGCGGCCCGCGCCCGGCGCGGGGCGGGAAGGCGGGCGGCGCACGCCGCAGGGCGCAGGGCGCAGGCGGCGCAAAGCAGAGCCGAACAAGGCAGAGCCCAGCAAGGCACGGGCGGCGCAGCGCGCACGGCGCGGGGGGTCAAGCGCAGGCACCAGGCGCCGCCGTACCCCCAGGGCGGCCGCCCGCGCCCCCACCGCGGCCCGCCACCGCACCCAGCCCGGGCGAGCGGCTACCCGGTGATGTGTTCCGGCCGCACCGGCACCCGCGTCAGCGCCTTGCCCGTCGCCGCGCGGATGGCTGCCACGATGGCGGGCGTGGCGGAGATCGTGGGCGGCTCGCCGACTCCGCGCAGGCCGTAGGGCGCGTGCGGGTCGGCCCGTTCCAGCACGTCGATCGACATCGGGGGCATGTCCAGAACGGTCGGGATCAGGTAGTCGGTGAACGACGGGTTGCGGATCTTCCCGTCCGCGGTCTGGATCTCCTCCATCACCGCCAGCCCCAGCCCCTGCGCCGACCCGCCCTGGATCTGCCCCAGCACGGCCTGCGGGTTGAGCGCCTTGCCGACGTCCTGCGCGCAGTCCAGCGCCACCACCTTCACCAGTCCCAGCTCGACGTCGACGTCCACCACCGCCCGGTGCGCCGCGAAACCGTACTGCACGTGCGCGTCGCCCGCGCCGGTCTCCGGGTCCAGTTCGTCGGTGGGCCGGTGTCGCCACTCGACGGTCTCGTCGTACACGTCGTCGCCGAGGACGTCGGCCAGCGCGGACACCGAACCGTCCCGCGCGGACACCAGCTTGCCGCCCACCAGTTCCGCGCCGGGCGCCCCGATCCGCTCGCACAGCGCGGCGCGCACCGCCGCGCACGCCGCGCGCACCGCTCCCCCGGTGACGTAGGTCTGGCGGGACGCCGACGTGGAGCCCGCGTTGCCGATCGAGGTGTCCACCGGCAGGATCGTGACCCGCTGCACCCCCAGCTTGGTGCGCACGATCTGCTGCAGCACCGTCACCAGGCCCTGCCCGACCTCGCACGCCGCGGTCTGCACCGTCGCCGCGGGTTCGCCGCCCACCACACGCAGCCGCACGCGCGCGGTCGAGTAGTCGTCGAACCCCTCGGAGAAACAGATGTTCTTGATGCCCACCGCGTAACCCACGCCACGCACGACTCCCTCGCCGTGCGTGGTGTTCGAGACCCCGCCCGGCAGCGTGCGCAGGTCGCGTTCGGAACCGGGTTGCGGTGGCAGCGGTTTCGCCGCCACCCGCTCCACCAGCTCCGCCACCGGCGCCGCCGAATCGACGACCTGACCGGTGGGCATCCGAGACCCCTCGCTCATCGCGTTGCGCACCCGCACCTCCACCGGGTCGAGCCCGCACGCGGTCGCGAGCTTGTCCATTTGCGACTCGTAGGCGAACGCGGCCTGCACGGCGCCGAAACCACGCATCGCCCCGCACGGCGGGTTGTTGGTGTAGGCGCCCCAGCAGTCGACGGTGACGTTGTCCACGACGTAGGGTCCGACGCCGAGCGTGGCGGCGTTCGCCACCACCGCACCGGTGGACGAGGCGTAGGCGCCGCCGTCGAGGAAGATCCGCGCTTTGACGTACACGAGCCTGCCGTCGCGATCGGCGCCGTGCTCGTAGTACATCTTCGCCGGGTGCCGGTGCACGTGGCCGTAGAACGATTCCTCGCGGTTGTAGACCATCTTCACCGGCCTGCCGGTGCGCAGCGCCAGCAGGCAGGCGTGGATCTGGATCGACAGGTCCTCCCGACCGCCGAAGGCGCCACCGACACCGCCGAGGGTGAGCCGGACCTTGTCCTCCGGCAGCCCGAGCGCGGCGACGATCTGGCGGTGGTCGACGTGCAACCACTGCGTCGCGACGTAGAGGTCGACGCCGCCGTCCTCACCGGGCACCGCGAGCCCCGACTCGGGACCCAGGAACGCCTGGTCCTGCATCCCCACCTCGTACACGCCCGACACCACCACGTCGGCGGCAGGCGAGGGGTCTCCTCGCCGCACCGGCACGTGCCGCACCACGTTGCCGCCCGGGTGGACCGACGGCCCGTTCCCGCATACGGCGGTCTCGGCATCGGTGACCGGCTCCAGCGGCTCGTAGTCCACGCGGATGCGCGTCATCGCCCTGCGCGCGGTCTCCGGGTGGTCGGCTGCGACGAGCGCGACGGGTTCCCCCTGGTAACGCACGACGTCCACGGCCAGCACCGGCTGGTCCGGGTGCTCCAGGCCGTACCGGTTGACCCCCGGCACGTCCTCGTGGGTGAGCACGGCCCGCACACCCGGCACCGCGAGCGCGCCGGTCACGTCGATGCGGGTGATGCGCGCGTGCGGGTGCGGGCTGCGCAGCGTCGCGCCCCACACCATGTCCTCGTGCCACAGATCGGAGGAGTAGGCGAACTCGCCGCGCACCTTGACGATCCCGTCCGGCCTGCGCGGGCTGGCGCCGATGCCCTCCGCCGTCGTGGCCCGGTCGATCGACGTGGTCATCGCAACCTCCTGCTCGCCGCGCCCAGCTCACACGCGATCGCGGCTTCGTCGGCGGTGCGCAGTTCACCGTCGGACACCACGGTCCGCCCGCCGGACAGCAACAGCTTCAGCGGGGGCGTGGTGCCGAGGACGAGCGCGGCCACCGGATCCTCGATGCCCGCGTAGCGCAACCCCGAAAGGTCCCACACGGCCAGGTCGGCGAGCTTGCCCGGTTCGATCGAGCCGAGTTCGCCGTCGCGGCCGAGGCAGCGCGCACCGCCCATCGTGCCCATGAACAGCGCCTCGCGAACGGTCAGCCCGGTGGGCCCGCCGCGTTGCCGCGCCTGCAGCAACGCCTGGTGCAGCTCCTCGCCCAGGCCACCGGACTCGTTGGAGGCCGCGCCGTCGACGCCGAGCCCCACCGGCGCTCCGGCGTCGAGCAGGTCCCGCACCGGGGCGATCCCGGTGCCGAGCCGCCCGTTCGACGTCGGGCAGTGCGCCGAACCGGTGCGCGTCGCGCCGAGCCTGCGGATCGCGGATCGTTCCAGGTGGACGGTGTGGGCGAACCACACGTCGTCGCCGAGCCAGCCCAGCGCGTCGGCGTACTCGGCGGGCGTGCAGCCGTTCTCGGCGATGCACTGCTCCTGCTCGTCGAGCGTCTCGGCGAGGTGGGTGTGCAGCCGCACGCCCTTGCGCCGGGCCAGTTCCGCGGCTTCGCGCATCAACTGCTCGCTCACCGTGAACGGCGAGCACGGGCCCGCCGCGACGCGGATGCGCGCGTCCGGTGACGGGTCGTGGTGGGCGTCGATCGCCGCCTCCGTGCCCGCCAGTGCGGCCTCGGTGCTCTCCACGAGGTTGTCCGGTGGCAGGCCGCCGTCCGACTCGCCGCGGTCCATGGACCCGCGGACGAGGTGGGCGCGAATCCCGATCCGCTGGACGGCGGCCACGAGCGCGTCGATCTGGTCGCCCGTGTCGCGGGGGAAGACGTAGTGGTGGTCGGCCACCGTCGTGCAGCCGCTCAGCGCGAGGTGCGCGATGCCCGCCGTGGCGGCCGCGTGCGTGATCCCCGCGTCGAGCCGGTTCCACACGGGGTACAGGTGGACCAGCCACTCGAACAGCGTGGCGTCGGCGGCGTACCCGCGGGTGGCCCACTGGTAGAGGTGGTGGTGGGTGTTGACCAGTCCGGGCGTCACCAGGCAGCCCGAGGCGTCGACCCGCTCCCCCACCGCCGTCGCCGGTCCCTCACCGACCGCGGTGATGGTGCCGTCGTCGACGACCACGTGGCCACTGCGGTACTCGGTGCCCCGCGCGTCGACGGTCGCGATGGCGGCGCCCTCCAGCACGAGCGTCATCGCGCCACCGCCCGCACCGCGTCGAGGATCTTCTCGTATCCCGTGCAGCGGCAGAGGTTGCCCGCGAGCGCCTCGCGGATCTCCACGTCGCTCGGGTGCGGGTTCCGGTCGAGCAGGTCGTGCGCGGCCACCACCAGCCCGGGCGTGCAGAAACCGCACTGCACCGCACCGGCATCCACGAAGGACTGCTGTACCGGGTCGAGCCGGTCGCCGTCGGCCAGCCCCTCGACCGTGCGCACCTCGCGCCCCTCGGCCTGGCCCGCCGCCACCAGACACGCGCACACCGGGGTGCCGTCGAGGTAGACCGTGCACGAGCCGCACTCGCCCTGCTCGCAGGCGTTCTTCGAGCCGGGCAGGCCGAGACGTTCACGCAGCAGGTAGAGCAGGCTCTCGCCCTCCCACACGTCGTCGGCCTGCCGGGCCTCGCCGTTGACCGTCACGTTCACGCGCAAGTGCGTTCGCCTCCCAGGTGGTCCTGCCAGGCCCAGCCGAGCGTGCGGCGCGCGAGCACCGCGAGTGCGTGCTTGCGGTACTCCGCGGTGCCGCGCACGTCGTCGATCGGCGCCGCCGCGGCGGCCACGAGCTCACCGAACCGCCGCGTCACGGAGTCCCGCAGCGGGGCGGGCGCGTCCCACGGCAGCTCGCCGGACAGGAATTCCTCGGCCTCGGTCGCGTGCCGCGGGGTGGGCGCCGCGGACCCGATGGCCGCGGTCGCCCGGCGCCGCCGCGGGTCGAGTGCGACGGCGAACGAGCACACCGCGATCACCATGGCGTTGCGGGTGCCGACCTTCGCGAACTGCTGCGGCCCCGCCGCCACCGGCAGGTGCACCGCGACGATCAGTTCGTCCGCCTCCAGGCTGTGCCGTTTGACCCCGACGTAGAACTCCTCGGCCGGGATCACCCGCGTGCCGCGCACCGACGCGGCTTCGACCCGCGCGCCGGTGGCCAGCAGCACCGGGTGCGTGTCGCCCGCAGGCGAGGCGGCGCCCAGGTTGCCGCCCACCGTGCCGCGGTTGCGGATCTGCGGCGATCCGACCGTTCGCGCGGCCATCGCCAGCGCGGGCAGCCGGTCACCCAGCTCGGTGATGAGGCGTGTGTAGGGCACGCCCGCACCCAGCCGGATCGTCGTGCCGTCGCTGCTCCACTCGCGCAGCTCCGGAACGCGTGTCAGGTCGAGCAGCGCGTCCGGACGGCGGTGGTCGAAGTTGAGCTCGACCATGACGTCCGTGCCGCCCGCCAGCGGCACGGCGCCGGGTGCGGCGGCCTTCGCGGCGAGTGCCTCGGCCAGCGTCGCGGGTCGCAGGAATTCCATGGTGGTCAGTAGACGCCCGGGGCACCGGCCCCGGCAACGGCGGCGCAGTACGAAACGACAGCAGCGTGCACCGCCGCGTTTGTGCTTTCCTACAACTGCGATGACGACCGTGAAAACACTGCTGGAGATCCCGGAACTGCGGATGCGGCTGCGCACCGGCTCCGGAGCGCTCGGCCGCGAGGTCAGCCGGATCTACGTCACCGAGCTGCCCGACCCGAGTCGGTACGTGTCCGCGGGCGAGGTGGTGCTCAGCGGACTGCTGTGGTGGCGGGCACGGGGCGACGCGGAGCCGTTCGTGGCCGCGCTCGCCCGGGCCGGGGTGGCCGCGCTCGCCGCGTCCGGCGCGGACACCGGCGGGATCCCGCAGGACGTCGTGCAGGCGTGCGCGCGGCACCGGATCCCGCTGCTGGAGGTCCCCGCAGACCTGTCGTTCGCGGTGATCACCGAACGGGTGGTGCTGGAGCTGGCCGCGGCGCGGGGACGCGAGCCGAGTGGCGCCCGCACACGGCTGCTGGCCGCGGCGACGGAGAACATGTCGTTGCCCGCGCTGCTGCGGCAGGGCGCGGTCGAGCTGGGTGCGCCCTGCTGGGTGCTGGCCGGGACCGGGCGGGTGGTTGCGGGCACGGCGGAACCGCCGGGCCCCGGTCTGCTGGCGCACGTCGTCCCGGACCGCGACGTCGGCGTGCACGACGGACGTGCCGTGCTGCCGGTCGGCGGGAGTTTCGCGGTGCCGTGGCTGCTGGTCGTCGGGCACCCCGAGCCGGGAGCGCTCGCCGTCGAGCTCGCGGAACTGGTTCGGCTGGCCCGCGCGCGCCTGGACCAGGTGCGACGGATGTCCGCCCGCCCCGCCGAGCCGCTGCTGACCGCCCTCGGCGGGGGCGGACAGGTCGCGGAGGCGTTCGCCGCGTCCGGTCTGCCGGACGGGGAGTACCGGGTGCTGGTGGCGCGCGCACCCGACGACGGCGCCGATCTCGCGGCGGACGTGCTGGCCGAGCTGCTCGCCGGGGCGCGACCGGTGGTCGGCGTCGTGGGCGCCGAGGCGTACGCGCTCGTGGCACGGCCCGGGAACTGGGTAAGCGCGGCCGGGGAGGCGCTGCGG
>Ga0164243_10002319_pt1 | contig 31641 bp, 27 predicted proteins | sample OricompcompostOP_FD_108781 | JGI IMG/M metagenome (GOLD analysis project Ga0164243, IMG submission 108781) | Organic Plus compost microbial communities from Emeryville, California, USA - Original compost - Organic plus compost (OP) | ecosystem: Engineered > Solid waste > Mixed feedstock >... | reverse complement strand
GGCGACCGCGAGGTGAAGAAGGTGCCGCTGTTGCGCGGCAAGAGCGTGTTCAACCTGTTCTTCGAGAACTCGACGCGTACCCGCACCACCTTCGAGATTGCGTCCAAGCGCCTGTCGGCCGACGTCATCAACCTCAATATCTCGGCTTCCAGCACGTCGAAGGGCGAATCGCTGCTGGACACGATCGACAACTTGTCGGCCATGCACGCCGACATGTTCGTCGTGCGTCATTCCCAATCCGGCGCCCCCTACCTGATCGCCCGGCATCTGGACGAGACGAGGCAGTCCCATGTGCACGTGGTCAATGCAGGCGACGGCCGCCATGCGCATCCGACCCAGGGCCTGCTCGACATGTACACGATCCGCCATTACAAGCAGGATTTCACCAACTTGCGTGTGGCCATCGTCGGCGACATCCTGCACAGCCGCGTCGCGCGTTCCGACATCCATGCGCTGACCACGCTCGGCGTGCCGGAAGTGCGCGCCATCGGCCCGCGCACGCTGCTGCCGGGCGGACTGGAGCAGATGGGCGTGCGCGTGTTTACGGACATCAACGAAGGTCTGAAGGACGTCGACGTGATCATCATGCTGCGCCTGCAGAACGAACGCATGTCCGGCGCCTTGCTGCCTTCCGCCCAGGAGTTCTTCAAGAGCTATGGACTGACGCTTGAGCGCCTGGCGCTGGCCAAGCCCGATGCGATCGTCATGCACCCCGGGCCGATGAACCGGGGGGTCGAAATCGATTCCGCCGTGGCCGACGGCAAGCAGGCGGTGATTCTTCCGCAAGTCACGTTCGGCATCGCCGTGCGCATGGCGGTGATGAGCATTCTGGCAGGGCACTGAACAATGAAGATCCAAATCAAGAATGGCCGGCTGATCGACCCGGCCGGCGGCATCGACGCGCAGCAGGATGTGTACATCGCCGACGGCAGGATCGCCGCGCTTGGAAGCGCACCCGCGGGCTTCACCGCGGAGCGGGTCATCGATGCCGGCGGGCAGATCGTCGTGCCGGGCCTGGTCGATCTGTCCGCGCGCCTGCGCGAACCGGGTTACGAATACAAGGCCACGCTGGAATCCGAGATGCAGGCCGCGATGCAGGGCGGCGTGACCAGCTTGCTGTGTCCGCCGGATACCGATCCGGTCCTCGACGAGCCGGGCCTGGTCGAAATGCTCAAGCACCGCGCCCGCAACCTGAACCAGGCGAACGTCTATCCGCTCGGCGCGCTGACCGTGGGCCTGCGCGGCCAGGCGCTGACCGAAATGGCCGAGCTCACCGAAGCCGGCTGTGTCGGTTTTTCCCAGGCCGAGCAGTCGATCGAGGACACTACTGTTCTGTTGCGCGCGTTGCAGTATGCGAAAACCTTCGGCTACACCGTCTGGCTGCGCCCGCAGCACCCGCATCTGGGTCGCGGCGGAGTGGCCCACAGCGGGGCGGTGGCGTCGCGGCTCGGCCTGTCCGGCGTGCCGGTGATGGCCGAAACCATCGCCCTGCACACGATCTTCGAGCTGGTGCGCGCCACCGGCGCGCGCGTTCACCTGTGCCGCATCTCGTCGGCCGCCGGGCTCGATCTCGTACGTCAGGCCAAGCACGAGGGCTTGCCGGTTACCTGTGACGTCGGCGCGCATCACCTGCACCTGACCGACCTCGACATCGGCTTTTTCGATTCGAATGCACGCATGGTGCCGCCGCTGCGCGCGCAGCGCGATCGCGATGCGATCCGCGCTGCGGTCGCGGATGGGACGATCGATGCCGTATGCTCCGATCACACCCCTGTCGACGACGACGAAAAGCTGCTGCCGTTCGGCGAGGCGACGCCGGGTGCGACCGGGCTCGAGCTGCTGCTGCCGCTGATGCTGAAGTGGGCGGAAGAGACGGGCGGCGAGCGGCGGCTGACGGATGCGATCGCGCGCATCACGACCGATGCGGCGCGTGTGGCCGGACTGCAGGCGGGCACGCTGGCCGCCAGCTCGGCGGCCGACGTTTGCATCTTCGATCCGCAGGCTGTATGGAAGGTCGAGGCGAAAGCCCTGGCCAGCCAAGGCAAGCACACACCTTTCCTCGGCTACGAACTGCGCGGAAGGGTGACGACGACGCTGGTCGGAGGAAGGATTGCCTTTCAGGCGATCTGACGGCAGCGTGCGGCGACGCGCGGATGTTTCCCGGCAGTTCGCCGGGTGTGGCAGCGCGGTGCTGCAAGCGCGTGGCGTGCGAATCCGCTCTGCCGCGGCATCTTGCCTGTCGGGCTGCCGATGAGGATTCTGCGCCTGCTCGTTCTTATCCTGCATTTGCTGCGCGGCCTTGGCACCTGCTCGCTGATCTTTCCCTTCGTCGACCGCCGCCGGCGCGAAGATCACATCCGGCGCTGGTCCGCTACGCTGCTGCGCCTATGCGGCGTGGAATTGCGTATTCGCCACATGCGCGGCGCACAGGATGCGGCGCGCGCGCTGATCGTTTCGAATCACGTCTCGTGGCTCGACATCTTCGCGATCAATGCACTGCACCCATGCCGTTTCGTCGCCAAGGCCGAGATCCGGCGCTGGCCGCTGATTGGCTGGCTGTGCGAGCAGGCGGGCACGATTTTCATTGCGCGTGGTCGTTTGCGCGAGCTGCGCCACACCTATCAGGGGCTGGTGGAAAGCTTGCATGACGGCGATCATGTCGCCTTTTTTCCGGAAGGCACGGTCGGCCTCCAGGGGGAGTTGCTGCCATTCCATGCCAACCTGTTCGAAGCCGCGATCGAGGCCGAAGTGCCGGTCCAGCCGTATGCATTGCGCTATCTCGATAGTGCCGGGCGGCTCCATCCGGCCGTGCGCTACATTGAGCCGGTCACGTTTCCCCAGAGCCTGTGGCGGATTCTCAAGGCCGAACGGATCACTGCGGAGCTGATGCTGCTGCCGATCCTGCCCGCCGCGCCGCATGCCCACCGGCGCGTGCTTGCCGATCAAGCGCGTGCGACGATCGCCCGCGCGCTGGCCGGAGCATCAGAGAGCGCTCATACCGAACCCGGCGCCTGATACTGCGGGCAGTCCACCTGGATCACCTCGCGCTCGCGCAGGCTGACCGCGGTCAGCCTGCCGCCCCACAGGCACCCGGTATCCACGCTGATCAGGTTCGGCCGCAGGATGAGTCCGAGGGTCGACCAGTGCCCGAACGCCATCGGCGCATCAGCGGTCTTGCGGCCGGGCACGTCGAACCACGGCATGAAGCCCGGCATCTCGGTTTCTATTCCCTTCGATGAAAGATCCATCACGCCCTCGGCACTGCAGAAGCGCAGCCGCGTCAATGCGTTGACGATGCAGCGCAGGCGCTCCGTGCCGCGCAGGTCGTCGTTCCACTGCGCCGGCTGGTTGCCGTACATGTTGCGCAGGAAATCCAGCCAGTCCGGACTGCGCAGCACGCCTTCCACTTCCGCCGCCAGCTCCAGCGTCTGTTGCATGGTCCATTGCGGCAGCACGCCGGCATGCACGACCAGATGTCCGTCCGCCAACAGCGCGAGCGGCTGCTGCCGCAGCCATTCGAGAAGCTCGTCGCGGTCCGGAGCCTGCAGGATCGCATCCAGCGTGTCGCTGCGATGAGCGGGGCGGATGCCGTGAGCGACCGCCAGCAGATGCAGGTCGTGATTGCCGAGCACGGTACGCGCACGCGCGCCGAGCGCGCGCACTTGCCGCAGCGTTTGCAGTGAACGCGGACCGCGGTTGACCAGATCGCCGACGAACACCAGTTCCGCTTGCGGTTCCTTCTGTGCGATCTTGTTCAGCAGCATGTCCAGACGATCCTGGCAGCCTTGTATATCGCCGATTACATAGGTTGTCATCAATGGAAATTGTCGTGAAAAAAACAAGCCGAATCCCTTTTGTCGAATGACAAAAGGGCGCGCGGGGGCGTGCTCTATAACGGAACGACCGAAGCAACTTCGTCTCCGAACGGGACGAGCAAGCCACCCACCTTTATCGCGCTTATACCATGTTAATTCCCGTCATTCTTTCGGGCGGCGCAGGCACGCGGCTTTGGCCGGTTTCACGCGAAGCGCATCCGAAACCGTTCATGCGCATCGGCGGCGGCAAGAGCCTGCTCGCGCAGACCTGTGAACGGGCCGAGCTCGTGGCCGGCAGCGACCGCACCGCCCTGATCGTCACCAACCGCGAATACTACCTGCGCACGCGCGACGAGCTCGCGCATCAGGCGCTGCAGCCGCACTATCTGCTGGAGCCGGCCGGACGCAACACCGGTCCGGCAATCGCACTGGCCGCCCTGTGGGCGCTCAAGCAGGATGCCGATGCCTGCATGCTCGTGATGCCGGCCGACCATCTGATCACCCATGCCGAAGCGTTCAGGGAAGCCGCCAAATACGCGGAGATGCTCGCACGCGACGGCTTCCTGGTTCTGTTCGGCATCCGGCCGACCTCCCCGGAAACCGGATACGGCTACATCGAAATGGGAGAGGCGGTCAGCCGCCAAGGCCATCTGGTCAAGCGCTTCGTCGAGAAGCCGGATGCGCAGGCTGCAGGCAGTTTCCTGGCCCAGGGCAACTATGTCTGGAACAGCGGAATCTTCTGCTTCAAGGCCAGCACCATCCTCGATGCGATGGTGGTCCATTGCCCGGCCCTGCTCGAAGGGGCGCGCGAAGCGATGGAAAACGCCAGCGCCGGCGGCGACAAGACCGAACTCGGGGAAAGCTTCGCCCGACTGGAAAACATCTCGATCGACTACGCGGTGATGGAAAAGGCGGGCAACATCGCCGTGGTTCCCGGTGACTTCGGCTGGAGCGACATGGGCGCCTGGAGTGCGGTCGCCGACGCGCTGCCCGCCGACGAGCACGGCAACAAGGCCAGCAACTGCCAGCCGATCATCGTCGACAGCCGTAACGTTTATGTTGACTCCAAGGACCGTCTGGTCGCCGTCATTGGCCTGGAGAATGTGTGCGTGATCGATACGCCCGACGCGCTGCTGGTGGCCGACCGCTCCAAGAGCCAGGAAGTGCGGCAGGTCGTGAGCCAGTTGAAGGCCAGCGGCCACGAGGCGCACAAGATCCATCGTACTGCCGTGCGTCCTTGGGGCACGTACACGGTACTCGGCGAAGGTCCCGGTTTCAAGATCAAGCGCGTCGTCGTCAAGCCGAAGCAATCGCTGTCCCTGCAGATGCACCACCACCGCAGCGAGCACTGGGTCGTCGTCTCCGGCACCGCCAACATCACGGTCGGCGAGAGCACCGTGATGATGAGCCAGAACGAATCGACCTACATCCCGATTGGCGCCCGGCATCGCCTGGAAAACCCCGGCATCGTCGACCTCGTTCTGATCGAGGTGCAATGCGGCAGTTATCTCGGCGAGGACGACATCGTACGTTTCTCGGACAGCTACGGGCGCGCCTGATGCGCGCAATCGAACCGGCAGGAAGAACAAGGAAAACCAGGATGTTGATGAAATCCAAGGCTCACAAGGTTGCATTGATTACCGGCGTCACCGGCCAGGACGGCGCATATCTGGCCGAACTGCTGCTATCGAAGGGATATGAGGTCCACGGCATCAAGCGTCGCACTTCGCTGTTCAACACCGACCGCATCGATCATCTGTATCAGGACCCGCATGAGCCGGACGTGCGCTTCAAGCTGCACCACGGCGATCTGACCGATTCGACCAGCCTGATCCGCATCATCCAGCAGGTGCAGCCGGACGAGATCTACAATCTCGCCGCGCAGAGCCACGTCGCGGTCTCATTTGAAGAACCCGAGTACACGGCAAATTCCGACGCCTTGGGTGCGCTGCGCATTTTGGAGGCGATCCGGATCCTCGGCCTGGAGAAGCACACGCGCTTCTACCAGGCCTCGACATCGGAACTGTACGGGCTGGTGCAGGAGATGCCGCAGAAGGAAACGACGCCGTTCTACCCGCGCAGTCCGTATGCGGTCGCGAAGCTGTATGCCTACTGGATCACGGTGAATTACCGGGAGGCCTACGGCATGTATGCCTGCAACGGCATCCTGTTCAACCACGAAAGCCCGAATCGCGGCGAAACATTTGTTACACGCAAGATCACCCGGGCCTTGTCGCGCATCAAACTTGGGCTGCAGGACTGCTTGTATCTTGGCAACCTCGATGCCAAACGCGACTGGGGCCACGCACGCGACTACGTCGAGATGCAGTGGCTGATGCTGCAGCAGGAGCAGCCGGAGGACTTCGTGATTGCTACCGGGGTGCAGTACAGCGTGCGGGATTTCGTGAACGCCGCCGCCAAGGAGCTCGGAATTGCGATCACCTGGCGCGGGGAAGGGGTGAACGAGAGAGGGTATGACGTCCACGGGAAGTGCATCGTCGCCGTCGATCCGCGGTACTTCAGGCCGGCAGAAGTCGAGACGTTGTTGGGCGACGCCAGCAAGGCCCGGGCGAAGCTGGGATGGACGCCGCGCACATCATTCGAGGAATTGGTGGCGGAGATGGTGCGCGAGGATCTGAGAACCGCGGAAAGGGATGAGTTGATGCGCAAGCATGGATATAGCGTGTTCGCCTATCACGAATAGTTGAAAGTAGTTGCTACGCGTGAATCAGGTGCGGGCTGCCATCGGTAGTCCGCTTTTGTTTTCTCCTTGGGCAAAACTTCTGCCGACCGCTCTCGGCATAGTGCTTCGAACTGACAGACTCATCAAACTGAACAAGCGATCAGCCAAACATATGGGAGAGGGAATCCGTCAAGGTCTCGGCACAGGACGAAATGCAAGCAGTTTTGCCTTGCCAAATGCAGGCAAAAGGAAGACTTCACTGACTGTGCCTCAAGTGCACTCTCTTCCGGTCATCGAGGCGAACCGGAATTGCGAGTGCGAGCCACCCACGATCGGTGATTGCCGCCGCTTTTCCGCTCCGGCATTTGTTCTGGATCTCATGCACGGCTATTCCTGGTAGAGGCGAATGAGGGTAGACGTGCAAGCGGCGCCCAGTCGGCTGCTATTGATATTTCTTTCCTTGTCGATGCTAGGCTCGATCAAGGTATACCTGGGCGGCAATCTGGGATGGCTGCTTTTGGGCGTCTTTCTTGCTGGTGCTGCGGCGTTCGATGCCGCCAGGGGAGGGGGTGGCGCCCTCCTGCACAGAATGCAGCGCCATGACAGGCCGTACCTGATTCTTTTGGTTGGATGGCTGATGTTTGCAGGCGGATTTGTCATCGCCGGGGCCCTAACGCCTGGTGCGGAAATGCTTCCCTTGCTGAAATACGGTGCGATCTGGATCGTGCTGATCATCCTGATTTCTCTCGGTATTCGGGCGGTTGATCTTCAAAAGGCGCTGGTTATTGCCTTGCTGGCGGCAATTCTCCCGTTTCTGATACTGGTTCTGGCACGAGTCACATCGGGATTGGTGGTTCTGGGGGACGGTCGCATGGGCTGGGCTGCTGCCTGGCCGGGGGTTCTGTGGAAGGTGGGAGCGTATGCCTGGCCGATCGCGCTCTGGCGCTGGTTGAAAAACGGCGGAAAGGCGGCTTTTCTCCTCGTAACAGCCTCGTTGCTCACGATGGCCGTGGACGGCAGCCGGACCTCGATGGTCTGGTTGCTGCTCGTGTGGGGAGCGCTGCTTTTCATCGGTTACCGTTTCGGTACGCCAAATGTGGGGATTGGAAAGCAGGTTCCGCTTGTGCTGACGGCCGCGGTGGTCTATTTGGTGGTCCAGCCTTTCATACTCGCTTGGGTCGAAGGTAACGCGTTGAGTGTTTCAAGCGATGTGGCCTGGCCATGGGATACCTTTGGATCTGCTCTTCCCAATAACTCGACTGCGTTGCGGATCGTCAAGGGGGATACGCACACGCGCCTCGAGATGTTGGAGGAGGGGCTGGCTCGTGCCGTTGAGAACTTTCCCTTCGGGTGCGGCTTCGGTTGCGCTATGGTTGGAGAGGGAGCGGGTGCCATGGTCGTTCACATGACCTACCTGCAAGTGCTCGCCGAGGGGGGGATCTTGTCGTTGGTGGGGTATTTGGTGTTTCTACTTTATCCACTCTACCTTTGCCTCAAATATGTAGGGGTCCGCGGGGAGGCCGTTGTGCAGCGCCTTGACCTCATGTTGGCGCCGCTTTCGACGCTGATCCTTTTCCTGTTCATTGGACTTTTTCATCCTGTCAGCAATGAACTTACCGAATGGGCCATCGTTGTGGCTGCCATAGCCGTTATCATTTCTCATGTCCCGCGTCGCAACTAATGCGTTCTGGTTGTACGTTGCGCAGATTGGCGGACTCGTCATTCCGCTTGTCGAGTTGCCGTTTCTGGCTCGGGCCCTCGGGCAGGAGAGCTTCGGAGCTGTCCTTTACGCGCTAGGGCTTGCGCTCACGGCTTCGGTATTTGTCGAGTTCGGGTTCATCTTCAGCGCCGCCCGCACCACGGTCGCTGTCAGGCATGACCGAGCACGGCTCGCTCAACTCACTACGGACGTGCTTACCGCCAAGGCGCTGCTGGGTTCCGCCGTCGTATCGCTCGTCGCCGTTTTCGTACTCTCCGGTCTTGGCGCCACATACATTCCGGCTCATTGGATTGGATGGATTGCAGTCGCCATTTTTGGCTTCGGGTTCAGTCCCATGTGGTACTTCGTCGGGATCGAGCGCCTGATTCTGCCCGCCATGCTGGATCTGGGGCTGCGTACACTCGGACTGGTTCTTGTCGTCTTGCTCGTAAAGAATCCGGCGCATGGCGAACGGGTGCTGATGATTCAAGCCCTGGTTGGAGCGGCGAACACGCTGATTCCTACGATCATGATGCTGCGGATGACCGGTTTCGGACAAGTCAGCTTGTCTGGCGCCCGCCGCGTTTTCAGCCAAAGTTCGGAAATCTTTCTGTACAAGGCGTCCCAAAATATCCTCGCTTCGCTGTCGTCGACCCTCCTTGGTTCACTGGGCGGGGCTCGTGCAGTGGGAGCATTCGTGCCTGCGGAGAAACTGGTGCGTGCGGCAAGCGGATTGGCTGGTCCCTTGTTCAATGCGATGTTTCCGCATGCCGTGTCATTGCGCAAGGACGCTTCCGCCGCGCGCTCCTTGGCCATGTCCGTGCTCATCGCAGTGTTGTTCTGCGGAATACTGTTTGCTGCCGCCGCCACGGTGCTGGCCGATCGGGCCGTCAATTTTGTATTCGGGCCGGGCTATGAAGAGGCGGCCGTGCTGCTGAGATTGCTCGTTTGGGTGGTTCCGATTCGGATCGCGAGCATGGCGCTCGCCTTGCTGTGGTTCATCCCGTCCGGCAACGAGTGGTTTGCGAGCCGGGCCATGATGGTCAATATATTCGGCATCACGGCACTGGCCATTGCCCTTGTGCCGTCCCTCGGCGGATTGGGAATAACCATCGCATTCCTGTTTTCCGAATCCGTCATGCTTGCCGTGCTTCTCTTCATGTTTGTCCGCCGTCCCGAATCCTCGGAAGTGCGGGTTATTCGCAAAGTGATGGATGGGCACCGAGAATGATCACCGTCCTTACGCCGACTTATAACCGGGCGCATGTATTGCGACGTCTGCATGCCAGCCTGGTGGCCCAGGCGTGCGAAGATTTCGAGTGGCTTGTCATCGACGATGGCAGTAGCGATGACACGGCTGGCCTCATTGCTGAGCTGAGCAGGTCATCACGGTTTCCGGTGCGGTATTTTTTCCAGCCCAATGGCGGTAAGCATTCCGCCATCAATGCGGGCGTAAGGATGGCGCATGGTGGATGGATACTGATCCTGGACAGTGACGATGCACTCATTACCGATGCCCTAGGAGTGGTGCACCAGGCCGTGGACCAGTATGGAGGCAGCGAGAAGGTCTCGGGCTTCTGCTTCCGCAAGTGCCATTTCGACGGCAGGCTCATCGGCAAGCCAAGCGTGTTGCCGGGGCCGGTGAACTTGCATCCGACTATTGCCGGCACGATGTTCAAAGGCGATCTCGCATACGTCTTCAGGCGTACCGCCATGCTGCGGGAACCGTTTCCGGTCTTTCAAGGAGAAAAGTTCGTTCCGGAGCTTCTTGTCTGGAACAGGATCGGGGATGCGGGGGAGATATTGGCCTTTCCCAATCGCCCGATATATTGCTGCGAATATCTTGAAGACGGTTACTCGGCCAATTTCAAGCGCAACCTGCGCCGCAATCCCAAGGGCTTTCTGCTGTACTACCGGACGCAATTCTTTCGGGAGAGGTCGTTCACAAGGCAGCTTAAATGCGCTGTCCGAAGCCTGCAATGCACTTGGTACGCACTGCTGAACGGGTTGCGCGCATGAGGATTCTCTACCTGATTACCGGCCTCGGCTTGGGAGGCGCAGAACGGCAGGTGGTTGATCTCGCGGACCACTATGCGTCTCGAGGCGCACGCGTGATGATCGTCTATCTCACCGGCGCCGCAAGACTGCATCCGTCTTCTCCGGATATCGAAGTCCTCGGGATCGGTATGGAAAGATCCGTTACCAGCCTGGTTCAGGCGTTTTTCCGCATCCGGCGTCTCGTCCTTGCTTTCAGGCCGGACGTCGTGCACAGCCACATGGTGCATGCCAATCTGCTTGCCAGGCTGGTGCGCCTGATCACGCCCATGCCGCGACTCGTTTGTACCGCGCATAGCACGAACGAAGGAGGGCGCATGAGGATGCTGGGGTACAGGGTTACGCATCGCCTTGCCGACGTCACTACCAGCGTTACTCGGGAAGCGGCGCGTGCGCTTGTAGCCCGGTTGGCAGCGCCAGGGGGCGGAATAGTTGCGGTCGTAAACGGCATCGACACGGATCGTTATCGCCCTTGCGCAGAGGAGCGGCAGCGCTTGCGTCAGGACGAGATGGTGCGGCCTGATGAAAAAGTGATCCTGGCAGCGGGCCGGCTCGTGAAGGAGAAGGACTACGGCAATCTGCTGCTCGCATTTTCCATGCTTAGGAAAACAAGAGAAAGGTGCTCGCTTTGGATCGCCGGTGAAGGCCCCTTGTTGCTGGAATTGCAGGGCCTTGCCGATCGTCTCGGCATCAGTGAACGCGTGCGTTTTCTTGGCGCCCGATCGGATACGCCGGCGCTATTCAACGCAGCTGACGTCTTTGTGCTCGCTTCGAAATGGGAGGGCTTCGGCTTGGTCGTGGCCGAGGCGATGGCGACCGAGAAAGTAGTGGTGGCTACGGACTGCGGCGGGGTAAGAGAAGTTCTCGGTGATTGCGGCTACCTCGTCCCGCCAGGTGCTGCGGATTTACTTTGCGAAGCGTTGCTGCAGGCGTTGAGCATGGATCAGCGGGACGCGGCCGTGCTGGGGAGGCGGGCGCGTCAACGCATCCGGGAGCACTACTCGCTGGAGTGCGTTGCGAACATCTGGTCGCAGATCTACGAGGGGAAATGCAGCCACGTGTGACGAGTACCCGTCATGCCCTTGCACGCGCCGGCGGTAGGCCTGCTTCCTTGCCAGCTGCAGCGTCAAATGCATCGCGAAACGGACTTCTCTCACCTGGCGACGGACGCCGGAGTTGCACGCGGGGCGAGCGCAAAAGAGTTTAACCATGAAAATTGCATTGATCGGAACAACTGCTGCCTGTGTGCTCGGCTTTCGTGCCAGCCTGATCCGCGCGCTGGCGGGGCAAGGGCACGAAGTGTATGCGTTTGCGCTCGACTATGACGAGGCAAGCCGAGAGAAGGTGCGTCTTCTGGGCGCGATTCCTGTCGACTATCGCTTCAGCAGGAGCGGTCTGGACGCGCTTCGCGACATCATCGATACCTGCCGCTTAAGCCGCCTCCTCAAAGAGATCGGGCCCGATCTGGTGTTCACCTATTTCTCGAAACCGGTGATCTTCGGGACATTTGCGGCCTTCTTTGCCGGGGTGAAGCGCCGGGTCGCAATGCTCGAAGGCTTGGGGTATTCGTTTACCGAACAGCCGGACCGCGAACCGGCCAGAGCGAGGCTGGTTCGCTTCATTCAGGTGTTGCTTTATCGGTTGGCCTTCCCGATGCTGGAGCGGCTGATCATGCTCAATCCGGATGATTACAAGGATCTGGTCGGCCGGTACCGTTTGCGCGTGCGAGAAGTGACGGTTCTGGGCGGAATCGGAGTCGACCTGTCTTTGTTTCCTTTCGCTGAACCGCCGAGCGACCCGGTTCGGTTCCTGTTCGTCGGCCGCCTGCTTGCCGAAAAGGGAATCCGCGAATTTTCCTGCGCAGCAAGAATTGTCCGCCAGCGCTACCCGGACGCGCGCTTCATCGTACTAGGAGAAATTGATCGCGCGAACCCCGGCGCCCTGAAAGAGCAGGATCTTCATCAGTTGATCGCCGAGGGTACGGTGGAATACCCGGGGCAGGTTGGCAATGTGCGGACCTGGATTGAACAGGCGAGCGTCTTCGTACTTCCGTCATACCGGGAAGGCGTTCCACGTAGTACGCAAGAGGCGATGGCTGTTGGCCGGCCGGTTATCACGACCGACGTACCCGGGTGCCGGGAGACTGTGGTCAACGGCGTCAACGGCTTCCTGGTTCCGCCATGGTCGGCGCGCGCGGTCGCCGAGAAGATGATTTTCTTCCTGGAGAATCGCAAGGCCATTGCCTCGATGGGGCGCGAAAGCCGCAGATTGGCATGTGAAAAATTTGATGCGCGGGAAATCGATCGGCGCTTGATCCAATACCTGACCTGTCCTCCGGACGATGCGTGCAAGAAGAAACGAGCAACCGAGGTGCCGACGTGATCCTCGTGACCGGTGCAAATGGATTCGTGGGCTCTGCCGTTGTCGCTCGCCTCGCTTCGGAAAGAGTTGCGACCCGGGCAGCGAGCAGAACCTTGCCGGACCGCTTGCCGCCTGGCGTGACCCCGATCCCCGGGGCAGAGCTGAATGGGGATTTTGACTGGACGCGGGCGGTGACGGGCGTGGACACGGTGATTCATACGGCAGCGCGTGTTCATGTGATGAAGGAATCGACGCCGGATCCGCTTGCCGCATTCCTTGCAACGAATGTCGAAGGAACGTTGCGTCTCGCCCGTCAGGCCGCTGCGGCCGGAGTGAAGCGCTTCGTGTTCGTGAGTTCGGTGAAGGTCAACGGCGAGGCCACCTTGCCCGGGCGCCCGTTCCGGGCAGACGATTCTCCCGCCCCGATGGATGCATACGGCTTATCCAAGCTGCAGGCGGAAAAGGCGTTGCGCGAACTCGGGGAGAGAACCGGAATGCAAATTGTCGTTGTGCGTCCGCCTCTGGTGTATGGGCCGGGCGTCCGTGCCAATTTCCTGCGTTTGCTGAAGCTGGTTCGAAGCAGGGCACCGATGCCGCTTGGTAGCGTACGCAATGCGAGAAGCATGGTGGCCCTGGACAATCTCGCCGATTTCCTCTGTCTGACGGCCTTTCACCCGGCGGCAGCGGAGCGCACCTTCCTTGTTTCAGATGATCACGACATGAGCACACCTGAGCTTGTGAGATTGATGGGCGCGGCAATGCGGCGGCAGCCAGTGCTCATTCCCGTGCCTGTTGCGTTGCTGACGCGCGTGGGGCGCCTGACTGGCCTTTCAGCGGAAGTTTCGCGGCTGGTCGATTCACTTCAAGTCGACATCGCCCCTGCAAAGCAGTTGCTGGATTGGAAACCAGTGCAGACAGCGGACGAGGCCATTGCCAGGACGGTGCAGTCGTTTCTGAAGAATGGTGGGTGAAAGCATGAAGCGGATCACGGACATCGTTTTGTCATTGATGTTACTGGTTGTGCTTGCGGTGCCGCTTGCGGTCATTGCCTTATTGGTGCGCGTGACGTCGCCGGGGCCGGTCATTTATCTGTCAGACCGCGTCGGCCGCCACAACAAGATCTTCAAGATGCCGAAGTTCCGGACCATGCGCATCGATACGCCCGCGGTAGCGACACATTTGCTGACAAACCCGGAAAACTATCTGACTCCCATCGGATCGTTTCTTCGCAAGTCCAGCCTTGATGAATTGCCGCAACTTTGGAGCATCCTCAAGGGAGACATGACATTCGTCGGTCCACGACCTGCGCTGTTCAACCAGCACGATCTGATTGCGTTACGCACGGCCAACGGTATTCACGAATTGTTACCCGGATTGACAGGGTGGGCTCAGGTCAACGGCCGCGACGAACTGCCGATTCCGGAAAAGGTCAGTTTCGAAGCAGAGTATCTGGAACGAAGGACATGGTTTTTTGATCTGTACATCCTTTGGCTGACGTTTCTCAAAGTCTTGCGAACCGAAGGCGTTTCTCATTGAGCATTCATCGACATCAGTATGACCGAATGCTTATCAAGAATTCTGTGCTCCCGATCTTGGCCATGCCGCGTCCAGCCAAACGCGCCATCGTGCTCGCGGTGGACATGAGCCTATGCGTATCCACCGTTTGGTTCGCCTACTATCTGCGCCTGGACACGTTTGTCCCGCTTTCGGGGCCGATCTTTCATGCCGCTCTGGCATCGGTACTGATTGCACTGCCGATTTTTATTGCATCCGGGCTCTATCGCGCGATTTTCCGCTATTCCGGCTGGCCAGCCCTGGTGAGCGTGACCCGTGCGGTCGCGATCTACGGTGTGATCTTCGCTACGCTCATCACGGCGATAAGCATTCCAGGCGTTCCCCGCACCGTCGGCCTGATTCAGCCGATGCTGTTGCTGTTGGCAGTCGGGGCTTCCCGCTCCTTCGCGCGCTTCTGGCTTGGCGGCGAGTATCAGAGTCAGCTACGGAGGGCAGCGCTGCCCAAGGTTCTGATTTACGGTGCCGGCCATGCCGGACGGCAGTTGGCTGCTGCAATGGCGAACAGTACCGAAATGAGGGTGGTCGGATTTCTCGATGATGACGACCGCTTGCACGGCCACGTGCTGAACGGGCTTCCAATTTACAGTCCAGCCGACTTGCCGGACCTGGTTTTGTCTTTGCATGTCACCGACGTATTGCTTGCGGTGCCGTCGGCGAGCCGCAAGCGTAGAAACGAGATCCTGGCGCAGATCCAGCAGGTAAAAATTTCGGTTCGAACCCTGCCGAGCGTGACCGAGCTGGCACAGGGAAAGGTGAGAACGTCCGATCTTCGTGAGTTGGATATTGACGATCTTCTCGGCAGGGATCCCGTTGCGCCTAACAAGATACTTCTCGCCAAGAACACCACGTCGAAGGTGATTATGGTAACCGGGGCCGGCGGCTCGATCGGCGGCGAGTTGTGCCGGCAAGTGCTGTCGGCGAATGCGTCTGTGCTGCTTCTCGTTGAGCAGAGCGAGTACGCTCTGTATGAAATTCACCAGGAGTTGCAGGCCAGGGCAGGCAGCGCCGGCACGAGGATCGTCCCATTGTTGGCGTCCGTCTGCAATGCCGAACGGATGCAAGAGATCATGTCGACCTGGCGACCCGACACGGTCTATCATGCCGCAGCCTACAAGCACGTCCCCCTAGTTGAACATAATGCTGCGGAGGGCATACGCAACAATGCGTTCGGCACACTCGTTGTGGCAAAGGCGGCGGCGGCTGCCGGCGTAGCGAACTTTGTATTGATCAGCACGGACAAGGCGGTAAGACCCACCAATGTCATGGGCGCAAGCAAGCGTCTTGCCGAGATGGTGTTGCAGGCGCTGGCTGCGGAAAGCAGCGGAACGAGGTTTTCGATGGTCCGCTTCGGAAACGTGCTCGGCTCCTCGGGTTCGGTCGTACCCAAATTCCGGCAGCAGATTCGCGACGGCGGGCCGATAACGCTCACGCATCCTGACGTGACGCGCTACTTCATGACAATTCCGGAAGCTGCGCAACTGGTGATTCAGGCGGGGGCAATGGCCAAGGGCGGCGAAGTGTTCGTTCTTAACATGGGACAGCCGGTCAAGATAATCGACCTTGCCCGCCGAATGATTGAGCTTTCCGGGTTAAAACTGAAAGACGCCGAAAATCCTGACGGGGATATCGAGATTGCGATTACAGGGTTGCGGCCGGGCGAAAAGTTGTATGAAGAGCTCCTGATCGGAGAGAATCCGAGTCCAACCTCGCATCCTCTCATCATGAAGGCAAACGAGGACTTTTTGTGTTGGGCCGCGCTTGCGGAGAAACTGAGGACGCTCGAGCGAGCTCTCGATGCCAATGAATTGGACGCAGCCAGGGGATTGTTGAAGGATGTCGTGACCGGCTACTCTGCAAATTGTGCGATTGTCGATTGGGTTTACATGGGACAGGCGGCGCGAAGTATGAGCAGTGGAGGCGAAGGCCTGGGCTTTGCTGCGAGGGCATAAGTCGGGGTATTTGCTGCCGGCCTTCGTTCTCCTTGCGCCAGGCTTCTGCCGCACAAACTTGTTGCATCAGGTTTGCGTCGTCTCCGGTTTTCAGTACTGGGGCTCCGTAAAATATCGGGATCAAACCCAGAGGAGCGAGATGATCCCGATCAATAGCGCAGCCGTAGTCCAGTTCCATGACCGTTGCCTGGCCGATCCCGGCTGGCCGGCAGTTCCCGCTGCCGCTTCTGGCGATTCCGAAATCTGGCGCTGGATCGCCGAGAACCACCGCAACAACTGCTTGCTATGGGCGGAAGAGGATTTGGCGCGCCGCACGCAGGTTGCGGACAGCGAGATCGCGGCCAACAAGCGGGCGATCGACCGTTTCAACCAGGCACGCAACGATGCCACCGAGCGCGTGGACGAGTACCTGCTGACCGCGCTCGGATTGGTCGACTCGACTTCGGTCCAGAGCGATTCGCCCGTTACCAATGTGCCTGCCGGCGCGCGTCTGAACAGCGAGACCGCCGGCAGCATCATCGACCGCATGTCCATCCTGTCCCTGAAGATCGCCGCCATGCGCGGCCAGACCGAACGCACCGACGTGGATGAAGCGCACCGCGCCGGATGCCGCGCGAAGCTGGCGCGTCTGGTCGAACAGCGCAGCGATCTCGGCGACTGCCTCGACGCCCTGCTTGCCGATACGGAGGCGGGCCGCGCCTACTTCAAGGTCTATCGCCAGTTCAAGATGTACAACGATCCGCGCATGAATCCGGTGCTCGTGGCCGAGCGCGCCGGATGACAACGGTACACCTCAAGAGAGGCTCGCTGGTTTGACTCGGGAGTTGCGGGTTCGGCCCTCAGCCGTGCTCAACCTGCGGCGCGGCGTTGTATCACGCGCAGATACCACAACAAGCCGGCCGCCACGATTCCAAGGCTGGCCGCATTCGCCATCCAGAAGCCCGCTGCGCCAAGCAGCGCGGACGGACTGATCCCGAACGGATCGAGTCCCAGCACATACCCGCCTCCGAGGCCGACGCCCCACAGGGCCAGCGCATACATCAACGTCGGCACCACCGCCACCTTGTAGGCGCGCAGCACGAAGGCTGCGGTGACCTGCACCGAGTCGAACAACTGGTAGAACGCGATGAACACGAACAGCGGAACGGCTGCGGCGATCAATGTCTCGTCCGGCGTGTAGGCGCGCACGATCTGCTCGCGCGCGATCCATACGCACAATCCGATCAGGACCGAGGCAATCGCCGCGAAGCGGATGCCGGCACGGCTGATTTGACGTGCGCGCTCGGGTTCGCGCGCGCCGATTGCCTGCGCAACGAGCGTGCCGGTGGCGCTGGCGATCGCCAGCGGCAGCATGTACAGCACGGTGGCGAAATTGGCGGTGATCTGGTGGCCGCCGACCGCGGCGGCCCCAAGGCGTGCGATGAACAGCGCCATGAAAGTGAAGGCCGTCACTTCGATCAGGTAGCTCAGACCCATCGGAATGCCGAGCTTGAGCAACTCGCGCTGCGCCGCCCAGTGCGGCGCGACGAAGCCGGTGCCGAACAGGCCGAGGCTGCGGTAGGACCTGTCGAAACGCAGGATCAGCACGCCGATCGCGAACACCAGCCAGGTCGTCGCCGCCGTGGCGGCCGCGCATCCCGGACCGCCGAGCGCCGGTATGCCGAAGCCGCCGAAGATGAACAGGCCGTTGAGCGGCACCTTCAGCGCCAGGCCGCAGACCTGCAGCGCCATCACCATCTTCGGGCGGGCGATCGCGGTGTTCAGCGCCGCGTAGACGCGGAATCCGAGCGTGGCCGGCAGGGCCAGCACCAGGATGCGCAGGTAGAGCGTGGCTTTCTCGGCCAGCTCCGGTCCGGCCTCGGCCAGCGCCAGCAGCGGTTGCGGGTTCAGCAGCACGAACGCGCCGAACAGGCACAGGAAAATGGCCAGCCATACGCCCTGCTTGACTTCGTAGCCGACCGCGTCGAAACGCCTACCGCCGAACAATTGCCCGACGATCGGCGACAGCGCGTTCAGCACGCCGTTCAGGCCGACGAAGACGCTCACGTAGATCGAGGCACCGATCGCCAGCGCGGCCAGATCGGTGGCGGAAAAGCGCGAGGTCATCGCGGTATCGATCACGCCGTTGGCAATGACGGCAAGCTGGCCGACCAGGATCGGCCAGGCGAGGGCGGCGATGCGGCCGGTGTCGGCGCGCAGCGCCTGCAAGCGTTGGAACGGGTTCAATTCAGGCGCCGGTAGAGGCGATAGCGTTCGTCACGGTCGGATGGACGCCGCCCCTCCCACAACAGTTCCCACTCGGCGCCCCCGTGCACGAGGCGCGTGGTCGGGTCCGCGCCGCGCCGGTAATCCTGCCATAGCAGGTAGGCGCAGTGCATCCGGGCCGAGCGCGCGAAGGTGACGCCGCCGAAATAGCTGAAGGCTGCGCGCTGCGCGATCGGCACGTTGGTCTCCACGCAATGCGGGGCGTCCGGCAGCAGCGGTGCGAGCCGGCGCGCGACCCCGGCGTAGCTCTTGCCGTAATTGACCCATGGCAGCCACAGCGTCATCAGCAGCAGCCAGCACAGGATCACGCCGCCGGACGACAGCACGACCGCGCGCCACAGCACCGGCGGGCGGCGTGCGACACGCCAGTGCACGACGGCGAACCAGCTTGCGGTGGCCAGCAGCGCGACCAGGAAGGCGACCGGATAAAACTCCGCCCGGAAGCCGGGCGCTGCCTTGTACGCGTTGCGGGCAAGCTGCGTCGGCCAGCCGGTCTGCAGCGCGATCCAGCCGAGCCAGATCAGGGCCGCGCAGGTGGTCAGCGTCATCACCGAGAACCAGTCGACGGCGTTGATCGCTCCGCGCTTCATGGTCGGCAGGCCGAAGGCGGCGAGGATCGCCAGCGCCGGCAGCAGCGGCAGCAGCGTGCCTTCGTCTGGCGCCGGGCACAGCAGCGCGAGCACGAGGCCGGTCGCGGCGAAACTCGCCGGCAGCGCGATGTGCGGTGCATGGTCGTTGCGCCAGGCATAGAGCGCCCAGCCGGCGAACGGCCAGGCCGGCCAGGCGAACCAGATGCCGTTCTTCAGCAGATGGATAATGGACAGAGTGGATGGCAGTCCGATCTGGTTGCCGTTCCATGCCGCCCAGGCCGCCAGTGCGCTGCCGGACGAGGCGTCGGCCAGATGAATCGCCAGCGGCCAGGGCACGAATGTGAGCAGCGCCAGCGGCAGCGTTACCGCCAAAAGCAGCCGCAGCAGTTCGACGCGGCGCATGGCGGCCAGTATGCAGACGCTCAGCCAAAGGCCGAGCGGCACGACCCATCCGCGCGTGAGAACCAGCAGGCCGAACACGATTCCCAGCAGGGCGGCGTTGCGCAGCGCACCCGTTTCGAACAGCCGGGTCGCTGCATACAGCGCAAAGGCAACCAGCGCCACCTGCAAGGCGTCCGCGGTTGCGCTGTGGCTGTGCGCCAGCAGGCCGAGGCAGCCGAGGTAGATCAGCAGCGCGCCGTCGGCGAGCGTGCGTCCGTAGTCGCTCGCGGTCGGCTGGCCGCCGAAGGCAAGGCGCAGCGGCTGGGCTTCCGGCCGGCGGCCCAGCAGGTAGGTGGCATACCAGACCGAGGCGGCGGACAGCACGAAGAAGCCGAGCGCCGCCACGCGGGTGGCGAGAACGTCGCCCAGCAGCGGGCCGAGCAGCCGGATCAGCAGCGCGCCGATCCAGTAGGCCAGCGGCCCCTTGTCGGCGCTCGGCATGCCGGCCACGTTCGGCGCCAGCCAGTCGGCCAGTCCGCCGTCCGCCATCGTCCACATGATGCCGAAGCTGGTCGCGTCGACCGTTTTCCACGGGTCGCGTGCGATCAATCCGGGCAGGATGTAGAGCGCGCACAGCAGGAGCAGCAACCAGCGCGGAAGCGCGCGGGTGGCGGCGGCAGGCAGGCGGACAGGCTTCATCGTGGAAGAGTGTTCTTGTTGGACCGGGTATTGTGCCGGAAATGGGCGGGACAGCGCTTCCGGCGGGCAGCAAACAAAAAAGGCAGCCGTAGCTGCCTCTTCGTGGTGCGCGGGGCGATCAGCCTGCCGCCGCAGCGGTCTTCGAGCCGCGGTTGCCGAACTTCTGGCGGAACTTCTCGACGCGGCCGGCGGTGTCGACGATCTTGTGCTGGCCGGTATAGAACGGGTGCGATTCGGCCGTCACTTCGACCTTCACGAGCGGGTATTCCTTGCCGTCGATCGTGATCTTGTCCTTGGTCTGGATCGTGGAACGGGTGATGAACTTGAAGTCGTTGGACATGTCCTGGAACACGACTTCGCGGTAATCGGGGTGGATGCCTTCTTTCATGTTTGCCTCGTATCGTTTGGTAGCCAATCGGCACTTCGTCGGTCCATGCTGCTTCGCGACCCGATTGCCAATCACTTGCCGGTGGGTGAAAACGCGCGATTATACAGCCAAATGAGCGCCAAATGAGCAAGAAAATCAGTGGCTTGCACTGCGCGCCACGCGCGGATCAGCCCCCTCCGCGGCGCATCATCTCGAAGAACTCGGCATTGGTCTTCGTCGCCTTCATCTTGTCGAGGATGAATTCCATCGCCTCGATTTCGTCCATGCCGTACAGCAGCTTGCGCAGGATCCAGATCTTCTGCAACTGGTCCGGCTTGATCAGCAGTTCTTCGCGGCGCGTGCCGGACTTGTTCAGGTTGATCGACGGATAGACGCGCTTCTCGGCCAGGCGGCGCTCGAGGTGCACTTCCATGTTGCCGGTGCCCTTGAATTCCTCGTAGATCACGTCGTCCATGCGGCTGCCGGTCTCGATCAGCGCGGTGGCGATGATGGTCAGCGAGCCGCCTTCCTCGACGTTGCGCGCGGCGCCGAAGAATCGCTTCGGGCGCTGCAGCGCGTTCGCGTCGACACCGCCGGTCAGCACCTTGCCGGAGGCCGGGATCACGGTGTTGTAGGCGCGCGCCAGGCGCGTGATCGAGTCGAGCAGGATCACCACGTCGCGCTTCATTTCGACCAGGCGCTTGGCCTTTTCCAGCACCATTTCGGCGACCTGCACGTGGCGCGTGGCCGGCTCGTCGAAGGTCGAGGCGACGACCTCGCCGCGCACCGAGCGCTGCATTTCCGTCACTTCTTCCGGGCGTTCGTCGATCAGGAGCACGATCAACGTGGTGTCCGGATGGTTGGCCGTGATCGAGTGCGCGATGTGCTGCAGCATCACGGTCTTGCCGGACTTCGGCGAAGCGACCAGCAGGCCGCGCTGGCCCTTGCCGATCGGCGCGATCATGTCGATGATGCGGCCGGTGATGTTTTCCTCGCCGCGCATCTCGCGCTCCAGATGGAGCAGCTTGTTCGGGTGCAGCGGGGTCAGGTTTTCGAACAGGATGCGGTGCTTCGACGCCTCCGGCGGTTCGCCGTTGACCTTGTCCACCTTCACCAGCGCGAAGTAGCGCTCGCCATCCTTCGGCGTGCGCACCTCGCCCTCGATCGAGTCGCCGGTATGCAGGTTGAAGCGACGGATCTGCGACGGCGAGATGTAGATGTCGTCGGTCGAGGCCATGTAGCTGGCGTCGGGCGAGCGCAGGAAGCCGAAACCGTCGGGCAGGACTTCGAGCGCGCCGTCGCCGAAGATCTGCTCGCCGGCCTTGGCGCGCTTCTTCAGGATGGCGAACATCAGCTCCTGCTTGCGCAGGCGGGCCGCGTTTTCGATTTCGAGGCTAATCGCCATTTCCAGCAAAGCGGAGACGTGGAGCTGCTTGAGTTCAGAAAGATGCATAGCGGGTATCCCGGGACGGGAAAAACAAGGGTGGGGGAGGGAACTGCGAGGAGTTGCAGATGTTGCAGGCGTTACGCACGGGCGGCGGTGCGAACGCACCGCCGCGCTGGATGCAATCAGATGTTGCTGTCGATGAACGAAGTCAACTGGCCTTTCGCCATCGCGCCGACCTTCTGTGCAGCCGGCACGCCGTTCTTGAACAGGATCAGGGTCGGAATGCCGCGGATGCCGAACTTGGCCGGGACCGCCTGGTTGGCGTCGACGTCCATCTTGGCGACCTGCAGCTTGCCGTCGTATTCCTTGGCGACTTCTTCGAGGATCGGAGCGATCATCTTGCAGGGACCGCACCATTCCGCCCAGAAATCGACCAGCACGGGCTTGTCCGACTTCAGGACATCGGATTCGAAGGATGCATCGGAGACGTATTTGATGTTTTCGCTCATGGTTTCCTCGGAAAGAGGGTCAAAGGATTTTTCGTGTTATCGGTTGGCGCCGGGGGCTTGCCGTGTGCGTCCGGGGTACGGCTGCATGTCTGGAAAGTTTCAGACCATCATCGAGCAAGTGGGAGCGTCATGCGCGGATTTCAAGCGATTGGCTGCGGCGAGACGCGTATCGGCGGGGATTTGGGCAAATCATAACCGATTTCGCTCAGAAGTGTAGTGCACTTCCGGATTTTTTGCCGAGGGTCAGATTGGCGCCGGCGGCAAGCGCTGCGCTATAGTCTGCAGCGTTCGATACGAGACTGTGATGCTGCCCGATCCCCTGCTGATTCCTCCCGGCCCCCGCTTCTGGCCCGCCGTTGCCGAGGCGCTGTGCGACCCCGCCCGCTTTCCGGGCATCGCCAGCAGAGGCCCCGACCTGTCGGCCCTGCGCGTGGTGGTGCCGGGCGTTGCGCACGTGCAGCCGCTGCGGCGCGCGCTGATGGACCTTCAGCCCGGCGCTTTCCTGCCGCCGCGCATCGGGACCCTTTCTTCCTGGCTGTCGCTGCATGCGCCCGCGCCGGCGGGCAACAGCGACAGCGCGCGCATGATGGCGCTGTATGCCGAGCTGCGCCAGCATGGGTGGCTGAAGAAACTGTTTTCTGCGCAACGCAATACCGACCTGCTGCCGCTGGCGCAGACGCTGATTGCGCTGTTCGACGAATTGAGCGCTGCGTTGTTGCCGCAGATGCACGCCGCGCCCGATGCCGCCGAGGCGCGCTGGCAGGCGGCGCTGGAATGCCTGTCGCCGCCTGCGCGCAACCTGCTGTCGGACGAGGCGCAACTGGTCTGGACCTTGTGGAAGAGCCAGCTCGACGCAAGCGATCCGAACGCGCTGCGGCTGGCCGCGTTGCGTGCGCTGGCGGACACCGCTTCGGGACCGCTGGTATGGATCGGCGTGCACGAGCCGGATGGCTTGCAACGCGAGTTCCTGCGCGTCTACGGCGAGCGCCGGCCGGTGCTGCCCATCCTGCCCGACTGGCGGCCGGCGGCGCTGGCTCCCGCCGTTGCCGGCGCCTGGCCGAGATCGTCGAGGGAGAAGTGGCGCAGCCGGCCGGCGAATTGCCGTGCACGCTGACGCTGTACCAGGCGCACAGCATGGAAGACGAGGCGCGCGCGGGTGCCCAGACGGTGCTGGACTGGCTGAAGCAGGGCTGCGAATCGGTCGCCATCATCGCCCAGGACCGGGTGGTGGCGCGGCGTATGCGCGCGCTGCTGGAGCGCGCCCAGGTATACGTGGCCGACGAAACCGGATGGAAGTTGTCGACCACGCGCTCGGCCGCCGCGCTGGTCGCGCTGCTGGAGGCGGCCGCCACGCGCGGCGAAACGGTCGCGCTGCTGGACCTGCTGAAGTCGCCGTTCGCTTTTGCCGCCGATCCGGAACGGGCCGAACGCGTGATGGAGATCGAGCATGCGCTGCGTCGCGAAAACGTGCTCGGCGGATGGGAAAGCGCGCTGACGGCGCTGCGCGCCCATCCGCAGGCGCAGGCTATCGTCAAGACGGTCGCCGACCAGGCCACGCTGCTGTCCGGTCGCAAGACGCTGGCCCGCTGGAGCGCGACAACCCTGCGTGCGCTTGATGCGCTGGGCATGCGATCTGCGTTGGAGGCGGACCATGCCGGACGCCAAGTGATGACTCTGCTGGAACTGCTGGCTCCCGACGGCGAAGATGCCGCACATGCGTTTTCGTTCAATGAGTGGCGCGCCTTCCTCGGCCTGCAACTCGAAAGCACGCCCTTCGTGCCGGCCACCGTCGAGCGTCGCGTGGTGATGCTGCAACTGGCCGGCGCTCCGTTGCGTTGCTTCGACGCGGTACTGATGGTCGGTGCCGACGCCGACCACCTGCCGTCGCAGCCGGGGGAGACGCTGTTCTTCGCCAGTGCCGTGCGGCGTGAATTGGGCTTGGCCACGCGCGAGCAGCGCCAATGCACACAGTTGCGCGAATTCGCCGAACTGCTGAGCGCGAATCCGCGCGTCGTGCTGTCCTGGCAGGCGCACCGCAACGGCGAGCCGAATGCGCCGAGCGTATGGTTGCAGCGGCTGGAGCTGGCGCGCGCGCAGGCCGGATTGCCGTCGCTGCCTCCGCATCGCTTCGCACTCGCGCAACGCGCGCTCGAGCCGGCGCTTCCGGCCATGCCCGCGCCGCGTGCGCCGCACCTGTTGCCCGCCGCCCTGTCGGCCAGCGCGTACAACAGCCTGGTCGCCTGTCCATACCAGTTTTTCGCCGCACGCATGCTGCGTCTGGCCGGGCTGGACGAACTGTCCGACATGCCGGAAAAGCACGACTACGGCGAGTGGCTGCATCAGATCCTGACCACCTATCACGAGACCGTGCGCGACAGCGGCACGCCGTTGTCCGAACGCGCCGGCCTGCTGGCTGCGATTTCCGAAAAGGTGTTCGGCGAGGCGCTGAAGAAGAGCGGCGCGGCGCTGGCCTGGTATGCGCGCTGGCAGAAGGCGATGCCGGCCTACCTCGACTGGGCCAACGAGCGCGAGGCCCAGGGCTGGCGCTTCGTGCAGGGAGAGACGTGGCACGAAGTGCGGCTCGAATGGCAGGGCGGACAGGTCACTTTGCGCGGCCGCATCGACCGCATCGACGAGAACGCGGACGGCGAGCGTGCGGTGCTGGATTACAAGACGAAAAGCGCGAGCGCGCTGCGCGCGCGCCTGAAGGAAGGGGAGGATCAGCAATTGGCGTTCTATGGCCTGCTCTCGGAGCATCCGGCGCAGCATGCAATGTATGTCGCGCTGGAAGCCTACGGCGGCAAGACCGGCGACGCGGCGGCCACCGATTTCGAACAATGGCAGGCACGGCTGCGTGCGCAGTTGCAGGACACGCTGGCTGCGATCGCGGCCGGCGCGCCGCTGCCGGCCAGCGGCATCGAAAAGGTATGCGCCTGGTGCGACATGCGCGGCCTGTGCCGCAAGGGAGCGTGGTGATGCGCGTGCGCGCTTACGAGATCAACGGCGAACCTGCCGATGGCGCGGCCTTCACCGCCACCGCCTGCGATCCGGCCCGTTCGGTCGTCGTCGAAGCCTGCGCTGGCAGCGGCAAGACCTGGTTGCTGGTCGCGCGCATGTTGCGCCTGCTGCTGGCCGGCGCCGAGCCCGCCGAGCTGCTGGCGATCACGTTTACGCGCAAGGCCGCGCAGGAAATGCGCGAACGCCTGCTGGCACTGCTGGAAGAACTGGCGCTGGCGCCGGACGAAGGCGCCAGCGTACTGCTGCTCGAACGCGGCGTTGCCGCACACGAGCTGGCGACCGTGCTGCCGCAGGCACGCGCCTTGTACGCGCGCGTGCTGGCCAGTCCGCACGGGCTGTCGATCGACACCTTCCATAGCTGGTTCGCGCGCCTGCTGCAGATCGCACCGCTGGCTTCCGGTGTCCCGCACGGCTATGCGTTGACCGAGAACACCGACGAGCTGCACGCGGAAGCCTATCGGCGCTTCATGCAGGAACTGAACCGCGAGGAAGGGCAGGCGACGCGCGCCGCGCTGCTGCGCCTGTACGAGCTGGTCGGCGACAGCAATGCGCGTACTCTGCTCGAGGCCTTCCTCGACAAGCGCGCCGAATGGTGGGCCGCGCAGCAGGCAGGCGAACAGGCGCCGCTGGCGTGGCTGCGCGACTTGTGCGGCGACGATGCGCAGAGCGATGCGCGCCTGACACTGTGGCAGGACGAAGGCTTGTGCGCGCGCATCCGGGACGTCGCACGCCTGCTCGGCTGCGGCACCGCGGTCAACCAGAAGCGGGCCGTCGCGATCGAGACCGCATTGACCGAAGGACCGGGTGTCGAATCCTTTGCCGCGCTGTGCCACCAGTTCTTCGACAGCGGCGGCGAGCCGCGTCGCAACCAGAAGACCAAGGCGCTCGTACAGGCGCTCGAACGGCATTACGGTGCGGACGGCGGCAACCTGTTCGACGCCGAGTTCGAGACGCTGGGCGAGCAGTTGCATCGGCTGCAGCGGCGTGCCTGCGAACGACAGGTGCTGGAAACCAACGCGGCCCTGTTCGAGGCGGCCTCGGCCTATGTCGCGCATTACCAGGCGGTCAAGGCCGAACAGCGTGTGTTCGATTTCGCCGATCTCGAGTGGCATGCGTATCGCCTGCTGCGCGACTCCGAACACGCCGCCTACCTGCACAGCCGGCTCGACGCGCGCTACCGCCACATCCTGCTCGACGAATTCCAGGACACCAACCCGCTGCAATGGAGCATCGTGCGCGCCTGGCTGGACGCCTACGGCGGCGATGCCGGCCAGCCCAGCGTATTCGTCGTCGGCGATCCGAAGCAGTCGATCTACCGCTTCCGGCGCGCCGAGCCGCGCGTGTTCGACGCCGCGCGCGCGCTGCTCGCGCAAGCCGGCGCTGATTTGCTGCGCACCAGCCAGACGCGGCGCAACGGCGCGGCGATCGTCGAGGCCCTGAACACGAGCTTCGTCGCCAACCCTATCTTTGCGCCGCAGACCACATTGTCCGAACGCGAAGGCGCAGTGTGGCGCCTGCCGCTTGTGCAGGTGGAAGAGACGAGGGAAGAGCCGGCTGCAGCGATGCGCGATCCTTTGCTGCAGGCGCGCGACGAACAGGAAGACCTGCGCCGGCTGGAGGAAGGGCGTGCGCTGGCGCGCGCGTTGCGGCAGGCCGTGACCGAGTTGGCCGCGCGCGAAGGGCGGGAGCCGCGCTGGTCCGACGTGATGCTGCTGGTCAGGAAGCGCACGCACCTGGCTGCCTACGAGGCCGCGCTGCGAGAGGCCGGCATTCCGTTCGTGTCCGACCGCCGGGGCGGGCTGCTGCAGGCGTTGGAGACGACCGACCTGATCGCGCTGCTGACCTTCCTGATCACACCGGGCGACAACCTGGCGCTTGCGCACGTGCTGAAGACGCCCTTGTTCGGCGCTTCCGACGAGGATTTGATCGTGCTGGCCGGACGCGGCGAGCGCAACTGGTGGCTGCGCCTGCAGGCCGCGGCCGAAGCCAGGCTGTCGGCGCCGCTGCGGCGTGCGGCCGACCTGTTGGGGCGCTGGCTGGAGGCCGCGCCGCGTCTCCCGGTGCATGACCTGCTTGACCTGATCCAGCACCAGGGCGACCTGCTGGCGCGCTATGCGCGCGCCGCGCATCCGTCACGGCGCGCCCAGGTGCTCGGCAACCTGGAAGCCTTCATCGAGCTGGCGCTCGAACTCGATGCCGGCCGCTACCCGAGCCTGCCGCGCTTCATCGAGCAGTTGCGCCTGCTGCGGCGCGGCGCAGACAACCAGGCGCCGGACGAGGCCAGCATCGATGCCGCCGCCGATGCGGTGCGCATCCTGACCATCCACAGCGCCAAGGGCCTGGAAGCGCCGATCGTGGCGCTGGTCGATACCAACCATAGCGACGCGGCGCGCGAGGATTGCGGCATTCTGTGCGACTGGCCGCAGGACGCCGATCACCCGACCCATTTTTCCTGCTTCGGCCGCACGGCCGAACGCGGCGCCGCGCGCGATGCCTTGTTCGAGGCCGAGCAGGGCTATGCGCGTCAGGAGGACTGGAACCTGTTGTACGTGGCAGTCACGCGCGCCAGGGACATCCTGATCGTCAGCGGCGTGGCCGATGCGCGCGCCGAAGACGGGTTGAAGGAAAACAGTTGGTACGCGCGCCTGGCCTGCGTGCCGCTGTTCGAATGTGAAGCCTTGCCGCAGCCGGCGCGCGATGATCTTGTGCCGGAAGCCTTTACGCTGATCCTGTTCGATCCGCTGCCGCAGCCGGCGCCGCTGGCCGCGCCCGTCGCCCATTCGGAAGCGATCGAGGAAGGCGTGGCGCTGCACGGGCTGCTGGAACGGCTGACCGCGCAACCGCGCTGGCCCGCACACCTGCCGGCGGCTGCGGATATCGCGCGCTGGGTCGGCTGCCGGGCCGAAGTCGCGCGCATTGTTCGCACCCAGGCGCTGCGCATCCTGCAGGCGCCGCACCTGGAACGGTTCTTCGACCCGCGATATTTCGAGAGCGCGCACAACGAATTGGAAGTGGTCGCCGACGGCATGCTGGTGCGCATGGACCGGGTCGTGGTGTACGCCGACGAAGTCTGGGTGCTCGACTACAAGCGCGACCTGCTCGACAGCGAGCGCGCCGCCTACGCGGCCCAGCTTGCAGGCTATCGCCAGGCGCTGGCGTCGTTGTTTGCCGGACGGCGGATCCGCAGTGCGCTGATCACCGCAGATGGCGAACTGACCGAGATCTGAGGCCTTGAGAGCGGCTTTTGCCGCCTCCTGCATCAATCCTGTCAGTGCTTCGGCGCCAATTCTCCCGGCAATGCCGTCCCGGTCGGTGTGGAGTGCCGGGAGCGGGCGCGTTGCCACGCTTGGAACAGGGCGATGATCAGGAGCAGTTCGGCAAGATCGCCGCCGTAATACATCAGCTTCGCAGCGGCCTGGATGTCTTCGATGGAATGCTGTGTGCCGCGCGGATAGCCATACGCATACATCCACTTGCTCAGGACTGCATGCACCGTCGTGCCGAGGAACAGGGCCAGCAGGCGCACGGACCGGCCCGGCCGGCGCGGCGCCGGATCGGGGCCGGCGACGGCCCAGGTGAAAAGGATGCCGGAAACCAGGAAGTGCACGTGGATGAAGACATGCAGCGCCGCTTCCCGCGTGCTGAGCGCATACAGCGGCGTCAGGTACAGCAGGGCCATGCCACCCATGTCGAGCACGAGGGCCGTCAGCGGATGGATCAGGAAACGGATCGCTCGCGTATCGAGCAGCGCGACGAGCTTGCGTGCCACCGCGACCGGCACGGTGCGAAGCAACAGCGTGCCCGGTGCGCCCAGTACCAGGAACAGCGGTGCGAACATCCCCAGCAGCAGATGCTGCAGCATGTGTCCTTCCAAACTGTGATGGGCATGGTGAGCAACCGGCGGCGCAATCGCCGCCGCGAGCAGCGCCACGCCGAGACCGAAACTGGCCGAGCGCAAGTGGTTCCAGGGCGCGCGCTGCGGATGGGCTTGCGTGGCGGCACGCATGTAAAGCAGAAACACGACGGCTGGCAGCAGGAACAGTGCGAGCGACATGCCGGTGGATGCGTGGGCGGCCGAATGCATGGCGATTCAGGTGCGGGATCTTCCGAGGCTTGCGGTCTCGCTGTGTACATTCCTTGCGATCAGGAATCCGATGAACAGCAGCAGTGCGCCGGCGGCGTTCCAGAGGATGTCGTAGGTCGGCAGGTTATCGATGCCGTAGCGAATCTGGTGCAGGCGCAGCACCTTGTGATCGACGATTCCGTCGAACAGTTGGAAGCCTCCGGCGCCGAGAAAGAGCCCCGCCCAGGCAGCCTTCGCGGAAAAGGCATGCCGGTTGCGCAAATCTGCCATCAGGAAGAATCCGCCGACGAGGAATATCAGCTCTGCGGAATGCAGCAGTCCGTCTGTGAGCAGCCCGACGGCAAGCGTCGACTGGTCGTAGAAATGGTGCCAGCCCAGCAGTTGATGAAAGATGATCTCGTCGACTGCGGCCATCATGCCGATGCCGATCAGGGCGCCCGCACCCATCGACTTGCGCACATCTGCCTGATTGCTGGTTGCGGTCATCGGCTCGTCCTCTCCGCTGCGGGTTTATCGAAAGGACATGCCGCCCCAGGCTTTGTTCCGCCTTGTCTGCTGTTACTTTTTGTCCAGCACTCGTTTTATGAATGCGCTTTTGGCTTGGCGGTAGCCTTCTTCATCGAGCGAGGATGCATTCCGCTTGATCGTGTTGTATGCCTCTACCAGCAGAGGATCGGCTCTTAACAGGTCACGGAAGGTGACGAAGAAATCGAATTCCGAGCGCTCGGCAACCAACTGTACGGCGTGTTCATCCTGCGCTCCGACAGGAACGAGCATGCGCAGCCGGTCGGTCTGAAGAGTGCCCGACTTCGCGGCATATCCCAGCATGCGCACGCGTGACAGCGCTTCATCGAATCGCGCTTGCGGAACGATGGCGCATACGTCCAGGTCGCCCTTCGAGAGGGCGCCCGGGATGGCCGAGGCGCCCACGTGTTCTATGCGAGCCCATGGCAGCGCCCGGGCGAGCCGTTGCTGTACGAGGCCGAATCGGGCTTCGAGGTCCGGCTGGTAATCCTCGGGTAGCAAGAGTTTCACAAATTCCCCGGTCCCGGTCGGGGCGCTGCTTCGGCGCCAGGTGCGCGAAGCAGCGGACGCGCCTTCAGCCAGAGAAACAGCGGAAGACGCATCCATTGCTTCATATGCTCTTGCCCCTTGCTCAGGTCAGGGACCGGCTCGCGCAGCGAGGTAATCGCCAGCCCGGCTTCTTCCAGCGCGGCCGCATAGGCTTCCAAGGGTTGGCTCCAGCCCGCAAAATGCATGCGCAGTCCATCCCGTTCTTCCACCCCTTCGAAGCGTTGACGTCCGAAGTAAGTGCCTGTCAGAACGAATGGCGCGTCGGGCTGCGGACCGGTGAAACTTCCACGGTCCCGGAATGGGTGCACGAGGGAAACGACCAGTTGTCCCGCCGGGCGCAGTACTCTGCGGATCTCCCGTACCGCGGCGGGCACGTCATCCACGTCCATCAACACGTTGTAGGCCACCACCAGGTCGAAGCTACCGTCCCCGAACGGCAGGCTGCGGGCATCAGCAACCGCGTAGTCATCGGCGGACTCCGCCTGCCGGGCCGCCTCGACGAGCTCGGCGACTGCGTCCGCCGCAGTGACGTGGTACCCGAGGGCTTTCAGTTCACGGGCTATACGCCCTTCGCCGCACCCCAGGTCCAGGGCCCTGCCATTGCCTGTGCCGATGTAGGCCCTCAAACCTGCGCGGTAAGCCCAGAAGGCGTCGTGCCTGGGCGACCGGGCCCATGCCGTCCATTCCGCCGCTACTTGCGTCCAGTGCGCCCGATCCGGTAAAGGCTTGTCCATCTATACGCTCCATTCATGTCCGTGCGAGCGTACCCCAACTTCCAGCTTTGGGACGCCGCTCAGAACACCCTGCCGTTGTTCGTCGCATCGCCCGCCAGGCTGTTCGGCCCGGGGTTCGAGAACGTGCAGCCGGCCGAAGCGACGCGCGGCATCGAAGCGTTGAAGTGGCAGGGAAGGGACAGCAATGAGCGCGGAAGCGACGCGAAGCAGTCGGCGATTCGATCGCAGATCGATTTCTGCGAGGGCCATGTCTGTTCGTAGTGTTGCGCCAGCCTCCTTGGCTAGGCGGCGGAGTAATTCTCTCGGCGGATAGTGGATCGGCCGGTAACAAAAAACCCTGCAAACCATATGATTCGCAGGGTTCTTGCGGACGTTCTTGGACAACCCTCGGGGTTT
>Ga0164243_10002318_pt1 | contig 31652 bp, 36 predicted proteins | sample OricompcompostOP_FD_108781 | JGI IMG/M metagenome (GOLD analysis project Ga0164243, IMG submission 108781) | Organic Plus compost microbial communities from Emeryville, California, USA - Original compost - Organic plus compost (OP) | ecosystem: Engineered > Solid waste > Mixed feedstock >... | reverse complement strand
CCGCTAGCGCAGCGCCCCGGCGGTGAGGCCGCGGACGAGGTAGCGCTGCAGCAGCAGGAACCCGATCACGACCGGGACGCTCACGGTCAGCGAGGCGGCCATGACCTCGTTCCAGTACACCGAGGATTCCGTGGAGTACTCCCGCAACCCGACCGCCAGCGTCCGCGAGTTCGAATCCGTCATGATCGAGGCGAACAGCGTCTCGCCCCACGCGGTCATGAACGCGTAGATCGTCACCGCCGCGATCCCCGGCTTCGCCGCCGGCAGCACCACCCGCAGCAGCGTGCCCAGCGGACCGGCCCCGTCGATCAGCGCGGCCTCGTCCAGCTCGGCCGGCACGGTGTCGAAGTAGCCGACCAGCATCCAGATCGAGAACGGCAGCGAGAACGTCAGGTAGGTGATCACCAGCCCGGTCCGGCTGCCCTGCACCAGCACCCCCGTGGCCTGCCCGATCGAGGCGTACATCAGGTACAGCGGCAGCAGGAACAGGATCCCGGGGAACATCTGCGTGGACAGCACCGCCACCCGGAACAGGTTGCGGCCGGGGAACCGGTAGCGGCTCACCGCGTACGCGGCGAAGATCGCGATGAGCACCGACAGCACCGCCGCCGACGAGGCCACCACCACGCTGTTCGCGAAGTACTCCGCCAAGTCCACTGTGGACCACATGGTGATGAACGGGCGGAACGTCACCCGCGACGGCAGCCAGGTGAACGTGTCCTGCACGTCGTCCAGCGGCTTCACCGCCGTGGTCACCATGACGTACAGCGGCACCGCGGTGAACGCGCCCAGCGCGCCGAGCCCGGCGATGCGCACCGCGGTCGTCCAGCGGGGTTCACGACGCACGGCGCCTCCACGAGGTCGCGGCCAGGAACAGCAGCACCACCGCCAGCAGGAACAGCAGCAGCAACGTCGACATCGCCGAACCCAGCCCGAAGTTCCAGGTCAGGAACGAGCTCTGGTACACGTGCACCGACACCAGGTTCGCCGCCGACGGCACCGACTGGTCGAACAGCATGTACGGCAGGTTGAAGTCGTTGAACGTCCACAGGAACAGCACCAGCGCCAGCACCTGCGCCACCGGCCGCAGCACCGGCAGCGTGATGAACCGGAACCGCTGCCACGGCCCCGCGCCGTCGCACTCGGCGGCGTCGTAGAGATCGCCCGGGACCGACTGCATCCCCGCCGTCAGCGCCAGGAACGCGAACGGCCACAGCCGCCACACCGCCGTCACCACCAGGCTCAGGAACGCGTTTCCCCCCAGCAGCCAGAAGTTCCCGCCGCCGAGCCCGGCCCCGGACAGCGCCGCGTTCACCACCCCGTCGCTGCGGTCCAGCATGAACTTCCAGATCATCGCCGCGGTGTAGATCGGCAGCGCGTACGGCACCAGGAACAGCCCGCGCACCAGGAACCTGCCGCGGAACGGGCGCTGCAGCAGCAGCGCCGCGCCCAGCCCGAGCCCGAACGAGAACACCACCGTCAGCAGCGAGAACGCCGCCGTCACCGAGAACGAGCGCAGCAGCTCCGCGCCGACCGCGCCGTCGAAGTCCACCGCGAACCGGTAGTTGCCCAGCCCGGCCGGCGGCGCCGAGACCCAGCTGCGCAGGAAGAACTGGTTGAGCTCGCGGAAGCTCATCCACAACCCGCCGAGCATCGGCACCACGTGCACCAGCAGCTCGAACACCAGAGCCGGGGCCAGCAGCAGGTACGGCGCCGTCCACGCGCGGGAGCGGCGCTGGTGCAGCACCGCCATCACGAGCCCCCCGCTCCGCGCATCTGCTGCTCGGCGTCCGCCAGCGCCTCCCGCACCTGCTCGCGGTCCACCCGCTGCCCCATCGCCGCGCGGGCGAACAGGTCGCGCACGCCCGCGCCGACGGTGGTCTCGAACCGGCTCTCGTCCGGGATCATCGGCACCGGCGCGGACTCCTGCGCCAGCAGCCGGCCGAACACCGCGGCGTTGCCGGTGGAGAACGCCGGGTCGTCGTAGGCGTCCTTGACCACCGGCAGGCTGCCGTAGGCGCGGTTGAGGTCGACCTGGGTGCGGCGGCTGGTCAGGAACCGCACCAGCTCCATCGCCTCCGCGCGCCGCGGGCTGTCCCGCAGCACCGCGACGTTGCTGCCGCCGACGTGCGTGCGCACCGGATTCCCGCCCGGTGGCAGGGGATTCGGCAGCGGGAGCGGGAACACGCCGACGTCCTCGGCGGGCATGTCGCTGTCCAGGATGGGCGGCAGCGCCGAGTTCTGGGCGATGAGCATCGCCGCGCGCCCGGAGGTGAAGTCCCCGGCCGCCTCCGGCACCGAGCTGACCTCGGCGTCGTCCGGGCGCACCACGTGCTGGCAGCTCATCAGCTCCACGTAGCGCTGCACCGCGGCCACCGCCGCGGGCGAGGTGAACCGGGTGTGGCCCTGCTGGTCGACGAAGTGCGCGCCGTGCTGCACGCCGAACAGGAACGCGAAGTGCGCGTTCTCGGTGTAGCTGGCGCCGGGCACGGTCAGCCCGAACCGGTCGTGCGCCGGATCGGTCAGCTTCCGCGCCACGGCGAGGAATTCGGCCCAGTCCCGGGGAGGTGCGGTGATCCCGGCCTCGCGGAACCGGCGCTTGTCGTAGAACACCGCGTACGAGGTGCCGTACAGCGGGACGGCCGCCGGCGGGCGGCCCGGCACCCCGGTGGAGCTCATCGCCGCCTCCAGGAACCGGCCGCGCCCGCCGAGCCGGTCCATCGCCGCCGCGTCGAACGGCACGAACGCGCCGGTCGCCTGCAGCGAGGCCGACCAGGTGTTGCCCACGTTGACCACGTCCGGGCCGGTGCCGGAGGTGGCCGCGCCGAGGATGCGGTTGAGCAGGTCGTTCCAGGAGATCACCTCGATCTCCACCGGGATCCCGGTGCGCGCGGTGAACCGCGCCAGCTCGGCGCGCAGCACCTGCTGGTCCTGGGCGGTGCTGGAGCCCTGGTTGCTGGCCCAGTACACGAGTTTGCGCTGCTGGCCGCCGCAGCCGACCAGCGCGGCGCTGAGCACCACCAGCACCAGCAGGAGGCACGGCGCCCGGACGGGCCGGGGCTCGCGCGCGCGTGCACCGCCGTTGCGCGAACGTGGGAACAACGCCGTCTCCTCCCACGGGCCGCGCGCCGCGCTTCACCCGGATTCGCCCGCGGTGCTCGCCCTCGGCACCAGCACCCCGGCGGGCAGGTCCGAGTCGTCGGCCGCGCCGGTCTCGATCAGCTCCAGCAGCAGTCGCACCGCGGCCTCGGCGTCCCGCCCGGCGTCCCGCGACAGCGCCGTCACCGCTGGGGTCACCACGCGGCACAGCATCGAGTCCTGCCAGGACAGCACCGCCAGGTCGGCCGGCACCCGCACGCCGAGTTCGGCGGAACGCGCGACCGCGGCCACCGCCATGCGGTCATTGTCGTAGACGATCGCGGTCGGCGGTCGGTCCGCGGCGAGAAGTCGCCAAGTGGCTTGCGCCGCGGCGGTTTCCGTGTTCCCGGCTCCCGCGCCGCTGATCTCCGCGGTGGCGCACCCGGCCCCCGTCGCCTCCACAGTGGACTGATCGAGCGCGGCGGCGCGCAGCCGGTGGCGCGCCAGATCGGAGCGGACGCGGACGTGGCCGATGCGGCGGTGGCCGAGCCCGGCCAGGTGCGCCACGACCGCCCGCGCCTCCTCGTCCTCGCGGGTGCGCAGCACCGCGATCTCCCCTGCCCGGTCGCGGGCGCCGACCAGCACCGCCGGCATCCCCAGCTCGCGCAGCAGCCGCACCCGCGGGTCCCCGGTGCGCAGGTCCGGCACGAGCACCCCGTCCACCCGGCGCTCGGTCCACCAGCGGCGGTAGGTCGCCAGCTCGGTCTCCCCGTCCGGCATGAACGCCACCTGCAACGACAGGCCGTGCTCGGCCAACGCGGCCTCCGCCCCGGCCGTCCAGTCCAGCGCGGGCCCGTCGGCGCACAGCGCCTCCGGGGAACCGGCCAGCACCACGCCGACGGTGCCGCTGCGGTCGTGCGTCATCGGCCGCGCCGGTGCGCCGGACTCCCAGCCCAGCTGCGCGGCCACCTCCAGGATGCGTTCGCGCGTGGCCGCCGAGACCCCGGCGCGGCCGTTGAGCGCGTAGGACACCGCGGCCTTCGACACGCCCACCCGGCGCGCGATGTCGATGATCGTCGGGCGCTCCACCTGCGGGAGCCTAGCGAAACCGCCCGCGGTACCGGCTCAGCCGAGCGCCCCCAGGATCGGCGCGGCCACTTCGGACACCCCGTCGCGCGCCCCGGAGTAGCCGCTCGACGACGGCTGCGTGCTCAGCACCGCGACCGCGAACCGCTCGTCCGGGCCGAGCAGGCCGGTGCTGTGCATGCTCACCCGCCCGTCGGTGCAGCACATCCACCCGGCCTTGGCCGCGACGCGGGCGCTGCCCGCGCGCAGCCCGAAGGCCTGGTCGAACCCGCCGAAGGCGGTGCGCGGCGCGTTCTCCATCGCCCCCACCACCAGGTCGCGGTCCGCGGACGGCAGCTCCGCGGCGCGGCCCAGCACGGTCACCACGTCCCGCGCGGAGCTGCGGGTGTCGCCCCAATCGCCACTGCGCTCCGGCGGGCGGGTCTCGGCGAGCCCGTACCGGGCGGCCACGCGGGACACCGCGCCCTGCCCGTCGAACCGGTCCCAGAGCGCGTTCATCGCGTCGTCGTCGCTGGGCCCCAGCGCGCGCCGGATCAGGTCCTCGTCCGCGGCCGAGACCGGGGTGCCGTGGTGGCGCCGCTGCACCACGTCCAGCACCACGAACAGCTTCACGACCGACGCGGTGTACATCGTCTCGCCGGCGTGCGCACCACCCACCACCTCACCGGAGGCCCGGCCGAGCACCGCGACCGCGACGGTGCTGCCGTCCATCCCGGCGGCGACCCGATCGGCCTCCTGCACCGCCTCGCGCACCCGCGGATCCGTCGGCGGCCGCGGCGGCGCGAGCCCGCCCGCCACGTCCCGCACCCCGGTCTGCGGCGGCAACGACTGCAACCCCCAGAGCCCCGCCACGAACAGGAACAGCAAGCACAGTAAGGAAAGCCCGATCTGCCGGACGTGCCGAGCCGGTGGACGAGCCCGCAACCGATCGAATCCCGCCATGGATCCCCCACGTTCCGAAACGGCCCCGCACGGGGCGGAATGCGTGTTCGGCCGGGTCGGGACGTGCCGAAGGCGCCGGGCGAACCCGGCGCCTCCCACGGTAGGGCCATGTGCTGCTCGATCGCAGAATTCGGCTCAACTGCCCCGGTTCTCGCCCAACTCCTCCTCGATGGGGTTGACCGGTTTCTCCGCCTGGTGCTCGGCCAGCCCGCTCTTGCCGGGCTGGCGGGCCTGCCGGGCCTTGTCCGAGTCGGACTGGCCCTCCTCCGGGCCGCGGGCCAGCGGGATCGAGCGCAGCACCTCGGTGATGTTGTCGTAGTCCGCCGGCGGCATGGCCCGCAGCGCGCGGACCGTCTCCTCGTCGACGCCGTTGTTCTGCGCGTACTCGACCAGCTGCTCCTTGGCGGCCGGGAAGTCCGCGCCGGACAGCGAGGCCTTGAGCGTTTCGCGGGTCGTCGTCATCACTGCTCCTGCGGGGTCGATCCGGTCGGGAAGCGCAGGATCGCGCCGATCCCGCCGTCCAGTTCGAACTTGTCCGGGTCCACCATCACCATCTCCGCGTCGGTGCCGGCCGCGGCCCAGGCCACCGCCGCGCTGGCCGGGGCGGTGCCCGGGCTGGCCACGCCCATGTCGGTGAGCTCGTGCCGCTCCATGGCGACCTGGTTCGGCACCGGGCCGACGTGCAGCCAGCTCACCTCGCCGGAGCCGGACCACAGCAGCGTCTGCACCTGGCCGCGCTGCAGCGCGGTGACGACCTGCCGCCAGCCCTCGGCGGCCCGCTCGTGGCGGCCGCGCTCCTGCTCGAACTCGCGGATCGAGGCGTCGGCGCGGGTCTCCACGGTGGCCCAGACGGTGTCGTCGACCTCCCGGCGCAGGCTCTCCCCGGAGGACTTGCGGTCGGTGTGGCCGGCCTCGGTCTGCACCGTGCGCTCGCGCACGCCCGTGGGCAGCGACTCGTGCACGAGCTTGCGCTGCTGCGGGTCACCGGCCAGCACGACCGTCTCGGCGCCGATGCGCATCGCCTGCTTGGCGATCTCCTCGGCGGCCTCGCGGGCGTTCTCCTTCCACTGCTCCTCGACGTGGTACTGGAGGTTCTTCTCGTTCTCGTGGTGGCTGCCGACGTGGGCCTTGTGCACCGGGTGGTCGCCGCCGCGGACGCGGCGGGACTGCGGCTCGGCCCCGGAGGGCGCGACCGTCAGCTCCGCCTCCACGTGGTCGACCACGGCGACGACGTGCGGCACGTGCGCGGCCCGCATCCGCAGGTACGGCATCAGGTACGGCAGCGTGCCGTAGTGCACCAGCTCGTCGTCGGAGGCGTCCTGCGGCGGCTCCGGCAGCTCCTCGCTGAACACCACCTCGCCGCCGGTGGCCACCAGCACCTGGCCGCGGCGGCCGGTGCGCTGCTCGTGCCGGTCCACGACCTCGTCGAGCGCGCGCAGCGTGGCCTCGTCAGCGCCCTGCTCGGCGAGCTGCTCGCGGGCCGAGCGCCACCGCAGCTGCACCGCCTTCGCGGCGTCCTCGGCGTCGGCCGAGGTGTCCAGGTAGACCGTGGCGAACGGTCCGGGGCGCTCGTAGACGTCTTGCAGGAACGCGAGTTTCATCGACCACTCCCCTGACTTTCGGCTCCGGTGCACCACCCGGGCGCGCGGCCCGGCGCTCCCGGCGTCAGGCGCTGCCGGCCTGCGCGCGGTGCTTGCCCTCGGCGACCTCCTCGACGAGCTTGTCGCAGAACGCGGGCAGGTCGTTCGGGTTCCGGCTGGTCACCAGGCCGTTGTCGACGACGACCTCCTCGTCGACCCACTCGGCGCCGGCGTTGCGCAGGTCCGTGCGCAGGCTCGGGTACGAGGTCACCCGGCGGCCGCGCACCACGTCGGCCTCCACCAGCGTCCACGGCGCGTGGCAGATCGCCGCGACCGGCTTCTGCTGGGAGAAGAAGGCGCCGACGAAGCCGACCGCGTCGGAGTTCTGCCGCAGCGCGTCGGGGTTGGCCACCCCGCCCGGCAGCACCAGCGCGTCGTAGTCGGCCGCCGAGACGTCGGAGACGACCTTGTCGATGGTGAACGTGTCGGCCTTCTCCAGGCCGTCGCGGCCCTGCGCGGAACCGGACTGGGTGGACACGAGCTCGGGAGAGCCGCCGGCGTCCTGCACCGCCTGCCACGGCCGGGTCAGCTCCACCTGCTCGATGCCGTCCGGAGCCACCAGGAAAGCCACCTTCGCGCCGTTCAGACTCGCGGCCATGCGTTCCTCCCGTTTCGGGTAGTCGGGTGTCGTGCACTGGCGATGTCGCCTGGCCGTGCCCTACCCGCGGCCCCCGTGCGGCAAACTCCCGGGGCGATCACCCCGACCCGAGGAGGACCCGTGCGCCCCGGAGACACCGTCACCGACTTCGCCCTGCCCGACCAGCACGGCACCGAGCGCCGGTTGAGCGAGCTGCTGACCGCCGGGCCGGTGGTGCTGTTCTTCTACCCGGCGGCGATGACCCGCGGCTGCACCGCGGAGAGCTGCCGGTTCCGCGACCTCGCCGCCGAGTTCGCCGAGGTGGGCGCGCAGCCGGTGGGCATCAGCACGGACCCGGTGGCCAAGCAGGCCGAGTTCGCCGGGGCGCACTCCTTCGAGCACCTGCTGCTGTCCGACGCCGACGGGGCGGTGGCCGCGCAGTTCGGCGTCAAGCGCCGGTTCGGCCCGCTGCCGGTCAAGCGGCACACCTTCGCCATCGGCACCGACCGCACCGTGCTGACCGTCGTGCGCAGCGAGTTCAACATGAGCACGCACGCCGACACCGCCCTGGCGTTCCTGCGCGAGCGGGCGTGAACCGCCGGGCGCCCGGGTATCAGAGCCGGGCGTGAGGTGGCTCGTGTGCGCAGCGGTGGTGGTCGTGCTGGCGGCGCTGGGCGCGTGCGACGCGCACCAGCTGCGGGAGAGCGCCGGGCCCAGCGGGCGCACGCCCGGGGTCAGCCGGGCGGCCGGGACCAGCGACGTGGTCCGCGAGGTGCAGCTGCGGAACGTGCGGCTGCTGGTCGACCCGGCCGGCCAGGCCGCCGGGTCGTCGGCGCGGATCGCGTTCTTCGCGGTCAACCACGCCGACCAGCCGGACGAGCTCGTCGGCGCGAGCAGCCCGCAGGCCGAGCAGGTGCAGCCGCGCTGGGACCGCGACTGCTCCGGGACGGCCGATCCGGTGCCCGCGCTGCCGATCTCCGCGCGCGGCGGGGTCCCGCCCGCGGCCGGACAGCCCGACGGCGCGATCCCCTACGACCTGGGCGTGCAGCAGCTGCGGCAGCCGGTGCGGCCGGGCACCACCTTCCCGGTCCGGTTCCGGTTCGCCCGCGCCGGGGAGATCTCGGTGGACGCCAAGGTGCAGCCCGCGGAACCGCCCACCGCGCCGTGCTCCGCCCCGCCGCAGCCGCCGGTCGCCGAGGCGAGCGGGCCGGTGCTGACCGCCTCCGGGGTGGTGCGGACCGGGCCGCGGCCGGAGTGCCGGCTGCTGGACTCCGGGCAGGGCGCGCCGCGGGTGCTGCTCGGCGGTGATCCGGCGGTGGTGCGCCCCGGTGCCCGGCTGGAGGTCAGCGGCAGCCCGGTGGCCGGGCCGGACCCGTGCGGGAGCGGGCCGGTGCTGCGGGTGCTCACCGCCCGGCCGCGGTGAGCCGGATTCCCCGTGGTCGTGGGGAATCCGGTGCCGCGGTCGGTGAATTCCGGGCTGTCGCGGCGTTGTCGGCTGCCGCCCGGTCCGCCGACGAGTTCCGGCTGCCGCTCGGGGCTCCGGGCGGTTGTGGAGGCCGGGCCGGTGCGCAGCTCCCAGCGCCTGCAGAGCTCCGAGCCGTTGCCCAACTCCCGGCCGGTGGATCCGGCCGGTGCCGAACTCCGGGCCATCGCCGAACATCCGGCCGTCGCCGAACCTCCGGCCGTTGCGGACTCCGGCTGGTGCCGAACTCCGAGCGGCCGCAGAGCTCCGGACCGCTGTGGAGCTCCCGGCCGGTTCCCGAACTCCGAGCCGGTGCAGAGCTCCGCGGCCCCGCCGTCGAGGAATCCCGGGCTATTCCGGCGGATTCGCGCACGACGGGTTCAGCAACCGCTGGATCTCCGGCGTGCCCATGTTCTCCTTCGTGACCACAGTGGACCCGGTGTCGGTGCTCGGCGGCGGCGCGGCCTCCTTGCGCACCTTCGTCACCGCCGCGTCCACCGCGCGGTAGCCCATCTTGAACGGGTTCTGCGCGATCAGGCCGGTGATCACCCCGTCCCGCAGGGATTCCACCTGCCCCTCGGAGGTGTCCCAGCCGATGATCTTCACCTGCCCGGCCTTGCCGGCCTGCCGCACCGCCTCGGCCGCGCCGAGCACGCTCGGCTCGTTGCCCGCGTAGATGCCGTTCAGGTCCGGGTTGGCGGTCAGGATGTCCTGGGTGACCTGCAGCGCGGTGTTGTAGTCGCTGTTGGACGACTGCCGCGCGATCAGCTGCAGGCCCGGGTTGCGGGCCAGCCCGCGGAAGAAGCCCTCCGCGCGGGTCTCGTTCGTGCTGGTGCCGGGCTGGAACTCGATGAACGCCACCTTGCCGCGCCCGCCGAGCTGGTCGGCCAGCAGCTGGGTGCCCCGCTCCGCGGCCTGCACGTTGTTCGTCGCGTACACCGGCACGTCCGGCGGCTGCGGGGTCGTGCCGGAGTCCATGTTGACCACCTCGGTGCCCTGCTCGCGGGCCGTCCTGGTCACGTCCGCGAGCGCCTTGGCGTCGGTGGCGGCGTACACCAGGCCCTGCACGCCCTGGGCCAGCGAGTCCTGCAGCAGGCTCTGCTGCCCGCTGACGTCGTCCTCCGAGGTCACCCCGTCCCAGTAGACGTTGACGTTGCCGCGCTCGGCGGCCGCGCACTCCGCGCCGACCCGCACCTGCTCCCAGAAGTCGAAGCCGATCGCCTTCGGGATCACCGCCAGCCGCACCGTGCCGCCGTGCGCGGCGGCCACCCCGGTCGGCTTGCGCACGTGCACGCTGCAGCCCGCCAGCAGCGCCACCAGGCACACCAGCGGCAGCACCCGCCGCCGCAGCACCGCGCCCGCCCGGCTCATCCGGACTCCCCGGCGAGCTTGCGGCGCTGGTAGATGTCCCACCACACGGCCAGCCAGATGATCACGCCGAGCAGCACGTTCTGGTAGAAGGTGCCGATGTTGAGCTGCACGGCGCCGTTGCGGATCACCGCCACCAGGAACGCGCCGATCAGCGAGCCCAGCACCGTGCCGCGCCCGCCGAGCAGGCTCGCCCCGCCGATGACCACCGCGGCGATCACGTCCAGCTCCAGGCCCTCGCCGAAGTTCGGCTGCCCCGAGTTGATCCGCGAGGCCGCGATCATGCCGCCCAGCCCGGCCAGCATCCCGGACAGCACGTAGACCCAGGTGGTGTGCTTGCGCACCGGCACCCCGGACAGCCGCGCGGCCTCCGAGTTCGACCCCATCACGTAGGCGTAGCGGCCCAGCCGCGTGCGCGTCAGCACCAGGTGCCCGCCCACGGCGACCAGCACGATCAGCACCAGCGGGATCGGAACCGCGCCGATCACCCCCTGCCCGAGCAGCCGGAACGACTCCGGCGCCCCGAACACCGCGACCGCCCCGGTGGTGATCAGCACCAGCCCGCGGCCGACGCTGAGCATCCCGAGCGTGGCGATGAACGGCGGCAGCCCCACCACCGACACCAGCAGCCCGTTGACCAGCCCGGCCACCGCGCCGACCAGCAGCCCGCCGAGGATCCCGACCAGCGGGTCGAACCCGTAGTCGGCCATGAGCAGCACGCCCAGCACCCCGGACAGCGCCGAGACCGACCCGACCGACAGGTCGATGCCCCCGGTGATGATCACCAGCGTCACGCCGACGGCCATCACCGCGTTCACCGAGGTCTGCGAGGCCAGGTTGAACAGGTTGTCCGCGGTCAGGAACGACGGCGCCGCGATGGACAGCGCCACGAACACCACGATCAGCGCGCCCGCGGCGGCGACCTGCGAGATCGCCCCGGACATCCGCTCGGTCAGCCCGCTGAGCGGGCCCTCCGGGGGTGCGGCCGTGGTGGTGCCGCCCTCCCCCGGCTCGCTGCTGCTGCCGCTTCTGCCGTCCGGGGACGTGCCTCCGGACCCCGATTGCTCGCTCACTGGCCCTCCCTCGCTCCGGTCGCGAGCGCCACGACGCGCTCCTCGGAGAACTCCGAACGCTCGACCTCCCCGGCGATCCGGCCTTCGCGCAGCACGAGGATCCGGTCGCACATGTTCAGCAGCTCCGGCAGGTAGCTGGAGATCAGCACGATCGCCTTGCCCTCGGCGGCCAGCGCGTCGAGCTGGCCGAACATCTCCGACTTCGCCGCCACGTCCATGCCGCGGCCGGGCTCGTCGAAGAACAGCACCTCGGCGTCGGTCTGCAGCCAGCGCGCCAGCACCACCTTCTGCTGGTTGCCGCCGGACAGCGCCCGCACCGGGCGGCTCACCCGCGGCACCCGGATGCGCAGGCGGTCGCGCTCCCGCTCGGCGACGCGCCGCTCGGCGCCCAGGTCGATCAGCCCGGCGGTCATCGGCAGGTTCGCCAGCGTGACGTTCTTGTCCACGCCCAGCTGCAGCGCCAGCCCGTCGGTCTTGCGGCTCTCGGTGAGGTAGCCGATGCCGGCGGCGATCGCGTCCGCCGGGCCGCGGATCTTCAGCTCCCGCTCGTCCAGGAACACCGCGCCCGACTCCGGCGGTTCGGCGCCGAACACCGCCCGCGCCAGCTCGGTGCGCCCGGCCCCGACCAGCCCGGCCATGCCGACGATCTCCCCGGCGCGCACCTCGAACGACGCGTCCCGCACCGCCGAGCCGCGGGACAGCCCGCGCACCCGCAGCCGCACCGGCCCGGGTTCGACGCGGCTGCGCGGGTAGAGGTTCTGCACGTCGCGGCCGACCATCAGCGCCACCAGCCGCGATTCGTCCAGTTCGGACACCGGGCGGGTGGCCACCACCGCGCCGTCGCGCAGCACCGTCACCCGGTCGCCGATCTCGAAGATCTCGTCCAGCCGGTGCGAGATGTAGAGCACGCCGATGCCCTGCGCGGTCAGCTCGCCGACGATGCCGAACAGCTCGGCGGTCTCCCGCTCGGTGAGCGTGGCGGTCGGCTCGTCCAGGATGAGCACCTTCGCGTCCACGGCCAGCGCCTTGGCCAGCTCCACGCGCTGCTGCTGGGCGGTGGACAGCTGCCCGACCCGCCGGTTCGGGTCCACCGCCAGCCCGACCCGGGCCAGCAGGTCGCGGGCGGCCCGGCGCTCGGCTCCGCGGGAGATCCAGCCGGCCGCGCCGGGCTCGTGCCCGATGAACAGGTTCTCGGCCACCGACAGGTCCGGGGCCAGCGCGAACTCCTGGTGCACCATCGAGATCCCGAGGCGGCGGGCCGCGGCCGGGCCCTGGTAGCGCACCGGTTCGCCGCCGACCTCGACGGTGCCGGAGGTGGGCTCCTCGACCTGGGCGACCAGCTTCATCAGCGTGGACTTGCCCGCCCCGTTCTCCCCGGCCAGCACGTGCACCTCGCCGGGCCGCACGTCGAGGTCCACGCCGGAGACCGCCGCGACCCCGGGGAATCGTTTGCTGACGCCGATCAACCGCACCAGCGGCGCGGGCGGACCATCGGATCGCGACACGGCGTGCCTCCCTCGATCAACGCTGATCGGTGCGCCCTGCGCACGGGTGCGACGGAGCATACCGAGAACATCAAGAAGCCGGAAGGCCTTGCGGCTGAGCGGAGTAACCGATTACTCGACCGTCCGCGCACGCCCTTTCCGGGCCACCGCGGCCGCCGGTCCCGGAACCGGAGGGCCGCCGGCTGCGGCGAGCCGCGGAGCCGCCGCCGCAGCAGCCTCTAAGCTCGAAGGAGACCCACCACCAGCTGATCCAGGGAGTGCACAGGTGCAGCCGCTGCTGGCCACCGACCCGAACCGCGTCGGCGACTACCGCCTGCTGTCCAGGATCGGCGGCGGCGCCATGGGCGCGGTGTACCTCGCGCGCTCCCGGGGCGGGCGCGTGGTCGCCATCAAGGTGGTCCGGCCCGAGCTCGCCGACGACGGCGAGTTCCGCGAGCGGTTCCGGCGCGAGGTCGCCATGGCCCGCTCCGTCGGCGGGTTCTGGACCGCCGCCGTCGTCGACGCCGACACCGAGGCCGAACAGCCGTGGCTGGCCACCGAGTACGTGCCCGGCCCGACGCTGCACCGCGCGGTCTCCGACCACGGCCCGCTGCCGGAGGAGACGGTGCGCAGCCTCGCCGCCGGGCTCGCCGAAGCGCTCGGGGCGGTGCACCGCGCCGGGCTGGTGCACCGCGACCTCAAGCCGGGCAACGTGCTGCTCGGCCCGGACGGGCCGCGGGTGATCGACTTCGGGATCTCCCGGGCGATGACCGGCGGGGCGCTGACCGCCACCGGGATCTTCCTGGGCACACCGGGGTTCTTCTCGCCGGAGCAGACCATGGGCGGGGAGATCGGCCCGGCCAGCGACGTGTTCTCGCTCGGCGCGGTGCTCATGTTCGCCGCCACCGGCTCCGGGCCGTTCGGCAACGACAGCACCGCCGCGATGCTCTACCGGGTCGTGCACACCGAGCCGGACCTGGACGCGGTGCCGGAGGGCGTGCGGCCGCTGATCGCCTCCTGCCTGGCCAAGGACCCGGAGGCGCGGCCCACCCCGGCCGGGCTGCTGGACGCCGTCGGCGAGTCCAGCCCGCAGGGCGACGGCTGGCTGCCGTCCGCGATCACCACGGTGATCAACGAGCACACCACCCAGCTGCAGCAGGCCGCCGAGGCCGCCACCCCGCTGCCCGCGGACCCCGAACCCGCAGCCGAGCCCGCACCGCGGCGCTCCTCGCACGACTGGTCGGCGGGCGGCTCCCCGGCCATGCCGCCGATCGTGCCCGCCCGCAACCGCGCCACCGCGCAGAAGCCCTCCCCGGGCACCACGCCCGCCGCGCCCGCGCGCATCGCCCCGTCCCGGCCGGCCGCTCCGCAAGGCCCGCGGGTCCGCAAGGACGCGCCGGGGCCGGTGTTCGCCACCGGCGGTCGGTTCGGCGCGCTGCTGTCCGCGGCCGTGCTGTTCGCCCTGGTGTGGGGCGCGTTCCAGCTCGACGCCATGTTCACCGTCAGCAACGACACCGAGGCGATCATGCGGATCGGCGCGGTGCTGCTGACCATCAGCGGGCTGCTGTCGGTCGGCAAGGCCGTGCTGCCGAGCCTGCGGATGAAGATCAGCGGGGAGGGCCTGCGGATCTCCCGCGCCGGGTTCGCCCGCGAGATCCCGTGGCGCTACGTGCGCCGCGTGGCCGTGGTCGGCAGCGGCAAGCGGCAGTCCGTGGCGGTGTGGCTCGACGACCAGGCCCCGCCGCAGCGCTGGCGGCTCTGGCACCCGCTGCGGCATATCCACGGCGGGATGCGGATGTTCCCGATCGGCGCCGCCGGCGGGCCCCTCGCCCGCCGCCAGGAGGCCCGGCGCGTCCGCCAGGCGCTGCAGCAGTACGCCCGCGGCGCCTACGACCCGCGGATGAACTGAGCCGCCCAGGACCGGCCCACCGCGGGCCCGGTGCTGTCAGCGCACGGGCAGCACGCACACCGGCGCCGGCGTGTGCACCGCCTCGCCGAGCGGGGTGAGCCCGCCGGACCCGGTGATCCGGAACGCCTGCACCGTCTCGCTGAGCTGCCCGGCCGCGTACAGCACCCCGCCGTCCGGCGACAGCGCGATGTGCCGCGGCCCGCGCACCAGCGCCGGCTCCAGCCCCAGCGGCTCGAACTCCCCGGTGAACACCGCGATGCTGTCGTGGCCCCGGTTGGAGGCGTACACGTACCGGCCGTCCGGGGTGACCACGACCTCCGCGGCCAGGTTCTCGCCGGTGTAGTCGTCCGGCAGCAGCGGCCGGGTCAGCCGCGGCCGCACCGCCCCGGTCCGCGGGTCGAACGCGCACTCCACGATCGTCGAGTCGAGCTCGTTGACCAGGAAGAACCGCTCGCCGTCCGGGTGGAACGCGAGGTGCCGCGGGCCGCCGCCGGGCCGCGGGGCGACCTCGTGCTTGAGCGCGATGTGCCCGGTGTCGGCGTCGAAGGCGTACACGTAGACCGAGTCGGTGCCCAGGTCCGCGGCCAGCGCGAACCGCCCGTCCGGCGAGGGCACGATCTGGTGCGCGTGCGGGCCCTCCTGCCGCTGCCGGTCCGGCCCGAGGCCGCTGTGCTCGACGGCGTGGCAGGCCTGCCGCAGCGCCCCGCCCTCGCCGATCGGGTGCACGACCACGTTGCCGGACAGGTAGTTGGCGGTGAGCAGGAACCGCCCCGAGGGGTGCACGCTCACGTGGCACGGCGCCGACCCGTGCGCCGGCTGCGAGTTGACCTCGGTGAGCCGCCCGTCCGCACCCACCGCGAACGCCACCACGCGCCCGCGCGGCACCTCGTTGACCGCGAACAGCGTCGCCCCGTCCGGCGAGATCGCCAGGAACGACGGGTCGTAGGTGTCGGCCACGGTGTCGGTGCACCGCAGCTGCCCCGTCTCGTCCGCGTAGGCCAACCGGATCCCGTTGGCCGCGGAATCCGGGCCGGTGTAGGCACCCAGGTACACGCGGTAGTGCGCGTTGTGCGGCATCAGCGACCTCCACGGACGTTGTGGACCTCGTCGCCGCGCGCCCGCACCGCGCGGCGACCTCCCTGCGGTGGCCCCGGCGGCCGCGCCGCGATCGCGCTCGGGGAACCGGTACGCACGCTGCGTCATCAACAGTACACGCGACGTCCTCGCCGACCGTAGCCGCCGGAACGCGCTGCGCACAGGTCCGTTCCGGGCGCGCCTCGACGGCAGAACGTTTCGCGATGCGCCTGGACGACGCAACGATCAACCGAACGAAGCAATGTCCGGCGGCTGAAACGAAGGCAGCGCGCGGAATAGCCTGAGCGCCATGACCTCCGTCTCGCCCACCACCGAATCCGGTTCCGGCACGTCCCGCGCGCCCGAGTTCATCGGCCTCGACGAGCGCTACAGCGCGCACAACTACCACCCGCTGCCCGTCGTGATCAGCGACGCCGAGGGCGCGTGGATGACCGATGTGGACGGTCGCCGCCACCTGGACTTCCTGGCCGGGTACTCGGCGCTGAACTTCGGGCACCGGCACCCGCGGCTGGTCGCGGCCGCGACCGAGCAGCTGGGCCGGGTGACGTTGACCAGCCGGGCGTTCCACCACGACCGGTTCGGCCCGTTCTGCCGCGACCTGGCCGAGCTGACCGGCACCGAGCGGGTGCTGCTGATGAACTCCGGCGCGGAGGCGGTGGAATCCGCCATCAAGATCGCCCGCAAGTGGGCCTACCGGGTCAAGGGCGTGCCCGCCGAGCAGGCCGAGGTCGTGGTGGCCGGCTCCAACTTCCACGGCCGCACCACCACGATCGTCTCGTTCTCCACCGACGCGGCGGCCCGCGACGAGTTCGGGCCGTTCACCCCCGGCTTCCGCATCACGCCCTACGGCGACGCCGCGGCCGTGGCGGAGGCGATCACCGAGCGCACCGCGGCAGTGCTGGTCGAGCCGGTGCAGGGGGAGGCCGGCGTGGTGGTCCCGCCGGCGGACTACCTGCCGAGCCTGCGGCGGTTGTGCGACGAGCGCGGGGTGCTGCTGATCGCCGACGAGATCCAGTCCGGCCTGGCCCGCACCGGCGAGCTGCTGGCGACCTCGCACGACGGGGTCCGCGCCGACCTGTACACGCTGGGCAAGGCGCTGGGCGGCGGGATCCTGCCGGTCTCGGCGGTGGTGGGCCGCGACGACGTGCTCGGGGTGCTGCGGCCCGGCGAGCACGGCTCGACCTTCGGCGGGAACCCGCTGGCCTGCGCCGTGGGGCACGAGGTGGTGCGGATGCTGGCCACCGGGGAGCACCAGGAGCGCTCCCGCGAGCTCGGCGAGCACCTGCACGCGCGGCTGGGCGAGCTCGTCGGGCGCGGGGCCGCGGAGGTGCGCGGGCGCGGCCTGTGGGCCGGGGTGGAGATCGCCCCGGGCGGGCCGACCGGCCGGCAGGTGTGCGAGGCGCTGGCCGCGCGGGGCGTGCTGTGCAAGGAAACGCAGGACACCACGCTGCGCCTCGCCCCGCCGCTGGTGATCGGCCGGGACGAGCTGGACACGGGCCTCGACGCGATCACCGAGGTCCTCGGCCGCTGAACCCGCCCGGCTCCCCGGGGCTTCCGGGGAGCCGGGTTTCAGGACTTCACGACGTCGCGGGACAACGCGGTCAGGCGGCTGGTCGCGCGCAGGTACTTCTTGCGGTAGCCGCCGCGCAGCATCTCCTCGGTGAACAGCCCGGACAGCGGCTCGCCGGAGACCCGCACCGGGATCGCCCGGTCGTAGAGCCGGTCGGCCAGCGCCACCAGCCGCAGCGCCACGGTCTGGTTCGGCGCCGCGTGCAGCCCGCGCAGGTGCACGGTGCGCACCCCGTCGACCAGGCGGCCGTACTTGGACGGGTGCACCCCGGCGAGGTGCTCGCAGAGCTCGTCGAAGTCGTCCAGCGTGGCGCCGTCGAGCGCGGCGGCCTCGGCGACCAGTTCGGCGTCGTCGACCGGCTCCGGCGGTTCCGGCAGCCCGCGGTGCCGGTAGTCCGGGCCGTCGACGCGCAGCACGTCGAACCGCTCGGCCATCGCGTGGATCTCGCGCAGGAAGTCGACCGCGGCGAACCGGCCCTCGCCGAGCTTGTCCGGCAGCGTGTTGGAGGTCGCCGCCACGTGCACCCCGGCGTCGGTGAGCTTCGCGATCAGCTGGGTGACCAGCATCGTGTCGCCCGGGTCGTCGAGCTCGAACTCGTCGATGGCCAGCAGCCGGTGGGCTGACAGCCGGCGCACGGTCTCGCTGAACCCGAGCACGCCGACGAGGTTGGTCAGTTCCACGAACGTCCCGTAGGACTTCGGCCCGGGCACCTCGTGCCACAGCGAGGCCAGCAGGTGCGTCTTGCCGACGCCGAACCCGCCGTCCAGGTACAGGCCCTGCTTGCCCGGGGCCTTGCCGCCGCCGAACAGGTTGCGCAGCCAGGAGCTCTTGGCCTGCCCGGCCGCGGCGCGCTCGGCGAACGCGCGGCAGCCGGCCACCGCCGCGGCCTGGCTCGGCTCGTCCGGGTTCGGCACGTAGTTGTCGAACCTGGCGCCGTCGAACCGCGGGGGCGGCGTCATGGCTTCGACCAGTTCGTCCGCGGTGATCTCCGGGCGGCGGTCGACGAGGCGCGCGGTCATGGGCCGACTCTATAACCGCAGGCGGCCCGCTCAGCGGTGGCAGTCCTCACGCCCGAACGGCCTCCGCGGGGCGTGCCCGCGCCCGGTGCTGCGGGCGGCGTGTTGGGATGGCGGCGTGGAGAGGCTGTGGACCGCAGAAGACGTTGCCCGACCCGAGATCTCGGCCGCCGAGCTGGAGGACTTCTACGCCTACCCGCCCGGCCTCGAACACCCGTGGCTGCGGGTGAACTTCGTGTCCAGCCTGGACGGCGCGGTCACGGTGCGGGGCAGCTCGCGGGAGCTGTCCGCGCCTGCCGACCGGCGGGTGATGGCGCTGATCCGCAGCCTCTCGGACGTGGTGCTGGTCGGCGCGGGCACCGCGCTGGTCGAGGGCTACCGCGGGGTGAAGCCGAACGAGGTGCGCAACGAGCTGCGCTCGCGGCTCGGGATGCCGCCGCTGCCGCCGATCGCGGTGGTGACCCGCCGCTGCTCGCTGGAGCCGGACTCGCCGGTGGTGGCCGACACGCTGGTGCCGACGATCGTGATCACCTGCCGCAGCGCGCCGGAGTCGCGGCGCGCGGCGCTGGCCGACGCGGGTGCGGACGTGATCGTCGCCGGGGAGGACGTGGTCGACCTGCCCGCGGCGATCGCCGCGCTCGGCGAGCGGGGGCTGCGCCGGATCGGCGGCGAGGGCGGGCCGACGCTGTTCGGCGACCTGATCGCCGCGGACCTCGTCGACGAGCTGTGCCTGACCGTCTCCCCGCTGCTGACCGGCGGGAACGCGGGCCGCATCGCCCAGGGCCCGCCTGTTCAGCCGCGCGGGATGCGGCTGCTGTCGGCGCTGCACGCGGAGTCGCTGCTGCTGTTGCGCTACGGCAGACTCCGGGCGTGACCGAGCGGGTCGACACCGACCGGGACCTGGTGAGCGCCGCCCAGCGCGGCGACGGGGTGGCGTTCGACGAGCTCGTGCGGCGGCACACCGGCGCGATGTACCGGGTGGCGTTCCGCATCCTCAACGACCGCGCGGAGGCCGAGGACGCCGTGCAGGACGCGTGGGTCTCGGCGTGGCGATCCCTGCCGCGCTTCCGCGGCGATGCGGCGCCGACGACCTGGCTGTACCGCGTGGTCACGAACGCGGCGCTGGGCCGGGTCCGGCGGCGCCGGCCCGCGGTGCCGGTGAACACCAGCGACGAGGCGCTGTCGCCGCTGCTGTCCGACCGGGACAGCGGTGATCCGGCGGGGCACGCGGTGCGCTGCGAGGAGGCCGAGCTGGTGCACCGGGCGATCGCGGCGCTCGAACCGTCGCAGCGGGCTCCGCTGGTGCTGCGGGAGTTCGAAGGCATGTCCTACGAGCAGATCGCCGAGGTGCTGGAGGTGAACACCGCGGCCCTGCGCGCCCGGGTGCACCGGGCGCGGCTGGCCCTGCTGGAGCGGTTGGAGGAGATGCGCCGTGGGTGAGTCCTCCCCCGCCGCCGAGCGGCTGGCCTGCGGGCACACCACCGGCGAGCTCGTCGAGCACCTCGCCGGCGAGGCCGCGCCGGAGTTCGCCGCGCACGCGGCCGGCTGCCCGCACTGCAGCGCCGCGCTGGCCGAGCTCGCCCCCGGCTGGTCGGCGCTGCGCCGCGCCACCGAGGTCTCCGTCGACGCCCCGAGCGGCCTGCTGGACCGGGCGCTGCGCACCGCCCGCCGCGCCCGCGGCCGCGAATCGGGCGATCCGGCCGAAATCCCCCAGGATTGCGGCGCGCTGCGAGTCGCGCCGCGCGCGACACTGGTGCTGGCGCGGCGGTTGAGCGCGCAGCTGATCGCGCGGCGGCCGGCGGCCCGGCTGCTGTCCTGCACCGGCGACGGGCGGGAGGTCCGGGTCGAGCTGCGGGTCGGCTACGGGACTCCGATACCGGAGCTGGTGGCCGGTCTGCAGGCCGAGCTCGCCACCGCGCTGCGGGACGTGCTCGGGGCCGCCGCCCCGGTCGTGCACGTGCGCGTCGTCGATGTCGCGCCGGCGCACGAACCGTGATTGGCTCGAAATTGTGACGCGGGTCGCAGGCCCGCCGGACCCGGCGGGTCATGCGCAACCGCCGCTCACCGCGCCGCGCCGGACAGCGGAAGCGGCGAGCACAACCGATCGGAAGGAGCCTGCCATGTCCCAGTCGAGCGGTACGACGCCCACGCAGCGCACCGACACCCAGTCCACCTCCCAGTCCGGGCAGTCGACGGGCAGCACGCTGACCACCGGCGGCGGCAGCAGCCCGGCCCGGCTCGCCGACGAGACCTCGCAGGGCAAGACCACGATCGCGGCCTCGGTGGTGCAGAAGATCGCCGGGATCGCCGCGCGCGAGATCGCCGGGGTGCACGCGATGGGCGGCGGCGTCTCCCGCGCCTTCGGCGCCATCCGGGAGCGCATCCCGGGCGGCAGCGGCACCTCCTCAACCTCCGGTGTGCAGGTGGAGGTCGGTGAGAAGCAGGCGGCGATCGACCTGGACATCGTCGTCGAGTACGGCGCCTCGATCGTCGAGCTGGCCCGGGCGGTGCGCCGCAACGTCATCAACGGCGTGGAGCGGATGACCGGGCTGGAGGTCATCGAGGTCAACATCGCCGTCAACGACATCCACCTGCCCTCCGACGACGAGGAGGAGAGCTCCGGGTCGAGCTCCGGCGGGGCCTCCTCCCGCGTCGAGTGATCCCCGAGGGACGAGTGATCACCGCGGTCCTGCGGGACCGCACCCCGCCCCGGAAAGCCGAGGACCAGCCATGACCACATCCGCCGGCACCGAGACCACCGCCGACCGGGTGGCCGCCGCCGTGCTCGCGCACCCGGCGGTGGCCCGGCTGCACGGCGGGAGCTTCGGCACCATCGCCTCCTACCTGCCGGGCCGCCGCATCACCGGGGTCCGCGCCGGGGAGCCGGGCGAGGGTGTCGAGGTGGGCGTGGTGCTGCGGCTCGACCGGCCGATGCCGGAGGTCGTGCAGCAGCTGCGCCGCAGCATCGCCGAGATCGCCGGGCCCGGCCCCGTCGACATCACCATCGGCGACGTGGTCACCGCCGAGGAAGCCCCGGAGGACGGCGGCTGATGCCCGTCGATCCGGACGCCGAGGCGCGGCGCCGCTACCGCGCCTTCATCCGCGCCCACCACCCGGACGCGGGCGGTGATCCGGAGGTCTTCGCGGCCGGGCTGGCCCGGCTCCGCGCCCGGCTGGGCGCGGGTCAGCGGCCCGGCGGCCGGGGTACCCGGGAACGGGAACGGCCGGACCGCTTCGACGCACCGGTGGTCGTGGTCCGCGGAAGCCGCGGGCTCGGCGGGGTGGTGCGGCGGGTGCGGGCCTGGTACCGCCGGAAGCGGCGCACCCGCGTGCGGTGAGAGCCGCTCGCTGACGACGAAGCAGGAAGGTTGTCCACGATGAACGGAACGCAGACCGGCCTGATCGCGGGGCTCATCCTCGGCCTGGCCGCGGTGGAGGGCGGGTTCACCGGGTTCCTGGTGGCGCTGGTGGTCGGCGCGATCGGCCTGGTGGTCGGCCGGGTGCTGGACGGCGAGCTGGAGCTCGGCGACATGCTCGGGCGGGGCAAGGACCGATGAGCGCGCCGACCGCCGACCGCACCCCCACCGCCCGGACCGTCGAGCCGCTGCCCGGCCCGGCGCCGGAACCGGACGCCGGCGAGCGCGGCTCGCTGACGATCGACCGCGGCGTGCTGCGCAAGATCACCGAGCACGCCGCTGACGAGGCCACCGGCACCGCCCGCACCCGCCGCAAGCACGCCGCGAGCGCCAAGCTGTCCGGCCCGGACCGGGAACTGCGGATCCGCCTGGAGCTGGCGGTGCGCTACCCCGAGCCGGTGCGCGAGACGGTGCGCGCGGTGCGCGAGAAGGTCCGCGAGGAGCTGTCGCGGCTGGCCGGCTGCGGGGTGCTGGACGTGGAGATCACCGTGTCCGCGCTGCTGCCGGCCGCGCAACGAGATCGAGTGGAGTGAACCGTGCGTGCCGTCGTCCGTCTCCTCACGTGCCTGGCCGGGCTGATCGCGATCGCGGCCGGGGTGCTGCTGGTCGTCGAGATCGCCGGGGCGTGGATCCGCCCCGGCGCCGGCGGAGTGCTGGTGCCGTGGCAGGCCGCGGTGCCCCCGCTCGGCGGGCTGAGCTGGCAGTCCGGCCCGGTGCTGGGCACGGCCGCCGGGGTCGCGGTGCTCGGGCTGTTGCTGCTGGTGGCCGCGCTGGTGGCGGGCCGCAGCGAGGTCCGGCTGCTGGATCCCGCGCCGGAGGTCACCGTCACCACCGATCCCCGCTCGCTGGCCCGGCTGGTCGGCCACCGGGTGCGGGCTGAGGACGGCATCGCCGGGGCCGCGGTGACGGCCGACCGGCGGCGGGTGCGGGTGAAGGCGACCGGGCGGTTCCGCGCGGTGGGCGACCTGCGCGACCGGGTCTCGCAGACGACGTCCTCGGCGGTGGGCGACCTGCCGCTGCAGCGCAGCCCGAAGGTCTCGGTCTCGGTGGCCCCGGCGAAGGAGCGGCGATGACGCTGGCAGCGAGTTCCGCGCAGGCCCGGCCGAGCCGCACGCCGGTGGGCCGCGCGCTGGGGTTCGAGCGCTCCCTGCTGGGGGTGCTCGGGGTGGTCCTGCTGGCGGCCGGGGCGCTGGCGCTGGTCGTCGGCACCGGGCTGCTCGGGGGGTTCCGGGCGCAGCGGCCGGTGCTGGATCCGCTGCTGGTGCAGTGGATCAGCGGCAACCGGGTGATCTTCTACATCGCCGGGCTGGTCGTGGGCGTCGTGCTGGCGGCGCTGGGCGTGTGGTGGCTGCTGCGGTCGCTGCGGCCGGAGGGGCGGCCGAACGTGGCGCTGGACGACGAGTCCGGCGGCTCGGCGACGGTGACCTCCGGGGCGCTGGCCGACGCGGTGCGCGCCGACGCCTAGCATGTCACCGGCGTCTCCCGGGCGCGGGCCCGGATGGCAGGCAGCGAGCACCGGCCGAACCTGCGGCTGACGCTGTCGCTGCAGGAAGGCACCGACGTGCGGCACGTGTGGGAGGAGCTGGACGGCAAGGTGCTCTCCCGCGCCCGCCGCGCCCTCGGGGTCGAGGCGCTGCCCACCGCGATCCGGCTGCGGCTGGACCGCGCGGCGCGCCAGCGGGTGCGCTGACCGGCGCCGAGTCGAGGAGGCCGCCGTGGCGCTGCCCGTGCAACCCCCGGTGAAACCGATGCTCGCCGGCCCGGTGGCCGAGCTGCCGGAACGCCCGGGCACCTGCTTCGAGCCCAAGTGGGACGGGTTCCGCTGCCTGGTGTTCGCCGAGCCCGGCGCGGCCGAGCCGGTGCGGCTGCAGTCGCGCACCGGCAAATCGTTCAACCGCTACTTCCCGGAGGTCGTCGACGCCGTCGCCGCCGCGGTCGACCGGCCCGCGGTGCTGGACGGCGAGCTGGTCGTGGTGCGCGACGACGAGCACGGCCAGCACCTCGACTGGGACGCGCTCAGCGAGCGCATCCACCCCGCCGACAGCCGGGTGCGGGCGCTGGCCGAGCGCACCCCGGCGCGGTTCATCGCCTTCGACCTGCTCGCGCTGGGTTCCGCCGAGCTGCTGGGGACGCCGTTCGCCGACCGGCGCGAGAAGCTGCTGTCGCTGGACCTGCGCGGGCCGGAGGTGCTGGCGACGCCGCTGACCGAGGACGTCGCGCTCGCCCGCGAGTGGTTCCGGGCGTTCGAGGGCGCGGGGCTGGACGGGATCATCGCCAAGGACGCCGACAGCCCCTACCAGCCGGGCAAGCGCAGCATGTTCAAGATCAAGCACACGCGGACGGCGGACTGCGTGGTCGCCGGGCTGCGCTGGCACGCGAACACCGAACCCGGCACCGCGGTCGGCTCGCTGCTGCTCGGGCTGCACGACGACCGCGGGGTGCTGCACCACGTCGGGGTGGCCGGCGCGTTCCCGGCGAAGACGCGGCGCGAACTCGCCGGCCTGCTCGAGGACCTGCGCACCGACGAGGAGCACCCGTGGCTGGGCGAGCACGCCGGGCAGGAGCAGCGGCTGCCCGGGGCGATCAACCGGTGGCGCAGCAGCGAGCAGCCGTGGCAACCGCTGCGGCCGGAGAAGGTCGCCGAGGTCGCCTACGACCACACCGAGGGCGGGGTGCCCTCGCGGTTCCGGCACACCGCGCAGTTCGTGCGGTGGCGGCCCGACCGCACGCCGGAGTCCTGCCGCTACGACCAGCTCGACGAGCCCGCGCGCTACGACCTGGAGGCCGTGCTGCGCGGGGACGCCGCGGCGGCGCGGGCCGGGTGAGCGGTCCGCCCGCTGCTCCGCAGTGGACGAACCGCTCCGGGATTTCCGCTCAGCCGTGGGCTTCGCGGGCCACGTCGGCCCACTCGCGCCAGCCGCGCAGCCGCTCGGCGTAGACGGTCTCCACGCGCTCCAGCGAGTTCGCGCCGAACAGCACGCGCAGCGGCGGCTGCTCCGCGTCGACGACCTTGAACAGCGCCTGGGCCGCGGCCGCCGTGCTGCCCGCGGCGGCGAAGGTCTGCTCCATCGCCTCCGCGCGCTGCTGCCGCGGCTTGTCGTAGGCCGGGTTCGGCTCGGTGTTCACCGCCGACGGGCCGGCCCAGTCGGTGTCGAACGGGCCGGGCTCGACCAGCGTGACGTGCACGCCGTGCTCGGCGAGCTCCTTGGACAGCGACTCCGAGGCCGCCTCCAGCGCCCACTTCGAGGCGTTGTAGAAGCCGCCCATCGGGTTGGCCAGCACCCCGCCGACGCTGGTGACCTGCACGATGTGGCCCGAGCCCTGGGCGCGCAGCTGCGGCAGCACCGCCTGGGTGACCCAGATGGCGCCGAAGAAGTTCACCTCCATCTGGTCCCGCACCTGCTGCTCGGTGGCCTCCTCGATCGCCCCGAGCAACCCGTAGCCGGCGTTGTTGACCACCACGTCCAGCCGGCCGAACCGCTCCACCGCGGCGCGCACCGCCGAGTCGATCGCCGCCCGGTCGGTCACGTCCAGCGGCAGCGCCAGCGCCCGCTCCCCGTGCTTGTCGGCGAGGTCGGCGACGGCCTCCGCCTTGCGCGCGGTGGCCACCACGCGGTCCCCGCGCTCCAGCGCCGCCTCGGCGAACGAGCGGCCGAAGCCCTTCGAGGCACCGGTGATGAACCAGACCTTTCCGTCTTGCGAGAAGTTGCTCATGGCGCCGAACGTACCCGCGGATCGTTCTGCGCACGAACGAGTATCCTCCGCGGCCGTGGCAGCCCAGCGAATCGCGGTGATCGGATCCGGAGCCATCGGCGGCGTGCTCGCCGCGGCCGCCCGCGCGGCCGGGCACGAGGTCGTGGTGTGCGCCCGCACGCCCTTCGACCGGCTCGTGGTCGAGACCCCGGACGGCACCGAGGAACCGGACGTGACCGTGGTGACCGACCCGGCCGAGCTCGGGCCCGTCGACTGGGCGCTGCTGACCACCAAGGTGCAGGACACCGCGAGCGCGGCGGGCTGGCTGCGCGCGGTCGACCCGGCCCCGGTCGCGGTGGTGCAGAACGGCATCGAGCACCGCGCGACGCTCGCCCCGTTCGAGCTGCGCTCCCCCGTGCTGCCCGCGCTGATCTACATCAGCGCCGAGCGGACCTCCCCCGGGCACGTGGTGCGCCGATCCCCGACCTCGATGCAGGTGCCGGACGGGGAGCTCGGCGAGCGCTTCCGGGAGCTGCTGCGCGGGCCGCAGGTGCACGCCACCGACGACTTCCGCACCGCGGCCTGGCGCAAGCTGCTCACCAACGTCAGCGCCAACCCCATCTCCGCGCTGACCATGCGCCGGATGAGCGTGTTCGACGTGGACGGGGTGCGGGAGCTGGCCCGCGAGGTGCTGCAGGAGGCGGTGGCCGTCGGCCGCGCCGAGGGCGCCGCGCTCGGCGACGAGGAGGTCGACAAGACCATCGACGTCTTCGTCGGCCTCGGACCGGACAGCGGCACCTCGATGCTCTACGACCGGCTCGCCGGGCTCGGCACCGAGCACGAGCACCTCACCGGGGCGCTGGTGCGGGCCGCCCGCCGGCACGGAATCCCGGTGCCGCGCAACGAAACCCTGCTCGTGCTGCTGCGGGCGCTGCCGGAGAACTCCGGCTGAGGCCCGCTCAGGCCGAGCGGCTCGCCCCGACCGAGGCCAGCACCACGCAGCCGATCGCCAGCCACTGCAGCGCGCCCAGCGCCTCGCCCAGCACCACCAGCCCGGCCAGCGCCGCCACCGCCGGCTCCAGGCTCATCAGCACGCCGAACACCCGCGCCGGCATCCGCCGCAGCGCCTCCAGCTCCAGCGAGTACGGCACCACCGACGACATCAGCGCCACCACCAGGCCCGCGACCAGCACCTCCGGCTCCAGCAGCTGCATCCCGGACCCGGTGATCCCGAACGGCAGCGCCACCAGCGTGCCGAAGACCATGCCCAGCGCGAGACCGGAACCGCCGCTGGTGTGCCGGCCCAGCTTCGCGCCGAGCAGGATGTAGCTCGCCCACAGCACCGCCGCGGCCAGCGCGAAGCCCACGCCCAGCGGCTCCAGCCCACCGCCCACATGGGACAGCAGCAGCACGCCGAGCCCGGCCAGCACCGCCCACAGCAGGTCGAGCTTGCGCCGCGAACCGAACACCGCCACCGCCAGCGGCCCGAGGAACTCGATCGTCACCGCCACGCCCAGCGGGATCCGCTCGATCGCCTGGTACAGGCAGATGTTCATGGCCGCCAGCACCACGCCGTACCCGGCCACGACCAGCAGCGTGCGCCGCTCCATCCGCAGCGACGGGCGCCAGATCACCACCAGCACCAGCGCGGCGAACAGCAGCCGCAGCGTCACCACCCCGGTCGCCCCGGCCATCGCGAACAGCTGCTTGGCGAACGCGGCCCCGACCTGCAGGCTGATCACGCCGAGCAGCACCAGCGCCGGCGGCGGAACCGCGCCGAAACCGCGGGCCACGGCCGGGCCGAGCGCTCTCGGGAGGCCGTGCCGAGCTCCCGGTGCACCGTCCATGTTCGCCGCGACCACGTCCGCGCCTCCGCATCCGGCGGCCGCGCGGCCGCCTCGTCGGGTGTTCCTGCTCGGCGGCCCGGGACCAGGTCTCCGGCGGGCCGCCGTCCGGCCTCGCACCGCCGGAATTCCGGCGAGCACGGTATCCGCGGGGGTGCCCCGGCCCAACCGGTTTTCCAGGCGGCGTTCGCCACCCTCGCCGAGTCCTCACCGGGGGCACACCTCGATCATGGGATGCTCAGCGGAGACCACCAGCGTCGTCGAGGGAGCAGCCGTGCCGCGCGCGAGTCACCGCATCGGTGCCCTGCTGCTGCTCGCCGCGGTCGCCGCCGGGTGCTCCGCGGGACCCTCGCAGCGCCCGGCCGTGGCCTACCGCGGCTCCGAGCAGCAGGTCGCCCCAGCACCCCAGCCACCGGGCCCGGCTCCGGTGCCGCAGCTGGGCGGGCCCGCCGGGGGCACGCTGAACTGGCAGGACTGCACCGGGCCGACGCGGCAGGAGCTGGGCCTGCCCGGCGGCGGGCCGCAGTTCTCCTGCTCGCAGGTGCTCACCACGCTGGACTCGCCGGAATCCCCGGCCGCGGGCACCACCCGCGCGGCGCTGATCAGCACCGGCACCGGCGCGATCCCGCTGGTCGTGCTCGGCGACGCCGGCGGTGAGCCGGGCACCAGCGTCGCGGCCCGCATGGCGCTGCAGCTGCCGCCGGAGGTGCTGCGCACCTTCCGCGTGATCGGCATGGACCGGCGCGGCACCGGCCAGTCCGACCCGGCCGACTGCATCCCGCCGCAGGAGCGGGACACCATCGTCGACTTCGACCCGCGCGCGGCCGACCGGGCCTCGCTGGACCGGCTGCTGGCGTCGGTGCGCACCTCCAGCCAGGAGTGCCTGCTGGACCTGGACGACCGGCTGCAGGCCTACGACACCTGGCGCGCCGCCGGCGACCTGGAGGAGCTGCGGCGGGCGCTCGGGGTGCCGAAGCTGCACGCGATCGGCCGCGGCGAGGCCGCCCGCGTGCTGACCACCTACGCCCAGCGCTACCCGGCCTCGGTGGGCCGGACGGTGCTGGACGGCGGGCCGAACCCGGTGCTGGACGCGATGGGCCAGGCGAAGGCGCAGGCGCAGAGCGCCGAGGACACCTTCGACGTGTTCGCCCTGGACTGCGCCTCGGTCGGCCCGTGCCCGCTGGGCCCGGACCCGCGGCGCACCGTCACCGACCTCATCGGCCGCGCCACCGCTGCGCCGCTGCGCGCGGGAGCCGAGCAGGTCACCGGCGGCCGGATCACCCGCGCGCTGCTGCGCGAACTCGGCGAGCCGGACCGCTGGCCGCGGCTGCGCGCCGCGCTGGCCGCCGCGAACCGCGGGGACGGCGGCCCGATCGCCGAGCTCGCCGCGCCGCTGTCCGACCCGGCCGGCGCGGACCCGCCGGAGCTGGACGGCGACCTGATCACCGCCTGCAACGACACCGCGCTGCGGGTTCCGCCGGAACGCCTGGTGCCGATCGCCGCGGAGTGGGTGGGCCAGCACCCGCTGTTCGGCGGCGCGTTCGCGCAGCGGCTCGCCTGGTGCAGCCAGTGGCCGCCGCCGGAGCAGGAACCCCCGCCGCCGTCCGCGCCCGGCCTGCCGCCGATCCCGGTGCTGTCCACCGCGCACGACCCGACGATGCCCGAGCAGGGCGTGCAGCAGTTCGCCCGGCAGCTCGCCGGCAGCGTCCCGATCCGCTGGCAGGGCACCGGGCACGGCGCGATCGGCCGCTCGGAGTGCGCGACCTCGGCGGTGAGCCGCTACCTCGTCGACGGGGTGCTCCCGCCGGCGGGCATGGCCTGCCCGGCCTGATCCCCGCGCGCGGCCCCGAACACGCGAGTCCCGGGACGATCAGCGACCGCCCCGGGACTCGCGAATGGGTTCGTCAGCAGTTCGAGCAGCACCCGCAGGAGGGTCCGCTGCAGCTGGCGCAGCAGCTGCAGCCGCCGGCCTGCGGAGCGTGGTCGGTCTCGGTGGGAACCATCGGGGTCCTCCTCACGTGATGAACACCAGCAGTAGCGATGGTGCGCGTCCCTTCAGCGCCCGTGACACCGCCGGGCGAGCGACCTGCTCTCGGCCATCCTGCTGAACAGGCCTGATGCACGGATTGCAATCCGTGATCGAAGCGCTCCGCGCACAGCCCGCTGGGCCGGAAAGGTGACGCAGCGCACACGGCTGCGGCTCAGCTCTCCTCGGCCGCCGGGCTGTTCTTCAGCGACCGCGTCGGCTCCCCCGGCATCTTCGGGTAGTCCGGCGGGTACGGGAGCTCGCCGAGCCCGCGGTCGCGGCGGTCCCGCTCGAACCACTCCAGCAGCACGTCGATCTCGTGCGCGCGGGCGTCCAGGTCCCGGTGCGGATCACCGTGCTCGGCCAGCCACTCCGGCACCGTGCGCAGGTCGAACTCCGCCGGCTCCACCTCCGGCAACTGCTCCCAGGTCAGCGGGGTGGACACGGTCGCGCCCGGAGTGCCGCGGATCGACCAGGCCGAGGCGATGGTGCGGTCCCGCGCGGCCTGGTTGAAGTCCAGGAACACCCGCTCGCCCCGCTCGGCCTTCCACCAGGCCGTGGTGGCGTGGCGCGGGATCCGCCGCTGCACCTCGCGGGCCAGCGCGATCACCGCGCGGCGCACCTCCACGAAGTCCCACCGCGGCCGGATCCGCACCAGCACGTGCACCCCGCGGCCGCCGGAGGTCTTCGGGAACCCGGTCAGCCCGGCCTCGGCGAGCACCTCCCGCAGCACCCCCGCCACCCGCACCGCCTCGGCGAACCCGGTGCCCGGCTGCGGATCCAGGTCGATCCGCAGCTCGTCGGGGTGGTCCACGTCGGCCGAGCGCACCGGCCACGGGTGGAAGTCCAGCGTGCCCAGGCCCGCCGCCCAGGCCAGCACCGCAGGCTCGGTGGGCAGCACGGTGCGGGCGGTGCGCCCGGACGGGAAGGTGATCTCGACCGACTCCACCCAGCTCGGCGCGCCCTTCGGCACGCGCTTGGCGTAGAACGGCTCGGACCCCACCCCGCCCGGGAAGCGCTTCAGCGTCGTCGGCCGGTCCCCGATCGCGCGCAGCAGCGGCTCGGCGACGGCCAGGTAGTACTCGGCCACCTGGCGCTTGGTGAACCCCCGCTCCGGGAAGTAGACCTTGTCCGGGTGCGAGAGCCGCACCGTCCGCCCGCCCGCTTCCAGCTGCACCGCCGACTCGCCCATTCCCGCAGCGTAGGCCGCGCCGGCCCGGTCGGTCGCGAGGTCGCGGGTCCCGGATTCGGCGGAGCACGCGGCACCGGCCCCCGCGCTACCGTTGCGCAATGGCGCCACAGGACGACTCGCGCGGCCGCTTCGACGACGACCTGATCGGCATGGACCCGCAGGACCCCGAGGTGCGGCGGTTCGCCGAGCACCTGGACCGCATGGAGCACCCCACCTCCCCCAGCACCGTCGAAGGGATGCTGCGCGGCTTCGGCGACTTCGCCGACAGCGCCAACCGGGCCCGCGGCCACCGCCGGTTCCTCGCCGTGACCGTGGTGCTGCTCGTCGTCGGCCCCGCCCTGCTGGGTCTGGTGTGGGCCGTGCTGCGGTTCACCGGCCAGCTGCTGGGCGGCTGAGCTCGGCCGCCGCCCGGGAAGGGTTAGCGTGGAGGCATGAATGATGCGGTCGCGGGAGGCGCTCCGAAGGTCGTCAAGTCCGAGCAGGAGTGGCAGCAGCAGCTGAGCCCGAACGAGTACGCCGTGCTCCGGCAGGCGGCGACCGAGCCGCCGTGGAGCGGCGAGTACGTCGACACCAAGACCACCGGCGCCTACGAGTGCCGGGCGTGCGGGGCGGAGCTGTTCCGCAGCGAGACCAAGTTCGAGTCGCACTGCGGCTGGCCGTCGTTCTACGACCCGCGGGACTCGGACGCGGTAGTGCTGCGCGAGGACCGCTCGATGGGGATGGTGCGCACCGAGGTGCTGTGCGCGTCCTGCATGAGCCACCTCGGGCACGTGTTCTCCGGGGAGGGCTTCGACACCCCCACCGACCAGCGCTACTGCATCAACTCGATCGCGATCCGGCTGGTGCCTGCCGAGCAGTGAGCCGCGCCCCGGTCTCCCACCGCGGAGGCCGGGGCTTTTCCGTCCTGTGTGGACGTTCATGGGACTTCCCGCGGAATTCCGGGGAAATCCGCACGCCCCCTCGGGCACGCTCCGGTCGAGCCGAACCCCCGCGCGGCACCGCCGAACCCGCCGGGCCGCGGCGCCCGTCTGCTATATAGGGGCCGCTTCCCGGCGGGGGCGCGACCGCCCGGCGGAAGCCGCGGATCAGGAGGTGCTGTGCCGGTCGACGACGCGCTGAGCTCCCTGCGGCGGCTGCCGCGGCTGGCCGCCGACGCCGAGGCCGCGCAGGTCACCCGGCGG
>Ga0164243_10002316_pt1 | contig 31698 bp, 26 predicted proteins | sample OricompcompostOP_FD_108781 | JGI IMG/M metagenome (GOLD analysis project Ga0164243, IMG submission 108781) | Organic Plus compost microbial communities from Emeryville, California, USA - Original compost - Organic plus compost (OP) | ecosystem: Engineered > Solid waste > Mixed feedstock >... | reverse complement strand
AGCGCCCCAGATAGACTTCGATCACGCGCTCGTTCTCGGAGACCTGATCGATCGAGCCTTCCGCCAACACCGAACCTTCATGCAGGCAGGTGACCTTGACGCCCAGTTCGCGCACGAACGACATGTCATGCTCGACGACAACGACGGTGTGATGCCGATTGATCTCGCGCAGCAACTCGGCGGTCTGCTGGGTCTCGACGTCCGTCATACCCGCGACCGGCTCGTCAACCAGCATCAACTTCGGATCCTGCGCCAGCAGCATGCCGATCTCAAGCCACTGCTTTTGCCCGTGCGACAGTCCTCCGGCAATGCGGTCGCGCATCTTCGACATACGGATGGTACTCAGAATGCTGGCAATACGATCCTGCTCCTCCGAGGAGTCGCGCCAGAAAAGCGTGCCGCGAACATCCTTGTTGCTCTTGAGTGCAAGACGAATGTTGTCCTCCACCGTGTGAATCTCGAACACGGTCGGCTTCTGAAATTTGCGGCCGATCCCGAGTTGGGCGATCTCGGTTTCGTCCAGTCTGGTCAGATCGAACGCTCCGCCGTCGAACACCACATCGCCCGTATCCGGACGCGTCTTACCGGTCACGACATCCATCATCGTGGTCTTGCCAGCGCCGTTGGGACCGATAATGGCGCGCATCTCGCCGGGTTCCACAACGAACGAGAGATTGTTCAAGGCGCGAAAGCCGTCGAACGATACAGTCACGCCGTTGATATAAAGCATCGACGAGGTTGTCTCGGCTCCCGCCATTTTTCTACTCCGCCGGTTTCACTTCAACGGCGGCATGGGCCTCCGCCACTGCCTGTTGGCGCTCGCGGCGCGACGTCACCATGCCACGCCAAGTGCCAACAATACCTTTTGGCAACAGCAACGTAACGAGCACGAACAACGCGCCCAGCATGAACAGCCAATAAGGCGCAAGGACACCGCTGGTGAAGAACGTCTTGGCGTAGTTGACGACCAGAGCGCCAATGGCGGCGCCGGTCAGCGTGCCGCGGCCGCCGACCGCGACCCAGATCACGGCTTCGATCGAGTTTGCCGGAGCGAATTCGCTCGGATTGATGATGCCGACCTGCGGAACATATAACGCTCCAGCGATACCAGCCATGCAAGCCGACAGCACGAAAACGAACAGCTTGTAATTCTCGACGCGATAACCAAGGAACCTGGTACGCGACTCGGCATCCCGGATCGCCACGATTACCTTGCCGAACTTCGAGGAAATCACCGCTCGGCAGATGACGAAGCAGAGCGCGAGCGCGATACACGAAAGCGCGAACAGCGTGGCGCGCGTACCGGCCGCCTGTACGTTGAAGCCGAGAATGTCCTTGAAGTCCGTCAGGCCGTTGTTGCCGCCGAAACCGAAATTGTTGCGGAAAAAGCCGAGCAGCAAGGCGAAGGTCAGCGCCTGGGTGATGATAGAGAGATAAACACCGGTGACACGGCTGCGGAAGGCGAACCAGCCGAACACCAGGGCGAGTACGCCGGGTACGACAATCACCATCAGCATGGCGAACCAGAACATGTCGAAGCCGTACCAGAACCACGGCAGTTCCTTCCAGTTCAGGAACACCATAAAGTCCGGCAGGATCGGATTGCCATAGACGCCGCGCGTTCCGATCTGACGCATCAGATACATGCCCATGGCGTAGCCGCCGAGCGCGAAGAAGGCGCCGTGACCGAGCGAGAGAATACCGCAATAGCCCCAGATCAAATCGATGGAGAGCGCGAGGATCGCGTAACAAACATATTTGCCCCACAGCGCCACGAGGTAGAGCGGCACGTGCCATGGCGAGGATTCTGGCATCAGCAAGTGGAGCGCCGGCACGGCGACCGCGGCAGCGACGACCAACAGCAGGAACACCGAGGCGCCACGATCGAGAATGCGAAGCAGCGGGCCGGTCATGCTTCCACCGCCCGGCCCTTGAGCGCGAACAGACCGCGCGGGCGCTTCTGGATAAACAGGATAATGAGGACCAGGATCGCAATCTTGCCAAGCACGGCGCCGGCATAGGGTTCGAGGAACTTGTTGGCGATGCCGAGCGTAAAGGCGCCGACCAGCGTGCCCCACAGATTGCCGACGCCACCAAACACGACGACCATGAAGCTATCGATAATATAGCCTTGGCCGAGATTGGGACTGACGTTGTCGATCTGCGACAGCGCCACCCCGGCGATACCGGCAATACCCGAGCCGAGGCCAAAGGTCAGCGCATCGATGCGGGCGGTGCGAATACCCATCGACGCGGCCATGGTTCGGTTCTGAGTGACCGCACGCATTTCAAGGCCGAGGCGCGTGAGGCGCAGGACCCCGAGCAATGCGACGAATACGGCAAGCGTGAAGCAGATGATCCAGAGCCGGTTATAGGTGATGGTGATGCCGCCGAGTTCGAAAGCGCCGCTCATCCAGGACGGCGCGCCGACCTCGCGGTTATTCGCGCCGTAGATGGTGCGGATCGCCTGCTGAATGATGAGCGAGATGCCCCAGGTGGCGAGCAGGGTTTCCAGGGGGCGCCCGTAAAGGAAACGGATCACGCCGCGCTCGATCACAATACCCACGAGCCCCGCCACGATGAATGCGAGCGGTACCGCAAAGAGCAGCGAATAATCGAACAGCGCGGGATTGTAGGTGCGAATAAGCTCCTGCACGGTGAACGTCGTGTAGGCCCCGAGCATCACCATTTCGCCGTGCGCCATGTTGATCACGCCCATGACCCCGAACGTGATGGCAAGCCCGATGGCGGCCAGCAGCAGGACCGAGCCGAGCGACAGCCCGTACCACGCGTTCTGCACCATGCTCCACATGGCAAGGTTGGTATCGATTGACGAAATCGCGCTTGCCGCAGATTTTTTCACCTCTTCATTCGCACTATCCGGAATGCTGGCGAGAAGGCCGCGCGCATCCTGATCGCCGCGATCCCGGATGACCGCGATGGCATCGATTTTCTCGCTTGGCGATGCGTCAGGCGACGAGATGATCGCGGCCGCACGCGCTTCGATCAATGCCTGCTTCACGCGCGAATCTGTCTCTTTGTCGATCGCCGCATTCAGCGTCTTGAGTGCGCTCGTCTCGCGCGACTTGAACACCGCGCGAGCGGCTTCCAGCCGCTTTCCAGGATCGGGTGAAAGCAAAGTCAGGCTTCCAACGGCTGCCTCGATGGCGCGGCGGACGCGGTTGTTCACGCGTACCGGCTTGAGACTATCGGCAGACACACCCGACGCCGCCTGTCCGGTCGCGGCATCGAGGATCGCGCCGGAAGCCTCCCGGAGGTAAACCTTCTTGGCTTCGGCATTGAACATGAGCCGGCCAGCCTGCAACGTGTCTATCACCTGCAACGCAAGCGGGCTTCCACTCGCGGCGACGGCTCCCACGGCGGCATCGGTATCGGCAAAAGAGTCTGTCGTGAAACCCGCCAGCGCAGATTCATATGTCTGGGCGTGCGCGGCGCCGGCGGACAGGATCATTCCGAGTCCCACCACACACGCGATCAGCAGGCCGCGAACACACCCCATATCAACTTCCCCGGCACCACGATTTTTCTTGATGGTGGGAGGCGGCGGACCGCCGCCGCCTCCGGTTCAACACGCTGCGGCTTCGCCGATCAGCTGCCGCACTTGTTGGTCTTGGTGTTGTAGTTGCCGCACTTCTTGTCCACCCAATCGCCGATCAGGTCCTTGGATTCCGGCAACTCCTTCGACCATGCGTCGCCAGGGACGAGGCCAGGGGTCTTCCACACCACGTCGAACTGACCATCCCCGCGCACTTCGCCGATGAACACCGGCTTTGTGATGTGATGGTTCGGCAGCATCTTGGAGGTTCCACCGGTCAGGTTCGGGGCTTCCGTGCCAGGCAATGCCTCAATCACCTTGTCCGCATCGGTCGACTTCGCCTTCTCGACCGCTTTCACCCACATGTTAAAGCCGATGACGTGAGCTTCCATCGGGTCGTTGAATGTCCGCTTCGGATTTTTGGTGTAGGCCTGCCACTTGGCGATGTATTCCTTGTTCAGGGGCGTATCGATCGACTGGAAATAATTCCACGCCGCGAGGTGACCCAGCAGCGGCTTGGTGTCGATGCCGGCGAGCTCTTCTTCACCGACCGAGAACGCCACGACCGGGATGTCCGTCGCCTTGATGCCCTGGTTGCCGAGTTCCTTGTAGAATGGAACGTTGGCATCACCGTTGATGGTCGAAACCACCGCTGTCTTCTTGCCCGCCGAGCCGAACTTTTTAATGTCGGCCACGATGGTCTGCCAGTCGGAATGACCGAACGGCGTATAGTTGATCATGATGTCTTCCTGCTTGACGCCCTTGGACTTCAAGTAGGCTTCGAGAATCTTGTTGGTGGTGCGCGGATAAACGTAGTCGGTGCCTGCCAGCACCCAGCGTTTCACTTCGCCGCCATCCTTCGACATCAGGTAGTCGACGGCCGGGATCGCCTGCTGGTTCGGCGCCGCGCCAGTGTAAAACACGTTGCGCTCGCTCTCCTCGCCTTCGTACTGCACCGGATAGAATAGGATCGAGTTCAGTTCCTTGAACACCGGCAGCACCGATTTGCGCGACACCGAGGTCCAACAGCCGAACACGACCGAAACCTTGTCCTTGCTGATCAACTCGCGCGCCTTCTCAGCAAACAGCGGCCAGTTCGAGGCAGGATCGACAACGACTGCTTCAAGTTTCTTACCGAGCACGCCGCCTTTCTTGTTCTGCTCATCGATCAGCATCAGCATCACGTCTTTCAACGTGGTCTCACTGATCGCCATGGTGCCCGAAAGCGAATGGAGGATACCAACCTTGATGGTGTCTTGAGCCTTCGCCGACGGCAGCGCCGCCGCAAGGCCCATCGCAAGGCCGGCGGAGGCCGCAAGAAGCGAGCGCCGAGACATCGGCCGCATAGCGGCCGAAACGATGGTTTTGAGCATATGAGGTCCCTCTGACATTGACGCGTAGGATGGGCGTGAAAAAGCTCCCTCCCCGGGGCGATTCCGCAAACTTCGTGCCAATGGGGCGAGGCGCAATAACGTATTGGTTTGACTGGCGGATTAATCTGTTCTTCACTTCCGCATACCGCGCCTCCGGTACCCGCGACCGAAAATTGAGCCCGCTGCATAATTGATGTGCAAATAAAAACGGGCAGCGCTGGGAGGGACCATGTTTGATTATTTTTTAAGCGATAAGCGTCATCCAGCCTTAGCACCCACGTTAAAGTACGCTCCCCTTCTCCTGCTGGCGTTGGGGTGGGAGCTCGGCACACGAACAGGCTTCATCAAACCTCACATCCTGCCTGCCCTGTCCCAAGTCTTGGCGTCGTGGTTCAGCCTTGCGGCGAGCGGCGACCTTCTCTCCAACGCTGTAAGCTCGCTCTATCGCACTTTCGCAGGGCTGAGCCTCGCCATCATCGTCGGCAGCACGGTCGGCATATTAATGGGCTGGTCGCGTCTGTTCGACGCGGTGATGGGTCCGCTGGTCCGCATGTTCTACCCCATGCCCAAATCGGCGCTGATTCCCATCATGGCGCTATGGCTCGGCTTCGGCGACGCCTCAAAGATCGTGCTGATCTTTCTTGGCTGCATGCTGCCGGTCGCGATCAGCGCCTATAATGGTGCGCGCGGCGCGGAGCGCACGCTCATCTGGTCCGCGCGCAGTCTCGGAGCCGGCAGGCTGCGTACGCTGTGGGATGTCGTGGTGCCGAGCGCGCTACCTGAACTCATGAGCGGCATCCGGATCGCGCTCGCCACTTCGTTTATCCTGCTCGTCAGTTCGGAGTTCATTGCTGCCCGCAAGGGGCTCGGTCACATGATTGGGGTTCTTGGCGAAGGCGGGGTCTATGACGCAATGTTCGCCATGGTGCTGACGGTCGCGCTGCTGGGGTTCATCGCCGATCGCCTTTATCTCATTCTGATGCGCCGGGCATTGCGATGGCGATCGTAGCTACGACTTCGGAACCGCAGCGGTCTGCAGCTCCGCCGTTCCGTTACCTGATGCGGCGTACGGCGCATTTCGTCATTCCGCTGCTGCTGCTTCTGCTCTGGCAACTGCTGACGGCTTTCGGGAACGTGACGAATTTCATGCTGCCGCCGCCGATGGACGTCGCGCGGCGGATCGCCTCGGATGTCACATCCGGCGAGTTTTTCATCAATGCCGCGATCACCCTCTACCGGACATTTGCCGGTTTCGCCCTGGCGGTCGCCGGCGGCATCGCGCTCGGCCTTTTGATGCACCGTAATCGCCTGGCGCACTGGTTCTTCGATCCGATCGTGTCGGTCGGCTTTCCCATGCCGAAGATCGCTTTTCTGCCGATATTCATCCTCTGGTTCGGTCTCTATGACGGCTCAAAAATTACCATCATCGCCGTCAACGCAATTTTCCCCATCATCACGGCAACGCTTGCCGGCTTGCAAGGCGTCGAACGCGAACTCGTCTGGTCGGCACGAAGCCTCGGCGCGAGCGAACGCCGCGCGGCGTGGGAAATCGTGATCCCGGCCGCACTGCCTCAAGTTCTTACCGGCATCCAGGTTGCGTTACCGACCGCATTGATCGTGGCAATCATTGCCGAAATGATGATGGGGGGGTACGGACTTGGCGGCGCGATGATGGAATCATCGCGCCTGCTCGATTCTGATGGCGTCTTTGCAGGGATTCTCGAAATCGCATTCGTCGGACACTGCATCATTACCGGAATGGCTTTGCTTCGGCGGCGCCTGTTGGCGTGGCATCCCGAAACACAGGAGCCGACTACTGTGTAATAGATCATTCTAGAGTCGGCCGCCGTATAACCCATCCCTACAGCAATATAGTATGTTAACGTCGGAACGTAGCCAGGAGAAGCCGCATGAATTGTTGGATAAGCTGCGCCGGGCGCGCCGGGGCCGCACTGGTTGCGGCCACAACATTGTTCATGGCGACCTTCCTGACCGCCGCGCATGGCGATCCGGTGAAAATCCGCATCTCCTGGGTCGCAATCCCGAACAACCTGCCACCTCTTTTGATGGAAAAGCCAGAATTGATGACACGCGCAGGGCAGTCGTATGTCGTGGACCCCATACGCTTTCCCGGAACGCCCCAATCCGTCGCCGCTCTTGCCTCCGGCGATCTCGACATCGCGCTCCTGACCTTCTCGTCCTTCCCGCTGGCGATCCAGAATGCCAAGCTCGAAGACCTGCGGGTTATCAGCGACGAATTCACCGACGGCGTGCCTGGTTATTACAGCGCGGAGTTTCTTGTCCTCAAAGACGGGCCGGTCAAGACAATCGAAGATCTAAGGGGCAAATCGGTCGCCGTGAACGTCCGCGGCGGCGGTACCGATATGGCTCTGCGCACGATCACACGACGGCACAAGCTTGAGGAAAAGCGCGACTTCACGGAAGTCGAGGTCTCGTTCGGCAACATGAAGGCCACACTTCTCGAAAAAAAGGTCGACCTCGTCGGGCTCGGTGTTCCGGCGATGTCGGCTGATCCGGCGCTGCGCGAAGTTTCACGCACGCTGTTCACCCAGCGCGATGCACTCGGACCAACGGCGCAGGTGATCTGGGTCGCGCGCGAAAGTTTCCTGCAGCGCAATCGCGCCGCGGTCATCGATTTCATGGCCGATGCCCTGCGTGTGCGGCGATACTTCATCGATCCGAAAAACCATCATGAAGTAGTGGACCTCGTCTCACGCGTCACGAAGCAGCCCGCCGCGCAGCTCGACTCATGGCTGTTTACCAAGGATGACTTCTATCGCGCGCCAGACGGCGTGCTCGACATCAACATCCTGCAGGACAATATCGACAAGATGGTGCAGCTTGGATTTCTCAAGAACGGCCTGGATGCCAAGAAATATCAGGACTTCAGCCTGATCAAGGAAGCTGCCGAAAAGCTGAACTAGCCATCAAGGTCTATCCTGACCGCCCTCGCCTCTCCCCGTTTTGCGGGAAGAGGGGCGTGAGAGGCGCGTGGCGATGCAATATAAAAAGCATCCCCTCACCGTCGACCTCTCCCCCGCAGGCGGGAGGCGAGGTGAGACCGTTAATGCTTGTCTTCCTGAAACGGTCTTCCCGCGCGGCGGCACCAGTTTTCCCAGGCGCGGTTAATGCCAAATGAGCCGGTGCGCGCGATCACGTTATCAACTTCGCCCTTGGTGAGGAATTTCACGTCCCCCATCTGCTGCGCCTGCTGCTGCAACCGGGCATTCACTTCAAGATAGACCGAGATGTAAACAGCGTGACGGATGTTGCGGCCCGCGACGGTCGCGCCGTGGCCACGCATCAGCGCGGTCGGACGGCCTCCCATCAAGTCGGCGAGATCGCGCCCCATCTCGATATTCTCAACGAGGAGCGAGGTGTCGCCGAAGTGATCGTGAACATCCCATACGGGCACTTCATGACCGACAGACGAGCCCATGTGGAAAATCGGTTGGATGCGCTTCGAGGACACGCCAAACGGAATGACGCTCTCGCTGTGATTGTGCACGACGGAATTGACGTCCGGCCGGGCCTCGTAAAGCCCCCCGTGAATAAAACGTTCGAGATAGGGATTTCGGCCCTTCGGATCGACCGGCGTTCCGTCGAGCGTGAACTCCATGATGTCGTCTTTTTCGATCAGATCCGGCGCCCGCGCGCGCGACAGCAGAAAGTGCTGCGGGTTGTCGGGATGCCGTACACTGATATGGCCGAATGAATCGACGACCTCCTCGCGCGCGAGAATACGATTGGCCGTGACAAGTTCATCCAGAAGATAGTCAAGTTTGCTCATAGGCGTTTCCCCGCAGTATCTGCATTTCCCGGCCTGGCCGGACGTGCCGCCTGACGATGTTAGGTGACCGGAAAAGCTGCCGTCCACACCGGTCCCTTGATGGCTACCCTGCGCTGGCGACGTCTCACGCACGCCGCGGCGCCGTGCTATGGTCTGCGCACAAGAAAAGAAACCGGGAGGATGTTATGAGGTGGCGAGCCCTAGCTTTCGCATCGGCGTTGCTGTCGGTCTGGCCGGCGGCCATACACGCACAATCCTATCCGACCCGGGTCATCAAGCTCATCGTACCATTCACGCCGGGCTCTCCGATGGATGCCACCGCCCGCCTCGTTGTCCAACATCTGCAGTCGCGGATCGGCCAGAATTTCATTATCGAGAATCGCGCGGGCGGAGGAACCTCGATAGGCGTCAGATCGGTCGCGACCGCGCAGCCGGACGGCTACACCATCCTGCTCAACGGGGCGTCGACCGTTTATGTCCCGCTGCTTTATCCGAGCGCGGACGACGAAGCGATTCACAAGCTGGTCCCGATTACGCCGCTGGTGAATTGGTCGCATGTCATCGTCGTTGCCCCAAGTCTGCCGGTTAAAACCCTTCCGGAACTGGTTGCCTATGCAAAGGCAAACCCCGGCAAGGTGAGCTTCGGCTTCGGCCAGGGCACGATGCCGCACATTCTCGGCGAGTCGCTGCGGCGCGCCGCTGACATCGATCTCACGATGGTTTCCTATCGCGGCGGTGACCAGGCCCGCACCGATCTTCTTGGCGGACGCGTCGATATCAACATCGCGCCCACGGCGATCCTTCTGCCGCTGATCCAGGAGGGCAAGGAGCGGCCCATTGCATTCACAGGGGCAGTCCGTAGCCCGGACCTGCCGGATGTGCCGACAACAGCCGAGAGCGGCTATCCGACGGTTGGCTACAATCCGGACGTCTGGGTGGGGCTGTTCGCGCCAGCTGGCACGCCGGGCGAGATCGTGAATCACGTCAACTCGGCGGCGACGGCGGCCTTGAAATCCCCGGAAATGACGGCGGCGCTCGCGAAGATGGGATTCGGCGCCATGACGGCGTCTCCGGCGGAGTTTTCGCAATTTCTTGTCGGCGAGACGAAAAAATGGCCGCCACTTCTGAAAGCTGCGGGCATCAAGGGCAATTAATTCAGAAACGAGACCAAACGCAAGAAACCGCCCGCGGCGAGCGCGGGCGGTTTTTTACTTTCCGAAGAAACGATTACGCGTGCGCCTTGCGCTGCGGATCGATGATCTGCTCGAGCTTGCCGAGCACGTGCATGCACGGCAGCAGCTGCTGCAGGCTCCCATTGGGTTCGCGCTTTTCCTGGATCGCCGCGATAAATTCGCGGTCCTCAAGCTCGATGCCGTCCATCGACACATCGACCTTCGACACGTCGATCTTGTTGTCCTTGCCGTCGGCAAGATCGTCGTAATAGGCCTTGTAGGTGCCGTTGTCGCAGATGTAGCGGAAGAACGAACCCTGCGGCGCGTCGTTGTTGAACGACAGCGACAGGGTCAGGATCGCGCCCGACGGGGTCTTCGCGACGATGCCCATGTCCATCGCGATGTTGAGCTCCTTGTGGATCGGGCCTTGCACCGCATAACAGTCCGAGATGGTCTCGCCGACCTGATACTGGAACAGATCGATCGTGTGCGCCGCGTGGTGCCATAGCAAGTGGTCGGTCCAGCTCCGCGGGTTGCCGGCCGCGTTCATGTTCTTGCGGCGGAAGAAGTAAGTCTGGACATCCATCTGCTGGATCTTCAGTTCACCCTTCTGGATCTTCTTGTGGATGTACTGATGGCTCGGGTTGAACCGGCGCACGTGGCCGCCCATGGCAACAACGCCGGTCTCCTTGGCGATCTTCACCAGATTGTCGGCATCTTCAACGCTGTCAGTTACGGGGATTTCGACCAGCACATGCTTGCCGGCGCGCATCACCTGCTCGCCCTGACGGAAGTGCATCTTGGTCGGCGTGGTGAGAATCACGGCGTCCGCGCGCTTGATGCCTTCGGAGAGGTCACCCGTGTAATGCGGGATGCCATACTTCTTGGCGACTTCGGCCGTGGAGTCCTGATTGCCGCCCACGAGCGACGTGACTTCAATGCCGGGAATGCGCTTGAGCGCGTCGAGATGTTTCTGGCCAAATGCGCCCTGACCGGCAACGCAGATTTTCATGGGATTCTCTCCGGCGTTACAAAAAAGTGGGAGTTCGTACTAGCCGAAATGCCCGGCTGATGCCGGGCATTCGTTCTTCTTTAACATGTCTATGGCCGGGAGGTGTCCCGGCTGTGACGAAAATCAAGCTAGCTGCGAATGCGTTCGACCTTGGCGCTGGCAGCCGCCCGGCGGGTCTTGGCCTTCGCCTTGGTTGCGCGTTTGGCCGGAGCCTTCTTGACCGAACGCCGCGCCGAAGGCTTTGACGACCTCGCGCTCTTGCGCGGCTCCAGGATGATGTGTCCGACGGCCGTATTCGATGCGGGTACCGTATAGAAGCGGTAAACCTCATCGACCTTGTCGCCCAGTGCGCCGCGCATGATGAGCCACATCACCATCTCGATGCCTTCCGCGCCAGCTTCTCGCATGTACTCGAGATGCGGGATCTTCGAGAGCTTGACCGGGTCCTTCGACAGGTTGTCGAGGAACGCCTTGTCCCACTTGCTGTTGATCAGGCCAGCGCGCGGGCCGCTGATCTGATGGGACAGGCCACCGGTGCCGAAGATCACCACGCGGAGATCCTCCGGATAGGACTCCACCGCTTTCTTGATCGCCTTCCCGAGCATGAAGCAGCGGTGGCCGGTCGGCGGCGGATACATCACGACGTTGACCGCCAGCGGAATAATCTTGAACGGCCACTCTTCGTCCGGACCCTTCTTGCCGCAGAGGAGGTTGAGCGGAACGCTCAAGCCGTGATCGACTTCCATCTTGTTGCAGATGGTCAGGTCAAACTCGTCGAGGATGACCGACTGCGCGATATGCGACGCAAGGTCCGGGTGGCCCTTGCCCACCGGCACAGGACGCGGACCCCAGCCTTCATCCGCCGGCGGAAACTCCGCCGCCGCGCCGAGCGCGAATGTCGGGATCAGGTCGGTCGAGAATGCCGATGCGTGATCGTTGTAAACGACGATCGCCACGTCCGGCTTGGTCTCGCGCATCCACTCCTGCGACTTCTCGAAGCCCGAGAACACCCGCTTCCAGTACGGTTCCTCGGTCTTGTTGTTGTCGATCGCCGCGCCGATGGCGGGGACGTGCGACGAGCCTATGCCTGCGATGATCTTTGCCACGACACTACTTCCGCTTTTTCGCTGAGGATTTGGTTTTCGCCTTGGCGGCGGTCTTTGAAGAAGTCTTGGACGCCTTGGCCTTTGCCGCCTTCGGGCCGGCGCTGCCTTCGACCGTCAACAGGGCCGGTCTGTTGTGCTTGCCGGTTCGCGAGCGGTTGCCATCCACGTTGCGGCCGCCGGCGAGCATCATATCCGCGTAACCCTGCTGGGTATTGCCGGTCATGACCGCGGCGAGATGCTGAAACGAATGGCCGTCGGTCGCACCCAGCTTCGCGGTGAAGTAGATGTTGCCACCGAGTTCAAGCATCCTGTTGTAATCGCGGGTCAGGATCGCCTGTTCCTGCTCCGGCGACATGTTGAACTGCTTGAGATAGGCCGCCTCGTCCGCCTTGAATGCTTTGCGGTTCTCTTCCTTCATCAACGACATGCAGAAGGAATTGATCGGATACCCGTCGCGCGCGCGCTGGGCATCAAACACTGTCGTGCCCGGAATGTCGTCGTAATCGTGCGCTTCGCGTGCCATTACCGTTTCTCCAGTTTCGCTTACCCGCCCACGGCAGGCCGGGTGGGATCACCGCGGCGGCGCCAAAGCTCAATGGCGTGATATTTCAAAGATATATCCACCGTGCCGCAGGTTTGCAACGCCACGTCGAACTAATCTAATCGTTCCAGTAGAGCCGCATCGGGTTGTCGATCAACAACTTACGTTGCAACTCGACCGTTGGTGCAATCAACGGAATACGATCGACCAGCAGTCCGTCGTCGGGGGCCTCCTTTTTCATGTTCGGGTGCGGCCAGTCGGTGCCCCAGATGACGCGGTCCGGAAAGCCCTCCACCAGCGCCTTTTGGAACGGCAGCACGTCGTCATACGGGGGGCCGGCGATCGTCATGCGTTCGGGACACGTCGCCTTAACCCAGAAATTTTTATGCTTTTCCATCAGACGGTGAAACCGCTGATTTTCCGGATGATCGACGCCCTTTTTGACATCCGGCGTACCCATATGGTCCACCACGACCGTCGTCGGAAGGGAGGTAAAGAAATCCTCGTACTCCGGCAGGTCCTGCATCTCGAAATAGATCACGATATGCCAGCCGAACGGCTGGATTTTCTTGACGATCGCCTCGAACTCCTCGCGGGGCGTCGAATCCACGAGGCGCTTGACGAAGTTGAACCGCACGCCGCGTACGCCGGCATCGTGCATCCATTTCAGCTCCTTGTCGGTCACTTCCTGACCGACAAACGCCACTCCCTTGGCCTTGCCGTTGGATGCGTCGAGCGCATCGACCATCGCCCGGTTGTCCTTGGAATGGCAGGACGCCTGCACAATCACGTTCTTGTCGAAGCCAAGAAAGTCGCGCAGGGCGAACAGCTTCTCCTTGGGAGCGTCACAGGGCGTATATTTGCGCTCCGGGGCGTAGGGAAATTTGTCTTCCGGGCCGAACACATGGCAGTGCGCATCGACGGCCCCTGCCGGCGGCTTGTAGGTCGGCTTCGACGGATTGGGATGGAACGGAATATATCCTGCGCTCATCGGCACGGGGCAGTTCTCCTTGTCGTTTCGGCGGCCTGGACCGTGAGACGCCAGCGCCGCCGGGCAGCGCGCCATGATCTATCAGGGCCCGCCGTCAGGTCCAAGTGACAGAAACCGCAGTGCAGTTGCCCAAAAGCTGACCTACACCCGCTCAATTGCCAGCGAAACCCCCTGCCCGACGCCGACACACATGGTCGCGAGCGCGCGCTTGCCGCCAGTCTTTTCGAGCTGGTGCAACGCGGTGAGGGCGAGGCGCGCACCCGACATGCCCAGCGGATGGCCGAGCGCGATGGCGCCGCCGTTCGGGTTGACGTGCTCGGCATCGTCGGGAACGCCCAATTGCCGCAGGCAGGCCAGCGCCTGCGAGGCAAACGCTTCATTAAGCTCGATCACATCGAAGTCGCCGATCTTGAGCCCCAGCCGTTCCATCAGCTTCCGGGTCGATGGCACCGGACCGATTCCCATGATGCGTGGCGGCACGCCGGCGGACGCCATGCCAAGAATTTTCCCGCGAGGCATGAGGCCGTGCTGTTTTACCGCCTGTTCGGAGGCAACGATCAGCGCCGCTGCGCCGTCGTTCACGCCGGAGGCATTGCCGGCCGTCACCGAGCCCGGATTGCGGAACGGCGTCTTGAGCTTGGCGAGACCTTCGGCCGTGGTATCGGCGCGCGGATGCTCATCCCTGTCGACCTTTACGGGCCCGGCCTTGCCGCCCGGCACATCGACCGCGACGATCTCTTCCTCGAAATAGCCTGCCGTCATCGCCTTGGCCGTACGCTGCTGCGACCGCAGCGCAAACGCGTCCTGATCCGTACGCGAGATCTGAAACCCTTCCGCGACGTTTTCGGCAGTATCCGCCATCTGATCGACGCCATACTGCGCCTTCATCTGCGGATTGATGAACCGCCAGCCGATCGTGGTGTCGAACACCTCGCTGCTGCGCGAAAACGCTTCCTGCGCCTTGCCCATCACGAACGGCGCGCGCGTCATCGACTCGACGCCGCCGGCAATCGCAAAGTCGATCTCCCCGGCCTTGATCGCCTGCGCCGCAAGACCCACCGCATTAAGTCCGGACGAGCATAATCTATTGACCGTAAGACCGGGCACATCCGGCGACAAGCCGGCCAGAAGAAGCGACATACGTGCCACGTTGCGATTGTCCTCGCCGGCCTGGTTGGCGCAGCCGTAAAAGACTTCATCGAGCTTCGACCAGTCCGCTTTCGGGTTGCGTGCGACGAGTTCGCGGATCGGCACCGCGCCGAGATCGTCCGTACGCACCTTGGCGAGCGAGCCGCCGTAACGTCCGATCGGCGTGCGAATGGCATCACAAATGAAGGCATCAGCCATTGTCGTACTCCTACGCCTGATCGCCGTGGGCTTTCTTCGTCCGCGCATATAGGGCGCGCAAGGCTTCCAGTTCAATGGCAGTTGGCGGGGGCGTCTCCGCCACTTTGGCGGCGTAGGCAACCTTCCAGCCGGTGTTGTCGTCGATCTGGTCCCGGCTGACACCCGGATGAATCGATGTCACCGTCATTTCCCTGGTTTCCGGGTCGGGCTCGAAAATGCAGAGGTCGGTGATGAGCTTGGTCGGCCCCTTGGTCCTGACGCCCAGCCGCTCGCGCTCGTCACCACCTGATCCGTGACCGAGCGAGGTGACAAAATCGAGCTTGTCGACAAAGCCGCGCTTGCCTTGCGCCATGATGATGAAAATTTCACCACACGATGTGGCGATTTCCGGCGCACCGCCACCACCCGGCAGTCGCACCTTCGGCTTGTCGTAGGGCCCGACGACCGTTGTGTTGAGATTGGCATATTTGTCGATCTGCGCGCCGCCGAGGAAGCCGACCGTGATGCGCCCGCCCTGCAGCCAGTAGCGGAACATCTCCGGCACACTCACCGTGGTCAGCGCCGTCTCGCAAAGTTCGCCGTCACCGATCGAGAGCGGCAGCACGTTCGGCTTGGTGGCGATAGTGCCGGACTCATAGATCAGCGTGATCTCCGGCGCATGCGTGAGCCGCGCGAGATTGCACGCGGCGGAAGGCTGGCCAATGCCGACAAAGCACACATCGGTTGGCCGCAGCGCGCGCGAGGCGGCGACCGTCATCATTTCGCTTGAGGTGTAATCCGGCATCGCTACCTCCCCGCGCCCGCCGCCAGCCGCTGACGCTGGGTCTCGAATGCTTGCGGTCCGCTATCGAGAACGTTTGTTTTCATCCAGGACAAAAACCCGTCGCGGTCGCGCGCGATCGCGTCCCAGGCCTTGTAGTAAGCGTTGTCGCGCGTGTAGTAGCCCTGCGCGTAGGAGGGATGCGCGCCGCCGGGCACATGCGCGATCGCTGTCACAGTCCAGGATGGCAGGATCGTCGCGTTGAGCGAGCGTGGCCCAAAATCCTCGACCACCTCCTCGACAGTCACCAGCGCGCGTTTCGCCGCCAGCACAACCTGTTTTTGCACACCGACAATTCCCTCAAGAAATACGTTGCCGGCGCGATCCGCCTTCTGCGCGTGGATCACCGCGACATCGGGACGGATCGAGGGGATCGCCGCCAGCTTCTCGCCGGTGAAAGGACAATCAATGTGCTTGATGGTCGGGTTCACTTTCGGCAAATCCGCGCCGATATAGCCGCGGAAAATCGCGCACGGCAGCCAGGCCGCACCGGCCTCATAGGCGTTCGCCATCGCGGCGTGCGAGTGCTCCAGATAGGTAACCGGATTTGGCCATGCATTCTCGATGGCATCGCGCAAGCGATGCAGCGAACCGACGCCCGGATTACCGGCCCACGAAAACACCAGCTTGCTGGCGCAGCCCATGCCGACAAGCTGATCGTAGATGATATCCGGCGTCATCCGGATCAGCGTCAGATCCTTGCGGCGCTGACGGATCACCTCGTGACCCGCGGCCATCGGAATAAGGTGGGTGAACCCCTCCATCGCCACCGTGTCGCCGTCGCGGACTGTCGCAGCGACTGCGTCAGAAAGAGACATCAATTCAGACATCTGGCGTCTTCAACTCCCGGCTACTTCAATTATCTTCGGATAAGCCTCGCGAGAGGCTCAAATGGGCGGTAAACCTTGACCCGGCAGGGGAACGATGCCATCCAAGATCATCCAAAGATACTGGCTTTTGTGAACGAGTAAATTGGCGATGTCAGAGGGAACGTCCCGGCCGCGCGCGCTGCCGAAACTGCCGGCTTCACTTCATGCGGAACAACGCGATGACGTGTTGATCGTCAAACTCAACCGCGCGGAAAAGCGCAACGCGCTGAACGACGAAACCGTTCTCGGACTTGAAGCAATTTTCGATGCGCTGCCGAAAGACGTGAAGTGCATCGTCCTGCATGGCGACGGCGAACATTTTTCGGCCGGTCTCGATCTCTCCGAGTTGCGCATCAACAGCATCGAAGACGGCGTGCGTCACTCGGGCTCGTGGCATCGCGTCTTCAACAAGATGGAATTCGGCCAGGTCCCGATCATCGCAGTACTGCATGGCGCCGTCGTCGGTGGCGGTCTCGAACTGGCTGCGACCGCACATGTGCGCATTGCCGAGAAGTCCGCATTTTATGCGCTTCCGGAGGGTATCCGCGGCATCTTCGTCGGCGGCGGCGGATCGGTGCGCGTGCCGCGCCTGATCGGCACGTCGCGCATGGTGGAGATGATGCTCACCGGTCACGTGCTGCAGGCGGACGAAGGCCAGGCACTCGGCCTGTCGCATTATGTCGTCGGCGAAGGCGAAGGACTCGCGAAGGCGCTCGACCTCGCCAGCAAGATCGCCAAGAACTCCTGGGTCACCAACTACGGCATCATCCAGGCGTTGCCACGTATCGCGGAACAGGATCGCTCGTCCGGTTTCGTGATGGAAGCGTTGATGGCAGCGATCGCCGGCGGCAGCGAAGAAGCCCGCGCCCGCGTGACGGCATTTCTGGAAAAGCGCGCACCAAAAGTGTCCGTCGAATAGGCTAACGCGATGTCGCAGCCGGCGCAGAAGTTCACAGCCAGCAACGCACCTTTTCGTCAGGTGAAATTGGGGGCGCCCGGCGTCATCGTCGACCGCAAGCCGAACGGCACGATCTATCTGCGCTCGCCGCATCCGCTGCCGAAATATCCCGAGAAGCTGACCGAGCGCTTGGTGCACTGGGCCACGGTCGCGCCAGACCGAACCTATATGGCCGATCGGGTTGACGGCGCGTGGCGTCGGACAAGCTATGCCGACACGCTCGACAAGGTGCGCCGTCTGGGACAGGCGTTGCTTGATCGCAAACTCTCGGCAGAACGCCCGGTGGCAATCCTTTCGGGCAACGATCTCGAACATCACTGGCTGACGCTCGCCGGCTATCACGTCGGCATCCCGGTGGCCCCGATTTCGCCGGCCTACTCGCTGATCTCCAGCGACTTCGCGAACCTCAAGCATATTTTCGCAAAGCTCACCCCGGGCTTGGTGTTCGTCAACGACGGCATGGCGTTTGCGCGCGCAATCAACACGATCGTGCCGCCCGATGTCGAAGTCGTCGCTCTGCGCGACCCGCTCACCAACCGTCGCACGACGCCGTTTGCCGAATTGCTTGCGACGACACCAACCGGCGCTGTTGACGACGCCTTTGCAAAGGTGAACGGCGATACGATCGCCAAGTTCATGTTTACATCCGGCTCGACCGGCCAGCCCAAGGGCGTGATCAACACGCAGCGCATGCTGTGTTCCAATCAGGCAATGATTCTTTCGGCGCTGGCGTATTTCGAGGACGAGCCGCCGGTTGTGCTCGACTGGGCGCCGTGGCACCACACCGCCGGCGGCAACCACGACCTCAACCTCGTGCTCTATAACGGCGGCACTTTCTATGTGGACGATGGCAAGCCCGCACCGGGCGCCATCGAGGCGACGGTGCGCAACCTTCGCGAAGTATCGACGACCTGGTATTTCAACGTGCCGAAGGGATTTGAGGCGCTGCTGCCCTACCTGCAGAACGACGAGAGCCTGCGGCGCACGTTCTTCAAGGACCTGAAGGTTCTGTGGTACGCCGGCGCGGGCGTTTCGCAATACGTCAACGACGAGTACATGCGGCTTGCTTTCGAGACCATCGGTGAACGCATTCATTTCCTCACCGGGTTGGGCTCCACCGAAACCGCGCCGTACGCCATTGGCCGGACATTCCAAAGCAGCCGCGCCGCCAACGTCGGCCTGCCCGGTCCCGAGGTCGAAGCGAAGCTCGTGCCCAACGACGGCAAACTCGAATTGCGGCTGCGCGGACCGAATATCCTTCCCGGATACTGGCGTGAGCCGGAATTGACCAGTAACGCCTTTGACGACGAGGGCTTCTATAAAATCGGTGACGCTGTCGCGTTCGAGGATCAGAGCGACCCGAACAAGGGCCTGCTGTTCGATGGCCGCATTGCGGAAGACTTCAAGCTTTCGACCGGAACCTGGGTGTCGACCGGCCGCTTGCGCGCACGCATGATCGATTTCTTCTCGCCCTACGTGAAGGACGTCGTCCTGACGGGGCCTGACAAGGTCGAGCTTGGCGCGCTGATTTTTCCCGATATCGACGCCTGCCGTACGCTCTCAGGCGGCGTGGCCGGCGACGCTGCGGCGGTGCTTTCTCATCCTAAAGTGATCGCGGAGTTCAAATCCCGGCTTCAAGCCTTCGCCAAGCAATCGACCGGCGCTTCGACCCGCGTCACCCGCATCATGCTGATGGCCGACCCGCCGTCGATGGATGCCGGGGAAGCGACCGACAAAGGCTCGATCAATCAGCGCAACGTGCTGCGCCACCGGTCTTTGCTGGTCGACGAACTTTATACTCTCACCCCGACATCCCGTGTCATTACACTTAAACCCTGAGCGCGGCGCCTTGCACGCCGCGGTCCAACAAACGGAAACAGGAAGATGAATCCTAAAGGACATGCAGCACTCGTCACCGGCGGCGCTTCGGGCCTCGGCGAAGGCACGGCGATCAAGCTCGCCGTAGCAGGCTGCAAGGTGACGATTCTGGATATGAACATGGATCTGGCGCGCGAGGTCGCAGCCAAGATCGGCGGCCATGCCGAGCATTGCGATGTGTCGGACGAGGCCTCGACAATCGCGGCCATCAAGGGCGCACGCGAAACACACGGCGTCGCCCGCGTTCTGGTGAACTGCGCCGGCATTGGCGGTGGCGCCCGCATCGTCGGCAAGGAAGGCCCGATGCCGCTCGCGCATTTCGAGAAAATCATCAAGGTGAACCTGACCGGCACGTTCAACGTCACGCGTCTGTTCGCTGCCGAGGCGCAGACGCTTGAGCCGCTGGAGGCCGGCGAGCGTGGAGTCATCATCATGACCGCATCTGTCGCCGCATTCGAAGGCCAGATCGGCCAGGCGGCTTATGCAGCTTCAAAGGGTGGCATTCGTGCGCTCATCCTGCCGGCGGCCCGCGAGTTCGCGCAGTTCGGCATCCGTGTTGTCGGCATTGCGCCGGGCATCTTCAAGACACCCATGATGAAGGGTCTGCGCGAAGATTTTCAGAAGAGCCTCGCAGAGTCCGTGCCGTTTCCGAAACTCCTCGGCACGCCGGAAGAATATGCCTCGCTCGCGATGCAGATCATCGAGAACCGCTATCTCAACGGCGACCTCATCCGCCTCGACGGTGCCTTGCGCATGGCTCCCCGCTAGATCAGCACGGCGGAAAGTGACGATGTTCTCCAATTCCCGCATCTTCCGCATCGAATGGCAGCATTGCGACCCTGCCGGCATCGTCTACTACCCACGCTACTTTGCGATGTTCGATTCTTCGACGACCATGCTGTTCGAGAAAGCGCTCGGAATGACGAAGTTCCAGTTTCTCAAGCACTACGAATTCGATGGCTATGCGATGGTGGATACGCGGGCGAAATTTTATATCCCCGGCGTCTTCGGCGACGATGTCGAAATCCAGACCGCCGTCACCGAGGTCAAGCGTACGAGTTTTTCAATCGCGCATCGCATTCTGAAAGACGGCGCGCTCGCGGCGGAAGCCTGGGAGACCCGGGTGTGGGTCATCCGGCATCCCGATAGTCCGGGTGGATTCAAGGCGAAATCCATTCCGGAAGAGGTCGTTCGGAAGCTGGCGCAATAGGCATTTGCCCCCGCGCATGCCTCGTTTGACACCCACCCCTTGACACCGGGGCCATGAGCGTGGCCCCTGCCCCCCAAAGGCCCGGCCCGGGCCTTCTTTACCACCCGCGTTCTGGAGGAAACCGATGCGCCTTGATGCCTACACTCACTACATCCCCAGCAAGTTCCTGGAGCGAATGAACAAAGTCGCCGGCGATCACAAGGACATCGGCAAGCGCATGCGCGGCATCCCGGCGATCTACGACCTCGACGTGCGCAAGAAGGTCATCGACCAGTTCAAGGACAAGGACTACGCGCAGATCATCTCCTATGCGATGCCGCCGATCGAGCACTTCGCCAAGGGCGACGACATTCTCGAATATCTCAAGCTTATCAACGATGGCTTCGCCGAGATGTGCGAGAAGGACAAGGATTACTTCCCCGGCTGGATCGCGCAGGCCTCGCTTGCGATCCCGGACGAAAGCATCAAGGAAACCGAGCGTGCGCTGAAGATGGGCGCGCTTGGCGTACAGATATACACCAACGTCAATGATGCCCCGATCGACGGCCCCGAGTACCAGCAGTTCTGGGCGCGCATGAACGAACTCAAGTGCCCGATCTGGGTACACCCCACCCGCGGCGCCAACCACCCCGACTACATCACCGAGAAGAAGTCGCAGTACGAAATGTGGTGGACGTTCGGCTGGCCGATGGAGACCGCCGCGTTCCTCGCCCGCATGATCTTCTCGAAGAACCTCGACAAGTATCCCGACCTCAAGCTGATCCTGCACCATTTCGGCGCCATCATCCCGGCGCTGGAAGGCCGCGTCGGCTACGGCATGGACCAGCTCGGCAACCGCACGTCGGAAGAGGATTACGTCGCGCTAAAGAACAGCCTGAAGAAGCGCATCTTCGACTACTTCAAGTTCGGCACCTGGGTCGACACTGCGACATTCGGCGGCAAGGGCGCCATGCTGTGCGGCCTCGAATTCTACCCGCGTGAAAAAATCGTTTTCGCATCGGACTGTCCGTTCGATCCGGAGAAGGGCACGCTCTACATCCGCGAGACGATCCGCATCCTCGACGAAATCGACATGCCGAAGGACAAGCGCGAGGACATCTACGTCGGCAACTTCGAGAAGCTCGTCGGCCGGAAATTCAGGAAATAGGTCTGCTGCGTCATTGCCGGGCAAAGCCGTCGCAGACGGCGTTGTAAACAACGCCTTTGCCGGCAATCCATCCAAAGTGAAGGTTTTTACTGATGGATGCCCGGGTCAAGCCCGGGCATGACGAATATCTCCAGGGCGGGAGCGAGGCTTCCGCCTTATTTTTTCCTACAAGCCTGTGATTCCAGCATCTAACGCCTGAAACACCTCGCCTGATCTGCTAGTTTCCGCGCGTCATGGACGCAGCGAACTCCCCCTCCTCCACAGCGCCGGCACCCGCGGATACCCGCGTCACGCCGATGATGGAGCAGTACGTCGAGATCAAGGCCGCCAATCCGGATTCGCTGCTGTTCTACCGGATGGGCGACTTCTACGAACTGTTCTTTGACGACGCGGAAATCGCCAGCCGGGCGCTCGGAATCGTGCTGACCAAGCGCGGCAAGCACCTCGGCAAGGACATTCCCATGTGCGGCGTGCCGATCGAGCGCGCCGACGATTACCTGCACAAGCTGATCGCGCTCGGGCACCGCGTTGCCGTCTGCGAACAGTTGGAAGACCCCGCCGAAGCCAAGAAACGCGGCGGGAAATCCGTCGTGCGGCGCGATGTCGTCCGGCTTGTGACACCGGGCACGCTCACCGAAGACACGCTGCTCGACGCGAGGCGCAACAACTTCCTGATGGCCATCGCGCGGGCGCGAGGCTCGGCGGAGGATAGCCGGTTCGGTATCGCGACGCTCGATATCTCGACCGGCGAATTCCGCATCACCGAATGCGAGGCGGAAAATCTGGGCGCCGAAATCGCGCGACTGGAACCAAGCGAAGTGCTCGTTTCGGATGCGCTCTACAGCGATCCCGAACTCACACCGCTGCTGCGCTCGCTCCCGGCTGTCACGCCGCTCGCCCGCGATGTGTTCGATGGCGCCACCGCCGAGCGGCGGCTGGCCTCCTACTTTGCCGTGGCAACGACTGACGCTTTCGGCGCGCTGTCGCGTCTCGAAGCCACCGCCGCCGCGGCCTGCGTCACCTATGTGGAGCGCACCCAGATCGGCAAGCGGCCGCCGCTGTCGCCGCCGCAACGGGAAGCACGCGGCTCGGCCATAGCGATCGATGCCGCCACCCGCGCCAATCTCGAACTGATGCGCACGCTTGCGGGCGAGCAGCGCGGCTCCGTGCTCGCCGCCATCGATCGCACCAGCACCGCCGCCGGTTTCCGCCTGTTGGCGCAACGGCTCGCCTCTCCGCTCACCGATCCGGACGCGATCGCCGAGCGACACGACGCGATCGAAGCCTTTTGCGCGGACACGATGTTGCGCACCGATGTCCGCTCAAGACTGGCGGCTGCCCCGGATATTGCGCGCGCCCTCGCCCGGCTCGCGGTCGGCCGCGGCGGCCCGCGCGATCTGGCGGCGATCCGCGATGGCCTGTTTGCAGCCGATGCGCTGTCGCAGCGGCTGGCGCAAATCAAAGAAATGCCTGCCGAGATCGCGACTGCGGCAGCGGCGCTGCGCCTGCCGGACCAAAAGCTGGCTGGTCTTCTAGCATCGGCTCTTTCCGACGAACTGCCGGCCTTCAAGCGCGACGGCGGGTTCGTGCGCGAGGGATTTGACACCGCGCTGGACGAAACACGCGCACTGCGCGACGAATCCCGCCGTGTCGTCGCGGCCCTGCAGGCGCGTTACGCCGACGAGACCCAGGTGAAAATCCTGAAGATCCGGCACAACAATGTGCTGGGCTATTTCGTCGAGGTTACCGCGCAGCACGGCGACAAGCTGATGGCGCCGCCACTCAACGAGACATTCATCCATCGGCAAACGCTCGCGGGACAAGTACGTTTCACCACGACAGAACTCGCGGAGCTTGAACAGCGTATCGCCAGCGCGGCCGACCGTTCGCTCGGCATCGAGCTTGATATCTTCGAGAAGCTTCTGAATACCGTCATGGCTTCCGCCGACGGCATCAAGCAGGCGGCTTACGCGCTGGCCGTTTTGGACGTAACGGCAGGACTGGCCACGCTTGCGGTTGAGCGCAACTATGTGCGGCCGGCGGTGAATGCGAGTCTGGCGTTCAATATTACAGGTGGACGGCACCCGGTCGTCGAGCAAGCGATCGACGCACCGTTCATCGCTAACGACTGCGACCTGTCACCACCGCAAAACGACAAGTCCGGCCGCATCTACGTTGTCACCGGCCCCAACATGGCGGGTAAATCGACTTATCTCCGGCAAAACGCACTGATCGCGATCCTCGCGCAAACAGGCAGTTTCGTTCCCGCCCAGCAAGCGACAATCGGGATCATCGACCGGCTGTTTTCACGCGTCGGCGCGGCCGACGATCTTGCGCGCGGCCGTTCGACGTTCATGGTCGAAATGGTGGAAACGGCCGCGATCCTCAATCAGGCCACGGCGCGTTCGCTGGTTATTCTCGACGAAATCGGCCGCGGCACCGCGACCTATGACGGTCTTTCCATCGCCTGGGCAACTGTCGAACACCTGCATGAGACCAACCGCTGCCGCGCACTGTTCGCCACTCACTTCCACGAACTTACCGCGCTGGCCGCGCGTCTGCCGCGTCTCGTCAACGTCACGGTGCGCGTAAAGGAATGGCAAGGCGATGTGATCTTCCTGCATGAAGTGGTGCATGGCGCCGCCGACCGCAGCTACGGCATTCAGGTTGCGAAACTCGCAGGGCTTCCCGCCGCCGTCATCGAACGCGCCAAGGTCATCCTGGCCGAACTCGAAGCGGAGGACCGGACATCCCACGCCAAACGCCTGATCGACGATCTGCCGCTGTTTGCAGCGGTGACTCGCCCGCCGACGTTGACGGGCATGGAGGAAGCCACCAGTGCGGTGACGGCGGCCCTCGCGGCCCTCAATCCGGATGAGATGACGCCGCGGGAGGCGATGGACGCGTTGTATGCGTTGAAGGCTAAGGCAGCTGACAAAAACTAGTTATTTCGCTCAGCAGCCACCCAGAACCCGCTCGTCCCGCAAAGACGGGAAGCCGGATTCAAAAAACTGGATTCCCGCTTGCGCGGGAATGAGCGGAGTCCAGCCGCACCGACGTTGCGCTACACCCGCGTCATCGACACATCCACCGGCGGGCCGCTCTTGATGGTCTGATAGACCACGCAATAGCGCTCGGTGAGTTTCAGAAGCTGGTCGAGCTTTTCCTGCGGCTCGTCGGCGTCGACGTCGAACTTCAGACGAATTTGCGCAAAACCAACCGGCGCTTCCTTGGAGACGCCAAGCGTCCCGCGGAAATCGAGATCGCCTTCCGCCGAGACGTGCCCGGCCTTGAGATTGATGCCGAGCGCGGTCGATACCGCCTTGAGCGTCACGCCGGCACAGGCTACCAGCGCTTCGAGAAGCATGTCGCCGGAGCACAGTTCCATGCCCGAGCCGCCGGTTGCCGGATGCAGGCCCGCGACAGCGAGCGCGCGGCCGGTCTCAACCTTGCAAGCGATGCTGGTTTCGTCGATCGAGCCTTTTGCTCGCAGCGTGATCATCGCCGCCGCAGCGTCACTTTTATACTTGTCCTTGATCGGCGCCTGCATGGCGCGCAGTTCGGCGGCATCCATTCAACTTTCTCCCAGGTAATGCAATTTTGTAGTCGCTTTATAACGGGCGGCGCCTGAGTTGTAATCCAGAAGACTTTTCGGCAATCGGGTGGTTCGAAACTAGAGGCCTACCACCAGCGAGCGGCACCTTCTTCAACTCTGACCTCCAGTTCCTCAGCGCCGGCACGGCGGCCGAGCGAGCGGTCAAGCGCGCCCATCACCCGCCGCTTTGCGAAATCAAACGCCGCCGACTGGCGGTCACGCGGGCGCGGCAGGTCGATGACGATCTCTTCCTGCAGGCGGCCTGGATGCGTTTTCATCACCAGCACGCGATCGGCAAGCACAATCGCTTCGTCGACATCGTGGGTTACGACGATCATCGTCGGCTTCTGATCGGCCCAAAGGCCCAGCAAATGATCCTGCAGATCGGCGCGCGTGAACGCATCCAGCGCCGAAAACGGCTCGTCGAGCAGCAACACTTCAGGCCGCATCACCAACGCGCGCGCCAAGGCCACGCGCTGAGCCTGTCCGCCGGAAAGTTGCCGCGGCCATGCGCTGGCCTTGTCGGCAAGGCCGACACGCGAAAGCTGCGCAGCGACGCGGCGGTCGCGCTCCTCCCGCGGACGATCCGCCAATCCGAAGCCGACGTTCTGCGCAACCGTCAACCACGGAAACAACCGCGGCTCCTGGAACACGATGCCAATCTTCTCCTGCGGCGTGGTATAGTATGTGCCATCGATCGAAATGCGTCCTTGCGTCGATTGATCCAGACCCGATACGAGCCGAAGCAGCGTCGACTTGCCACATCCGGACCCGCCGACGATCGCAACGATTTCGCCAAGTTCGATATTGCTTGAAAATCCCTCCAGCGCGTTCACGCCACCCGGATAGATTTTTCCGACCTGTTGAATCGCGAGCATCATGCACCTCGCTGCCGCGTGCCGTAAGAATCCTGCCACCGCAACAAAGGCGCCGTGGCGATAACGATCAGCCAATCGGTCAGCTTGCCAAGGATGGCAAATGCAACGATCGCGGCGACGATCTGCGCCGGCTTTCCGAGTTGCTGGCCATCGATCAGCAGATATCCGAGGCCTTCCGAGGCACCGAGGAACTCGGCCGCGACAACGAACATCCAGCCGAGTCCGAGGCCGGAGCGCACCGCAACGACGAACTCCGGCAGCACCGCAGGCAATAGGATTCTCCGAACCATTTCGAATCCCGACAGGCGAAAGGCCCGACCGACTTCAACGATCTTGCGGTCAACACCGAGAACACCGGCCATCACACCGAGATAAACCGGAAAGAACACGCCGACAGCAATAAGAGTCACCTTCGACGCTTCGAAAATCCCGAGCCAGAGAATGAAAAGCGGCACCCATGCGACTGAAGGAATGGCGCGCAATGCCTGCAGCGACGGATCGAGCAATCGGCGCGCATAAAACGAATAACCTGTAATTGCGCCCATGATTGTCCCGGAGACAACTCCGATTGCGAAACCCGCAGCAACGCGCAGCGACGTGGCAAGCGCATGTGTCAACAACTCCCCGCTGCGGGCGAGGTCCATGAATGTCGCAAAAATCCGCGAGGGCGGCGGCACCAGCCGCCCATCGGAAAACCCGGCATACACCGCGGCTTCCCAGATCGCGGCGGCCGTTACGGGAAGCAGCAGTCCCAATACCGGGCGCAGCCACCACGCAGAATTCCGACGCGGACGTGGTGGCGCAGTCGTGGTAGCGGTAGATCGGGTAATGGTCATCCCCGCAGCAAACACAGGCTCGGCGATAACGCAACGGCTATCGCATGTTCTGGCTGGCATCGGGCACGGCCTTCCCTCATGCCACCCGGCTAGTTGCTTGGGGCTGGCAACCGATCATCGACCAGCGAATCCAGCGCTGCCTTGACATCGACGTTGGCTGCGATGACTCCGGCCTGCTGGAGCGCGAGACCTGCCGCCAGAATCGATTCACGCTGCGGCTGGCCAATCCTGTTGTGCGTGAGTTCCGTCCGTTCTTTGAGCTGCTTGTCGACAACATTACCCGGGAGCTTGGTCACCGCGACAAAGGACTTCTTCACTTCATCGTAGTTTGCCAGCGAATACTTGCGAGCCTCTTCGTAGACGGCGAGGACACGGCGCACGATGTCCGGATTGCTCTTGAGGAATTCCTCACGCGTATTGAGGATACCCCAGGTATTGGCCTCTTTGTTGCGATAGAAGAGCTTGGCGCCATCCTCGATCTCGGCCTGTGCCATCATCGGATCGAGACCCGCCCACGCATCGACGTCCCCGCGAATAAGAGCGGTCTTTCCATCCGGGTGCTGGAGAAGAACCGGCGTGATGTCTTTCTCGCTCATTCCCGCTGAGAGAAGCGCGCGAACCAGGAAGATATGCGGATCGGTGCCTCGCGTTACGGCAACGCGCTTGCCTTTAAGATCCGCGATCTTGGTGATGTTCGAATCCTTGCGGGTAACGAGAGCCGTCCATTCCGGCCGCGAATAGACATAAATAGATTTGATCGGATTGCCGTTGATCTTGCCCACCAGCGCCGCCGAACCCGCCGTCGATCCAAAATCAATCGATGAGGCGTTCAGGAATTCGAGCGCCTTATTCGATCCCAGCGTCTGTACCCATCTGATCGTGATACCGTCCTTCTCGAATTCCTTCTCCAGCAGGCCCTTGTCCTTGAGCACCATCGAGACCGGATTATATGTCGCCCAGTCGATGCGGATTTCCTTGACGGATTGCGCCAGGGCGGCTGTCGGCATGGTCAGGGCGACTGCCGACAGGAAAAGTGCGGTTCGACGTGAAAAACGGGTCATGACGATCTCCGATTGATCGCCGACGCCGCCCGCGATTTGCGGTACGGAGACATCGGCGGATGAATATTAACGGGATGACATCCCGCCCCAGAGACAAGGGCAGGGAAACCGTGCCCTTGGATGCTGCGCCCGGCCGCTTTGCGCCAGTCGCATTCGCTAAAAATTATGTAACCGTTACAATGTGTTAGGGCAATAAAATAAAATCAGTGATTTACCTGCAAGATGGGAAATGTCCTTTCCGACAGCGGCGGCCCGACAGCGCGAAGTTTTCAAGCGGCCGTTTCGGGCGGTGACACGCGCCCCCCGGTCCAGTATCCACACAACCATGCTGACACACGCCAAAACCGCGACTCCGTCGACGGAGCAGATCAACACCGCCCAACTCGCGGAGCAGATCGCCGTCCTCGCCAAAGAGCACAGCTCGAACGATCGGGAACTGCGCATTGCCATCGCACAGCATCTCAAGGTGGCCCTCGCGGAAGGTCGCAAGGCTGCCGAACAGCAATTGCTGAAGGACCGCCGCGGCCGGCAATGCGCGGAACGTCTGTGCAGGCTGCAAGACGATATCATCCGCGTGCTGTTCGAGTTCGCCACCAAACAGCTTTATGGCGTCGACAATCCGTCGGACTCGGAACGCATGGCAATCGTCGCCACCGGCGGCTATGGCCGTGGACTGATGGCGCCCGGCTCCGATATCGACCTCCTGTTCCTCCTGCCCTACAAACAAACCGCTTGGGGCGAATCTGTCGCCGAGACGATCCTTTATTGCCTTTGGGACATGGGCCTGAAGGTCGGCCACGCTACGCGATCTGTCGATGAATGCATCCGCCAGGCCAAGGCGGATATGACGATCCGCACGGCAATTCTTGAAGCGCGGTTTCTATACGGCGATCAGAAGCTGTTCGACGAACTCATTGCACGCTTCGACAAGCAGGTTGCGCAGGGCACCGCACGCGAGTTCGTGACCGCCAAGCTGAAAGAGCGCGACGAACGTCACCGCCTTGCCGGGCAATCGCGTTATCTGGTCGAACCGAACGTAAAGGACGGCAAGGGCGGGTTGCGCGACCTGCACACGTTGTTCTGGATCGCGAAATATGTTTACCGCGTCCGTGAACAGGAAGAGCTGATCGATCATGGTGTGTTCGACCGTGACGAATACAAGCTCTTCGTCCGCTGCGAAAATTTTTTATGGGCCGTACGCTGTCACATGCACTTTGTCGCGGGACGCGCCGAAGAGCGTCTCTCGTTCGACATACAGCGCGATATTGCCGTGCGGCTCGGCTACACGGACCATCCCGGCCTCCAGGACGTCGAGCGCTTCATGAAGCACTACTTCCTGATCGCCAAGGACGTCGGCGATCTCACTGCAATTCTCTGCGCGGGACTGGAGGCGCGGCAGGCTATCGGCGAACCTGTGCTCAACCGCCTCGTCGCACGGCTCGCGCCGCGCAAGCGAAAGGCAACGTTACCCGGTCACGCTTTCATCAACGACAACAACCGCATCAATATCGCGACTGACAATACATTCAGGAAAGACCCGGCAAATCTGATCCGAATTTTTCATGTTGCGCTGAAACACAAGCTCGCGTTCCATCCCGACGCCATGCGGGAAGCGACGCGCTCGCTGAAGCTGATCGACAAGCATGTGCGCGAGGACGAGGAGGCAAACAAGCTTTTCCTCGAAATTCTTACCGCCAAGACTGATGCGGAGATCGTGCTGCGGCGCATGAACGAAGTCGGCGTGCTCGGTCGCTTCATCCCGGACTTCGGCCATGTCGTATCGATGATGCAGTTCAACATGTATCATCACTATACAGTCGATGAACATCTGTTGCGCTGCATTGGCGTTCTGAATGAAATCGAAGGCGGCACCAATCCGGAGTACGGCCTCGCCAACGATTTGATAAAGACGATTCAGCCGAGCCATCGCGAAGCGCTCTATGTCGCGATGTTCCTGCATGACATCGCCAAGGGCCGCATCGAGGACCATTCGATCGCCGGCGCACGCATTGCGCGGCACCTCTGTCCGCGGCTCGGACTTTCTCCTGCCGCGACTGAAACCGTTGTCTGGCTCGTCGAAAACCACCTCGTGATGTCGACCATCGCACAATCGCGCGATCTGTCCGATCGCCGGACGATCGAAAATTTTTCCTCGGTCGTGCAATCGCTCGAGCGAATGAAGCTTCTGACGATCCTTACCACAGCCGACATCCGCGCCGTCGGACCGGGCGTCTGGAACGGCTGGAAGGCACAGCTCATACGCGCGCTGTATTACGAGACCGAACCGGCGCTAACCGGCGGCTTCTCGGAAGTCAATCGCAACCAGCGTGTTGCGATGGCGCAGGAAGAGCTGCGCGCCGAGCTCAAGGACTGGCCAACCGAGGATATCGAACGTTATATCGCTCGGCATTATCCGGCCTACTGGCTCAAGGTCGATCTGCCGACTCGCGTGATACACGCGCGCTTCGTGCACGAGACGGAACTTGCAAAGAAGTCGCTTGCAACGACCATTGGTTTCGACAAGACGCGCGGCGTCACCGTGCTAACGGTGCTGACGCCAGATCACCCATGGCTGTTGTCGGTTATCGCCGGCGCCTGTGCGATGGCGGGCGCCAATATCGTCGATGCGCAAATTTACACGACCTCCGATGGCCTCGCGCTCGACACCATCGCCGTGACGCGCGAATTCGATCGCGACGAAGATGAGGCGCGCCGCGCCAACCGCATCGCGGACGCGATCGAAAAAGCGCTGGTCGGCGATCTCAAACTACCGGAAGTCGTGGCGGCCAAGCGCCATGTCGGCCGGAGCCGCCCGGGCACCTTTGCGCTGCAGCCCGAGGTTTCAATCAACAACCAGTGGTCAAACGTCTATACTGTGGTGGAAGTCAGCGGGCTTGATCGGCCTGGGCTTCTTTATGAACTCACGACTACGCTTTCGAAACTCAACCTCAACATTGCATCCGCCCATGTCGCGACCTTTGGGGAGCGCGTCGTTGACGTGTTCTATGTTACCGATCTTCTTGGATCCAAAATCTCAGCGCCAACCCGGCAAGCCGCCATCAAGCGAGCGCTGATCGCCTTGTTCGCAAAGATTGAAGAAGAGAAGATAGCGAACCAAGTTTGAACCGCTCTCCAAAAGACCGGTGCGGAACAATCCGCTAAATGTCTTTCGATTTAGGCAAGGCATCATTAATCACGATCAAAACCCGCCCCGACGATTGACGCCGTATTACCGGGCCCATGGTAGTCGACACAGTGCATCGCGCACCGGACAACCATGCACTTTAAAAAGCGAATAGCGGCACTGCTGCGTCATCCGACCCCGGCTTCCATATGGGGTGCAACAGCTACGGGACTGTTTGTCCTGCTGCTCTTCTTTGTGGCCATCGCCTGGGATTTTTATCGCGGGACCATTCTTATCAACGAATTGGCCGCGCGAAATATCGCGACCCTGTTGGAACAAGGTATCGCGCGCGACATAGAGATTTATGACTATTCTTTGTACGCCGTGCTGGAGGGACTCAGCGACCCGGAGGT
>Ga0164243_10002315_pt1 | contig 31706 bp, 32 predicted proteins | sample OricompcompostOP_FD_108781 | JGI IMG/M metagenome (GOLD analysis project Ga0164243, IMG submission 108781) | Organic Plus compost microbial communities from Emeryville, California, USA - Original compost - Organic plus compost (OP) | ecosystem: Engineered > Solid waste > Mixed feedstock >... | reverse complement strand
CTGGGAACGCGGGCAGTCCCGGGGCGACCGGGAAAGCTCGCGGCGCGACCGGGAGGCGGCGGCGTCCGACCGCGAACAGAGCGCGATCGACCGCGCCACGAGTGAACACCCGAGGATCCCCCCGCTGCACTGAGCCCTCACCGCACCACCCGGCCCGGCAGCAGTGGGCTCGCCACCAGGACGAGCGCCGTCGCGGCCACGGCGAACCAGTAGACGCCCCGGTAACCGGCCACCGGGTCGGGGGCGGCCGTCAGGATCGGGGTCACCACGGCGACCCCGATCGACGCGCCCAGCTGGTTGAGCATGTACAGCGCGGAACTGCCCTGCGGCACGAGCGGCGCGGGCAACGTCCGGTACAGCGAGCCCATCGTGGGTGCGCCGACGAACCCCAGCCCGAGCCCCATGACGAGCGCGCCGACCGCGGGCCAGACCTGCTCGGTGTCCGGCCCGATGCGGGTGAAGGCGAGACCGGCCACGAGCGCCACCCCCGCACCGCAGCGCACCAGCACCCGTGCGCCCAGCCGGTCGGAGAGGCGGCCGGCGAGCGGCATCGAGATCGCTCCCCCGATGCCGACCGGCGCGACGAGCAGCCCCGCCGCGAGCACGCCGTGGCCGTGGATCTGCTGGTAGAACAGCGGCACCACGAACAGGTTCGCGAACGTGCCGAGCCCGACGAGCGCCATCACACCCACGCTCGCGGTGAACGCGCCCCGGGTGAACAGCCGCAGTTCGATCAGCGGTTCGCCGGCACGTGCGGCGTGCACGCCGTAGCCGGTGAGCAGCACCAGCCCGGCGGCGAACGGCACGAGCACCGGCGCGGTGGCGAACGCGGTGTGCTCCGCGGCCTGTGACAGCGCGAGCACGAGCGCAGCGAACCCCGGCCCCAGCAGTGCCAGACCGAGGACGTCCAGCCGGGTGCGCCCGGTGGGGCCGTCGGCGGGGAGCGCGCAAAGGGCCAGCAGCACCGCGACAAGCCCGAGCGGCACGTCGAGGAGGAACACCGCCCGCCACGGCAGGGCGTCGAACACCGCGCCGCCCGCGATCGGCCCGAGCACCGGTCCGAGCGAGAGCACCACGCCCATCACCCCCATCACGCGCCCGGCCCGGGACGGACCGGCGGCGCGGGCGAGCAACGTCAGCACGAGCGGGTCGAGCACGCCCGCGCCGAGGCCCTGCACCACTCGGAACGCGATGAGGCTGCCCACGTCCCACGCGCACCCGGCGGCGAGCGATCCGGCGAGGAACACCCCGAGGCCCCACAGCCACATCCGGCGTCCGCCGACGCGGTCGACCGCCCAGGTGGTGAACGGGATCGCGATCGTGACCGCGAGCAGGAAGCCCGTGGTCGTCCAGCCGGCGGTGCTCAACGACGTGCCGAGGTCCGCGGCGAGCAGGTCGGTGCCGACGGCGACCATCGTGCTGTTGAGGATGCCGAGCAGGCCACCGGCCAGCACCGCGGCGATCATCCGCACCAGCGCCGGGTCGAGGCGGCCTTCCGTCTCGATTGAACTCATTGGTTCAACTTAACGAACCGAGACGTTCATGTGAACCAACGGGTTCAAATCCGCGATAACCTGGGGCATGCCCAGCACCACACGAGGACGCATCGACAAGCGGCAAGCGATCCTGAACGCGGCCTTCACCGTGTTCGCACGCAAGGGGTACGCACTGGCATGCGTCGCGGACGTGGCGGCGGAGGCACAGGTGGCGAAGCCGACCGTCTACAACCACTTCAACGAGAAGGCCAACCTCTTCCGCGAGGCGATGACGGCCGAGGCCGCGACCGCGATCGCGAAGAACCTCGAGGTGGTCGACAGGCTCCGCGACGCGGGCGACGACCTGCGCGGCGCACTCGAACAACTCGGACGGCGGCTGATCGACTGCTACACCGACGAGCGGTCGTGGGCGTTCCGGCGACTGTTGCAGGCCGAGCTGGCGCGCTTCCCCGAACTGCTGGACACGGTGCTGGGCGGCGGTGGCGACCGGGTGACCGAGGCGTTGGCCGACCGCCTGGCCCGCCTGGCCATCGACGGCAGGCTCTCGATCTCCGACCCGGTGCGCGCCGCCGAGCAGTTCGGCGCGCTGCTGACCGCACCGCTGCAAGCCCGCACCCGACTGGGCACGCGCCAGCTCCCGGAGGCCGAGCGGGACACCCTCGCCGCCGCCGCGGTGGAGACCTTCCTGCGCGCCTACCGCTGAGCCCCGTCCACGGGCCGGGTTGGCAAAAACTTCCCAACTGGCCTACACTTTCCACATGGAAAACGAACGCGCGGACACTCCCGCTCTCGACCAGGTCGCCGATGCGCGACGCCGTCTCGCCGCACACGCCCGGTTCCCCGTCGCGTACTGGGTGCTCTTCGGGGTCTTCCTCGTGCTCGTGGCCGGCCTGCCGATCTGGACCAGCTGGTCGGACATCGGCAACGGCGCGCTCATCACGTGGGCCCTCGCGGTGGCGGCCATCGCCTCAGTGGGGTACTCCTGGGTGCGCAGGCAGCGCTCGGGGGTGCAGTTGCGCAGGCGGATCACCGCCTACCCCAGCGCGCGGCCGATCTGGCTGGCCGGCCTCGCGGTGACCGCGGCCGGGTTCTTCGGCATCGATGCGCTCGTCCACACCGGACAACGCGGTATCGCCTTCGTGGTGCTGCCGGTCGTGGCTGTCGCGGTGTTCGCCAGCCAGGTCATGACGCGCTCGGCGATGCGCAGGGACATCGAAGCCGGACGAGTGCGGCCGTGACCGACGAAGCCTCCCGTGTGGACGGCCGCGACCCGGTGCTCGAGACCGGCCCGCGCCTGGCGCTGTGCGCGCTGATGCAGGGTGCGGAATGGGTCGACTTCGCCACCGCCCGCGACATGCTGAGGGTGAGCGATTCCGCGGTCTCCAAGCACAGTCGCACCCTCGAAGACGCCGGCTACCTCGAGGTGCGCAAGGGTTCGGTGGGCAGGCGGGCACGCACCTGGTTCCGCCTGACCCCGGCGGGGCACGCCGCGCTGCGCGGCCACCTCGACTGGCTCGCCCGGTTGCGCACCGCCCTGGACGCGACCTGACCGCCGATCCGCGGCGCGCGGATCGGCGGCCGGCCGCCGAGGGCGTCAGTTGGCGGACAGCAGCCCGTGCGGGTCGAGCACGTACTTGCGCGCCGCGCCCTGGTCGAACTCCTGGTAGCCGCGAGGCGCCTCGGCCAGCGGGATCGGCGTGGCGTTGACCGCCTTCGCGATCTGCACCTTGTCGTTCAGGATGGCCATCATCAGCTTCCGGTGGTAGCGCATCACCGGGCACTGACCGGTGGTGAAGGCGTGCGACTTCGCCCAGCCGAGACCGATCCGGATGGACAGCGATCCCACGCGCGCCGCCTCGTCGGGCGCACCCGGGTCGCCCGTCACGTACAGGCCGGGAATGCCGAGCGCGCCGCCGGCACGGGTGATGTCCATCAGGGAGTTGAGGACCGTCGCCGGGTGCTCGGTCGCCGCTTCCTCGCCGTGACCGCGCGCCTCGAAACCGACGGCGTCGACGCCACAGTCGACCTCCGGGGAACCGAGGATCTCCGCGATCTGGTCCTTCGGGTCACCCTTGGACACGTCCACCGTCTCGCAACCGAACGTGCGGGCTTGGGCCAGCCGGTCGGCGTTGAGGTCGCCGACGATGACGACCGCCGCGCCGAGCAGGTGCGCGGACGCCGCCGCGGCGAGACCGACCGGGCCGGCGCCCGCGATGTAGACCGTCGAGCCGACCTCGACGCCCGCGGACACGCACCCGTGGAACCCGGTGGGGAAGATGTCCGACAGCATCGTCAGGTCGAGGATCTTCTCCATGGCCTGGTCGCGATCGGGGAACTTCAGCAGGTTCCAGTCGGCGTAGGGGACCATCACGTACTCGGCCTGGCCGCCGACCCAGCCGCCCATGTCGACGTAACCGTATGCCGATCCGGGCCGGTCCGGGTTGACGTTCAGGCAGATCCCGGTCTTGCCCTCCTTGCAGTTGCGGCACCGCCCGCAGGCGATGTTGAACGGCACGGAAACCAGATCGCCCTGCTTGATGAACTCGACGTCCCGGCCCACCTCGACGACCTCGCCGGTGATCTCGTGACCGAGCACGAGGCCTTCGGGCGCCGTGGTGCGGCCCCGCACCATGTGCTGGTCACTGCCGCAGATGTTGGTCGCGACGTTCTTCAGGATCACCCCGTGGTGACACTCGCGACCCACGTTGGCCTGGTTCACACCGGGACCGTCCCGCAGTGTGAAGCTCGGGTAGTCGATGGTGTCGACCTCGACCCTGCCCGGCCCGAGATACGTGACCGCTTGATTGCCCGCCATGCTGCCTCATTTCCTCGTTCGCCGTTGAACGTGAGACGACCGATGCTAGGAAGCCTCCCGGCGCGGAAAAAGGGCCGGAAGACCATTGCGGTGCTCGCCTTCCGACTGTCGGCAGCGGTGCGCCTGCGGTCGGTGAACTACGGGATCAGCACCACCTGGATCGCGGTCAGCAGACCGGCCGCGACCACCGCGAGCGTCGCCGCGGCGAGAAGGCGGCGGGCGCTGCCGCTGGTGGCCTGCCTGCGCGCCGCGACGAACCACAGCGCGACCACCACCGTGGCGCAGCCCGCGGCCGCGATCTCCAACGGCGCACCCCGCGTGAGGCCGCTGCGCAGCAGCAACACGGCCGCCACCGCGGCGGCCAGCGCCGTGCGCTGCCACGCGAGCGCCGTCCGTTCCGGCTGCAGTCCCCGGTCACGCATCAGGCACCGGCCAGGATGACCACGACCACGATCGCACCGGCGACCGCGGCGGCCCAGCCCACGACGAACGGCATCCACGTCATCGGAAGCGGACGGCCGAGCCGCATCGCCCGCTGCACCCGCGCCCACCGGCGGTAGGCGAACGCGGCGAGCACGGTGCCGGTGACGGCGAGCACCGCGGCCAGCGCCGCACGCAGCCCGGACACCGAGAACTGCGGGACGAACTGCATGAGCGCCACCGCACCGGCCACGAGCGCGAGCGCGGTGCGCAGCCAGGCGAGGAACGTGCGCTCGTTGGCGAGGGTGAACCGGTAGTCCGGTTCCTCGCCCTCCTCGTACCACCGCGGGCTCATGCGTCTCACGCTACTGCTCAGCGCACCCGCGGCAGCTCCGCCGGGTCGTCGTGCAGGTCCGCGAGCAGGTCGCCCAGCTCGGCGACGCGGTCGAGCACCTCGTCGGCCCGGAACGCCAGCTGCCCCGGGCTCGTGCACGCGGCCACCTCGTCCCACGTGACCGGGGTGGACACCGTCGGCTCAGCACGTCCGCGCAGCGAGTACGGCGCGATGGTGGTCTTGTGCGGGTTGTTCTGGCTCCAGTCGATGAACACCTTGCCGGGCCGCAGGCTCTTCTTCATCACCGCGGTAACCTCGTCGGGAGTCTCGGCGGCGAGCTTCTTCGCCGCGGCCTTGGCGAAGGCGGAGGTGTCGTCGGGGCTCTGCGTCCGCACCGCGGCGTAGAGCTGCATCCCCTTCGAGCCACTGGTCTTCGGGGACAACCGCACCCCGTCCGCGGCCAGCAGGTCGCGCAGCCGCTCGGCGACGCGGCAGCACTCGACGATCGTGGCGGGCTCGCCGGGATCGAGGTCGAACACGAGCAGGTCCGGGTTGCGGCGGGTGCCGTGCGGGCCCACGGTCCACTGCGGCACGTGCAGCTCCAGCGCGGCGAGGTTGGCCGCCCAGATCAGGGTGGGGACGTCGTTGACCAGCGGATACGCGTTCACATCGTCGCTTTGACCTCGCCCGCCACCCGCGATGCGCGCGGTCTTCACCCACGACGGCGCGTGCCTGCCGGAGTCCTTCTCGTAGAACGGACTGGACTGGACACCACCCGGCCAGCGGCGGAAGGTGAGGGCGCGGTCGCGCAGGTGCGGGAGGATCACCGGGGCGATGCGGGCGTAGTAGTCGATCACCTCGCCCTTGGTGAAACCGGTCTCCGGGTAGAGCACTTTGTCCAGATTGGACAAGGTCAGCCGCCGCCCGTCGACCTGCACGGTCACCCTGTCCTCGGCCATGCCCCCAGCGTGCCGCAGCCGGTGCACCCACGCATCCCGGAGCGATGTGTCGCTGACCGGAACAAAATCACCTCGAAACCGGTACAGTGGGGGCGAGCCTGCACTGATACCGTTCCTGTCAGCGGAACGCAACCTTCGAGGAACTCGGCTTTGACCACCAAGAGTACCGCCGGGCGCAAACCGGCACCGGCCACCGACAACTCCGGCACCGAGGCGGCCGCACGGGTCGCCGACGTGCTCCTGCTCTTCGCGGGCGGTCCCCGGTACCTCGGGGTGAGCGCGATCAGCCGCGAGCTGGGGCTGTCGAAGGCGGTGGTGTTCCGCATCCTGCAGTCGCTGGTGTCGCGGGAGATCCTGGCGACCGATCCGGACGTCAACGGCTACCGGCTGGGCCCGGCCGCGGCGGCGCTCGGGGCGAGTGCGTTGCGCCGATTCGACGCCCGCACGGTCGCCACTCCGGTGCTGCGCCGGTTGCGGGACGAGACGGGCGAGACGACGACCTTGTCCGGGCTGGTCGGGGACGAGCGGGTGTACCTGGACCAGTTCGAGAGCCCGCGCGAGATCAAGATGACGGTCGAGATCGGGCGCCGGTTCCCGTTGCACGCGGGTTCGTCGGGCAAGGTGATCCTGGCGTTCCTGCCGGAGGAGCGGCGGGAATCGTTGCTGCAGCACCCGCTCGACTCGCTGACGGACCGCACGGTCACCGACGTCGAGGCCCTGCGGGCGGACCTGGCCGAGGCGGCGCGGGAGCGGGTGGCGGTGTCGGTCGGCGAGCGGCAGGCGGGCGCCGGTTCGGTGGCCGCGCCCCTCTTCGGCCCCGACGGCGAGGTGCACGGGTCCATCTCCATCTGCGGCCCGCAGTACCGCTTCACGCCGGACGCCATCGAACGCTACCGCGAACTGGTGCGCTCAGCCTCGGACGAGATACGAGACAACTGGACCTGGCTCCGCGACAGCGAAACCGGGCGGAGCTGACGCACCTGCGTCCCGGCCGTCCCTGCGCTCGGGACGGCCGGGGCACATCGGGTGACTACCTCATTTGCCGCGCTTGAGGAACGTGCCCACCGGCTCCCCGACGACCTTGCCGTCGGCGAAGACGTGGTTTCCCCGGACGAAGGTGTCGGTCACCCGGGCCGTCATCGGGAAGCCCTCGAACGGCGTGTACTCCTGCGTGGACTCCGACTCGGAGGCGCGCACGGTCCACCGCGCGTCGGGGTCGACGAGGGCGAAGTCGGCGTCGTAGCCCTCGGCGATCGTGCCCTTGCGGACCAGGCCGTAGCGCTGCGCCGGGTTCCACGACAGCAACTTCGCGATCCGCTGCAGGGACAGGCCGCGCTTCGTGCCTTCCCCCACCAGCCCCGGCAGCAGGTACTCCGCACCACCGAAACCGGACTTCGCCAGGAACACGTCGTCACGGTCGTCGCCGAACTTGAGCTCGTCCCGGCAGCACGCGTGGTCGCTGACGACCCAGTCGACCTCGCCCGCCAGCACGTGCCGCCACAGCGCCTCGACGTCCTCCCGCTCACGCAACGGCGGGTTCACCTTGCCACCGATCCCGGACGCGGTGTCCACATCGGCCAGCAGGTGACCGATCGTCACCTCGCGGCGGAAGTCGATGTGCGGGAACGCGCCGGCCATCGTCAGCGCCGCCGACAGCGCCTTCGCCGACGACAGGTGCAGCAGGTTGATGTTCGGCAGACCGGTCTCGTGCGCCAGGTACGACGCGATCGTCACCGCCAGGCCCTCCGAGTGCGGCGGACGCGACGCGCTGTAGGCGCGCAGGCCGCCGAGCGAACCGTCCTGCTCCACCATCTTCGTGTACGCCGTCATGATCTCCGCCGTCTCGCAGTGCAGCGACAGCGACAGGTGCGGTGCGTACTCGGTGAGGATCTCGCGCGCCTTCTGCACCCCGCGCATCACGAACTCGAAGTGCGCGATGTCGTACCGCTCGTCCGGCGGGATCATCAGGAAATCGCTCTGGCTCGTGGACCGGCCGTGCAGCCCGTGGGAACCGTAGAACATGAAGATCTTGAACGAGGTGACGCCGTGCTCCTCGACCAGGTACGGGATCTCCTCGATGTGCTGCGAGCTCATCGGCGCCAGGTGGAACGCGTAGTCGACGTAGGCGTTGCCCGCCGACTTGCTCAGCACCTCCGGGAAGAAATCCCGGTAGCTGCCGCCCTTGTTGAGGTAGTACTGCCCGGTGCGCATGTACGTCAGCGACGTCGTGACGCCACCCTGCGCGCTCGCCCGGCTCTCCGTGCGGGTGTCGGTGGACAGCTCGTTGTAGATGCCCCAGTGCTGGTGCGCGTCGACCACACCGGGGAAGGCCAGCAGGCCACGGCCGTCGACCACGCGTGCCGCGTCGTCGGTGGGCAGGTTCGGCGCCACCCGCGTGATCGTGCCGTCGTTGACGGCGATGTCCAGGAGCTCCGGCTCCCCGTCGGCGTCGCCGGGCCGGACGACCCGGACGTTGCGGACGAGCAGTTCCGTCGTTGCCATTTCTTCGATTCCTCCGCGTGATCGTTCAGGCCGCGCGACGTGCGACGTCGTTCGCGGCCAGGTAGGCCAGCCCGAAGGCGGGCAGGAGCCCGTTGCCGGGCAGGTAACCGGCCGCGCCGTGACCGGAGATGCTCGCCGCGGCACCACCCGCGGCGTAGAGACCGGGAATGGGCCGGTCCCGCTCGTCGACGACGGCGGCGTTCTCGTCGACCAGCAGGCCGCCCTGCGTGTGGAACAGCGCGGGCACCACCCGCACCGCCGCGTACCGGCCGGACAGCGGGCGTTCCCAGTTCGTCCGGCCGAACGGGTCGTCCCGCTCACCGCGGGCGATCGCCGCCGCGGTGGCCAGCTCGTCGGTCAGCGCGGGCAGCCCGAGCCGCTCGCCCAGCTGCTCGGCGTCGTCGGCCCACACCAGCGCACCCGAGGCCACCGTGTCCCGGAAGTCCTGGAACGGCTGGCACTGCTCGACGATCGTCTCGTCGAGCACGATCCAGCCGGTCGATCCGGGGCGGGCGGCCAGCTCCGCGGCGTACTCGGAGTAGCCGCGCGTCTCGTCGCCGAAGCGGCGCCCCGTGGTGTCCACCAGGACCGCGCCGTGGATGATCGTCGCCCACCCGACGAGCGTGCCCGCGTTCGCCGCGACCGCACCGTGCCCCTGGTAGGCGTCCAGGAACCCCGCCGCGGCGCCGAGCTTCTCCCCGATCCGCAACGCGTCCCCGAGCGACTGGTCACTGCCCTGGTACAACGCGTCCGCGATCTCCGGCAGGTGCCGCGCCACGAGGTCCCTGTCCGCGCCGAAACCGTTGGTGGCCAGCAGGACGGCGCGGGTCGGGATCTCCTCCTCGGTGCCGTCCGGGTAGCGGACCACCGCGGCCCGCACCCCGTCCGCGCCGGTGAGCACGTCCACCAGCTTCGCCGGGGCGAGCAGCTCGATGTTCTCGTGCTCGCCCACCCGGCGCGCCAGGTGGTCGACCACGCCGGAACCGTGCCGCCCGGGGATCGAGTGGCAGCGCGGCACCGCGTGACCGGGGTAGTTGAAGTCCGTCACCAGTGACAGCGGCAACCCGGCCGAATCGGCCAGCCACTCGACCAGGGGTGCGCTCACCCCGGCCAGCGTACGGGCCAGCCGCGGATCGGCCTGGCCCTTCGTCTTCGCCATGATGTCGGCGACGAACGCCTCGGGCGAGTCCTCGATGCCCGCCTCGCGCTGCCAGCGGGAACCGGCCCCGGGGAACATCGCGGTGGACATCGACGTGTTGTTGCCGCGCCGGAAGTGCTCGCTGGCCTCGACGACCAGCACGCTGCACCCCAGCTCCGCGGCGCGCAGCGCACCCGCGAGACCACCGCCCGCCCCCGCGACCACCAGGTCCATCACGACGGCACCGCCAGCACCCGCAGGGCCAGTTCGGTCGGGTCGACGATGCGCGCGGGCAGCTCGGCGGGTTCGACGTCCACCGCGGAGCAGCCGTTGATCACCGCGGTCGCGCCGAGCGCGGCCAGCTCGCGCACCGCCGAGGCCACCGCCCGGTTCCAGGTGCCGCTGTCGGCGATCGCCTCGAACGGCAGGTCCAGCACCCGGGTACCCGCGAAGTGCCCGGTGAGGCCGTAGTCGGCGACGCGCCTGTCGAACTCGGCGCGGATCGCCTCGTTGCGCACCACCGCGCCGAACCGCTCACCCCGGCCCGCAAGGTGGGTCGCGGCCAGCTTGAGCAGGCCGTGCACCGGCAGCGGGCCCGCGGCCACCGCGTCCGGCACCGCCGGGTCGAGAACGCAGTCCGGGAACGCCAGGTCGTAGCCGGCGCCCGCGTCCGCCAGCCTGGCCGCGACCTCGCGTTCGGACGCCCGCACGGCCTCGTCGGTGTCCAGCGACCCCGGGGCGGCCGCGCCGACGTCGACGAGTTCGATCTCCAGGCCCGGTGGGGCGAGCCGGTCGTAGCGCTCCTGACGGCGCCGGATCTCCTCCGGCGGCAGGTGGATGGGCGTCACCGCGAGGGCACGCATCAGTTCTGCTCCTCCTCTACTCCGCCGGCCAGCCCGCGCAACGCGTTCCCGACGCGGGCGAGGCCGGGCAGCTCGTGGCTGACCGCGACGGCGCGGTCCACGAGCCCGGGCTGCGTCGGCAGCCAGGCCTTCAGCAGGGCGACCAGGTCGTCCTCGCCGAGTGGGTGGTGGTCGGCGTCGCCGACCGGGTTGGGCACCTCGCGGGTCAGCGAGGTGCCGTCGGCGAACCCGACGGTGACCCGCGCGGCGCGCTCGGCGGGCAGCCGTGCCGTCAGGTCGTCCGCGGCGACCAGCCGCACCCGCCGCGCAAGCGCGTGCACCCGGGGGTCATCGAGGGCGCTGTCCGGTCCGACCCGGCCGGACAGCGCCGCGGTCGCGACCACGAACGGCGTGGAGAACATGGCCGACAACCGGTTCGACCACGCCGTGCCGGTGAGCCCGGCACCCAGCGCGTGCGACTCCACCAGGATCGAGGAGACCTCCGCCGGGGGGAACGAGTCACGCAGGGCCAGCACCGCGTCGGCCGCCGGGTGCGTGAACGAGCACGACGCGTGCCGCTTGAAGTAGCCGTGGGTGATGTCCCACCGCGTGCCGAGGCCGCCGGTCAGTTCGGCCGCGTCGAACGAGCCGAGCAGCGTGCCCAGCGACAGCGCGGCGGTACCGGTGTTGCGGGCCATGCCCGCCGCCGCCATCCGCGCCGCGGCCAGGCCGGACATCGACGAGGCACCCATCCACGCGTTGCGCACCGGGTTGCCGCTGGTGGCCGAGTCGAAGTGCCCGGCGATCGCCATGCCCGCGCCGGTGTCGATGGCCGCGGCCGTAGCGTCCGGGCCGAGCCCGAGCAGCCGCGCGCACCCCGCCGCCGCGCCGGCCACCCCCCAGTTGCCGTGCGGGTGCACACCCGGCTTCGCCGACGTTGCCCGGCCGAAGCGGGAGGCCACCTCGTAGGCCGCGAGCAGCGCCGCCGCGGTGTCCTCGCCGCTGCTGTCGAGCTCGGCGGCAAGCGCGAGCACGGCGGGAAACCCGTGCGCGGCCGGGTGGCCCTTGGCGTACTTGTTGCCCTCGTCGAGTTCGAGCGACACCAGCGCGACGCCGTTCAGCCACGCCGCCGCGTCGGTGGTGACGCACACGCCACCGCCGAACACCGGCGCCGGCCCCGCCTGAGCACGCCAGGCGGCGCGCAGCGCGCGCTGGTCCGGCTGAGCCGCGCCGACGGCGGTGACCCCGAGCACGTCCAGCAGCACCAGCGACAACCGGCCGCGCACCGCGTCCGGGACGTCCACACCGGACACCCAGGCGCCGAGTTCGTTCGTCGATTCCGCCGTCGTCACAGTCCCAGGTACGCCTTCCGCACTCGTTCGTCGTCCGCCAGCTCGCTGCCGGTGCCGGACAGCACGGTCGATCCGCTCTCCAGCACGTAGGCGCGGTCGGCGATCGCCAGCGCCTGTTTGGCGTTCTGTTCCACCAGCAGCACGGCGACCCCGTTGTCCCGGATGCGCCGCACCGCTTCGAGCATCGTCCAGGTCAGCTTCGGCGACAGCCCGGTGGAGGGTTCGTCGAGCATCAGCAGCTTCGGGGCGGCCATCAGCGCGCGGCCGATCGCGAGCATTTGCTGCTGCCCGCCGCTGAACGTCTGCGCCACCTGCGTGCGCCGCTGCGCCAGCACCGGGAACAGCTCGTACACTTCGGCCAGCGACTCCTCCGCCTGCGCCGAGGTGCGCGTCCACGCGCCCATCCGCAGGTTCTCCTCGACGGTGAGCGTGCCGAACAACGCGCGGTCCTCCGGCACGTGCACCAGGCCGTCGCGCACGAGCTGGTCCGGACGGCGGCCCGCGACCGGGGCCCCGTCGAACGTGATGCGGCCGGACGAGGCCCGGAGCTGCCCGCAGATGCTGCGCAGCGTGGTGGTCTTGCCCGCGCCGTTCGCGCCGACCAGCGCGACGATCTCGCCCTCACCGAGGTGCAGGTCGACCTCGTGCAGGATCTGCATCCGCCCGTACCCGGCGCACACCTGCTCAAGCGTCAGCATGGGTCGGCTCCTCACCCAGGTAGGCGTCGATGACGCGCGCGTCGCTGGTGACCTCCTGCGGCGACCCGACGGCGAGCACGCGCCCCTGGTCCAGCACGAGCACGCGGTCGGCCAGTCGCATGACCGCGGCCATGATGTGCTCGATGAACAGCAGGGTCACGCCCTCCTGCTCCCGAAGCAGCGCGAGCAGGTCGAGCACCGGTTCGCGTTCGGCGGGCACGAGCCCGGCGAGCACCTCGTCCAGCAGCAGCACCTTCGGTGTGGTCGCCAGCGTGCGGGCCAGCTCCAGCCGTTTGAGCCCGGCGGTCGGCAGCTCGGGCGCGGGGCGGTGCGCCCACGGCCCGAGCCCGACCCGCTCGACCACGTCGAGCGCGTGCTCGCGCAGTTTGCGCCTGCCGAACCGGTGGTGCTGCGCGGCGAGCGCGACGTTCTCCAGCACGGTCATGCTCGCGAACGGCCGCATCAGCTGGAACGTGCGGACCATGCCGGCCCGCGCGATGCGGTCCGGCGACCGCCCGGTGACGTCCTGGCCTGCGAAGCGGACCCGGCCGGTGTCCGGTGTCAGCGCACCGGACACCACGTTGAACAGCGTGGTCTTGCCTGCGCCGTTGGGTCCGATGATGCCGAGGATCTCCCCCTCGGCCACCTCGAACTCCACATCGGACAGTGCGTGCAGGCCGCGGAAGGACTTGCCGACCCCGCTCACCTCGACGATGCTCATCGACGCCACCTCGCCGCGATCGTTCCGACGATGCCCTTGGGCAGCAGGCGCACGATCAGGATCAGCAGCACCGCGTACAGCACCACGTCCAGACCGCTGCGCCCCTGCAGGAAACTCAGGAACTCCGGCGGTGTGCGCAGCATCGTCGCCGTCACGTCGGTGAGCGCGCCGACGATGATCGCGCCGACCACCGGGCCCCAGATCGTGCCGATGCCGCCGATCACGACGGGCACGATCGCCTGGATGGACACCGCGGAGCCGAAGCCGAGTTCCGGGTTCACGAACAGGTAGTACTGCGTGTAGAACGCGCCGGCGACCGCCGTGATCGCCGCGGACAGGGCCACCGTGACGAGCTTGTGCCGGATCACCGGCGCGCCCAGCGACGCGGCGGCGAGTTCGTCGTCGCGGATCGCGCTGACGTACTTGCCCGCACGCGAGTGCAGGAACACGATGCTGATCGCGACCGCGGCACCCGCCAGCACCAGCGCGACCCAGAAGTAGGCGGGCGAGTCGGCGGGGAACTGGATCATCCACAGCGACGAGTCCTGGATGAGCGGCACACTGAACCCGACCGCCTTGTTCGTGAAGTCGCTGCTGGTCACGATGAGCCGCAGCATCTCGGCGAAGGCGAACGTGGCGAGCGCGAAGTAGGCGCCCTGCAGCTTGTAGCGGAACGAGAAGTACCCGATCAGCACGGCGGCCGCGGCGGCCACCGCCGTCCCGGCGACCATCCCGATCCACGGCGACACGTCGTGCTTCACCAGCAGGTAGGCACTGGTGTACGCGCCGAGGCCGAAGTAGGCCGCGTGCCCGAAGCTGAACATGCCGCCGAAGCCGCTCATGATGTTCCAGCCGACGGCCATCAGCAGGAAGATCAGGATCCGCACCGCGACCGCGCCCTGCGCGGGCGGCAGCACCAGCGGCAGCGGGATCGCGATCAGCAGCAGCACGGCGAGGATGGCGAGCTGCCGGTTCTGCGGGCGCAGCGGGGGTGCCTTGACCTTCTCGGCCCCGGCCGGGCCTGCGATCGTGATCGTGGTCATGCCGTCTTCCTCCCGAACAGACCCTGCGGGCGGAGGAAGAGCACCAGGATGAACACCACGAACACACCGAGCAGCGAGGACTGCCCGCCGAGGTAGATCGTGGTGAGCTGCTCCACCAGCCCGATCAGCAGACCGCCGACCAGCGCGCCGACGACGTTGCCCATGCCGCCGAGCACCACCACCACGAACGCGGTGATGTTGAACTGCTCGCCCAGCGTGGGCGTCACCGTGACCAGCGGGCCCGCCAGCGCCGCGGCCGCCCCGGCGCACGCCGTGCCGATCGCGAAGGTCAGCGTGTGGATGCGGCGCACGTTGATGCCGACCAGTTCCGCGCCCGGCCCGTTGGCGGCCACCGCGCGGATCGCGGTGCCCAGCCGGGTGCGGCGCAGCAGCCAGTACAGCAGTGCGCCGAGTGCGATCGCGCCGAGGAACGCGTACAACCGCGATCCGGCGACCACCGCGCCCAGCAGCGGGAACTGGAAGTCCCCCGGCAGCGCGATCGCCTTCGGTTCGGCGCCGAAGAACATCAGCAGCCCGTTCTCCAGCAGCAGCGACAGGCCGAGCGTGATCAGCAGCTGGTTCTCCAGCGACTTGCCGCCCGAGCCGGACAGCAGTCCACGGTGGACGGCCGCGCCGATGAGGAACAGCGCCGGGATGGCGATGACGAGCGTGAGGTAGGGGTGCATCCCGGTCGCGGAGACCATGCCGAACGAGATGAACATCGCGACGGCCAGCAATGCGCCGTGCGCGAAGTTGACGATGTCGAGCACGCCGAAGATCAGCGTCAGGCCCATCGCGATGAGCCCGTAGAGACCGCCGGTCAGGATGCCGGTGACCACCGACTGCCAGACCACGAGCCCGCTGCCGGAACGCAGCAGCGCGATCACGATCGCGATGACGAGGACACCGCCGACGATGCCGGCGCGGCCGAGGAAACCGCCGCCCGCCTTGGTCTTCGTCTGGGGTGGGGAGACTTCGGGGGCCAGCGGCGCCCCGTGGGTTGTGTTGGTCATGGCCGCCACGTCACCTGGTACTCGGGCCGGGATTCGGCTTTCTCCGGGGGGTAGACCTGCTTGACCTGGCCGTCCTGGATCTGCATCAGGACCGCGAGGGCGTTGCGGTTGTCGCCGTTGTCCGCGAACTGGATGGGGCCGTTGCCCACGGTCAGGGGTGCGACCTGGGCGGCGGCGATGGCGTCGCGCACCTGCTGCGGATCGGTGCTCGCGGCCTTCTCGACGGCCTGCGCGATCACCTGCACCGCGTCGTAGGACAGCACCGCGCCGGTGCGCATCGGATCACCGTAGGTGCGCTGGTACTGCTCCCGCAGCGCGGTGGTCTGCGGGTTGTTCGCGTCGTAGTGGTAGTTGGTGCTGAAGTACAGCGCCCCGAGGTCGCCCGCGTCGGCCACGAACTTCGGCTGGTCGTAGGCGCCGTTGGACACGCCCCACACCGCGTTCAGGTCCGGTTTCACCGACGCGATGGCCTTGGCGGCCAGCAGGCTGTCGCGGTAGTAACCCGCCACCGCGAGCACGTCCGCGCCGGACGCCTTGACCTGCGTGACCTGCGCGGTGAGGTCGCTGACGGTGGTCGCGTCGTAGCTGATGTCCGGGCCGACCTCGATGCCGAGGCCGCGCGCGGCCTCGGTGAAGGCGTCGGCGGCGCCGCTGCCGAAGTCGCTCTGCTCGTGCAGGAACGCGACCTTGCGCACCGGTTTCCCCGCCTGCTGCGACACCTGCTGCAGGTACTGCGCGGCGGCGGTGGCGATCACCGCGCTGCCGGGCTGGATCCGGAACGCGTAGCGATAGCCGTTCGCGTAGACCGCGTCGGTCGCGGTGACGTCCGCGACGAAAGGCACCCGGTTGCGTTCGGCGACCACGGCGACGTTGGTGCTGACCGCACTCTGGTAGGTGCCGACCAGGCCGACGGCGCCGGTGGAGATGAGGCGCTGGGCCTCGCTCTGGCCGATGTCGGCCTTGCCCTGTGTGTCACCGGTGATCAGCTCGACCTTGCGGCCACCGAGGGACTTGATGCCGCCCGCGGCGTTGATGGCGTCGACGGCCATCTGCGCGCCGCGGCGCATCTGCTGCCCGTCCACCGCATTGGACCCGCTGACCGGGTGCAGCGCACCGATCTTGACCGGCCCCTCGTCGCGTCCTGCGGCCGCTCCCCCGGCGCCCACCGGGGCCGATCCTCCGCAGCCGGTCGCGAGCAGGGCGCATGCGCCGAGCGCGGCGATGAGCTTTCGCGCGGCCATGTCACCTCGTTCCGCTTAGAGAAACATCTTGAGTGATGCCGGCTATCGTGACACTGCTTCCATCGCCAGGTCAACATCTGGCCATAACTTGACGTATGGGCGTTATCAGTGCGAACTTGGTGACCAGCGAGAGACGTCGACACGAAACACGACGTTCACAGTTGTTCCCTCTAGCGAAACAGCGCGATCGAGGGAGAAGAAAGGCAGGTACGCCCCATGACGGGCGCATTGTCCGGGATCCGGGTTCTCGACACGGCCACCCTGTTCGCCGGTCCGCTGGCGGCCACGCTGCTGGCCGACTACGGCGCCGAAGTCATCAAGATCGAGCACCCGAAGGGCGATCCGGTGCGCAGCCACGGCGCCCAGCGCGACGGCGTCGGCCTGTGGTGGAAGATGCTCGGCCGCGGCAAGAAGGCCATCACCCTCTACCTCGGCTCGCCCGAGGGCCAGGAGGTCTTCAAGAAGATGGTCGCCGACGCCGACGTGGTGATCGAGAACTTCCGCCCCGGCACGCTGGAGCGCTGGGGGCTGGGCTACGACGAGCTGCGCGAGATCAACCCCCGCCTGGTGCTGGCGCGGGTCACCGGGTTCGGCCAGATCGGCCCGTACGCCAAACGACCCGGATTCGGCACGCTCGCCGAGGCGATGAGCGGGTTCGCCGCCATCACCGGCGAGCCGGACGGCCCGCCGACGCTGCCGCCGTTCGGGCTCGCCGACGGCATCGCGGCGCTGACCACCGCGTACGCGGTGATGACGGCGCTGCGCGCGCGGGACAACACCGGCCGCGGGCAGGTGGTCGACCTGGCGATCATCGAGCCGATCCTCACCCTGCTCGGCCCGCAGATCATCGCCTACGACCAGCTCGGTCAGCTGCAGGAACGCACCGGCAACCGGTCGGTGAACAACGCGCCGCGCAACACCTACCGCACCCGCGACGGCGGGTGGGTCGCGATTTCGACCAGCGCACAGTCGATCGCCGAGCGCGTGATGCGGCTGGTGGGCCGTCCCGAGTTCATCGACGAGCCGTGGTTCGCCTCCGGCGCGGAACGAGCCAAGCACGCCGACGAGCTCGACGAGGCCGTCGGTTCGTGGATCGCCCGGCGCGACCGCGACGAGGTGGTGAAGGCGTTCGAGGAGGCGCAGGCCGCGGTCGCACCGATCTATACCGCCGCGGACGTGATGACCGACCCGCAGTTCGACGCGCTGGGCAGCATCGCGACGGTCGACGACGACGAACTCGGCCCGGTCAAGATGCAGAACGTGCTGTTCCGGCTGTCCGAGACTCCGGGGCGGATCGCGTCGGCGGGCCCGCCGCTGAGCGCCCACACCGACGAGGTGCTCGGCCGCTACGGCGTCGACGTGGACGCGCTGCGCGCCAAGGGCGTCGTGAAGTGATCCCGCGCAGCTGGTTGTACGTGCCGGGTGACCGCCCGGACCGGATCGGCAAGGCGCTGGCGGGTCCCGCCGACGCGGTGGTGCTCGACCTGGAGGACGCGGTGCCCGCCGGGGCCAAGGAGTCCGCGCGCCGCGCGGTGCTGGAGGCGCTGGACTCGTCCCGGGCGTACGTGCGGATCAACGCCCCCGGTTCCGAGGCCGGTGCGGCGGACATCCGCGCGCTCGCGTCGGCGGGCGGGCTGGCGGGTGTGCGGGTACCCAAGTGCGAGGACCCCGGTGAGGTGCGGCGGGTCGCCGACGCGCTCGGCGTGCCGGTGTACCCGCTGCTGGAGTCGGCGCTCGGGGTGGAGAACGCGCCGGAGCTCGCGACGGCACACCCGCTGGTGGCCGGGATTTCCCTCGGGGAGGCTGATCTGCAGGCCGACCTGCGGGTACGGGGTCCGGGTGCGCTGGTGTGGCCGCGGTCCCGGGTCGTCGTGGCGGCCCGGGCGGCCGGGTTGCCGAGCCCGGTGCAGAGCGTGTGGACGGCGGTGCGGGACCTGGACGGTCTGCGCGCCTCGACAGCCGAGGGGCGGGACGCGGGGTTCTTCGGCCGGTCGGTGATCCATCCCGCGCAGATCCCGGTGGTGCACGAGGTGTGCGCCCCCGATCCGGTCGAGGTGTCGTGGGCCCGCGGGGTTCTCGCCGAGGGCGACGCGGCCCGGATCGACCACAACGGACAGTTCGTCGACGCCGCGATCGTGGCGCGAGCCCGCTGGGTGCTCGACACCGCGGGTCAGTACGTGCAGGAAGGCAAGGGTTCATGACACAGGATGCGTTGCTGGCAGCGGTGGCCGGCGGGGTACGGCTGATCGAGCTCGGCCAGCCGTTCTTCACCGGCATGCCGACCTCGCCGAACCATCCCGGGTTCCGGATGACGTTGATCCGCAGGCACGGGGACATGCAGCGGCCCGACGGCGGGTCGGCCGCGAACGAGATCATCGTCACCGGTGGGCACGTCGGAACCCACATCGACGCGCTGTCGCACGTCAGCCATTGCGGCAAGCTGCATGGCGACGTCGACGCGGCGCAGGCCCAGCAGGGCGGCGTGTTCACCACGCACGGCGCGGAGAACCTGCCCGGCCTGCTGCGCCGGGCAGTGCTGCTCGATGTCGCGGCGGTGCACGGCGTGCCGACGCTGCCCGCCGGGTACGGCGTGACGGCAGGCGACCTGGAGGCGGCGGCGAAGCTCGCGGGCACCGAGCCCGGCGAGGGCGACGTGGCGCTGGTCCGCACCGGCTGGGCGCGCAACTTCGCCGACCAGGCCGCCTACATGGGCAAGGAGACCGGTGTGCCGGGCGCGGACACCTCGGCGGCCGAGTGGCTCGCCGAGCGCGGGATCGTGGCGACCGGCGCGGACACGACCGCCTATGAGCAGATCCCCGCGGGCGCCGGGCACGCGGTGCTCCCGGTGCACCGGGTGCTCCTGGTGGAGAACGGCATCTTCATCCTGGAGCACCTCAACCTGGAGGAGATCGCCGAGAGCGGTGTGCGGGAGTTCGTGTTCCTGCTCGCGCCGCTGCGGATCGTCGGTGGCACCGGGTCGCCGGTGCGCCCGCTGGCGGCGGTGTCGGCATGACGCAGACGATCGTGCAGCGGCTGGCCGGGTTCGCCGCGTCGGTGCGGACGAAGGGCCTGCCGCCCGAGCTGCGGGACGACGCCGCGCGACGGGTGCTGGACGTGCTGGGCAACAGCCTGGCGGCGACGTCGGAACGCCCGGCGGCGGCTGTCGGCGCACTGGTGCGCGAGTGGGGCGGCTCCGGCCGCGCCACCGCGATCGGATCGGGCGACCGGCTGCCGGAGCCGAGCGCGGCGCTGGTCAACGGAACGCTGGCGCACTCGCTGGACTTCGACGACACGCACCTGCCTTCGGTGCTGCACCCGTCGGCGTCGGTGGTGCCCGCGGCGCTGGCGGTGGCCGAGGCGCGGGGCTGTTCGGGCGCGCGGCTGCTGGACGCGATCGGCGTCGGTGTCGAGATCACGGTGCGGCTCGGGATGGCGGGCTACGACTCGGCGCTGGGCAACTCGGTGTTCTTCGAGCGCGGTTTGCACGCGACCGCGATCTGCGGCGCGCTCGGGGCGGCCGTGGCGGGCGCGATGCTGTCCGATGTGGACGAGGCGGGCATCGCGGACGCACTGGGCATCGCGTCGAGCATGGGCTCCGGTCTGCTGGAGGCGAACCGCACCGGCGGCACGGTGAAGCGGGTGCACTGCGGCTGGGCGGCGAACGCCGCCGTGACCGCCGCGGGCATGGCGCGGCACGGGATCACCGGCCCGCCGACGGTGCTGGAGGGCCGGTTCGGTCTGCTGCAGGCGTTCTGCGGTGACCAGTCGGACGCCGACGCGATCGTGCGCGGGCTCGGGGAGCACTGGGAGCTGCCGGGCATCTTCTTCAAGCCCTACCCGTGCAACCACTTCACGCACGCGGGCATCGACGCGGCGCGGCGGTTGCGGGAGCGGGGCGTGCGGGTCGAGGAGATCGAGTCGCTGGAGCTGGGCGCGCCGACGGCCGTGCTGCGCACGATCGGTGAGCCGCGGGAGGACAAGATCCGCCCGCGGTCGGGTTACCACGCCGCGTTCTCCGGGCCGTACACCGTGGCGGCGGGTTTCCTCGGCGGCGGTGGGCTCGGCGTGTTCCACGACGACTTCACCGACGCGGCCGCGGCCTCCCCGGAGCGGCTCGCGCTGGCGGCGAAGGTGACGTGCGTGCCGGACGCTCGCTGCGACGAGATCTTCCCGCACCAGTTCCCGGCCGTGCTGCGGGCGCGGCTCACCGACGGGCGCGAGCTGGAGGAACGCGTGGACGCCAACCGGGGCGGCGCGCGGAACCCGCTGACCGCCGAGGAGCTGGCCCAGAAGTTCCGTCTGAACGCGACGCGCGTGGTGTCCGAGCCGGTCGCCGACCGGATCACGGAGCTGACGTACGGGCTCGCCGAGCTGGCTGACGTCGGGGAGCTGACGGCACTGCTGCGCGCGTGACGGTGGCTGGGGTGGCCGGCGTTCGCGAACGCCGGCCACCGCGGTACTGCTCGCGCTGCCCGAGCCGCCTGCCGTCCGGCACGCCCTGGCTCACCCCACCGGCGAGACCCGGAACGTGAACTCCAGCAACCGCCACTCGCCGGGCACCGGTCGTCCGTCGGGGGTCGGGCCGTGCCGGGGGGTGAAGTCGACGATCAGGGGTTCCTTCACGCCGAACACGGTGTCGCCCCGGCCGGAGGAGATGCCCAGGTACGGGCCGCCCCGCACGAACAGTTGCGTGATCAGCCGCCGGTACCCCGGCGCGCCGATCATGAAGTGCACGTGCGGCGCCCGCCACGGGTGCCTGCCGGTGGCCGCCAGCATTCGCCCCACCGGCCCGTCGTCCGGGATCGGGTACTCCTTCGGCAGGATCGACCAGAACCGCACCCGCCCCTCGGTGTCGCTGCGGAAGCGGGCGCGCAGCACGGGCCCGTCCAGATCCGGCAGCTGCACGTCGTAGAACCCGTCCTCATCGGACTGCCACACGTCGACCACCGCGTCGGCCACCGGTGCGCCGTCCGGATCGGTCACCCGGATGTCGGCCCACATCGGGGTTCCGGGCAGCCCCTGCGCGATGTCGCTGCCGTGGTCGGCCGCGGGCGGCCCCTCGACGTAGAACGGGCCGAGCACGGCCGACGGCGTGGTGTCCGGCGTGCGCGAGTTCGTCAGCGCGTCGACCGCGCTGGACACCCCGAGCACGTCGGACAGCAGCACGAACTCCTGGCGCGCCTCGGTCGTGATGTGCCCGGCGCGGGTGAGGAAGTCGATGCCGTACTGCCACTCGTCCTGCGTCACGTCGTTCGCGGTGACGAAGTGGTGCAGGTGCCGCACCAGGTCGGTGAGCAGCTGCTTCACCCGCGGGACCGGAGCGTCGTCGAAACTCGCGACCACCTGGCGGGTCAGCGGTGTCAGGTCCGGCACCGGCCTGCCGCCCCCTGGCCGGCCCCCGCGCCACGCCTCGCGCAGCAACCCCTCGATGCCCTCGCGGGTCAGCGGTCGCGGGTTGGGGTAGGGCTTCGCGGTGGCCAGGTCCGCGGCGCGCGGCACGTCCTGCGCGCCCAGGCCCAGCTCGCGCAGCGACACCGGGCCACCGCACCGGACGATCAGGTCGTGCACCCCGCTCGCCGCGTCGCGCGCGCCGAGCGCGTCCGCGATGCGCGCCATCACCTCGGGCGCGGCGGGGGCGTTGTAGGCCATCGCGTGCGGCAGCACCACCGTGTGCGTCTCGGCGTGCGGCAGGTCGAACGAGCCGCCGAGCGTGTGGCACAGCTTGTGGTGCAGGCTCATCCCGACGCTCGCCAGGCAGGTGCCCGCGAGCCAGGCCGCGCACAGCAGGTCGGTACGGGCATCCACATCGGACGGATCGTCCGCCAGCGCGGGCAGCGCCCGCGCGATGCGGGTGATCGCGTCGAGGGCCATCGCGTCGGCGACGGGGTTCGCATCCGGGGAGTACAGCGCCTCGACGGCGTGGGCCATCGCGTTGATCGCGCTGGTCACCGACACGCCGAGCGGCAGACCGAGGGTCAGGTCCACGTCGTAGACCACGGTCTCCGGCAGGATCGACGGCGACGAGCGGGTGGTCTTGCGGCCGTTCTCGGTCTCACCGAGCACGGGGGTGACCTCGGACCCGGCGTAGGTGGTGGGCAGAATGACCTGCGGGAGGTCGGTGCGCGCGGCCAGCGCCTTCGACAGGCCCGTGGCCGAGCCACCGCCGACCGCGACGAGGCAGTCCGCGCCCGATTCGGTCAGCACCCGCAGCGCCTTCTCGGTGACCTCGACCGGCGTGTGCATGGCGGCTCCGTCGAACCCGCCTGCGAACAGCGGGCCGAGCGCACCGCGGACCGCCTCGGCCCGGCGCGCCGACCCGGACAGCAGGAGGGCCCGCGTGCCGCCGAGGCGACGCACCTCCTCGGCCACGCGCGACACCGTTCCCGAGCCGAACACCACCCGCACCGGCTGCGCCGCGTGGACGAACTCCGTCATGGCGTGCACTCCCTCGTCGGTTGTCCCTTCGAGGAGTACATCGGTTTGTGCGGATGATGTCCAGTGTGTGCGCTATGCGTACGGATCAGCGGCGCGATCGCGCGGCCAGCTCGGCGGAGACCCGCACGGCGTCGCGGTTCTCGACGTCGCCGCCACCCCCCAGCCGCGGCGGCGACTGACGGCGGTGGTTGCGGTCGAGACCCCACACGACCAGGGCGATCAGGATCAGGACGACGATCAGAGCAGCCATGGCAGAAAGTATCCGCTGAGGAAAAACCTGCCATAAGTGGCAGAACAGCCCTTGTGCGGCAAAATCCTGCCAGCTACCGTGGCGGCATGCTGCACACCGTCGCCACCGTGCTCATCGACAGCGCCGCCGTGTTCGAATTCGGCGTCGTCTGCGAGGTCTTCGGCCTCGACCGCACCGAGGAGGGCGTGCCGCCCATCGAGTTCCGGGTCTGCGGCGAACGTGCGGGCGAACCGATCCAGGCCGGGGTCGGCGTCAAACTGACGCCCGAGTACGGCCTGGACGGGTTGCGGGGTGCCGACCTGGTCGCGATCCCGGCGGCGCGGATCCGCGAGGAGTACCCGCCCGCGGTGCTGGACGCGGTGCGCGAGGCGCACGCCAACGGCGCGACACTGCTCACCGTGTGCAGCGGCGCGTTCCTGCTCGGCGCCACCGGGCTGCTGAACGATCGCCAGTGCACGACGCACTGGAAGTACATCGACGAGTTCAAGCAGCGCTTCCCGGAGGCCCACCTCGACCCGGACGTCCTGTTCGTCGACGACGGCGACATCATCACCAGCGCGGGTACGGCCGCGGGCATCGACGCGTGCCTGCACCTCGTGCGCCGCGAGCTCGGGTCGGCCGCGGCCACCGCGATCGCGCGCCGCATGGTGGTCCCGCCGCAGCGCGACGGCGGCCAGCGCCAGTTCGTCGAACTGCCGATGCCGGAGTCCACTGCGGACAGTCTGGAACCGGTGCTGGCGTGGATGGTGGAGAATCTGGCCGAGGAGCACACGGTGCCCGCGCTGGCCCGGCGCGCGCAGATGTCCGAGCGCACGTTCGCCCGCCGCTTCGCCGCCGAGACCGGCACCACGCCGGTCAAGTGGCTCACCACGCAACGCGTCCTGCACGCCCGCACCCTGCTCGAAACCACCCGGCTCAGCGTCGAGGAGATCGCCCGGGAGTGCGGGTTCGGCACGGGCGCCCTGCTGCGCCACCACTTCCGCCGCGTCGTCGGGGTCTCGCCGCACGACTACCGCCGCACCTTCGCTGCATCCTGACGGTGGTGCGGGGGTCGTGCGGCGGTCGTGCGGCATGCTGGGCCGCGTGGCCTATGACGTAACCGCAGTACGCAAACACTTCCCCGCGCTCGACGAGGGCGCCGCGCACTTCGACGGCCCCGGCGGGTCGCAGGTCCCGGACGTGGTCGGCCGGGCCGTCGCGGCGACGCTGTGCTCCGCGATCGCCAACCACGGCGCGACCACCGCCGCCGAACGCCGCGCCGACGGCATCGTCGCGCAAGCCCGCTCCGCCGCCGCTGACCTGCTCGGCGCCCGGCCCAGCGGGATCGTGTTCGGCCGCAGCGCCACGCAGCTGACCTACGACTTCTCGCGCGCCGTGGCGAAGACCTGGCGGCCCGGCGACGAGGTGGTGGTCACCCGGCTCGACCACGATGCGAACATCCGGCCGTGGGTGCAGGCCGCCGAGGCGAACGGGGTCGCGGTGCGGTGGGCCGATTTCGACCCGGTCTCCGGCGAGCTGCCGGTGGGCGCGATCACCGGCCTGCTGTCCGAGCGCACCCGGCTGGTCGCGGTCACCGGCGCGTCCAACCTGCTCGGCACGCGCCCGGACATCCCGGCGATCGCGGCGGCGGCGCACCGCACGGGGGCGCTGCTCTACGTCGACGGCGTGCACCTCACCCCGCACGCGCCGGTGGACGTCGAAGCACTGGGCGCCGACTTCTACGTCTGCTCGCCCTACAAGTTCCTCGGCCCGCACCTCGGCCTGGTCGCCGCCGCTCCGCAGCTGCTGGAGACGCTGCACCCGGACAAGCTCGCGCCGTCCACGAACGCCGTGCCGGAACGCTTCGAACTGGGCACCCTGCCCTACGAACTGCTCGCGGGCACCACGGCGGCGATCGACTTCCTCGCCGGCCTCGTGCCAGGCGAGGGCACCCGCCGGGAGCGGCTGGTGCGGTCGCTGACCGCATTGGAGGAGTATGAGCAGGGCCTGCTCGACCGGCTCGACGCGGGCCTGGCGGAGATCCCCGGCGTGACGCGCTACGGCTCCCCCACCCGCTCGCGCACCCCGACCGTGTTGTTCTCGGTGGACGGCGCGCCCTCCGCCGCGGTGTACGAACGGCTGGCCGCACGCGGCGTCAACGCGCCCGCGGGCAGTTTCTACGCGCTGGAGTGCTCGCGCCACCTGGGGCTCGGCGACACCGGCGCGGTCCGCGCGGGCATCGCGCCCTACACCACCGGGACCGAGGTCGACCGGCTGCTCGACGGGATCCGCTGACCGGCGGGATGCAGCGAGGTGCACAACCAGATGACTTCGCCTGTGCACCTCGCACAGTGACCGGAGAGCCTCCCCTGGCTACCTTGCGGGCAACCGCATCCTCTCCGGAAGGAGGTCGGCATGGCCTCGGCAGTCGGTGCCGACGACTACGCCCTGACCAGGGTTCCCGGCAGCGCCCGCTACTCCTGGTGGACGGTCGCGATGCAGCGATTCGGCCAGGTGTCCGCCCTGTCCCAGTTCCTGCTCGGCGCGACCATCGGGTTCGGGATGGGCTTCTGGCAGGCGTTCCTCGCCTTCACGCTCGGTTCGGTCATCCTCGAACTCATCACGATCCTCGTCGGGGTCATCGGCATGCGCGAGGGACTCTCGACCTCGATGATCGCCCGCTGGACCGGGTTCGGCCGGGGTGGCTCCGCGCTGATCGGGCTCGCCATCGGCATCAGCCTCATCGGGTGGTTCGGCATCCAGTCGGCGGTCTCGGCGCAGGGTCTGGTCTCGCTCATCGGCGGTCTGCCGGAGTGGGCGTGGGCGCTCGTGTTCGGCCTGCTCGTCACCGCGATCGTGGTGCGCGGGTTCCACTCGATGGCGTGGACGGCCTACCTCACGGTGCCCGCGTTCCTGATCCTGGTGGGCTGGTCGGTGATCTCCGAACTGTCCAGCCACGACCTCGGCGCGCTGGTGTCCTCGGCCCCGCCCGGGCCGCAACTGAGCCTGCTGGAGGGGACCACACTCGTCGCGGGCGGCTTCATCGTCGGCGCGGTGATCACGCCGGACATGACCCGCTTCAACCGCACCACCGGCGACGTCGTCAAGCAGACCCTGGTCGGCATCACGCTCGGCGAGTACGTCATCGGCATGGCCGGTGTGCTGCTGGCGCACGCGGTGAAGTCAGCCGAGATCACCACGATCGTCACGTCCTCGGTCGGCTGGGTCGGCCTGCTCATCGTCATCGCGGGCACGGTCAAGATCAACGACTGGAACCTGTACTCGTCCGGCCTCGGCGTCGTGAACTTCATCGGCACCGTCTCCGGGCGCAAAGCCCACCGCGGCCTGATCACCGCCGTGCTCGGTCTCGTCGGCAGCGTGCTCGCCGCGGTCGGCATCCTCAGCGCGTTCAGCGACTTCCTCACCCTGCTCGGTGTCGCTTTCCCGCCGATCGCCGGGATCATGGTCGCCGAGTACTTCGTGGTCAAGAAGTGGCGCGGTGAGCTGGAAGCCGCCCGCGCACAGGGCCGCGCACCCGAGGAGGCGCCGGTGTGGGTGCCCGCCACGATCGTGGTCTGGGTCGTCTCGGCGCTGATCGGCAAGTTCGTCGAATGGGGCCTGCCCAGCATCAACTCGCTGGTCGTGGCCTTCGTGCTCTACGTGATCGCCGGCAAGTCCGGTCTGGTGCGCGGCGTCGGCCGGTCTCGCACCGCGGACACCGGCAGCGACAGCGTTCCGGCCTAGTACCGACCGAAAGGAAATCCTCGTGCGCATCGGCATCGACGTCGGCGGCACCAACACCGACGCGGTCCTGCTGGACGGACGGCAGGTGCTCGCCTCGATCAAGACCAGCACCACGGCGGACGTCACGTCCGGCATCGTCGCCGCGATCGACGGCCTGCAGCGGCAGTGCGCGTTCGACCCGGCGGACGTGCGGGCGGTGATGATCGGCACCACGCACTTCATCAACGCCCTCGTCGAGGCCCACCGCCTGGCGCCGACGGCCGCGGTGCGGCTGAGCCTGCCCGCGGGCGCCTCGCTGCCGCCGATGGTGGACTGGCCGCAGCGCCTGGTCGACGCGGTGTCCGGACGCAGCTACCTCGTGCACGGCGGGCACGAGTTCGACGGCCGCCACATCGCCGAGCTCGACGAGGCCGAGCTGCGCAAGGCGGCCGAGGACATGGGAGCGCACGGGGTGCGCAGCGTCGCGATCACCTCGGTGTTCTCCCCGGTCAACGCGGAGTTCGAGGCGCGCGCCGCGGAGATCATCGCCGCCCAGCTGCCGGACGTGGCGATCTCGCTGTCCCACGAGATCGGCCGCATCGGGCTGTTGGAGCGGGAGAACGCCACCGTCATCAACGCCGCCCTGCGCGAGCTGGCCGCGCACATCGTCGACGGGCTCGCCGCATCGGTGAGCGGCGCGGGCATCACCGCGCCGCTGTACCTGAGCCAGAACGACGGCACGCTGATGGACGTCGACTTCGCCCGGCGCTACCCGGTGGCGACGTTCGCCTCCGGCCCGACCAACTCGATGCGTGGCGCCGCCGTGCTGTCCGGGTTGGACACCTGCGCGGTGGTCGACGTCGGCGGCACCACGAGCGACGTCGGCGTGTTGCAGCAGGGATTCCCGCGCGAGGCGACCACCGACGTCAGCGTCGCGGGCATCCGCACGAACTTCCGCATGCCGGACGTGCTGTCCATCGGCATCGGTGGTGGCAGCCGCGTCCGCGGCAGCGCGGTCGGCCCCGATTCCGTCGGCTACGAACTGACCTCGAAGGCGCTGGTGTTCGGCGGGGACACCCTGACCGCCACCGACATCGCGGTGGCCGCGGGGCGCGCCGAGATCGGCGACCCCGGCCTGGTGGCCCACCTCGACCGCGAAGTGGTGCGCGGGGCGCTCGGCCGGATCGCCGCCGACGTCGCCGACGTGGTGGAGCGGATGCGCACCTCGGCCGAGCCGCTGCCGGTGGTCGCGGTCGGCGGCGGCTCGGTGCTGCTGCCGGACGAACTCGCCGGCGCGGGGGCCGTGCACCGGCCGGACAACCACGCCGTGGCCAACGCGATCGGCGCGGCCATCGCCCAGATCGGCGGCGAGGTCGACCGCGTGTACGCCATCGAGCCGGGCCGCCGGGAGGCGGTGGTGGACGAGGCCAAGCAGGAGGCCGTCGACCGCGCGATCGCGGCGGGCGCGAGCCCGGCCTCGGTCGGCATCGTCGACTTCGACGAGGTGCCCATCCCGTACCTGCCCGGCAACGCCACCCGCATCCGGGTCAAGGCGGTCGGCGACCTGCAGCTGGGAGCGTGACGATGCGCGAGATCACCACCGGGCACCTCACCGACATCGCCCGCGGCGCGGCCATTCTCGGCACCGGCGGTGGCGGCGACCCCTACATCGGGCGGCTGCTCGCCTCCGCCGCGTTGCGCGAGCACGGACCGGTGCCGCTGGTGCCGCTGGACGAGGTCGGTGACGACGCCGTCGTGCTGCCCGTCGCGATGATGGGCGCCCCCACCGTGATGGTGGAGAAGCTGCCGTCGGCCGAGCAGGTCGGGCTGGCCGCCCGCACCCTGGCCGGCTACCTCGGCAAGGAGCTCACGCACATCGCGTGCGCCGAGGCGGGCGGGGTCAACTCACTGATCCCCGTGGTCGCGGCGGCGCAGCTGGGCCTGCCGCTGGTGGACGGCGACGGCATGGGCCGCGCCTTCCCCGAGCTGCAGATGGTGCTGCCCACGCTGTACGGCATCCGCGCGACCCCGATGTCGATCGCCGACGAGAAGGGCAACCGCGGTGTGCTGGACACGGTCGACAACCACTGGGCCGAACGGCTCGCGCGGTCGGCGACGATCGACATGGGCTGCTCGGCGATGATCAGCAACTACGCGATGTCCGGTGCGCAGGCCCGCGAATCGCTCGTGGCCGGCACGCTGACCCTGTGCGCCGAGCTCGGCGCGGCGGTACGGGAAGCCCGCGCCGCCCACACCGACCCGGTCGCGGCGGTCGTCGCCCGGCTGCGCGGCCGGGTCCTGTTCGCGGGCAAGGTCGTCGACGTCGCCCGGCGGACGGTGTCCGGATTCGCCCGCGGCGAGGCCCGGCTGTCCGGGATGGACGCTGACGCCGGGGCCGAGATGGTGCTGAAGTTCCAGAACGAGCACCTCGTGGCCGAACGCGACGGCATCCCGCAGGCCTCGGTTCCGGACCTGATCTGCTGCCTGGACCGGGAATCGGGCGAGGCGGTCACCACCGAGGGGCTGCGGTACGGCCAGCGGGTCACGGTGATCGCGGCGCCCGCCGACCCGCGCTGGCACACCCCGGAGGGCATCGAACTGGCGGGTCCGCGCTACTTCGGTTACGACATCGACCCGGTCGGGGTGGCGGCAGCATGAGCTGGACCCTGACCGAAAAACACCTGGAGGACCTCGCCCGCGGCGCCGCGGTGCTCGGCACCGGCGGTGGCGGGGATCCCTACGTCGGCAGGCTGCTGGTCCGGCAAGCGATCCGCGAACACGGACCGGTCACGATCCTCGACCCGGACGAGGTGGGCGACGAGGACCTGGTGGTGCCGACCGCGCAGATGGGCGCACCCACCGTGGTGCACGAGAAGCTGCCCAGCGGGCAGGAGCCGGTGCTGGCGCTGCGCACGCTGGAGGACCACCTCGGCCGCACGGCGAGCGCGACGATGCCGATCGAGTGCGGCGGGATCAACTCGATGATCCCGCTGGTCGTCGGCGCCCGGCTGGGCCTGCCCGTGGTGGACGCCGACGGGATGGGCCGCGCGTTCCCCGAGCTGCAGATGGAGACCTTCGGCGTGTACGGCGTGCCCGGATCGCCGATGGCGATCGGTGGTGAGCGCGGCGAGACCACGGTCATCGACACCGGCGAGGACAACCGCCGCATGGAGTGGCTGGCCCGCGGCGTCACGATCCGGCTCGGCGGGGTCGCGCACATCGCCGAGTACGCGATGAGCGGCGCCGACGTCAAACGCACCGCGGTGCCGCGCACGCTGTCGCTGGCGCTGACCGTCGGCCGCACGATCCGGCAGGCGCGGGCGCGCAACGCCGATCCGGTGCCCGCGCTGGCCGGCGCACTGGCCGCGACCGCCTACTCCGACCTGCGGGTGCTGTTCCGCGGCAAGGTGTCCGATGTGGAGCGCCGAACCGAGGCCGGGTTCGCGCGCGGGCGGGCGCGGGCGGTGTCCTTCGACGGCGCGCACGAGCTCGAACTGCGCTTCCAGAACGAGAACCTGCTGGCGCTGGTCGACGGCCAGGTGCGCTGCCTGGTGCCGGATCTGGTGTGCGTGCTGGAGTCCGAGACCGCCGAGCCGATCACCACCGAGACGCTGCGCTACGGCCAGCGGGTCGTCGTGGTCGGCATCTCGACACCGGCTCTGATGCGCACCCCCGAGGCGCTGGCGACCTTCGGCCCCGCGGCGTTCGGGTTGTCCCACGAGTTCACCCCCGTGGAGGAACTGTGCTGAGTCTGGCGGGCCGCACGGTCGTGGTCGTCGGCGGCGGATCGAGCATCGGGTTCGAGGTGGCGCGCCGGGGCGCGGAGGTCGTGCCCGGCGGCCGCACCGCGGCGACGCTGGAGGCCGCGGCGGAGCGGATCGGCACGCGGTGGCACGTCCTGGACGTCACCGACCAGGACTAGCTCGAAGCGCTCTTCGCCACCGTGCCGACGGTTGCGCGCGCTGTCCGACGAGGACGCGGCAAGCCCGTTCGTCACGACGTTCCGGGGCCGGTACCACGCGGTCAGGCACGCCGCGCCGACGATTGCGCGGACGGGTCGGTGGTGCTGATGTCCGGCGCCGCGAGCGTCCGCCCGCCCGGCGCGGCACCCGCCTACGTGGCGGGCAACGCCGCGATCGACGGGCTCGGCTGACGCGGTACCGGGCAGAGACGGTGCCGCACCGCGTCAGCCGGGAGTCCGCGGTGGCCGAGGGGGCTCCCCCTGTTCGGAGCCGCCTGCACCATCGGCCCCCGCCGGTGTCTCAGCCGGTGTCTCAGCCGGTGTTCGACCGGTCATCGCTGTCACGGCGGTCGGTGATGAACATGTGCCCCGGCGAGTGGGTGATCGCGAACGGCGGTTTCGACGCCATCAGCGCGGCCTGCGGCGTCACCCCGCACGCCCAGAACATCGGGACGTCGCCGGGCCGCGCCTCGACCGCGTCGCCGAAGTCCGGGTGGTCCAGGTCCGCAATGCCCAGCCCGGCCGGGTCGCCGACGTGCACCGGGGCGCCGTGCGCCGCGGGCATGGCGCCGCTGATCGCGATCGCCTCGTCGACCCGCGCGGCCGGGATCGGGCGCATCGACACGACCATCGGCCCGTGCAGCCGCCCCGCGGGCCGGCACTGCCGGTTCGTCACGTACATCGACGCGTTGCGGCCCTGTTCCCGGTGCCGCAGCGGGATGCCCGCCGCGAGCAACCCGGTCTCGAACGTGACGCTGCAGCCGATCGAGAACCCGACCAGGTT
>Ga0164243_10002313_pt1 | contig 31709 bp, 28 predicted proteins | sample OricompcompostOP_FD_108781 | JGI IMG/M metagenome (GOLD analysis project Ga0164243, IMG submission 108781) | Organic Plus compost microbial communities from Emeryville, California, USA - Original compost - Organic plus compost (OP) | ecosystem: Engineered > Solid waste > Mixed feedstock >... | reverse complement strand
GGATCAACGATTCGACCAGCGCCCACAACTCGTCGGGCACCAGACGTCGCGACAACTCGTCCATCACAGCTCATGATCGTGCCCGCACCTCAACCAACATCCAAGTGAGACACGCTCTAAACCGGATATTGCCGCAGCGCCTCACGAAGTTGCGCTTCCGGCAGCCGCCGATCGCACACGTAGTACAGCAACGCCCCCGCCGCCAGCGGCGTCGTCCACTTCGGACTGACGAGCAACTCGTCGCCGATCCGCACGGCGAGTGCCGTCGCGCCGAACCGCTCGCCCAGTGCTTGCTGGCATCGCCCGAACGTCAGGTCGGCAGGCAGCAGCGCGGAATAGGTGTTCTCGCCGCCGTGCGTCATCAATTCCGCGTACACGTCGCTGATCCCCGGGTCCTGCAGCTCCTCGGTGACGAGCCGGGGGCTGTGCCACTGCACGCACCGCACGTCGTTGCGGACGTAACGCACCCGCTGGGCGTGGTTCATATCGCGCAGTGCGACGACGAGGTGCACGCTCGGCGCCACGTGGTCGGCCACAACGGTCACCGCGAGCGCTTCGTTGTCGTCTCGCGCGTCGACCAGAATGGCGGCTGCCCGCGCCGCGCCGGCCCGGCTTAGCGTCTCGTCGTCGGCGAGGTCGCCCCGGATGAACTCGACCGCGTGCTGGGGGAGCGGATGCGTGCTCACCTCGTCCCAGGCCGCGAGCACCACCTCCTGGCCCTCGGCGAGTAGTTCCTCGGCGATGCGTTCGGTGCGGCCGGGCGTGTAGCCGAGGAGGAGGACGTGTCCGGTGGCCGTAGTGGTGCCGGTGCCGCGCATGCGCTGCCCTTTCGCGTTCTCGATCCTGCCCGCGATGTGGGTGAACAGGGTGGTCAGTGTGGCGATGCCGCCGACGATGACGTAGAGCGCGACCAGGCGTCCGCCGGTCGTCTCCGGGTACAGATCGCCGTAGCCGACCGTGGAGGCGGTGACCAGGAACCACCACCAGTAGTGGGAGCCGCCCACGATCTCGCTTCCCGGTTCGAACAGCAGCATCAGCGGCCAGCTCGTGACGAAGACGAACACGATGACGGCGCCCGCCGGCGCCCACACGGGCCGCGCCAGCAGGCGGCGGAGGAACCGGGACAGGAAGACCGGCATGCGAAGGACCCTAATCGATCACGGACATTTCGGACGCCGTCGACTCCCGGGTTGACGGTCGCGCCACCGGTGGCTAGTTTCGATACGAAACGGTAGCGTATTGAAAAAAGGGAGAAGTCATGGGCAGGCCGCGCGACGCGAACCGGGACGTGGCCATCCTCGACGCGACGCTGCACCTGCTGACCGAGGTCGGGTACGACCAGCTGTCCATGGAGTCGGTCGCCGCGCGCGCCGGAGTCGCGAAGACGACGATCTACCGCCGCTACGACGACAAGGCCGCCCTCGTGGCCGCCGCGGCCGACCACCGCGCGGGCGGCACTCCGCCCGAGCCGGGCCCCGGTGGGTTGCGGGACAACCTGCTGGCGCTCGTGCGATGGCTGGCCGGCCAGATCGCGGAGCAGGAGATCGGCTTGCTCGGCGCGTTGTTCGCCGGGATGCGCAGCGACCCCCGGCTCGCGGCGGAGATGCGGCGAATCCTGCGCCGGGACGAGGCGGCGATGACGGGCAACCCGCTGCGGGCGCACGGCGAGCAGCTGGCCCCGCAGGCCGCGGAGCTGTTCGCCGAGGTCGCCCCGGCCGTCATCGTGCACCGGATCGTCGTCGCCGGGCAGACCTGCGACGACCGTTTCGTCGAGCACCTGGTGGACGACATTCTCTTGCCACTGCTGAGAAGGAGCTGACCGAACCATGATCGTCATCACCGGTGCGACGGGCGCGCTGAACGGTGCCACCGTCGAGCATCTCCTCAAGCGCGTTCCGGCCGAGCGGATCGGCGTCAGCGTTCGCGACGTCGCCAAGGCGCGGCACTTCGCCGATCGCGGAGTGCGCGTGCGTCAGGGTTCCTACGAGGACCCGGCCGCGCTGCGGTACTCGTTCGAAGGCGCTGACCAGGTCCTGCTCGTCTCGTCCAACGATCCGCACGCCGACGCGGTCGGCCTGCATTGCGCCGGCATCGAGGCCGCCGTCGCGGCGGGGGCGCGGCGCGTGCTCTACACCAGCCACCAGGGCGCCGGGGCGGACAGCCCGTTCCCGCCGGCGCGCGACCACGCCGCCACCGAGCGACTCCTCGCCGAGTCCGGGATCGCGTGGACCTCGCTGCGCAACGGTTTCTACGCCCACAGTCTCGGCTGGCTGCTCGGCACGTGGCGGGAGAGCGGGGTGATCGCCGCGCCCGCGGACGGGCCGGTCTCGTGGACCGACCGCGCCGACGCCGCCGAGGCCGCGGCCGTCATCCTCGCCGGGGAGCGCACCTTCGACGGGCCGGTCACACTCACCGCGGGCAAGGCCGTCACGTTCGACGATGTCGCCGCCGAGGCGTCCCGGAGCACCGGCCGCGAGATCACGCGCGTCGTCGTGGAGGACGAGCAGTGGATCGCGGACAAGGTGGCGGCGGGCACCCCGGAGACGATGGCCCGGATGACGCTCACGACGTTCCAAGCCGCCCGCGAGGGCCGTTTCGCCACCGTGACCCCGCTGCTGGGGGAGCTGCTCGGCCGCGAGCCTCGCGGTATCGCCGACCAGCTGGTCTAGCCCGGCGCCGCGGTACTGCGCCGTTCGACGAAAACGGTGTCGTGCCAGACGCCGTCGCGCTGGGCGATGCGTTCCCGGACGCCGACGGTGCGGAACCCGGCGCGGTGGTGCAGGCCGATGCTGGCGCGGTTCTCGGTGAAGATCGAGGTTTGCAGGGTCCACAGCCCGGCCTCGTCGGCGGCCGTGACCTGCTTGCGGATCAACGCTTTCCCGACGCCGCGGCCCCGCTGCCCGTCGGCGACATAGATCGAGGTTTCGGCGACGCCGGCATAACAGTCGCGAGTGGACACCGGACTGGCCGCGGCCCAGCCCACGACCTGGCCGTCGAGTTCGGCGACCCAGCGGTGTCCCGGCAACCATTTCGCGTCGAGGCAGGCGCGGCCGGGCACGGTGGTCTCGAAGGTCGCGATGCCGGTGGCGATGCCCTCGCCGTAGATGCGGCGGACGGCGGGCCAGTCCTCGTCGCGTAACGCGCGAACGTCCACATCGGACGGAACGTCTTCCGGGCAGCGGGGGCGGAGCGCGAGCAGGTCCATGACCGCGTCGGCGGCATGCGGGAGTCCGGTGCGGCACGCGGGGTTGACGCTCACCCTGGTCGCGGTGCCTTCCTTGTGCAGTCGCACGAATCCGGTGCCGGCGAGCTTGCGCACGTGGTGCGACGTGGTGGACTGGCTGGTGCCGAGCAGTTCGGTCAGCTGCCCGACGGTCAGCCCGTCGGGTGCGGTGGCGACGGCGTGCAGCAGCCGCACCCGGGTGGGCTCGGCGAGGCAGGCGAACCAGCCGGCGTAGGTGGTGGCGTCGGCATCGGGCAGCGTCCGGGGGGTCGCGATGGCCATGACCGCCAGTGTATCGACTGCGATCGATGGTTCGTTCCGGCGACCGGAGCTTGACGTCCGGCATTTAGATCAGTAATCATTGAGTCAATGAACGCTGAGTGGAATTCGGCGCTGGTGTCCCGCGCCCGGGTGCACGCCGCGCTGGGTGAGCCCGCGCGGCTGGCCATCGTGGACCGGCTGGTCCTCGGCGACGCCTCACCCAGTGAACTCGGACGCGACCTCGGCCTGCCGAGCAATCTGCTCGCGCATCACGTGAAATTGCTGGAGCAGGCCGGGGTGGTCGAGCGGTCGCGGTCCGAGGGCGATCACCGCCGCACGTATCTGCGGCTCCAACCCGGCGCGCTGAGCGGACTCGGCCCCGCGGGCGCGCGGGTGGCGTCGCGGGTGGTCTTCGTGTGCACGCGGAACTCGGCTCGTTCCCAGCTCGCGGCCGCACTGTGGACGCGTCACAGTCCCGTGCCCTCGGCTTCGGCCGGTACCGCACCCGCCGCGCGGGTCCACCCTCGCGCCGTCGCGATCGCCCGGTCGCACGGCCTGCCCTTGCGGCGCACCGGCACCGCGCACGTCCAGCAGGTACTGCGGCCCCGCGATCTGGTGGTCGCCGTCTGCGACAACGCGCACGAGCAGCTCGGCGCGGGCGTCGCCGACCGGCTGCACTGGTCGGTGCGCGACCCGGTCCGCGCCGATAGCGACGAGGCCTTCGAACAAGCCCTGAGCGAGCTCACCGAACGGGTCACCCGGCTCGCGCCCGCCGTGCGGACCCCGGGAGCGACCCGATGACGGAAAACGTGGAGGGACACGCGCACACCGGCAAGCCAACCGTGCTGTTCCTGTGTGTGCACAACGCCGGGCGCAGCCAGATGGCGATGGGATTCTTCCAGCGGCTGGCCGGTGACCGCGCCCTGGCCTGGTCGGGCGGCTCCGAACCGGGCAAGCAGGTGAACCCGGCCGCGATCGCCGCGATGGCCGAGCGGGACATCGATATCTCCGCGGAATTCCCCAAGCCGTGGACCGACGAGATCGTGCGGGCCGCGGACGTTGTCATCACCATGGGCTGTGGCGACGCGTGCCCGGTGTTTCCCGGAAAGCGCTATCTGGACTGGCAGCTCGAGGATCCCGCGGGCAAGGATGTGGCCGGCGTCCGCCCGGTGCGGGACGAAATCGAACGCCGGGTACGTGCCCTGCTCGACGAACTCGGCGTGCCCGCGCAGTGCTGACGCGATCACCCCACCCAGCCAGGAGGCCCTGTTGAGCCAGTCGACCGAGACCACCGCCCCGGCCGCCGACGCGGCCGTGCTGCACCGGTTGTCCTTTTTGGACCGTTTACTGCCGGTGTGGATCGGCGCGGCCATGGTCGCCGGGGTGCTGCTCGGCAAGTTCGTACCCGGTGTGCGGCGCGTGCTCGACGCGGTGAAGGTCGGCGACGTCTCGCTGCCCATCGCGCTGGGCCTGCTGCTGATGATGTACCCGGTGCTGGCCAAGGTGCGCTACGACCGGCTCGGCACGGTCACCCGCGACCGGCGCACGATGATCGCCTCGCTCGTGCTGAACTGGCTGATCGGGCCCGCGCTGATGTTCGCGCTCGCCTGGCTGCTGCTGCCGGACCTGCCCGAGTACCGCACCGGGCTCATCATCGTCGGACTCGCCCGCTGCATCGCCATGGTCATCATCTGGAACGACCTCGCCTGCGGTGACCGCGAAGCCGCCGCCGTGCTCGTCGCGCTCAACTCGGTGTTCCAGGTGATCACGTTCGGCGTGCTCGGCTGGTTCTACCTGGAGATCCTGCCCGGCCGGCTCGGCCTGGACACCACCGCGATCGACATCAACGCCTGGACCATCGCCAAGAGCGTGCTGATCTTCCTCGGCATCCCGCTGCTCGCCGGTTACCTCTCGCGCCGCCTCGGCGAGCGGGTCAAGGGAAGGCAGTGGTACGAGGCGAAATTCCTGCCGAAGATCGGCCCCGTCGCACTCTACGGGCTGCTGTTCACCATCGTTGTGCTGTTCGCCTCGCAGGGCAACACCATCACCGCGCGCCCGCTCGACGTCGCCCGCATCGCGTTGCCGCTGCTGGCCTACTTCGCGCTCATGTGGGCCGGATCCTACGCACTGGGCAAGGCGATCGGGCTGGGCTACGCCCGCACCACCACCCTCGCCTTCACCGCCGCCGGCAACAACTTCGAGCTCGCCATCGCCGTGGCGATCGGTGTGTTCGGCGTGACCTCCGGCCAGGCACTCGCCGGCGTGGTCGGCCCGCTGATCGAGGTTCCCGTCCTGGTCGCCCTGGTCTATGTCAGCCTGTGGCTGCGCAAACGCTGGACCGCCACGGCCTGAGCTTGTCAGGGCGTGAGCCCGGCCTTCAACGCCATCGCGGCGGCCTCGCCGCGGGTCGTGGCCTGCAGTTTCCGCAGGACGCCCGCGACGTGGAACTTGATGGTGCTCTCCGTGACGCCGAGTTCGGCCGCGATGGTCTTGTTGCGTTTGCCCTGCGTGAGTGACCGCAGCACTTCGAGTTCCCGCCGGTTGAGGGTGTCCAGCCGGGTCTCGCCGGCGGTGTCGTGCGCGGGTTCGAAGGGCAGCCGGATGGTGACGCGGCTGCCCCAGCCGGGTACCGCGTCCAGATCGATCGTCGCGTCGAGGGTGCGGGCCCGGCCGTCGAGCTGCCGGCGCAGATCGGTCACGTCGAGCTGTCCGGACTCGTCGTCGCGCACGTCGATGCACAGCGCGGTGTCGTCGGTGCTCCACGCGATACGCAGGCGTTTCAGCCCGGTCTGGGCCGTGAACGACAGCACGGTGCTGAGGGTCATGGCCTGTGCGGCGTGCGCGAGATCGCCCGGCAGCGGCCGGGTGCCGCCGGCCGGTGGCACGAACTCCAGTCGCGCGTCGTGGTGCCGCAGCATCTGCCGGATCTTCTTGCGCACCTTGGCGAACGCCGCCGAAGCGACCTCTTCGGACAGCGCGAGATCGGCCTGCTGCGCCGATCGCAACGACACCAGCGCCGCGGACGCCGATTCGGTCGCGGCGAGCCGGGCCTGGCGGTCGTCCAGGCGGGCCGAGCGCAGCGGGGTGAGGATGGAGGTGAGCGCGCTTTCCTGTGCCGCTGCCATTTCCGCCATGGTGCGGGCCCGTTCGGCGGCCGCCGCCCGCGATTCGGCGAGGTAGTCAGGGCTGGCCTGGGCGACCTGCTGGCTGATCGAGGTCGCCACGATGCCGAACAGCCCGGCCAGCTCGTCCGGCTCCGGAAAGCGCTTTCTGGTAGCGCGGGGAATGAGGACGAGCAGCGTGCCGATCGGGTCGCGCACGGCCCACACCGTCCGGGACGCTCCGGCGATCGTCGCGGTGGTGCTGAGCGACTGCCCGGGTTCGACGCCGGCTTTGAGCCGCTCGAGCTCGTCGATGGTGACCTTGTTGACCGTCGCGGTGTCGCCGGCCACCTTGCGTGGCCTGCCGGTGCACTCCCGGGTGAAGATGACCAGCGCGGTATGCGGCCACCGGTCGGCGAGAAACCGGGAGAACCGTTCCGCGATCTCGTGCAGCGGGCCGTCGATGACCTCGCGCAACGCGCCGAGCGGGCTGCTCTGCTCCTGGGGCATCCGGTGAGCTTAACCGCCGCGGCACCTGGCTGGAAGTCGAGGTTTTCCTGGCCCGACGATCAGCTCCGTATGCCGCGGCGGGCGGGCTACTGTCGGGCCGGATATGCGCGGTGGCGCATGCGTCTTTTCGTCGAGTGGTGAAGGAAGCAGATGCCTCAGCAGGTGCGCGGTGTGATCGCCCGTTCGAAGGGGGCTCCGGTCGAGCTCACCGACATCGTGATTCCCGACCCCGGGCCGGGTGAGGTCGTGGTCGCGGTCGCCGCGTGCGGGGTGTGCCACACCGACCTGACCTACCGCGAGGGCGGGATCAACGACGAGTTCCCCTTCCTGCTCGGCCACGAGGCCGCGGGCACCGTGGAGAGCGTCGGCGAGGGCGTCGAGAACGTGCGGCCCGGTGATTTCGTCGTGCTCAACTGGCGTGCCGTGTGCGGTCGGTGCCGCGCCTGCAAGCGTGGCCGGCCGCAGTACTGCTTCGACACGTTCAACGCGAGCCGGAAGATGACGCTGGCCGACGGCACCGAGCTGACCCCGGCGCTGGGCATCGGCGCCTTCGCGGACAAGACGCTCGTCCACTCCGGACAGTGCACAAAGGTCGATCCCGCCGCCGATCCCGCGGTCGCCGGGCTGCTCGGCTGCGGGGTGATGGCCGGGCTCGGCGCGGCGGTCAACACCGGCGCGGTGAGCCGGGGCGACTCCGTGGCGGTCATCGGCTGCGGTGGTGTCGGCGACGCGGCCATCGTCGGATCCCGGCTCGCCGGCGCGTCCACGATCATCGCCGTCGACCGCGACGAGAAGAAGCTCACCTGGGCCCGCGAGCTGGGCGCCACCCACACGGTGAACGCCTCGGGCGCCGATCCGGTCGAGGCCATCGCCGGGCTGACCGGCGGTTTCGGCGCCGATGTCGTGATCGACGCGGTCGGCCGCCCGGAGACGTGGAAGCAGGCGTTCTACGCGCGTGACCTCGCGGGCACCGTGGTGCTCGTCGGCGTGCCCACCCCGGACATGCGGCTGGAGATGCCGCTGCTGGACTTCTTCTCGCGCGGCGGGGCGCTGAAATCCTCGTGGTACGGCGACTGCCTGCCCGAGCGCGACTTCCCGATGCTGGTCGACCTGCACCTGCAGGGCAGGCTGCCGCTGGAGAAGTTCGTCACCGAGCGGATCACCATCGACGACGTCGAGAAGGCGTTCCACACCATGCATTCCGGCGAGGTCCTGCGGTCGGTGGTCGTGCTGTGAGCGGGCTGCGGATCGATCGGGTCGTCACCTCCGGCGTCTTCGAACTCGACGGTGGCAGCTGGGAGGTCGACAACAACGTCTGGCTGATCGGCGACGACCGTGAGGTGGTCGTGGTGGACGCCGCCCACGACGACGCGGCGATCACCAAGGCGGTCGCGGGCCGCAATGTCGTGGCGGTGGTCTGCACGCATGGGCACAACGACCACGTCACCTTCGCCCCGCAGCTGGGCACGCAGCTGTGCGCGCCGGTCCTGCTGCACCCCGGCGACCAGGAACTGTGGGACATGACCCACCCCGGCCAGACGTACTGGCGGACCTCCGACGCCGAGCGCATCGGCGTGGCGGGCACCGAGCTCCAGGTGATCCACACCCCTGGCCACTCACCGGGCTCGATCTGCCTGTATCTGCCGGAAGCGAAGGCGCTGTTCTCCGGCGACACCCTGTTCTCCGGCGGCCCCGGCGCCACCGGACGGTCCTTTTCGGACTTCGGCACGATCATCGGCTCCATCCGGGACCGGCTGCTCACGCTGCCCGGGGACACCCGCGTGCACACCGGCCACGGCGACCACACCACCATCGGCGAGGAAGCGCCGCACCTGGAGGAGTGGATCGCGCGGGGGCACTGATCACGCGCGCAGGCCGGTGAGGCGTTCGTAGGCCGCGACGAGTTCGGCCGTCAGCTCCGGCAGCCGTCTGGGATCGGCGGTGGCGAGGTCGGCGAAGCGCATCACGATGCCGGTCACCATCTCCGCCAGCGCCCGCGCGGGCACGGCGAGCGAGGCCTGGCCCGCCGCGTCGAGGCGGGCCAGGAAGCGTGCGTGCCTGCGCGTCGGGCGTTCGTGGATCTCGTCGTGCAGGGCCCGCATCTCCGGGTCGGACAGCGCCTGGTGCTGGATCACGGTCAGCATTTCGCGGTGCCGCACGTAGGCGTGCAGGTACGCGACGATCCCGGCCCGGCCGGTGCCGCGCGGTGAGGTCGTGTCGATGTTCTCCTGCAGGGCGAGGAATTCGTCGCGCACCCGTTCGGCCAGGGCAGAGAACACGTCCTCCTTGGAGGGAAAATACGAGTAGACCGTCGGCCGGGTGATGCCCGCGTCGTCCGCGAGGGCGCCGATCGTCGTGCGCGTGAAGCCGAGCCGGCAGAAGGTGCGTTCGGCGGAGTCGAGCAGCAGGTTCCGTTTCTCCGGCTCGGTGAGCGTCCGGCCGCCGATCCCGCGCATGAGCACCTCCAGCTACTTGACAACAATGTAAAGTAGCATGCCATGGGATTACCTGATGTCCAGCGCCGGACGATCAGCGCGGTCTACGAGCGGCTGCTGAACTCCATCCCGGACGAGCTCGCCCAGTGCGGGCCGGACGGCGAGTACACGTTCGCGGAAAGCCACGCCCGCTCGCTGCGGATCGCCGGCGGGTTCGCGGGCCTCGGCATCGAGCGGCAGCATCCCGTGGCGCTGCTGCTGGACAACTCGCTCGACGCGGTGCACGCCTGGACCGGTGCGGCGCTGGGCGGGATGGTCGAGGTACCGGTCAACTCGGCCTACAAGGGCGGCTTCCTCAGCCACATCCTCAACGACTCCGGCGCGCTCGCGCTCGTCGTGGAGGACGCGCAGGTCGAGCGCGTCGCCCGGATCGCCGACGACCTCACCGCGCTGCACACTCTCGTCGTGCACGGCGACCCCGCGGCGGCGGACGAACTGCGCGGGCGCTTCGACATCGTGCGCTTCGAGGAGCTCACTGCCGCGAATCCCGTGGCGCCGCAACGACTCGACCCGGCCGACCTGATGGCCTACATGTACACCTCGGGCACCACCGGGCCGTCGAAGGGTGTGCTGGTCTCGCACGCGCACGCCTACACCTACGCCTCCCGCGAGGACCAGGAGCGGCCGCGCGCGGGCGACCGGATCCTCGTCACGCTGCCGCTGTTCCACCTCGCGGGCCAGTGGTACGGCGTCTACCAGGCGCTGATCCACGAGTCCCGGTGCGTGGTCGAGCCCGGCTTCTCGGTGAGCGGGTTCTGGCCGACGGTGCGCGAGCACGGCATCACCGTCACCGTGACCCTCGGCGCGATGGCCGAACTGCTCCAGCAGCGCCCACCGCGGCCGGACGACGCCGACAATCCGCTCGAACTGGCCGTGATGGCGCCGCTGGCGAGCGACGTCGAGGGCTTCCGGCGCAGGTTCGGCGTCGAGGTCGCCTCGGTGTACGGGATGAGCGAGATCGGCGTCGTGCTCAACGGCCCGCCGGAGACGATCGTCGGCGGTGAATGCGGATTCCCGCGTCCCGGCTACACCTTGCGGCTGGTCGATTCCGCCGGAAACGACGTGCCGGCGGGGGAGATCGGCGAGCTGTGGGTGCGCCCCGACGAACCACTGACCGTCATGCGCGGCTACCACAACCTGCCGGGCAAGACCGCCGAAACGCTCGTCGACGGCTGGGTGCGCACCGGCGACGCGTTCCGCGCGGACGCCGAGGGCCGGTTCTTTTTCAGCGACCGGATGAAGGACGCGCTGCGCCGCCGCGGCGAGAACATCTCTAGCTTCGAGGTGGAGAGCGTGATCAACAGCCATCCCGGGGTGTACGAGAGCGCGGTCGTCGCGGTGCCCGCCGAACTGACCGAGGACGAGATCAAGGCGGTCGTCGTGCCCCGCGAGGGCGTGACGGTGGATCCGGCGGAGCTGACCCGGTACCTGATCGACCGGATGCCGTACTTCATGGTGCCGCGTTACCTCGAATTCGCCGCGGAACTGCCGAAAACGCCGACCCAGAAGGTGCACAAGCACGTGCTGCGCCAGGCCGGGGTGCGCGAGGGTGTGTGGGATCGTGAGGCGGCCGGGATCGTGTTGCGAAGGGGGGACCGGTGACGGCACTGCTGGTCGCCAACCGGGGTGAGATCGCCGTGCGCGTGCTGGCGACGGCCGCCGCGCTGGGCTTGCGGACCGTGGCCGTCCACCCGGCCGACGACGCCGAATCGGCACACGTCACGCGCGCGGACGAGGCCGTCGAACTGCCCGGCACCGGGCCGGCCGCCTACCTGGATGTCGCGGCCGTCGTCGCGGCCGCGGTGAAGACCGGCTGCGACATGCTGCACCCCGGATACGGGTTCCTGTCGGAGAATCCCGCGCTCGCGCGGCGCTGTGCCGAGGCGGGCGTGACGTTCGCCGGGCCCTCACCGGAGACGCTCGCGTTGTTCGGGGACAAGGCCGCGGCGCGGGCGCGCGCGGAGTCGGCCGGTGTGCCGGTGCCGGCCGGGGCGCCCGCCGAGGAGGCCCACCGGTTCCTGGCCGGGCTCGGGCCGGGCGGGGCGGTGATGGTCAAGGCGCGCGCCGGCGGCGGGGGCCGCGGGATGCGCCCGGTGACCGACCCGGCCGACCTGGACGAGGCGTTGCGGCGCTGTGCTTCCGAGGCGGAGTCGGCCTTCGGTGACGGCACCGTCTACGTCGAACAGCTGCTCACCAACGCCCGCCATGTCGAGGTGCAGATCGCGGGCGACGGGCGGCACGCCGTCGCGCTGGGGGACCGGGATTGCAGCGTCCAGCGGCGCCGGCAGAAGCTCATCGAGATCGCGCCCGCGCCCGCGTTGCCCGACGCACTGCGGGCGGCGCTGCACCGGGCCGCGACGGAACTGGCGGGGGAGTACCGCGGGCTCGCGACCGTCGAATTCCTGGTGTCGGGCAACGATTTCGTGTTCCTTGAGGTCAATCCGCGGCTGCAGGTCGAGCACACGGTCACCGAGGAAGTCACTGGTCTGGACCTCGTCGAGATCGGGCTCGGGCTCGCCGCGGGACGCACGCTCGCCGAACTCGGCATCGACGGCGGCGTGCCGAGCCGTGGCACCGCGTTGCAGGTGCGCGTCAACGCCGAGACCGTCCGCGCGGACGGGACCGTCGTGCCCGGCTCGGGCACGCTGACCCGCTTCCAGCCGCCGGCCGGGCGCGGCGTCCGCGTCGACACCCATGGCTACGCCGGATACGCGATGAGCCCGCGGTACGACTCGTTGCTGGCCAAGGTGATCGTGCACGGCGACGCCGCGTCGGTCGCCCGCCGGGCGTCGCGCGCGCTGGCGGAGTTCGACCTCGCCGGGGTGCCGACCAACCGCGGGCTGCTCCGCGCGCTGCTGGCCGAGCCCGGCCTGACAACCGGCGGGATCGACACCGGCTTCGTCGACGCGCGGACCGCGGATCTCGCCGAGCCCGGGCCGGAACCGGTCGCCGAGGACTCGGACGCGGTGTCCGCGCCACAGCCCGGTGTGGTCGTACAGATCGCGGTGGCGCCCGGCGATCAGGTCGCGGCGGGCGCCGAACTGCTGGTGCTCGAAGCCATGAAAATGGAGCACGTGGTGCGCGCCGACCGGGCGGGCACCGTGGAGAGCGTGGTGGTCCAGACCGGTGAGGCGGTCGTGGCCGGGGCGCCGCTGCTGGTTCTCGCGGGCGACGGCCCGGGCGCCGACCAGTCCACTGTGGTGAGTGACGTCGATCCGGCGCAGATTCGGCCCGACCTCGCCGAGGTGCGCGAGCGCAAGCGGATCACGCTGGACGCGGCCCGGCCCGAGGCCGTGGAACGCAGGCACGGCAAGGGTTTGCGCACCGCGCGGGAGAACCTCGCGGATCTGGTGGATCCTGACAGTTTCACCGAGTACGGCGGTTTCGTGGTCGCCGCGCAACGTCAGCGCCGGTCGTTGGCGGACCTGATCGCCTCGACCCCGGCGGACGGGCTGCTGACCGGCACCGCGACCGTCGACGGCGTGCCGATCGCCGTCCTGGCCTACGACTACACGGTGCTCGCCGGCACGCAGGGCGTGCACAACCACCAGAAGACCGACCGGCTGCTGCGGCTGGTGCACCGGCAGTCGTTGCCGCTCGTGGTGTTCGCCGAGGGTGGTGGCGGGCGGCCCGGCGACACCGACACCTCCGCCGTCGCGCAGCTCGACGTGCCCACCTTCAGGCTGATGGCCGAGCTGGCGGGCAAGGTGCCGACCGTCGCGATCGTCGCCGGCTACTGCTTCGCGGGAAACGCCGCGCTGGCCGCCGCCTGTGACCTGATCATCGCCACGCAGGGCAGCAGTCTTGGCATGTCCGGGCCCGCGATGATCGAGGGCGCGGGGCTCGGCCGGGTCGCGCCGCAGGACGTCGGGCCGATGTCGGTGCAGGTGCCCAACGGCGTGGTCGACGTGCTCGTGCCGGATGAGGCCGCCGCCGTCACGACGGCGAGGACCTACCTGCGTGCGGTGACCGGGGTGGCCGCGGGGGAGGTGTCGTGTGCGGACCAGCGGCGGCTGCGGCATCTCGTACCGGAGAACCGGGTGCGCGTCTATGACATCCGGCCCGTGCTGGAGACGTTGTTCGACACCGGCAGCGTGCTGGAGGTGCGGGCGGCGTTCGGCACCGGCATCGTGACCGCGTTCGCCCGGCTCGAGGGAAGGCCGGTCGCGGTGATGGCGAACGACCCGAGTCATCTCGGCGGCGCGATCGACGGTGACGCGGCAGACAAGGCAACCCGGTTCCTGCGGCTGTGCCAGGAACGGGGGTTGCCGGTCGTGTCGCTTGTGGACACTCCGGGGTTCATGGTCGGGGTGGAGGCCGAGCGCACCGCGACGGTCCGGCGGTTCGGGGAGATGTTCGTGGCCGGGGCGCGGCTGTCGACGCCGATGGTCGCGGTGGTGCTGCGCAAGGGCTACGGCCTGGGCGCGATGGCGATGACCGGCGGTGACCTGCATGCCCCGGTGCTGACGGTGGCCTGGCCGACGGGCGAGTTCGGCGGAATGGGCCTGGAAGGCGCGGTCCGGCTCGGCTACCGCAAGGAGCTGGCGGCGATCGCCGATCCCGAGGCTCGGCGTGCCCGGTACGAGGAACTACTGGCGGGCTACTACGAACGCGGCAAGGCGCTCAGTGTAGCGACGGTGGGGGAGATCGACGACGTGATCGATCCCGCCGACACCCGCGAGGTGGTGATCAGGGCGCTCGCCGCGGCCGGGTGACCTGCCAGGGAATGCGGGTCAGGCGTTGAGTGCTGTCGCCGCCGCGTTGCGGATGTGGTCTCGCCAGAGTGCGCTGGCCGTGTCCGCGTCGCGGGCGGCGATGCGGTCCACCACGTCCTCGATCTCGGCGATGCTCGACTGCGGGCGGCCCTGGTGCCCGAGTGACCGGGCGCGCAGCTGCGCGAGCCGACCGTGCAGGAGCCGGGCCTGGGCATGCAGCACGTCGTTGCCGGCGCCCGAGTACAACACGTCATAGAACTTGTTCTTGGTGCTGAGCATCCGGGCGACCCGGCCGGATTCGTGTGCCGCCTTGAGTTTCGCCAGCACGTCCCGCAGGCGCTCCACCGTCTCGTCGGAGGCCCGCTCCACGAACAACCGGACCGCGAAGCATTCCAGCGCCTCACGCACCTCGTAGATCGCGCGTGCCTCCTCGTCGCTGAGCCGGGCGACGGTGGGGCCCTTGTGCGGCGGGATCACCAGGAAGCCTTCCGCCTCCAGCTGGCGGCACGCCTCGCGGATGGTGTTACGCGAGACATCCAGCCGCTCGCACAGTTCACGCTCGACCAGCCGTTGCCCCGGTTTGAGGGCGCCGCTCACGATCTCGGCCCTGATCGCCTCGACCGCCTGGGTGCGCACCGGCGCGGCGGCATGGATCACTTTCACGGCGCAAGCCTACCGATTGACCGATTGTGGGGCAAACCAAGTCTCTTCATGAAGTTCATAACCGCAGCTAGAGGAGTTTGAGTTGACCGATTGTGGGACAATCATCTAGCGTCGGCGACGTCATCGGAAACCAGGAAGGCGCACCAATGTCCCATTCGCTGCCGGACACCTCCGCCGAAGGTGTCACCCGCTACGGCCTGTTCATCGGCAACCAGCAGATCGCGCCGATCGAGGGCGAGTACCTCGACGTCGTGAATCCCGCGTCCGGCAAGGTGTGGGCGAGGGTGCCCAACGCCTCCGCCAAGGACGTGGACACCGCCGTGGACAGTGCCCGCCGCGCGTTCGAGGAGGGCGAGTGGCCCGGCTACCGCGCGGCCGACCGCGCGAAGTTGCTGATCCGCTTCGGCGAGGCGATCGCGGACAACGCCCAGGAGATCGCCGAACTGCAGGTGAACGAGAACGGCAAGCTGATCCGCGAGATGGTCGGCCAGGCGAAGCTGCTGCCCGAGTACTTCAACTACTACGCGGGCCTGGCGCAGATGCCGACCGGCAGCACCAATCCGCTGCACGTCAAGCAGATGATCAACTACACCGTGCGCGAGCCGCTCGGCGTGGTCGCGGCGATCACGCCGTGGAACTCGCCGCTGCTGCTGCTGGTGTGGAAGCTTGGCCCCGCGCTCGCGGCGGGCAACACGGTGATCGCGAAGCCCTCGGAGGTCACGCCGGTGTCGGCGATCCGGTTCGCGCAACTCGCCGCCGAGGCCGGCCTGCCGCCCGGCGTGTTCAACGTGGTCACCGGCCTCGGCAGTCCCTCGGGCACGGCGTTGACCGGGCATCCCGGCGTGGACAAGGTCGCGTTCACCGGCTCGACCGCGACCGGGCAGGCCATCGCGGCACAGGCAGGCAAGACGCTCAAGCGCGTTTCGCTGGAGCTGGGCGGGAAATCGCCCAACATCGTGTTCGACGACGCTGACCTGACCAGTGCGATCAACGGTCTCGTCGCCGGAATTTTCGGCGCCAGCGGGCAGACCTGCATGGCGGGCTCGCGCATCCTCGTGCAGGACAGCATTTACGACCGTGTTGTCGAGGAGTTCGCGCGGCGCGCCGAGGCGATCAAGGTCGGCGATCCGCGGGACCCGGCCAGCGAGATGGGCACCATCGCCTCCCGCGCCCAGTACGAGAAGGTGCTGTCCTACATCGAGGTGGCGCAGGCGGACGGCGCGCGGCTGGTGGCGGGCGGCGCACCCGCGCGGGTCGACGGGTTCCCCGACGGCCTGTTCGTGCGTCCCACCGTGTTCGCCGACGTCACCAACGACATGCGCATCGCGCGCGAGGAGGTCTTCGGGCCGATCGCCGCGCTGATCAGGTTCTCCGACGAGGAGGAGGCCGTGCGCATCGCCAACGACACCGAGTTCGGCCTCGCCGCCGGAGTATGGACCGGCAACGTGCAGCGCGCGCACCGCGTCGCCGGCCGCCTGCGGGCGGGCACGGTGTGGATCAACAACTACCGCAAGACCTCCTACGCCACTCCCTTCGGCGGGTACAAGCAAAGTGGCCTCGGCCGCGAGAACGGCGCCGACGCGCTGCGGGAGTACACCGAGGAGAAAAGCGTCTGGGTGGACACCGGCCAGGGTGTCAAGGACCCCTTCAACCCCCGCGCCTGAGGCGCCACTCGCGAGGAGAAGAACATGACATCGGCAACGTCGCCGGATCCGGTCGTGGTGATCGGTGCGGGCATCGCGGGCCTGTCGGCCGCCGTGTCCGCGGCCGAGCAGGGCGCGCCCGTCGTGCTGGTCGACCGGGCGAGCCCGCTGGAGGCGGGCGGCAACACGAAATGGACGTCGGCGTACCTGCGGCTGGACGACGTCTACGAGCCCGGCGAGTCCTTTGTGGACGACGTGGTCGGGTTCTCGGGCGGCCGCACGCCCTCCTGGTACGTCGAGGCGCTGGTCGAGCATCTGCCCGAGACGATGGAGTGGATTCAGGGGCACGGCGCCCGGTTCCGGCGCCTGCCCACGTATTTCATCAACAGCAACCGGCCGCGCCTGCAACCCAACGGAGGCGGCGAGGCACTGCTCAACGCGTTGCGGCCGGCCGCGGAGAAACTCGGCGTCGAGTTCCGGTACCACACCACGGCGCAGCGGCTGGTGACCAATGAGGACGGTCGCGTCACCGGTGTGGTGGTCAGCGACGACGAGGGGGAGCGGATTCTCGCCGCCCGGTCGGTCGTCATCGCCTCCGGCGGCTTCGAGGGCGATCCGGTGGCGCTGGGCAGGGAACTGGGCGGGGACGTCAGCACCCTGCTGCCGATCGCGCCGGGCGTCGCCTTCAACAAGGGCGAGGGCATCCGCATGGCACTGGAGGCCGGCGCGAAGCGGGGCGGGCAGTGGGACGGTTTCCACGCCGAACCGGTCGACCCGCGCGCGGAGAACCCCGAGGCGCTGGTGATGGTGTTCCCGTACGGCATCCTGGTGAACAAGCTGGGCGAGCGGTTCGTCGACGAGGGCCGCGGCACTGTCGACGAGACGTACGAGAGCACCGCGCGGGCGGTGTGGTCGCAACCCGGCGGCATCGCCTACTTCATCACCGACCGCAAGTTCGAGCGGGTCGCCGACCGGGAACGCGGCCTGCTCACCAGCCGCAAACCCGTCACCGCGGGCGATATCGGTGAACTCGCCGACGCGCTGGACCTGCCCGCCGGACGGCTCACCGACACCGTGACGGCGTTCAACAAGTCCGTTGTGGACGGTGAGTTCGACTGGCGCGCGGCCGACGGCAAGCACACCGACGGCCTGACGCCACCGAAGAGCAACTGGGCGCTGCCCATCGACGAGGCACCCTATCTGGCCTATCCGGTGTCGTGCGCGATCGTGTTCACCTTCGGCGGACTGGAAACCGACGCGAGTGCGTGCGTCGTCGGCGAGCGGGGCGCCCCGGTGCCCGGGCTCTACGCGGCCGGTGAGTGCACCGGCATCTACCACGACAAGTATCCCGGTGGCACGTCCGTGCTGCGGGGCATGGTGTTCGGGCGGGTGGCCGGTCACGCGGCCGCCGCGGCCTGACCCGTTTCCTGGAGGACCCATGACGGCTCCCATCTCGGCGCCCAGCACGGCGCCATCCGGGTCGGTGCCCGGCAAGTTCCGCACGTTGTTCGGCGCCGGTATCGGCAACACGCTGGAGTGGTACGACTGGAGCGTCTACGCCATTTTCGCGCCGTTCTTCGCCAAGCAGTTCTTCGTCGGCGGCAACGCCACCAGCGCGCTACTGTCCACTTTGGCCGTGTTCGCGGTCGGCTTCCTGATGCGCCCGCTCGGCGGTTTCCTCTTCGGCTGGCTCGCCGACCGCCGCGGCAGGCGGTTCTCCCTGACCACATCGATGGTGATGATGGCCGCGGGCAGCATCATCATCGGCGTCGCGCCCACGCACGCCACGATCGGCGTCGGCGCCGCGGTCATCCTGCTGCTGGCGCGGTTGCTGCAGGGCCTCGCGCACGGCGGGGAGATCGCCGCGTCCTACACCTACGTCGCCGAGATCGCCCCGGCGGCGCGGCGTGGCCTGTGGTCGACGAGCCTGTACATCTCGGTCACCGCCGGTATCGTGCTCGCCTCGCTGATCGGGGCGGCCGGTTCCAGCCTGTTCGGCGAGCAGGCGCTGCGGGACTGGGCGTGGCGGCTGCCGTTCCTGATCGGCGGCGTCCTCGGCCTCGTCGGCCTCTACCTGCGCCGCACGCTGAAGGAGACCGAGGCCTACACGGAGGGCGCGAACACCCGCGGCACCCGTGAGCTGCTGCGTGCCCTGGCGCGCAACAAGAAGAGCCTCGCGCGCATCCTCGGGCTCACCGCCGGCGTCACCGTCGTCTACTACATCTGGGCGGTCGGCATCTCGGGCTTCGCGATCAGCGCCAAGGGTGTCGACGCGACCGCCGGATTGTGGGCCACCGTCGCGGCGAACGTGTTCTTCATGATCACGCTCCCGGTGTGGGGCGCGCTGTCGGACCGGTTCGGCCGCAAGCCGGTTTTCATCGCCTACGGGGTGGTGTTCCTGGCGCTGTCGTTCCCGCTGATGGCACTGCTCGACGATTCGGCGGTCCGGCTCGGGATTCTGATGGGCGTCGCGCTGTTCTTCCTCGGCGCGTTCGTCGGCATCATGCCGGCCTACTTCGCCGAGCTGTTCCCGACCGAGGTGCGCGCTTCCGGGGTGGGCGTGCCGTACTCGGTGATGGTCGCGGTCTTCGGCGGCACCGCGCCGTACGTGCTGACCTGGCTGCACGCGCAGCACCTGGAGTGGGTGTTCTCGTGCTACCTCGTCGTGCTGGTCGCGATCGGACTGATCACCACGATCCTGACCCCGGAGACGAAGGGGAAACCGCTGACGTGACACTGGTCAGCCCGAGGCCCACGTAAGTTACCGGCTCCGTGCGGGCGGTGACTTACGTGGGACGGCGGCCGCTTACTGCATCCGGACGATGATCCAGCCGGTCGAGGACATGTACGGCGGCGGTGCGGGCCGAGCCGGCTTGCCTCTCCGCCGTAACAATCGGCGATTCTTCAACGACGAAAGGCGCATATACCTACCACGGGTCGATCGCCCGTCGATGGAACCGCTCGCGAGCGCGCGGGCGAGCTGGACTTCCGGCAGGTCAGGGCCGGAGTGACCGGGCCAGCGCACGCAGATCGGTCTCCCGGCCGAGGTTGGACACCGCCGCCACGGTCTCCCGCGCGCGGGCCTCGCCGTATACGGGACCGGCCAGGCTCAGGAACTTCTCCTGGAGTGCCGTGTCCCCGATCCAGTTCTCCGGCTCGCCCAGCGGGGCGGTGACCGTTTCGGACAGTTCGTCGCCGGGCAGTCGCACCGTGACCGTCGTGCCGTGTGCGCCAAGATCCGCGGTGCGGGTGGTCACGCGGCCGGTCATCCGGCGCACGTCGGTGTCCCGCAGGCGTGCGTAGCTCTGCCACGCCACGGTGCCGTCCAGCCAGGCGAGCGCGACCTGGGAGAACACGCTGAACTGCGCGTCCACCGACCCCTGCGGATCGAGCTTCGAGTCGACCGGTTCACCGACGATCTTCATCGCGGTCGGGGACAGTTCGACCTCGATCCGGGCGTTGTCCCGTTCCGCCGGGGGAATCCGCGCACGCAGGGCCAGCGTCGCGTCGATCGGGGCGTGCGTGAACCGGCACGACGGGTACGGTTTGATGCCGGTCTCCAGCAGCAGCCACTCCTGCCCGAGCCCGTCGGTCAACGCGGCGGGACGCGGGTCGGCGCTGTAGCCGTTCAGCAGGCCGTACTGTCCTTCGAACGCCGCACTCGCCCCGCGCACCCCGGATTCGGCGAGGGTGGCGCACAGGATCGCGTCGTGCGCGGCGAAACCGGGGTGCAGCCGTTTGTTCCACGCGCCGTTGGCGAGGTACTGCATGGACCCGGCCGCCTTGCTCAGCGCGAGCCCGAACGCCCGCTCCACGGTCTCCGCGTCGAAACCCCGCAGCCGCGCCACGGCCGCGACCGCGCCGAAAATGCCCGAGGTGGCGGTCAGGTGGAAACCGCGGTCGTAACTGGTCGGCCCGACCGCGGCCCCGGCCCGGCAGCTCACCTCGTAGCCGAGTGCCAGCGCTTCCAGGAACTCGTCCCCGTTCGCCCCGCCGCGCTCGGCTTCGGCGAGCGCGGCGGAGATGACCGGCGCACCGGGATGCCCGACCTGCGACCGGTTGGTGTCGTCGAAGTCCAGCGAATGCGCGTAACACCCGTTGAGCAGTGCGGCGTACTGCCAGGCATACCCGCGCCGTTCGCCGATCACCGTCGCCGGGCCGTCGCCGGTATCGAGTGCGCCGATCGCCGCGCGCACCGCGGGCGCGTTCTCCGCTTCCGCGGCGGCGAAGGCGGAATTGCCGATGTAGTCGAGGAACAGATCGCGCAGCCGGGAGGCGACCAGCGGCGGGAGATCCGTTCCGGTCGCGACGAACCGGGCCAGTTCCGTGGTGGCGGACAAGGTTGCTCCTTTTCAGATGGTGTCGAGTTGCCGCGCGTTGGTACGCGGGCCGCCCAGCGCGACGGCGACGCTCATCCCGAGGATGAGCACCGCGCACACGCTGAACAACACTCCCGCGCCGAACGCGTACAACAGCGGCAGGCTGACGAACGGGAAGACCGCGGACACCAAGCGGGACAGGGAGTACGTGCGCCCGGCGGCGGTGCTGCGCACGGAGGTCGGGAACAGTTCGGAGGCGTAGGCATGACTGAGGTTGCCCATCACGACGTTGCACACGTTGAGCGCCACCCCGGCCACGACCACCAGCCACGCCGACTCCGCGAGCCCGAACACCGCACCGCTCGCGGCGACCAGTACCGACGAGAGCACCAAAACGTGCTTGCGCTGGAAACGTTCGGAGAACAGCACCACCAACGCGGCCCCGACCGGATAACCGCACGCGGTCGCGGCCGTGTAGCCCAGCGAGTGCAGTACGCCGAATCCTTTGTGGATCAGCACGAGCGGCGCGATACTGGAGAATCCGAGCACGCCGATGGTCTGGCAGGCCCAGATCACGCAGGCGAGCGCTGTCCGCGCGAGCAGGGGCCGGCGCAGCAGCCTCGGCCGCGGTCCCTTGTCGTCCACAGTGGACGTGACGGCCGGGGCCGGCGTGTCGGAACCGCCGTCGATCTGCCGTACCAAGGCCAGCGCCTCGCTCCCGCGCCCGTTCGCGGCCAGCCAGCGGGGCGATTCGATCAGCCCGCGCCGGGTGAACCAGACGAGTACCGCCCCGAGCGCGCTGAAGATCAGCAACCAGCGCCAGCTGGCGAGGCCGAGCATCGTGTGCGGGAGGAACGCCGCGAGCAGGGCCGATACCGGCAGTGCGAGCCAGCCGACGAAATAGCACATTCCGACCAGCATGCCGCGCCGCGCGGCCGGGACGAGTTCGGCGAGGTAGCTGTCCACGAGAACGAGTTCGGCGCCCAGCCCGATCCCGACCAGTACCCGCAGCACCACGAACGCGGCCAGGCCCGGGGCGAGCACGCACACCAGCGACAGCCCGGCATAGGCGAGCAGGTTGATCTGGAACATCCGGCGGCGGCCGAACCGGTCGGACAGCGGTGCGAGGAACAGCGCGCCGAGGAGTTCCCCGGCGAACGCGGAGCCGATCACCAGCGATTTGTCGAGTGTGCTCGTGACCCAGCCTGCCGGGACCAGCGTCACCAGCAGGCTGCCGAGGCCCACCTCGAAGAAGTTGAAGAAGGTACCGATGCCCATCAGCGCGACCACGCGCCGGTGCCATGGCCCGACCGGCATCCGGTCCAGCCTGGCCGCGACTTCGGCGACTGTTCGTTCGGAATCACCCAGCATCGGCGACGTTGCCATGCTCACTCCTGTCGGGTCGGATCAGTGTTCGGCGAGAATGGAGCGCGGGTAGTAGGCGGTGGAGTCCATCAGCCTGCGGGCGGTGCGGCTGAATCCCAGTAGTCCGAAATGCAGAGACGAGTCGGCTTCGACGCGGACGGGTGTGACGCCGGACGGGTGCCCGATCAGCAGCCTGCCCGGTTCGCGCTGCGCCGCGATCGAGGCGACCATGGAGCCAGGAACCCGCGACGCCGCGGCCAGGCAGATCGAGCCGGTGCCGGCGATGCTTTCGTGCAGCCGGTTCATGAACAACAGGCGGCAGCGCAGGTCCATCTCCTTCGCGGCGACATCGGCGCCGTTGAGCGTGCCGTAGCCGGCGGGTGCGGCGACGAAACCGGCGAGCGGGATGCCGGGGGAGTCGCTGTCGACCGCACGCCAGTCCGTGCAGAGTCCGGCCAGTACGGCGGCTTTGCCGCGCAGTTCCCGCATCCGGTCCAGCAGCGCGGTGTCGTCGTTGAGTTCGGTCAGTTCGCTGCCGGTGAGGCCGAAATCGGCCGCGCGCACCCAGACGGCGGGGTTGCCCGCGTCGCAGATCGTGGCCTCGACCGGGGTGCCGTCCGACATCTCGATGACGTCGACGGCGTTTCCGGTCGGCAGCAGTTTGCCCGTCTTCGCGCCGACGGTGCCGCTCCAGTCCATCACGATCTCCGCACCCGTGCCCGGCACGCCGGGCAGCGCGAAGTCACCGTCCACTTTGGCCCGGCCGTCCTCGACCGGAACGCGGGCGAGGAGGATCTTGTCGGTGTTGGTGTTGTGGATCCGTACCTCGGTCACCCCCTCGACCGCGGGCACCAGCCCCTCGTCGATGGCGAACGGACCGACGCCGGAGGAGATGTTGCCGCAGTTGCCGGTGTAGCCGATCTCGTCGGCTTCGATCGCGACCTGGGCGAAGGTGTAGTCGACGTCGGCATCGTCGCGGGTGGACGGTGCGATGATCGCGATCTTCGAGGTGATCGGCCGTGCACCGCCGAGGCCGTCGATCTGCAGGACGTCAGGAGTGCCCATCAGCCGCTTGAGCAACCGGTCGCGGACCGGACCCGGCTCGGGCAGATCGCTTTCGTGGAAGTACAAACCCTTGCTGGTGCCGCCCCGCATGAGTACACATCGGACGGTGTACTGATCCGCCATGCCTCACTTCCCTCCCGCCGGGCGCAGTTTGCCCGCCGCTTCCAGCTGTCCGAACAGTCCGCCCGCGGCGAGTACGGAACGCAGGAACTCCGGCAGCGGCGCGAACGTGTGCCGCCGGCCGCCGGATTCCAGGCTGCCGCCGCCGAAATCGATCTCGATGTGGTCGCCCTCGCTGATCAGTTTCGTGGCGTCCGGCAGGGTCGCGGCGGGCAGGCCGTAGTTGATGCAGTTGCGGAAGAACAGGCTGTTGAACTGTTCGGCGACCAGCGCGGCGACGCCGAGTTCGCGGAACAGCAACGGGACCGGCCTGCTGGAGCCGAGCCCGAAGTTCCGCCCGGCCACCACGATGTCGCCGGGCCGCACGAGGTCCGGCCAGCCGGGCCTGCTCGCGTGGAACATGTGCTGAGCCGCCTCGGGAAGGGGCAGCCGCATGGCGAAACCCGGGTACATGTCGTCGGTGTTGATGCCGTCGCCGAACACCCAGGCCCGGCCGCTCACCTGGAGCTCGCTCACGCCGCCACCTCCCGGACGTCGCTGATGACCCCGCGGATCGCCGAAGCCGCGACGGTGGCCGGCGAGGCCATGTACACCTCGGCGTCGGGACTTCCCATCCGTCCCTTGAAGTTGCGCGTGCTCGCGGTGAGGCACACCTCGCCCGCGGCGAGGGTGCCCATGTGGTAACCGAAGCAGGCGCCGCAGGTCGGGTTGGTGACCGTCGCCCCGGCCTCGACGAGATCGGCGAGGTAGCCGCGCCGGGACGCTTCGAGGTAGATCTGCTGGCTCGCCGGCGTGACGATGAGCCGGGTGCCCGCCGCGACCTGGTGTCCTTTGAGGATTCCCGCCGCGACCTCGAGATCGGCGAGCTGGCCGTTCGCGCAGGACCCGATGAACGCCTGATCGATCTTCGTGCCGGCGAGATCGCCGACCGGCCCGGCGTTGTCGATGACAGTGCCGGGCAACGCGACCATCGGCGACACGGCCGAGAGATCCACCGGCCGGATCGCGGCGTAGGACGCGTCCTCGTCCGGGCCCACCGGCGTGAGCTCCGCACCGGGTGCGGCGGCGGCCACGTAGTCCAGACACAGCTCGTCGGCCGGGAAAATGGTGAAGTCGGCGCCGATCTCCGCGCCCTGCGTGGCGACCGTTCGCCGGTCGCTCATCGGCAGCCCGGCCAGGCCCGGGCCACCGAACTCCACCGCGTGCCCGGTGGCGTCGCCGTAGTGGCCCGCGATGTGCAGGAACAGGTCCTTTCCGTTGACCCACGGGCTTTTCCGGCCGCTCAGTTCGTAGTAGAGGGTGGGCGGGACCTGATGCCACGTGCGGCCGGTGCATACGATCTGCAGCACCTCCGCCGGCCCGAGGCCGCGTGCCGCCGCGCCGACCGCGCCCGCCGCGCAGGTGTGCGAATCGGTGCAGGCGACGACCGTTCCCGGCCGGGCGAGGCCCTGTTCGGCGAGCACCTGGTGCACGATGCCGTGCCTGCCGACGTCGAAGACCTTCGAAATCCCGTGCTGGGCAGCGAAAGCACGTGCCTTGCGGCCGGACTCCGCGTCGCGGATGGACGGTGCCGGCACCGCGTGGTCCAGCACGATCGCGATCTTGTCCGGATCGGCGACGCTGATCACGTCGGCGAGCCGGTCGTGGGCGAACTGGATGTCGATCAGCGCCGTGAGATCGACCTCGCACACCACGATCTCGCCGACCTCGGCCCGTCCGCCGGACGCGCGGCCCAGTACCTTCTGGATCAGGGTGTCAGGCATCGGCGGACTCCCCGGCGTAGCGTTCGCGCAGGTCTTCCCAGAACCCCAGGCCGAGCGCGTCGAACATGCCCTTCGGAGAGTCCTGACCGCTGGTGCCGACGTCCCCGCGGGCGGCGCGCTCCAGCGCCGAGCGCATCGCGGACGCCGCGCTGCCGACGCACACGCCCGGCATGATCACCAGCGCGTAGCCGAGTTCGGCCAGCTCGGCCAGCTCCACCACCGGGGTCTTGCCGCGCGGCACGAGATTGAACAGCGCCGGCGCCTTCACCCGCGACGGGATGTCCCTGACCTGCTCCAGAGTCTGTGGTGCCTCAAGGAAAACGAGGTCGGCGCCAGCTTCGGCGTAGAGGTTGACCCGCCTGAGCGCCTCCTCGAAGCCGAGGGTGGCGCAGGCGTCGGTCCGTCCGATGAGGACGGTGTCGGGGTCGCGGCGGGCCTCGGCCGCGGCCTCGATCTTGCGCGCGAACTCGTCGGCGTCGACCACCCGTTTGCCGTCCAGATGCCCGCAGCGTTTCGGGAACTCCTGGTCTTCGAGCTGGATGGCCGCCGCGCCGGCGCGCTCGTAGAGCTGGACGGTGCGGTAGGCGTGGGTGACGTCGCCGAAGCCGGTGTCGGCGTCGGCGATCACCGGGATGTCGAGCCGGCCGGCGACCAGGCCCAGCTGGTGCGTGAACTCCGTCTGCGTGGCGAGTCCGATGTCCGGTAGCCCGGTCGCCGCCGCCACCGCGGCGCCGGACAGATAGGCGGCCTGGAATCCCGCGCTCGCGGTCAATGCGGCGGACAACCCGTCGAACACCCCGGGCGCGACCACGGCCGATCGCTGGTCGAGCAACTCCCGCAACCGCGCGGCCGCCGATGACTTCGACACGAGCACACTCCCTTGTTTGCCACATCGTGACTGCTATGGCCACGATGCGGTCAAGAAGGACCCGTTGTCAAGGCTTGACAGTGTGTGACCGGGCGTGTCAACGTCGCCGGAAAGTGGCATTCGATGCCACGATGCGGCAAGGAAAGGCATGGTTGTGGCGGCGGACAACGAACCAGCGGACGGCGGGTCCGTGCAGGTCGTGCGGAAGTCCGCGCGCATCCTGGACTGCTTCTCGGCGCGCACGCCCCGGCTGCGCGCGGCCGACATCGTGCAGGCCACCGGCCTGCCCACCTCGACGGTGGCGCGCATCCTGCGCACGCTGGTCGGGGAGAACCTGCTGCAGCGGCAGGGGCAGGAGTACAGCATCGGACTGCGGGTCACCGCGTGGTCGGCGGCCGCGAAGGCGGGCTCCGACCTGATCTCGGCGGCGAGCCCGCACGTCACCGCGCTGCGGGACCGTTGCCGGGAATCCTGCGGGATCTACGTCCGGCAGGGCGCCAACCGGGTTTCCGTGCTCGGCGCGGAGTCGACGCATTCGATCGTCTACCGCGGCTACGTCGGGCAGATCCTGCCGCTGCAGGCGGGCGCGGCAGGCAAGATCTTCATGGCCTACGACGAGGACGCCGTGCGGGCCGCGCTCGAGGACGGGCTGGTCGCCTACACCGAGAAGGCGGTGACCGATCCGGAGGTACTGGACAAACGGCTCGAACAGATTCGCGAGCAGGGCTGGGCGTTCACCGAGGAGGAGCGGGAGCCGGGCCTGAACTCGGTGGCCGCACCGGTCTTCGGCCCCGGCGGGGCTGTCGTCGCGGCACTCGCCGTGGGCGCGCCGTCGTTCCGCCTGACCCACGCCGCGGCCGAAGGACTCGCCGCCGATGTGTGCGCCACCGCCGAGGCCATCTCACGGGCCCTGCTGGCGCCGCGGGATTGAAGCGTCACTCGGCCGTCGCGGTCGCGTGTGTCTTCGCCAGTTCCCGGTAGGCGGCCGCGTTCACGCGCGTCCCGGCCTTCTCGTCGTCGGTCAGTGGGCGGCGGACCTTCGCGGGCAGGCCCGCGACCAGTGAACCGGGCGGGATCTCCGCGCCCTCCAGTACGACCGCGCCCGCGGCGACCAGGCTGCCCGCGCCGATCCGCGCCCCGTTGAGCACCACCGCGCCCATCCCGATGAGACAGTCGTCCTCGATGGAGCAGCCGTGCAGGACCGCGCGGTGCCCGACGCTGACCCCCGAGCCGATCGTCACCGGAAAACCCGGGTCGGCGTGCACGATCGTGCCGTCCTGGATGTTGCTGCCCTCGCCGACGGTGATGCTGTCCATGTCGCCTCGCAGCACGGCGGTGTACCAGACACCGGTCTCGGCACCCAGCGTCACGGCCCCGGCGAGGACCGCGCCCGGTGCGACCCAGGCGGTGTCGTGCAAACTGGGCCGCTTGCCGTCGATGGTGAAGCTCATGGTCGCCTTTCGCCGCTCGTCGTCCGCCACGCCGACACGGTAGCCGCTCGGGTTCAGCTGTGGTCGAGGACGACCTTGCCGATGATCGTCCGCGGCGTGGCGCAAGCGCTCGGCCTGAGACCGCCTTGTCCGGAATCGGTACCACCGATACGTCCTGCTTGCTACTCTGTGTCCGTTGTGCGGCCGGCACTGGGGGAGGGCGTCAGAAATGGTCAACGGGCTCACGGTCGATCCGGAGAGACTCGGCGAATACCTGGCCGAGGTCGCGAAGATCCAGGCCAATTACGAGGCGCTCGTCACGCAGCTGGCCAATGCCGACATCGGTGCGCGGATGGCCGATCTGGCAGGCGATCCCGGCCATTCCGGGCCGCCGAAGGAATTCAGCGAGGCCAGTAAAACCCTGCTCGGGAACTATCAGGAGCTGCTCACCTCGCTGCATCGCATTCACGTCGGCGTCGCCGCGCAGTTCAAGCACATGACCGAAACGCTCGGGCACGCGCAGAAGCTCTACACCAATACCGAGGAAGCGCATGTGACAATGCTTCGCGGACTGCTGAGCGACAGTTTCCTCGAAGGGAACTGAGCACGATGGCGCCGCCGGACAGAAATGACGTTCCCCGCGACTCCGGCCCGCTCACCGACGCCGGGCTCACCGAGGAGTCCCGGCTGTGGCACAACGCGGCCCGGCTGGCCTCGTGGCTGGAGTTCCTCTTCCATCCCGAGGAACACGACTACGACCGCACGGTCATCTACCCGGACGGCACCAAACGGGAAGAGCCGGACCGGGTCACCATCGCGGGCCAGACGCCGGGGCAGTACACCCCGGTGGAACGTCCCTACGAGTCCGTGCTCGCGGGATACCAGCCGTGGCAGTTCTTCCACGGCATGGCCGCCGTGGCCACGCCGCAGGTGGAGCGCGGGGACAGCCCGCTCGCGGTGGGCTCGGTCGCGCTGAACAACATCTGGTGGCTGGGCGACAAGGGCGTGGCGTCGCTGGTCGACATGTTCCCGACGGTCGGCTGGGACACCGAGGCGTCCAAGGCGGCCTTCGACTTTCTCCTGAAACTGCAGACGGTCACCGGCCAGGTGGCCAAGCTGGTGCAGGAGCTCTACGTGCTCATGCCCAAGTACGGGGTGATCGTCAAACGCGTGCGCGACAATCTCGACGAGGCGGCGGATCGCATCGTGGCCGCGTTCGAGAAGAAGTTCGCCGAGAAACCGGAAAGCGGATTCTCGGTGGACGTCGCGGGCGCGATCATCGCCGGGATCGCCCAGGCCGCGGTGACCGTGATGACCGGCGGTGTCGCGGTGGGTGCGGCGTTCATCCTGGAGTCCGCCGCGGCGGAGACGTGGAAGACCGTGTTCACCGACGTCGCCAAGGGCGCGGTGGCCGGCGTCGGCAAGGACGACCTTGGCGGCTACTGGTGGCGCGACCTGGCGAAGTCCTACCTGCACGCGCAGCACAGGATCCTCACCCAGGCCACGGCCGAGATCGGCCAGCTGAACGAGACGATGACCGGTCTTATCCAGAAGTTCAACCAGGACAAGGACATCCTGGACTTCCTGGCGAAGTACTGCCCGCAGCGCTGAACGCCCGCGGCGTTTAGGACCTGCTCGCAGTGTGTTTCGGTACTGCCGCGCGGGCGGCAAAGGCGGTACCATCTGAAACACTCACTCTGGCTAATGAAACGAGGTGAATTGTGCCGCACGATCACAACCTCGAGCCCGACGACTCGGCCCTGCCCGAGGATCGCGATTACTCGCTGCGCGCGGTGGACCGGGTGTGCGCGATTCTCGACCTGCTGCAGCAGTCGGTGGACGGCATCAGCCTGAACACGGTGGTCGGGGCGACGGGTATGCCCAAGTCCTCGGCCTACCGGTATCTCTGGACGCTGGAACAGCATCGCTATGTCGAACGCGACGAGGAAACCGGATTATGCAGGTTGGGCCTGGGGTTTCTCGGTATGCAGTCGCGGCATCTCGAACTGCTGCGCGAATGCGCGCGGCCGTGGCTGGAAAAACTGCGCGACGATTTCGGCGAAACCGCGAACCTCGGTGTGCTTGACAGTGACCGCATCATCTACGTCGACATCGTGGAGAGCCGCCGCGGGGTGCGGCTCGCGGCGCAGCGCGGGGACCGCGATCCGGTGCATTCCACGGCGCTGGGCAAGGCGATCGCGGCGCACCTGGCCGAGGAACGCGTGCGTGGCGTGCTCGCGCGGTCGGGCATGGCGCCGCGTTGCACCAACACCATCACCTCTGTCGACGACTACCTGGCGGAGCTGGCCTCGGTGCGGGATCTGGGGTACGCGGTGGACAACCTGGAGAACGAGGGGGACGGCCGGTCCGTGGCCGTTGCGTTACTGGGCACCAGCATTCCCGCCGCCATCAGCCTGTCCGCGCCCGCCGCGCGCTTTCCCGTCAAGGAGGTCGGCAAGGCGGCCAAGGCGTTGCTCGACGTCGCGACGCGCATCGTGACCCGGCCGAGGGCGCACACCGAGGACGGCGGCGGCGAGGTGGCCTGAGCTGCGCGTTCGCGGGACCGATGAGGGGAACCCCGGCGCGTGCAGAGGGCGGATTCACGCCGGGGTTCCGGACGGACGGCCGCCGTGGTCAATGGCTGTAGATCCGGCGACCGGTCCTCGTGGCAGGCCGCGTTTCGCGTCGCCGCCGCGTACATCGTCGCGGTCGCCGCCCGCGTGGACAATGCTCCATCCGGGCGAAATTGAAACAACGGTTTCATTGCTGCCGAACGGCGTCGTGGTGGCGAATTTACTGGCTACATAGCGTAATTGTTTGATGGTCGGCAACGAGCCGGATGCGCTGTAACACCCGGCGGAATCCTCCCGATTCCACGGCAGGTGCCACACGTCGGGGAGTGAGCCACAGCAACGATATTTGATTACGTTCAGTCATATTGCGGCGTGGTCCCTCGCCAGGATGTGGGAGGTCGGATGGAAGAGCCGGTGCGGAAGCACTTCCCGGAGCGCGAGACGCTCTCGGGAATCGATCTGCGCCGTGTGCCCAAGCGTCCACACCGGACACTGCACGCGGTCGGACCGGACGGGATCACGCCGCCCCGCGCCTCCTCGACCGCGTGGGAGGGCCGTTATCGCGCCTGGGTGATCGGCTGCGACGTGTTCGCCGTGCTGCTGGTCATCGGCTCCGCCGCACTGCTGATCCTGCACGTCACCGGCAGGCCGTACTTCCTGCACGCCTCGGGCACCGCGCTCGCCGTGCTGTGCGCGCTGCCGTTCAACCGCGCGTGGAGTCAGGAGGTGCTCGGCGAGGGTGCGGAGGAGTTTCGCAGGCTCGGCCGGGGACTGGCGCACGCGGCGGTCGTCGTCGCGCTCGCCGGGCTGGTGTTCGGCGCCCTCGACGTGCAGCCGTGGGTGTTCGGCGCGGTGCCGTTGATCGGGATCATCGCGTTCCCGCAGCGGTACGTGCTGCGCCAGATCCTGCACCGGTTCCGTAACAACAACGGCACCTGCATGCTGCCGGTGATGGCCGCCGGCGCGCCCGGCACGGTGCGCGAGCTGATCGAGCGCACCCGCGCCGACGCGCACGTCGGCTGGCGGGTGGAAGCGGTGTGCACCGCCGGGGGCAAGGGGGAGGCGGGCACCGGCGAGGTGGGTGGCATCGCGGTGGCCGGGCGCCTGGAGGAGGTGGCCGACCAGGTGCGCCGCGGCGGGTACCGCGTCGTCGCGGTGACCGCCGACCCGTACTGGACCCCGCGCCGGCTGCAGCAGCTGGCCTGGGATCTGGAGGGCACCGGCGCGGACCTCGTGGTCGCCCCGGTGCTGATGGAGATCGCGGGGCCACGGCTGAACGTGTCCGGGGTGCTGGGCATGCCGCTGCTGCGGGTGAGCGCGCCCGCGTTCACCGGCGGCAGGCGCATCGTGAAGGAGATCTTCGACCGGACCTGCGCGGCGCTGGGGATCCTGCTGATCTCGCCGGTACTGCTGGCGATCGCGCTCGCGGTCAAACTCGGCGACCGGGGCCCGGTGTTCTACCGGCAGCGCCGCGTCGGCCGGGACGGCCAGTCGTTCCTGATGATCAAGTTCCGCACGATGGTCGTGGGGGCCGACCGGATCCGCGCCGGCCTGCTCACCAGCAACGAGGGCGCCGGCCCGCTGTTCAAGATGCG
>Ga0164243_10002312_pt1 | contig 31729 bp, 41 predicted proteins | sample OricompcompostOP_FD_108781 | JGI IMG/M metagenome (GOLD analysis project Ga0164243, IMG submission 108781) | Organic Plus compost microbial communities from Emeryville, California, USA - Original compost - Organic plus compost (OP) | ecosystem: Engineered > Solid waste > Mixed feedstock >... | reverse complement strand
GTGGGTGTATTTCGTATGGACGGACCTGGGAATCAAGTTCCATTGGAGGTTGATCAGCGGCAGCTCCACCGAATTGCGATCGGGAGGTGATGATCTCGATTCTCTATGAGCAGAGCGAGAATATGTGAGGGGGTGAGTGCTTCTGCATATCCGGGAGCCCATGAAAAAAGCCGGAAACCCAGCAATGACGCGGGTTTCCGGCTTTTTCGTTAGGGGCGGTCGTTTTGCAAAAAATCGGCGCGTTTACGTAAACTCCGGCGATTTTTGCGCGGGATTCTGCACCTAAACCATCCCAAGCCGATCAGAAAATGCAGTCGGACCACCGAAGGCGGCCGAGCACCTGCAGATCTACGCCTTCACGTGGCGGCCAGTCCAGCTCGATCGGCGCGTAGGCGCTGGTTGTCTGGTTCTCGGACCAGATACGCAGCCGGGCGCCCGGGAGACGCTGCAGGTTTTTAACGAGCAGCGCGCCCTCCATACGCAGGAAATGCGGCCCCTCGGACAACACTTCATTGTCGTCCGGGTCGACAAGGGCAGGATGCCCGTTCCGCAATAGCGGCTCCATGCTGACACCACGAATCTTGATGCAATAAAGCCGAGCCGAATTTAGGCCCAGTACCCCCTGGATGAAGTCCCGACGGAATGCTAGGTACCGATCGACATTCTCATGCGATGGCGCAAAGGCTCCATGCCCCGCAGAAGCGCTGACGTCATAGAGAGGAACCTGCACGAACTCGCTCCAGTCCGTGGTGCCCTGTTCCTCTGCGCTCTCGCTCTCTCCGTGCGGGATGGCTCGCGGTTGATCCTCGATCAGCATGGCGCCGTAGCTGAGCATCCGGGACGGTTCATTGGTCAGGCCGAGCAGCCAGTCGACTGACTTGCCCAGGGCAATGCTGATCTGGGCCACCAGCTCGGTGTTCGGGATGGCCTTTCTCCTGAACGCACTGTTCAGCGTGGAGTAGCTCACGCCCACCCGGTCGCACCACCGATTAAGCGGCTCCGGCCTGACCGCCTCTTTCAGGCGCTCTTCGAACAGCTTCGAGTCGAGTTGCATATTCACAGTCCCCAATATGCAACGGAGCAGCACGAATATTTGCGCACTTGCATATTCCTAGGTCGTTGATTTTGCGCGTTTTAGCAAAACCTAATTAATTCAAATAAGCAAATAGTGATTATTCATTCGCGCAATTTTGCGCGAATGAATTAACATGCCGCCATGTCTACACGTTAAACATCGCGGCCAACAATGAAATCCAAACAAAAAGCGGACTGGCACTCGGCAATGATCGTTGCCCGGCTGCGCATGAATGAAACGAGTCTTCGGCAACTGGCGCGGGACAACGGTTACTACCCAACGGCACTCTCCATTGCGTTGCAACGCTCCTGGCCGAAGGCTGAAGGAATCATCGCGGCTGCGATCGGAGTCAAGCCACAGGAAATCTGGCCTACCAGATACGCGAAACGCGCGGCGAAAAAGGCCAAGCGGACGGGTGCGTTAAACGCACTGGATAGTATCAAGAATTGCAGTCATGACTGCAATGTTCATGCGGCAGGGAGGGCGTAGACATGTCCCGCCGCAATCGCGATCTCTTCACTGACGACATGTTCATGGTGCCGCAGGCGCCAGCGCCCAATCCGGCCAGCATGAACTACGGGGCAGAGGTTGCGGCCCTGCTGAGCACCATGTTCGCGGAATCGGGCATGGACCGTTTCCAGATCGCCGCGGAAATGTCGCGCCTGACTGGACGTGAGGTCAGCAAATACATGCTCGACGCATGGACGTCGGAAAGCCGCGACGCCTACAACATCCCCTTCTACCTGGTGCCCGCTGCAGAAGCGGCGTGCAAGTCGCACGCGATGTCTTCCTGGCTTGCCACGAAGCGGGGCGCCCGTCTGGCCGTGGGCCGCGATGCGTTAAACGCCGAGTACGGGAAGCTGAAGGCGATGAGCGACGACATCAAGCGGCGCATGCAAGCAATGGAACGGATGCTCGGGGTGGGCGCATGATCAAGACCTACTACACCACAGCCGAACTGCTCGCGTTTGGCCTCGAAGGTCTGCCACGCTCCCGCCAAGGGATCGAGGTGCTGGTCGCACGCGAGAAGTGGCCATCGATCGAGGTCAAGGGCACGCGAGGACGCGGCGGAATCCGCCGCGAGTACGCGCCGCCGGCGCTGATCATGGCGGCCATCAAGGATCAGGTTGTCATCCGCGCCCTCACACAATCCGCGCCGGCTTCGGCGGCGGCCGTCATTCCATCTGGCAGCCCCCTTCCCCCTGCCAGCGCAGCCTCCACTGCGATGACGGTCGCCACCCAAGCCGGTGCGTTAAAGGACTGGCAGAAGCGCACCGCCGAGGCGCGCGCCGCGATCCTGCGCGAGGTCGACCGCATCGCCCAGATCGTGGGCCGCGAGAAAGCGATCATGAAGGTGGTCATCATGGCGCAGGACGGCACACTGCCCGAGCACCTTGCGCAGCTCGTGCCTGTGGCGAACGCCCGCGCCGGCCGCGACGGCAAGCGCACGCTCAGCCGCCGCACCATTTACGACTGGTTCAAGGCGTACCAGCCAGCTGCAGCCGGCGTTAATGCCGTCGATGCCCTGGCACCGAAGGATCAGCACGCTGTAGTACGCATCCCCGCTTGGGCGACCGACCTAATGGTCGAATACCAGCGGCCGCAGAAGCCCAGCCTCGCCTGGGCAGTCGAGCAAGTGGCTGCCAAGCACGGCCTGGACAAGGACGCCCTTTATCACCGCGCGCGCCGGCTCCTCGGCAAGATGGGAAACGTCGAGCTGCAGGCCGGTCGCATGGGCCCGCGCGACCTCAAGAACATCAAGCCTTTCGTCCGGCGCGACAGCGGCATGCTGTGGCCGGCCGACGTGTACACCGCCGACGGCCACACCTTCGACGCCGAGATTGCGCACCCGGCACACGGCAAGCCGTTCCGCCCCGAAGTGACGACCGTGCTCGACGTCGCTACCAGGCGTGCAGTGGGCTGGAGCGTAGATCTTGCGGAAAGTGGCCTGGCCGTCCTGGACGCCCTGCGCCACGCCTGCGAAATCGGCGGCATCCCCTCTGCCTTCTACGTCGACAACGGCTCCGGCTACAAGAACGCGCTGATGAGCCAACCCGGCATCGGCATGTCGAGTCGCCTTGGCTTCACGATGACGCACTCGATTGCCTACAACTCGCAGGCGCGCGGCGTCATCGAGCGCGCCCATCAAACGCTGTGGGTCCGCGCCGCCAAGGAGCTGCCGACCTACATCGGCGCCACCATGGACGCGCAAGCCAAGCAGAAGGTGCACAAGCTGACGCGCCGTGACGTGGTGCTCGCCGGCCGCAGCAAGTACCTGATGCCGTTTAACGATTTCATCGCCTTCTGCAACGACAAGATCGCGACCTACAACAACCGGCCGCACCGCAGCCTGCCGATGGTGTTCGATCCGACGCTCGGCCGCCGCCGGCACATGTCGCCGAACGAGGCGTGGGAGCACGGCGTCAAGGAAGGCGCGCAACTGGTCACCGTGACCAAGGCCGAAGCACGTGAGCTGTTCCGCCCGCAACGCGAGGCCAAGGTGCTGCGCGGCGAGATTCGCCTGTTCAACAACCTGTATTTCGCCCAGGAGCTGACCGAGTACCACGGCGACGTCGTGCGCGTGGCCTACGACATCCACGATGGCGACCAGGTGTGGGTGTACGACCAGCAGGGCCGCTTCATCTGCACAGCGGGCTTCGAGGCGAACAAGCGCGCTTACTTCTCCGAATCGTTCCTGGAACGGGCCGCCCGCAAGCGCGCGGATGGCCGTGCCCGCCGGCTGGAAGCCAAGCTGCAGGAAGTACGCCTGGAGCAGCAAGGGGCGCCGATGCACGACGTGCAGGACGCCACCTTCGCCCTGAAGAACAACGCTAGCCCGGTGCTGGAGTTGGGCGATCTGAGCGTTCGCCGCGAGGAAGCGATCGAGGTCTTCGCACACTCGCCTGCAGAGGCAAGCAGCACCAGTAACGCGCGCCCGATTTTCATGATCGATTCCGATCGCTACGAATGGCTCATGCAGCACCGCGACGCCTGGACTGAAAGCGATCGCCAATTCCTGGCCGGCTTCGTCGGCAGCGATATCTACGAGGCGCTGCGTGAACGGTTCGAAGCGCTTGGCCTGGCTTGGGACGGGGCGGAGGGAGAAGTTTTTAAGGTGGCTGTCTGAGCGTCTGCAGCGCCCAGACAGCCGAGTTGAAGTAGCCACAGCAAGTGACTGAGGGAGAGTATAGGTGAAAAAAGGTTTCGTCCAAAACAGCAACTACGCACGCTTCGTGCAGGCCGTCAAAGCGGTCGAGCAGCGCGGTGCGCGCGAGGCCTCGCTGATGCTCGTGACCGGCCCGGCCGGACTCGGCAAGAGCGAGACGGTGGACCGCTTCGCGGTCGATACCAACGCCGTCTACCTGCGTGCAAAAGAAACGTGGACCAAGCGCGGTCTGCTGGTCGAGATGGCGGAGACGCTGCGCATCCAGACCAACACCACGAACCACGACATGCAGGCGCGCATCATCGGCGCCGTCGGTGCGCGGCAGACGCCGATCATCATCGACGAAGCCGAGTTCACGGTGCGCTCAAGCGCCTCGATCCTGGAATGCGTGCGCGACATCAGCGACCTGACCGAGACGCTCGTCGTCCTGGTCGGCATGGAAACGATCGAGTCCCGCATCGCGCGTTACCCGCAGATCAGCAGCCGCATCGCCCAGGTCGTCCATTTCCAGCCGCTCACCGAACAGGATGTGCAGTTGGCGTGCAAGCAGTTGGCAGAAGTCGATATCGGCGCCGAACTTGTACGCGAGCTGCACCGCCAGAGCGAAGGAAAGATGCGCCTGGTGATGAACGGTATCGCCACCATCGAGCGCGTAGCGAAGAGCAACAGCCTCGTCAAGGCCACGGCGGAGGCATTCAAGGGCATTGAGCTGTGCATCGAGTGGAACGCGCGCCGGCCGCGTGCGGGAGGTGCGCGATGAACTGTCAGGATCTGATCGTGCGGCCGCACGCCAACGGCTTCGCATTGGTCGCCGATATCGGCAAGCCGAGCGAGCACGTCGTCGCCAGCCGGATCTACGACGAGCCTACGGCAAAGATTCTCGGCGCCGCCCCGAATCTGGCTTCCGCTGCCATCTTCGCCGTGCAGATGCTCAACGCACAGAACACCGACTCGGTGCTGCACATGGCGTATGTGAAGTTGGTCAATGCTTTGGCGCGTGCCGGAATCGACATGCAGGTCAGCAACGACTCGATGGCAGCGACCGACACGGAACAGGTGCAGCCATGACCTGGACATCGCAAGCCGTGATGGAAGCCGTCAAGGCGCTGGTCTGCCCGAAAGGCTGCGTTAAACACGCGGCCATCGTCAAGCACACCGGGCTCAAGGCGCGGCAGGTCGCCGATGCGTGCGCCAAGCTCGTCTCGCATGGATATCTGGAGCGCCAGCTCTACGCCGACGACACGGTCAAACCGGGCTGCTACCGGCTGACCGCCCTCGGCCAAGCCGCACTGGAGGAAGGTGCGAAGCTGATCAGTGGCCCGAAAGCGCCGACCGGCAAGCCGAAGGTGGTCGTCAACTCGCTGCGCGACCGCGCGTGGCGCGTGCTGCGCATCCGGCGCAAGGCCAGCGTACCCGAACTGCTCGGCGTGCTGCTGGACGCCGGCACCGAAGAAGGCGACATCCGCCGCGCACAAAACAATCTCCAGAAGTACCTGCGGTTTCTCTGCCGCGCTGGTTACCTCTCCGAGATGCGTCACCGTGAAGCGCCGCAGTCTTCCACATCGAATGGCGCGAAGCGCTACCTGCTCTTGCGCGACACCGGCCCGCTGCCGCCGGTGCCGCAGGTGGCGTCCGGCACGGTATTCGATCAGAACGAAGGAAAGCAATATGACATCGCCCTCGAACGAGCCTGAATGGCTTGCCATCCTGCGCGCGGATGCGGCGGCGACCGGCAGCATCAGCAAGACCGCGCAGCGCGTCGGCATTTCACGCTCGGCCGTCTCGCAGATTCTCAATTGCTGCGGGCCATACGGAACCGGCAAGGCCGATACGTCGAAGGTGGCAGAGAAGGTCATGAACACGATTGGCCTGGTCGAGTGTCCATTTCTTTCCGAGTACCACGGCAAGGAGCACCGAATTACCGGCCTGCAGTGCCGCGAGTACGCCTACCGCGAGTCAGCGCCGACAAACAGTCCGCGCGAGATGCAGCACTGGCGCGCATGTCAGACATGCCCGAAGCGCGTTAAACGCGGCACCCAGGCATCCGTACCGGGTAAGCCGCCCCGCAAGACCGCCGACGTCGACGAGCCTCCGCAGCAGGCCGGCGTCATCGACAAGGTCACGCTCCCGCTGCCGGAAGTCGGCGGGCCGCTCATTCAGGACAACAACGAAGGGAGGACCGAATGATGGCTGCACCCACCGATTACCGCGCCCTACCGATCAAGCTGCGCGCACAGATTGCGGCCGTGCTTGCCGAGCCCAAGGGTCAAGCGTTCGCGCCCAAGGTGCTCACTGCCGAGTTGACCAAGAAGCTGCAGACGGCAAACAGCACGCTGCGCTGGCTGCGCCAACACGGCTATGCATCGGTTCTGATGATCGACCTGGCCGGCGAGCGGCCTTCCATTCTTGTCGAACGCTCGGCTGCACCGTTTCTCTCGCGCGCTGGAAATGGCATGACGATCAAGACGGACAGCAAGGGCGTTGCCCGATACGGCTACGTGTTGATCGCCGGCTGCGAAGTCCGCTGGAACGAGCGGGTGAACTGATGGCGCGCGCGTTGATGTCATTCGTTGCCTCGCACGCCGGCATCGTCATCCAGGTGCGCCTGCTGGCGACCGTCGAAGAAGTCGATGCCGAGTACTGCAAGGGAAGCCGACGCCGGCTCGAAACAATCGTGCACGGCTACTTCCAGCCTCGCACCTCTGCGCGGGCACGGCACCACGGTCTGATCGTTCTCGGGATGGACGCGCGTCTGGATGAAATCGTGCCGCACGAAGTCGCGCATGCGGTGATCCACGCGATGCGCGGTATCAGCGCAAGTGACGACGAAGCGGCGGCAACCGCCATAGGCATTCTCTCGGCACGGATTTTCGCCAAGGTCAGATCGCTGCAGGAGGCCGGCTGATGTGTCAAGCCGATGAACTGATCGTCGCGTGCCCGTCGCCGAAATTGAAAGCAAAGCGACTGGCAAGCGGCGTGTATCGCGAGGGAGAGGGTGGCCTGGAAAAGCGTTGCGGCCGGTGCCGGGAGTATTGGCCGGCCGACAGCGAGTTCTTCTACGCCAGCCGCGCCGAACTGGATGGCCTGAACTGGAGCTGCAAGGCCTGTTACATGGAAAACCGTTACCCGGAAGGGCGAAACAAGAAATCGGAGGTTGTATGAGCACATGGATGGAACGTGCTGCAGCAGCACTTGAGGCCGGAGAAAAACCGGCATATGCGGATGTCGAACAAGGCCTCTTCGAGACTACGCAGAAGATGGTCGCGCTCGAAAAGGCGCTGCAGCAAATCGGCACTTCGCTGGTCCCCATCGTCATTGCGCGAATCAATGACGACACGCCGGGTGTACTGGCGGCGGTCGACGACGTGATCAAGAACAACGTCATCGTGAAGGTCCAGGACCATGCATCCCTGCATTAACACTGAAAGGAAAACAATGAACGCAGTTCTCAACCAAACCAGCACCGTTCCTCCGGGCTACCGACAGGACGCGCAAGGCCGACTCATCCCCGAGTCGATGATCAAGCCGATCGACATGGCGCGCGACGCGCTGACGCTGGAACTGGCGGCCAGCGCCAAGGAGCTGAGCAAAGCGATCGCCGACTTCAAAGCCAAGGTGTTCGGCGACGTCGCTGCATTCGTCCAGCTCTCTGCCGAGCAGTACGACACGAAGATCGGCGGCAAGAAGGGCAACGTCACGCTGTACAGCTTCGACGGCCGCTACAAGCTGCAGGTAGCCACCGCCGACAACATCGTGTTCGACGAACGCCTGCAGGCGGCCAAGGCGCTGATCGACGAATGCATCGACGAGTGGAGCCAAGGCAGCCGGCCCGAGATCAAGGTGCTGGTGCAGGAAGCGTTTCAGACGGATAAGGAAGGCAACCTGAACACCGGCCGCATCCTCGGGCTGCGCCGCCTGGAGATCGACGACGATCGCTGGCAGCGCGCGATGAAGGCGATCGGCGAGTCGGTACAGGTTGTCGGCAGCAAGCAGTACGTCCGCTTCTATGAGCGGGTCGGCGATACCGACCAGTACGCCCCCATCAGCCTCGATATCGCAACAGCATGAGCGCCCTCATCCTGTTCGCAACCACGTTCCTGCTGGTGGCCTCGCTCGGCTTTCAGTCGCTGAACGTCAACAAGGGGCATTACGTCGCGGCGTTTTTAACGTCCTTCCTGATCAGCGGCAGCAACCTGGTCATCCTGCGCACCGTGCCGCAGGGTGACCTGCTGGAGATCGCAGCGTACATGCTCGGCGGGCCGTTCGGGATCGTGGCGAGCATGTGGCTGCACAAGCGGGTACTGGGGAAGAAGGGACATCAAGCAGGGAGAACATCATGAAGCGGTTTGCAAGGGTGAAAACCCTCGACGAGATCCGGGTTCAATGCGAGGAACAAGGCCTGGAATTGAACACAACGCTCTACGACATGGGGCAGTCGGACTACGTGAAGATCAGTTCGACCGACGGCAAGACTGAAGCAAAGGTCTTGTTTAGCACCTTCAACGGTCGGTTCTTCGGGACAGTTGGGGCGGGTGGTCCGGGCCGTGACTTTCACTCGGATGACGCATCGCTGGATGGCACGCCGTGGTTCGATTCCTTGCTGCGGTTCTTCTACGCCGATGAGCTGCCGACCGAACAGTCAGAAGGAGTCGCCGCATGAAGAACTCAATTTCTGTCAACGCAGGGCATCTGAGGCCTGACCGACCAGCCCATTCCCGTTGCAATGGACCGTGCCAACTTTGTGATGAAGCCGAAGCGATGCTACGCAAGCCGGCCACCGATGGTCACCACGACGCACCACTACGTTTCGCAGTTCGTGGCTCCGAGTTGGGGATGCTTTTCGCCATTGCGACATGCCTGCTCGCTTGCGAGGATAAATAGCATGGACAAGAAAACGGCAATCGACAAGGTGCGCAAGTGCATGGCGCTGGCGAAATCGGGCGAGCCGCACGAAGCGGCAGCCGCAATGCGGCAAGCACAGAAACTCATGGAACGGTTCGGCATAGAACACCCCGAGTTGCTGGTAGCAGAGGTGTCCGAAGAATGGGCAAAAAGCGCCTGCAGCTCGAAGCCAACCCGCTATGAAGTGGTGCTTGCCAGCGCAGTGGCAAGTGCATTTGCCTGCGACATCATCTTCACGCGTCGGCTCAGCAAAAGCGGCCTCGCCATTGATGGCGGGTACAGCTTCATCGGCGCAGCCCCTGCCCCGGACGTGGCCTGCTACACCTTCACGGTTCTGTTGCGTCAATTGCGGCGCTCCAGGACGAATTACATCCGCACCGCATTGAAGCGATACCGCAAGAACAAGACGGCCGCAGCGGACCAGTTCTGCGAAGGATGGGTAATTGCGGTTCGCAACCTCATTGCTGCAGTTGCGCCTACCCCGGAGCAAAAGCGGGCCATCGAAGCTTACATGCACATCAACTACGCCCATACCCGGAACGTCAGTGCCAGAAGCGCACAGCCGGCTGGCGTCCGGAACGATCACCGTGACAGCGGTTATATGCAAGGCAAGCAGGCGCAATTGAATCGCGGTGTCGGAATGGCGCAGACCGCCGCCTTGCTGGAGTAGCGAGGAGACCATGCTGATCGCACTAGCGCTCACCCTAGCAGTGGTGGTGATCGTCGTGGCGGCGCTGGCAGGACTGACCGCCTACTTCCTGGAACGAGACATGAAAGAGTATTGAACATGAGCGTAGATCTGGAGGCGTGGCTCGTCGTCGCCTATTTAGCCGAACCGGCGACGTGGACTGGAGATGCAGATGAAAGCTGAGACGGCGGACAAGAGGCGCGCAGCCGAAATCCGCCTGATTCACGTCGCCCGGCGCGAGCTGGCGATGGCTGACGACGTCTATCGCAAACTGCTGCGCGAGATCGGCGGTGTCGCCTCGTCATCGGACCTGAGCGCGACCGGCCGGCAGCGCCTGCTTGATCACTTTGCACGGCTCGGATTCGTCTCGACGGCGCGGCAGAAGTTGGCCGCAAAAGGCGCGATGCGCGGCACACCCGATCGTGCATCTTTGCTTGCCAAGATCGACGCCCTGCTGCTTGCAGAAGGCCGAGACCGCCGCTACATCGAACCTGGTCTGGTGCGACGCATCTGCAAGGTCGACGCCCTGGCGTTCTGCACACCGGAGCAACTCACCAAACTGGTGGCTGCGCTGACCTACGACCAGCGCCGCAAGGAAGGCCGATAGCCATGTGCTTCTGGATTGGGTTTGCTTGCGGTGCGTTCTTTGTCGCGGTGCCGTTCTACACGTACCGGAGGCGCATGCTTGAACTGTTGAAGGAGGTCCGCAAACCATGCAACCCGACCTGAGCCACCTCCCGGCCAGCGCACAGCGCCTGATCACCCTGATCGGCCTGCCGGCGGCGTTGCGTCTGGTCGATGCCCACGGTGGCCAGATCATCACGCTTTACCGGAGCGAGGCCAGCCAGCAGCGGATGTCCGAGCTGCTCGGCGAAGAAGCGGCATTGAAGTTGCTCAACTACTACGGTAACGCGCCCTTCACCATTCCGCTGTGCCATGCCGCGCTCCAGGCGGTTCGAAATTCGATGATCCATGCCGAGTTCGATCGCCTGACCATGTCCGAGAACCTGTCGGCGCGCGAGGCGGTGACCCGCATTACCCGGCTCTTCACGCCGCCCCTGCACGAGCGTACTATCTGGCGCGTGCTGAAAAAGTCGACCACGTTCACCGCCAAGGCCATCGACTCGCGTCAGATGAGCCTGCTGTAACTCCGCCCCCTTTCCCTTTCCTGCCTGTTTCCGGCCGCTGACACATGTCAGCGGTTTCTGCTCTCGCGCTCGCGCGTACATTGCGCCAAGCGCCTCGCCGGCGCCTTGCCTCTCTCATCAACCGCGAGCGCCCACATGGAACAACAGAACTACCAGGACAAGCTGCGCATGGCGCAATGGCTGTTCATCGCCCTTGCGTTTTACGCGGCCGCGATGCTGCTGGCTCACGCCGATGCACTGCCGCGCATGCAAACCGTCATGTACAAGCTCGGGCATCAGACCATTGCCGCGCACGTCGGCTACTGGATCGATCGCTCCGCATTCCGCAAGCGCATCAGTTGCGGCAGCCATCCGCTGAGCGAGATACGCCGGGCCATCGTCATGGCCGCGTGCATGCTCGCCGTCGCTCTGGGGCTGTAATGACGCCGCGCCTGCGCCTGCTCGCCCGGATCATGCTCGGCGTGACGCTCGGCGCGTTACTGCTGACCGTCGTGGCCGCCAGCGCCGTCGCGGCCGATCCGGCGTTGCGGTACCGAGCAACTTTGATCCGGGAGGCGCAGGCTGTTTTCGGCTTGAACGCGCCCGTGCCCGCGTTGGCCGGCCAGATTCATCAGGAGTCGAGCTGGCGGCCAGGCGTGACGGCGCGCGACAACGGGCGCGGTCTGGCCCAGTTCATGGATGCGACCGCCGAACAGGTATCCCGGTCATACCCGGAACTCGGCGCGCCCGATCCCTACAACCCGCAGTGGGCAATCCGTGCCTTGGTGCGCTACAACGAATGGATTTACAAGCGCGTCCTCGGCAAAGATGCCTGCAACAGGTGGGCGGCCACATTCAAGGGCTACAACGCAGGGCCGGGGTATGTGATGCAGGCCCAAAAAGCCTCGCCCGACCCCGGCACATGGTTCGGCGTGACCGAGTTCGTTCCTACCCGCCAGAGCCCGGCCAACTTCGAGCACAGCCGGCTCTACCCCCGCAAGATCATTTTCCGGCACCAGCCGCTTTATGCGGACTGGGGCCAAACCATTTGCCTGCAGAGGACACCATGACGCGCCCATTGCTTGCCCTGACCGTCGCGCTGATGACGGTCACCACCACTGCGACAGCCGAAGAGGCTTCGAAACCAGGAGCGGGAACCGCTCCGGCTGCAGAGAAAAAGCCAGCGAAGCCGAACATGGAAATCGTGATCGACTGCGATTCCTTGCGCGGCACCGGCCGGCTGACCATTGTCAATCGGAGCAAGCGCGAGATCAACACCGTCTCGTTTACGTGCCCCGTTAAAAATGTGTGACGTGCTCGACGCGCGCCTCTGGCTTGCCATTCTGATCTGCCTCGCTCTGTCGGGCGTGGCGGGCTACCGCAAGGGTGCACGCGACGAGCGCGCACAGATCGAGCGCCAGCAGCTCAAGGACGAGCGCGCAGCGCGCGATATCGAGGGCGAGCTGCAACGCATGAACAACCGCGCCACATCGGCGTACATCGCCAGCCTACAGGCCCAACTGGAGAAAGCCCGTGCGCTACCCAAGATCACACTCCCTGCTGATTGCCCTGTGCCTGCCGGTGTTGGCCGCGTGCTCAACGACGCGCAGCGTCTGCCCGACGATGCCGGAACTCGATCCGCTGCTCGCGCAGCCGGCCCGGCAGTTGATTCCGCATGCGCAGCCGAGCTCGACATCTGCAAGCGCAACTATGCAGAAGTCTGCGTCCCGAACGCACAACAACTGACCGCAATTCAAGAGCGCTGGAACTTGGTCCGGTCGCGTATCAATTCCGGGGCCCGGCCCCGATCCAAGGAAGACAATGCAAGTCAACAATGACGATATCGCGCGCATCCTCGGGCGCATCGAGGGCAAGCTCGACGTACAGGCCGAATCGACCAAGCGCCTTGAGGGTTCGCTTGCCAGCCTCGACGTCAAGGTGACGCAGCGCCTCGACTATCACGAGCAACGACTGCGCGAGCTTGAGATTGCCAATCCAAAGGCGACTGCCGAGCGCGTCGGCGAGCATGAGAAGCGCATCCAGGCGCTGGAGAACGGTGCCGCCCGCTCGGGCGCAGTGGCCGGCATTGGCGCGAGCGTTGCGGTGGCCGCCCTGATCGAACTCCTGAAGCGCAAGCTGGGGATGTAATGGCAAAGAGCGCCGATGTGCGTGCCCTGGTGCGCAAGCATTATGTTTTCGACCGCCTCTCCCTGGAGCAGGCGGCCAGGCTCGCCGGCGTCGCCTACACCACGGCCAAGCGCTGGCGCGACAAAGCCGCAGCGGAAGGCGACGACTGGGACAAGGTGCGCAGCGCCTCCGCCCTGGCCGGCGGCGACGTCGAGCAGCTCGCGCAGCAGATCCTGACCGAGATGCTGGTCCAGTTCAACAGCGTGCTGGAGCTGATCAAGGACGACCAGGAGATGGAGGCTGCGACGCGCGTCGAGCTGCTCTCCAGCTTGATGGACAACATCCACAAGAGCATGTCCGCGATGAAGAAGTTCCTGCCCGAAGCCAACAGCCTGGCGATCGGCATGACGGTCATTCGCGGCCTGGCCGAATTCGTCCAGGAGCGGTTCCCTCAACATGGCAGCGTCCTGGTCGAGATCCTGGAGCCGTTCGGCGACGTGCTGCCCAAGATCCTGGCGGACGCGAAATGAAGCCCGATTTAACGGCCAAGGAATTCCGCAACGAACTGTCCGACCTGGTCGGCCAGCTGCGGCGTGACATCAAGGCGCACCAAGTCGGACTGGACGCATCGCCGAAGGCGATCGCCGCGCGTCGCAAGCGCGTGCTGATGGGCGACTTCCGCTTCTTCGCCTACACCTATTTTCCGCACCACGTCCGGGGCGAACCGTCGCTGTTCCAGGCGCAGTTCTGCGATCGCTTTCCGCAACTGCTGCGCCAGGTGGGCGGCGTCAAGGAATGGTGGATCGCGCCGCGCGGCGAGGCCAAGTCGTCGCTGCTGACCAAGATCGGCCCGGTGTGGTGCGCCGTCCAGGCGCTCCTGCAGCGGCCGGAGATTCGATCCGAGATCGGCTGGGCCGGGCCGCTGCCGCCTTTCATCGACTACATCATCCTGCTCGGTGCCGAGACCAAGCTGCCGACCAAGCTGCTCGAAGTGGTCAAGACGGAGCTGACCGTCAATGCCGCGCTTGCACTCGACTTCCCCGAGGTGTGCGGCAAGGGCCCGACATGGAAGGTCGGCGAGTGCGTCACGAAGACTGGCGTGAAAGTGGAGCCGTTCGGGGCGGAGCAGGCGATCCGGGGCACGTTCCACGGCGCCAGCCGCCCGAAGCTCCTGATGGGCGATGACCTGATCACCGACGCCGAGGCCAAGAGCCCGACCGAGCGCGAGAACCGCTGGAACTGGTTGACCAAGGCGATCGACTACCTCGGCCCGCCCGATGGCACGGTGAAGTATGCCGGTGTCGGCACCATCCTGGACAAGGATGATCCGATCAGCCGCGCCAGGCGGACCATCGGGCATGTCGTCCACCACTTCCGCGCAATCGTAGAGCTGCCGAAGGACATGGCGCTGTGGGAGCAGTGTGAGGCGTTAATGCGCAATGAGGATGCCCGCGCGGTCGAAGCCGCGGCGAAGGAGGGCAAGGTCATTCCGGAGAATGAGCTGCCCTCGTATCGCTTCTACCTGGCGCACAAAGCCGAAATGGATCTTGGCGCCGTGGTCTCCTGGCCGGCCGTGCGCTCGCTGTTCTGGCTGATGCGCCAGCGCGCCACGGCGCCGAAGGCGTTTAACACAGAAATGCAGGGCGATCCGCGCAGCGACGACGACAAGGTGTTCGGCAACATCACGTTCTGGGTGCAGCGCATGGCGGACTGGATCATCTTCGGCGCCTGCGACCCCTCCATGGGCAAAGGTGAGAAGTCCGACCCGTCTGCGATCGTGGTGGGCGGGCTGGACCCGAAGATGAAGCGCCTGCACGTCATGGAGGCGTGGATCAAGCGCCGCGTGCCGTCCAAGCTGGAGGCCGACCTGATATCGACACAGCGCGAGTTCGGTTGCCGCGCGATCGCGTTCGAGAACAACAACGCATACGAGCACTCCCGGCAGACCTTCATCCAGGCCGGGCTGCAGGCCGGCGTGCCGCTGCCGCTGGTCGGCGTGACGGCTACCGTCCCGCCCGAGGTGCGGATCGACTCGCTGGAGCCGTACATCACGGACCAGATCTTCCCGGCGATCCTGTTGCACGCCAAGCTCACGCAGCTGCTGTCCGAGCTGGACACCTGGCCGGAGCCGCAGACCAACCACCACTACGACGGCCTGACCGCGCTGCACCTGCTGTGGTGGGTGGCGATTACGCGCGGCACGGCCACCTATGACGACTTCCAGAGCGTCGGCCGGCGCGGCGCAAGTGCCGGGCGCGACGACTTCGACACCAGTTCCAGGAGCATGCTGTGACCAAGATCATCGACCAGTATGGCAGGCCGATCGACACCGGCGCGCTGAAAGAGCCGCAGACCGCGCACATCACGGCCCTGCACAACCAGTATCTGACGCCCATGCTCGGCGGGCTGACGCCGGCGCGCCTGGCGCGCGTGCTGCAGGATGCCGACCAGGGCAACCTGCTCGACCAGCACCGGCTGTTCGCCGACATGGAAGAGCGCGACGGCCATCTGCGCGCCGAGATGGACAAGCGCAAGAACGCGATCGTCGGCCTGAACTGGAGCATCGTCCCGCCGCGCAATGCCACGGCCGCCGAGAAGGCATCGGCCGAGTGGGTGCAGGAGGTGCTGCAGGACGCGGCCGATCCGATCGAGGATCTGCTGCTGGCGTTAATGGAAGGCCCAGGCCACGGTTTCGCGCCGGTCGAGCTGGAGTGGCGCAAGGAAGGCCGCGAGCTGCTGCCGGAGTTTCACCCACGGCCACAAGAGTGGTTCCGGCTCGACCCGTCCCGCACGGAGCTGCGCCTGATGGACTGCTCGGTCGAGGGCACGCCACTGGTGCCGTTCGGCTGGATCATGCACACGCACGGCAAGGCCAAGAGCGGCTATGGCGGGCGCCTGGGCCTGCATCGCACGCTGGTGTGGCCGTTCCTGTACAAGGCCTATGCGCTGGGTGACTTCGCCGAGTTCCTCGAAACCTATGGTCTGCCTATCATCCTCGGCAAGTATCACGCCGGGGCCAACCCGGAAGAAAAAGCCTCGCTGCTGCGTGCGGTCACGGCGCTGGGACATGACGCGCGGGCGATCATGCCGGCCGACATGCAGATCGAAATCCAGAAGATCACCGGTGGTGCCGGCGAGTCCGCGCACCTGAAGATGATGCAGTGGGCCGAGAAGTCGCAGAGCAAGTCGATTCTGGGCCAGACGTTGTCGGCAGACACCGGCAACAACGGCGGCGGCAGCTATGCACTCGGCAAGGTGCACAACGAAGTGCGGCACGACATCCGGCGTGGTGATGCGCGGCAAATCGCCGCAACGCTGACGCGTGACCTGGTCTATCCGCTGATCGCGTTAAACCGGGGCGGCGTGGACGGCCTGGCGCGCTGCCCGCGCTTCGAGTTCGATTTGGGCGAGCCGGCCGATCTGAAGCTGTACGCCGAGGCACTGCCAAAGCTCGTCGACGCCGGCGTCCAGGTGCCGGTGTCATGGGCGCAGGAAAAGCTGCGCATTCCGCAGCCGCAGAAGGGCGAGGCTGTGCTGCAGCCGACGGCGCAGCCGGAATCCGCAGCCACAGCCACAGCCACAGCGCTATCAGCCCTGCGTAGAGCAGCCCTGTCCGCAACCCTGCCGGAAGACCCCGTGGAGACCGAAACCGAGGCGCTGGCGCAGAGCGCCGACCTCGCGTGGTCTGCCATGCTTGACCGCATCCAGGCATTGGTCGATCAGACCGCCGATCTGACCGCTCTGCAAAAGGCCATGGTCGAGCAGTTCGGCGGCAAGCCGCAGGACGAGCTGGTCAAGCTGATGGCCGCCGCGTTCGCCCTGGCCGAGCTCAAGGGCATGAGCGACGTGGCGGACGGCAAGTAGCATGCCGATCGCGATCCAGACGCCGGCCAAAACGGAGAACGGCTACGAGAACACGCCGTTCGCCGAACAGCTCGACTTCTTCAGACGCAAGCTGGCCCTGCCCAGCGACGCCTGGGACGACATCTGGAAGGCCGCGCACGACCGCGCCTTCATCGTCGCCGGCGCCGCCCAGGCCGACTTGGTCAACGACCTGCACCGGGCAATGGCGCGCCGGATCGAAGACGGCGCCGGCATCGAAGCCTTTCGCAAGGAATTTAACGCGGTGGTGGCCAAGCACGGCTGGACCGGCTGGAAAGGCGAAGGCAGCCAAGCGGGCTACGCCTGGCGCACGCGCGTGATCTACCAGACCAACATGTCGACCAGCTACGCGGCCGGCCGCTGGAAGCAGCTCAAGAATCCCGCGCTGCTGGCCCTGCGGCCGTACTGGCGCTACGTCCATTCCGATGGTGTCATGCACCCGCGCCCGTTGCACCTGGCTTGGAACGGCATGGTGCTGCACCACGAGCATCCTTTCTGGGTGGCGCACTTCCCGCCGAATGGTTGGGGCTGCCAGTGCCGGGTGACGGCGGTCGACGCCAACGAGTTCGAGAAAGCCCAGGCCGCAGGAAAGACGACGCCCGATCGCAAATGGAGCGAGATCGACCCGACGACCGGCGCGCCGGTCGGCATCGATCATGGCTTCGACTACGCACCAGGCGCGAATGTGGCCCGATCGCTGCAGGAACTGATCGACGAAAAGCTGATCCGCCTCGACGCCCCGGTCGGCGCCGCCATGTACGAGGCCATGCGGCCCGTTCTGCAGGCCGAGACGGCAACGTTCTTTCGTGCATTCATCGACGACGTGCTGGCCGATCCCGTCATGCGCAGGCGCGTTGCCATCGTGGGCGCCATGGACCGTGAAACGCTGGACTGGCTGGCCGAGCAGAAGAACCTGGTGCCGGCGTCGGCCGAGATCGCGGTGCAGGACAGGCTCATCATCGGCAAGAAGGCATTGCGCCACCAGCAGGCCGGCGATGCGTTGACGGCCGACGAGTGGGGCATGCTGCCCGCGATCCTGGAACAACCGCTGCAGATTCTTTTCGACCGCCGCAGCGGCAAGCTGATCTATGTGGCCGCATCCGGCGACAGCCGCGAGGTCCGGCTTGTCGTCGAGTTCGATTACAAGCTGAAGAGAAACAAGGGCGAGACGAACATGATCGTCTCGGCATTCAAGGTGCCGCGCGAGGCGATCGATGGGGAAATCAAGGGGGGATTCTTCGAAGTAGTGAAATGAGCGAGTGGGAGGCCGGACGTCCCTCCATGCACTTGGCGTTGCCGCCCGTGAGCGTGGACTCCGAATTTCCACGCCTCACCCGCTCACGGCTCCAGTATAGGGCAAATCCATGAGCAAGACGATCGAGACCACGCACGAAGTCGCCGCCGCTGCGTTACGCGAGCTGGCCGACCGCATCGACAACATGCAGCCGGTCCTGCTCGCGCTCGGCGAAGACATGACCGAGCGCACGAAGCAGCGCTTTGCGACGGCAACGGCGCCGGACGGCACCAGGTGGAAGCCGAACACCCAGGCCACGCTGATCGCCTATCTGAACAAGCGCGGCGGGTTCTCCAAGAAGACCGGCAAGATCACCGCGCGCGGCCAGAAGCTCGCAACCGGCAAGCGGCCGCTGCAGGGCGAGTCCGGCGACCTGGCGCGCCAGATCTTCTACGAGGCCACTGACGAATCGCTGACTCTGGGCTCATCAATGCGCTATGCTCGCATGCAGCAGTTCGGTGGTCAGAAGAGCGAGTTCCCCCACCTCTGGGGCGACATCCCCGCGCGCCCGTTCCTGCCGGTCACTGCCGGCAACGAGCTGGCGCCGACCGAGGCCGAGGCGATCCTGGAGCGGATACGTCAATACCTGCTCGATTGACCGAGCGCAAAACCCGGTTCGGATTTCGGCCGATTGGAGCGTTTTTAACGGTGCCGGGCAGTACATACCCGCACCGATTGGGCGGCGGAAGTTTTTAACGCGGCTTTAACGGCCTCGTTTTCGATTCGCGGCTCCATTGCCGTCCCTCAATATCGCGGTTTCCCGCAAATCCCCCCTGAAACACACCGCTGACAGGTGTCAGTAGTGGCAGCCTGCGCGCGCGCTGACACGATGCGGGCATGCACTCCACGCCACACATCGCTGCGCTGTCTGCCGCCACCTCCGCTCCGGTTTTGGTCGCCGCGCTTGGCGCCCGCAGCGCCACCGCCGCCCTGACCGGGCTGGCGGCATGCTCCTTGGCCGTCACTGCCGGGAATGAACTGCAGCTCATGCCGGCCGGCGACTTCCGCGGCTTCGACGGGCGACCCGAAGATGCGCCGCACTGGCACATCGACGCTGCGCTTGCCGAGGTACTGATCAATGCCGCCGCAGCCCGCAAGAACCCCTACGTCATCGACTACGAGCACCAGACTCTGCGCGCTCAGACCAACGGCCAGCCCGCGCCGGCCGCCGGCTGGTTCCGCAAGCTGGAGTGGCGCGAAGGCGTCGGCCTGTTTGCCGTCGACGTGGAGTGGACGGAGCGGGCCAAGGAAATGATCGCGGCCGGCGAGTACCGCTACATCTCCCCGGTCATCGGCTACGACAAAGAAGGCAATGTCGTTTCGCTGTTCATGGCCGCCATCACCAACAACCCCGCCATCCATGGGATGGAGGAAGTCTTGTTAGCTGCTGCGACCCAGCTTTTCGCGTCGCCTCGTACCACTTCACTCACTCAGGAGAAAAGCATGGATGAACTGCTTGAACAATTGCGCTGGCTGCTGAACCTGCCTGTCGGCAGCACCGCAGAAGACATCCTGGCCCAGCTTCAAAAGCTGACCCAGGCAATCAGGGATGGCATGGGAGGTGAAGCCACCGCCGCCGCCAGCTTTGACCTGATCGCCCACATCCAGACCCAGCGCGAGCAGATCGCCAGCCTGTCGGGCGCCACGCCTGATCCTTCCAAGTTCGTCGCCATCGGCCTGGTGCAAGACCTGCAGAGCCAGGTCGCGCAGTTGACCGGCGAGCTGAACAAGACCCGCATCGACAACCTGGTCTCCGGCGCGATTGCGGCCGGCAAGCTGCTGCCGTCCATGGAGTCGTGGGCGCGCGAGTTCGGCGCCAAGGATCTGGCTGCGCTGACCGCGTACATCGAGAAAGCGCCGCCGGTCGTGCACCTGAACGGCACACAGACCGGCGGCAAAGCGCCAGCCAATCAGGGCGGCAGCCTCACGCCCAACCAGGCCGCACTGTGCGCCGCCATGGGCATCTCACAGGAAGACTTCCTGAAGACACAGCAAGCCGAGCAGGCCTGACGGCCTGCGTTCGATTCACCACGCACTACCTGGAGCATCCATGTCTGCACTGACTGCTGATCGCAACACACCCTACAAAGACGGCGAATGCCTGCCGGTGCCGGTCGCGGCCGACGCCGTGATCTACGCCGGCGCCATCGTCGTCGCCAACGCAGCCGGCTATGCCGCGCCTGGTTCGACCGCCACAACGCTGACGTATCTCGGTCGGGCCGAGCACTCGGTCGACAACACCGACGGCGCGAACGGCGCCAAGTCGATCGTCGTGCGGCGCAAGAAGGCTTTCAAGTGGGCGAACTCGGGCGCCGACCCAATCGACCAGGCCGACCTGGGCAAGACCTGCTACATCGTCGACGACCAGACGGTTGCGGCAACCAGCGGCACGAACACGCGTTCGCCCGCCGGCACGGTCATCGGCATCGACACGGACGGCGTCTGGGTCGAGTAACCGTCAATCGCAACACACAAGGAACCGCACACATGAAATCGCGCTTCGCAATCACCGCCATCGCCGTCGCCAGCATCGCCCTGGGCGTGCTGGCCGGCGTTTTCTCCATGCCGGCCGCTGCCGGCATCCTGCCGCCCTCGGTAACGGGCGAGCATGCGCTGTCCATCGGGATGGCTGGCCTGCTCGTTGACAAGGAAACGCTCAACAACCTGTTCATCAGCCTCAAAACCACCTTCAACAACGCTTTCGGCGCCGCGCCGAAGGTCTGGGACAAGATCGCCATGAAGGTGGTGTCGACGACCGGCCAGAACGATTACGCCTGGCTGTCGAAGTTTCCGAAGATGCGCAAGTGGATCGGCGAAAAGCACGTCAAAGCGCTGGAGGGCTTCAAGTACACCATCGTCAATGATGACTTCGAAGCCACGGTCGAGGTCGATCGCAACGACATCGAGGACGACAACCTCGGTATCTACGGTCCGCAGGCACAAATGGCCGGCGAGTCGGCCGCGCAATTGCCGGACGAGATCGTGATGGACGTGGTGAACGGTGCAATGGCCACAAAGTGCTACGACGGCCAGAACTTCATTGATACCGATCACCCGGTGCGCCAAGCTGACGGCACCATCGGCTCCGTCTCGAACAAGGGTACCAAGAAACTGTCGATCGCTACGCTTGCGGCAGCTCAGGCGAGCTATGGTGCCGCGCGCACCGCGATGCGCAAGTTCAAGGATGACGAAGGCCGCCCGCTGAACATCACGCCGAACGTGCTGCTGGTGCCGCCGTCCCTGGGTGATATCGCCCGCGCCCTGATGACCAACGACCGGCTGGAAGATGGCAAGCCGAATCCGTACAAGAACACGGCCGAGGTGGTCGAGGATGCGCGCCTGACGTCCGACACCGCCTGGTACCTGCTCGACACGACCAAGGCCGTCAAGCCGTTCATCTATCAGGAACGCAAGGCGCCGGTCTTCGTTCAGCAGATCGATCCCCAAGCCAACGACGTGTTCAACCGTAAGAAGTTCAAGTTCGGCGCCGAGGCACGCGCTGCCGGCGGTTACGGCTTCTGGCAACTGGCCTACGGCTCGGACGGCTCCGAAGCGTAACGAACCCAACCCACCGCCCGTGAAGTGCCGCCCCGCCCATGATTGATTGGGCGGGGCTGAACCAGGGCTGCATCGATCTGGAGATCCACATGGCAAAAAAAGGAACGGCCGGCGCCGCAAAGCCCAGCCCGGCCCCGAAGACCAAGGGGGCACCGGCCGCCACTATCAACCAGGCGTCGATCGACGAGGCCAAGGGGGCAGGCACCAACGAAGCAAAGGCCGCTCCGGCCCCCGCCGCTGCCGCCAAGCCCGACACAAGCGCTGGGCAAAACTCGTCAACCAAAAGCATCCCTGGCCTCGAAGTTACCTCGACGCGGGATGGCTTTCGGAGGGCTGGGCGGCCGTGGTTTAAGCAGCCGACCGTTGTGCGGCTGGACGAGCTGACGAAGGAGCAGGTCGCGATGCTGCGCAACGATCCCGACCTGACCGTGCGCGAGGTCGAGGTGCCGGCCGGCGAGGAAGAGGCGTAAATGCCCTACGCATCGCGCCAGGCACTGGAGGCACGCTACGGCGAGGCCGAAATCGCACAACGCGAATCGGCCCTGCCGGACGGCGCGCTCGATCAGATTCTCGACGGCGCCGACGCGCTGATTAACGGCTACCTGGCTACGCGTTACGTCCTGCCGTTGTCGTCGGTGCCGGCGAACCTGCCGCAGTACGCCTGCGCGATCGCGCGCTACATGCTGCTCGGCGACGCCGCGACCGACCGCGCCCGCGACGACCACAAGGATGCGATCGCATGGCTGCGTGACGTCCAGTCAGGCCGGGTGGTGCTCCAGGGCGCTGCCAATGTATCCGGCGGCGGCTCGGCCGAGGTGGTGATGGTCGCGCCGACCGAGGCGGTATTCAAGCGCTCGGGGCGGCCATGATCGACGCAACGATTGCCCGTCTGCGCGCCGAGGTGCCGGCGTTGAAGCTGGTCGGAGGCGCGGCGGACTTCCAGACGGCCGTCGAGCGTAATCCAACTGTCACGCCGGCCGCATTCGTGTTCCCTCTGGAAGAGTCGCCAGGCGAAAACCAGATGGGGAACGTCGTCATCCAGCGCGTCGTAGCAGGCGTCGGCATCGCCTTCGTTGTGAAGAACGTCAGCGACGTGACCGGCGACGCAGCGCGACAGGACTTGATCGAGCTTCGGCAAGCGGTCAAGGAGCGCCTGCTTGGCTGGTCGCCGGCGGCTGGCCACGACCCTTACGAGCGCGGCAATAGCGGCCTGCTGGCCTTTCGCGACGGCCACATGTGGTGGCAGGACGTGTACCGCACCGCATATTTCGACAGGAGCATTTTATGAAAACCGCAGACAAGCAAGCACGGCCTCTTCCTGGCACGGCGGACTTTGCGAAGTCTCCGAACTGGGGAATCGGCGGGCGGTACGTCTTCGATCCCGCCAGCGGCAGGCGCGAACCGGTCCGGGAAGCGCAGGCCGCTGGCGCGCAGCAGGAACAGCCGGCTGCCCCCATCAAACCCGTTAAATCTGTGAAGGAGAAGAAGCGTGGCTAATCTGATCGCTACCCCGCGCCAGTGGAAGAACAAGGCCATCCTGGTGAAACCCGAAGCCAGTTATGGCGAAGATGCCACGCCGACCGGCGAGGCAAACTGGATCGAGGCGCGCAATGTGACCTTGACGCCGATGGACGTCGAGCGTGCCGATCGCAACATCGAGCTGCCTTACATGGGCAGCAGCGGCAGCGTGGTCGTTTCGAAGTGGGCCAAGCTGAGTTTCGACGTTGCGTATGCCGGCTCCGGCACGGTGGGCACCGCCCCGAAATGGGGGGCGCTGATGCTCGGCTGCGGCATGGCCGAGACGACGGTTGCGGATACGTCCGTCGCGTACAACCTGGTCAGCACCGCATTCGGCAGCGTGTGCGCATACATCAACATCGACGGCGTGCTGCACAAGCTGACCGGCGGTCGGGGCGACGTGCGCTGCAAGCTGACCGCAAAGGGCACGCCGATGCTGTCGTTCAGCTACGACTTCCTGTACCTGTCTCCGATTGCCGGTGGACTGCCGACGGTGACGCGTACCGGCTGGACGATCGAGGAAGGCGTCACCAGCATCAATACGCTGCCGGCCACGCTCAATGGCGTCGATCTCGCGTTCTCGGATCTGGAATGGTCCCTCGGCAACAGCATTTCGCGCGTCGATATTCCGGGCCCGCACCGTGAGGTAGCGATCGTCGATCGCGCGCCGCAGGCGAGCCTGATGGTGCTCGCGCCGCCGATCGGTACCTTCGACCCGTTCGCGCTGTGCGAGGCGAACCAGGTCGTCGATTTAACGACCACGCATGGCACGACGGCGGGCAAGCAGCTCAAGACCGACCTGAAGGTGCGCGTGGCAAACGTCGAGTACGACCGGATCGAGGAAATGCTGGCATACAAGCTGACGCTGGAGCCGGCGCCGGTCGACGGCAACGACGAAGTCGCCGTCGCGAACCTGTAACCCCTGCCCCGCGCGCGGGGCAGTTCACCAAACATACTCGCCAAACATACCGCAAGAGGAAATTCACATGTTCAAGCTCGCAGTCAATCCAACCTACACCGCCACCGTCAAGGTCGCCATCCCGAGCGATGGCGGCAAAACCATTCAGCGCGAATTCCAGGCGGAGTTCAAGCGCCTGACGCAGAGCGAACTCGATGAAATCAATGACCGCCTGCTCGGATTCAAGAGCAAGGAAGGCGAGGAGGACTATGAAGAAGTTGAGCGCCTGACCGATGACGAGCTGGTTCGCATGGTCATGGTCGGCTGGGCTGGCGTGCAGGACGAATCCGGTGCCGATCTGGAGTTCAACGAGGCGAACCTTTCCGCGCTGCTGGACGTATTCCCGGTGCGTCCCTCGATCGTTAAAACCTTCTTCGCGACAATCGGCGGAGCGAAGGTAAAAAACTGAAGGAAGCTGCCGCCTGGTGGGCCGGCGGCAGCAATGATGCGAAGTTCGGCCAGGCCCATGTCAGCACCGAGGTTGCCGAAGACATGGCGGCCTTCGGCCTGGCCAGCGAAATCGAAGGTGTGCCGGTGCAAGCCGAGGATGACATCGAGCGTTTCGAAGTATGGCCGGAGAACGCCCAGATCGTCGAAGTGTTCATGGCCCTGCATTCTCAGTGGGACATCGTTGCGAATGAAGGACGCCTGATTCGGACCGGCATCAATTACAGCAGGCTTGAAACGGTGCTGAAGCTCAAGCGCGGCATCAAGCGCAAGGATTGGGCCGATATCTTCGACGGCATCCGTGTGATGGAACTCGAAGCATTAACGGTGATGGCCGAGAAGAGAAGCAGGCAGGCATAGACAGTCAATGACAAGCAAGCTCATCCAGTTCGGCATCCAGATCAGGGTCGACGGCAACAAGCAGGCCGTCACAAACCTGGGCGACGTCGAGGCTGCGACAAAGAAGATCGGCGCCACGGCCGAGAACGTCGCCAAGACGGTAGCGGCTACGCAGGAGCAGCTTGGCAATACTGCGTCCGAGCTTGCATCATCACATCGCCGCAATGTCGAGGTGCTGAACGAAACCGAGGCGCTGACGAAACGAACCGGCATGTCGGCCAAACAGACCGCCGCTGCATTGCGTGGCGTGCCGGCGCAGATGACGGACATCTTCACGTCGCTGGCATCCGGCCAGGCACCGATGACGGTGCTGCTCCAGCAAGGCGGACAGCTCAAGGACATGTTTGGCGGGATCGGGCCGGCGGTTCGCGCGGTCGGCGGCTACGTCCTCCGCCTGATCAATCCTCTGACATTGGCAACCGGTGCGGCCGTGGGTCTTGCCTTGGCGTACAACCAGGGATCGCGCGAAGGTGACGAGTATCGCAAAGTGATCGTCATGACTGGCAACGCTGCCGGCGTCTCTGTGGGACAGCTCAACGCCATGGCCGAGAGCATCGATCGCGTGACCGGCACGCAGTCGGCCGCTGCAGCGGCTCTTGCCGAAATGGTATCAACCGGCCGGGTGGCCGCGGCCAATCTGGAGCGCTTCACGACAGTGGCGCTGAAAATGGAAAGTGCGGTGGGCAAGGCCGTCAGCGACACGGTCAAGGAGTTCGCCGAACTCGGCAAGGCGCCGGTCGAGGCCAGCCTGAAGCTCAATGAGCAGTACCGCTATCTGACTGCCGCTGTGTACGACCAGATCCGAGCACTGCGTGATCAGGGGCGGGAAGAGGAAGCGGCGGCGCTCGCTCAATCCACCTATGCCGATGCCATGGCTGCTCGGGCAACACGCATTACCGAGAGCCTCGGTCTCATTGAACGCGCATGGAAGGCCGTTAAAAATGCTGGCAAGGAAGCGCTGGACGAGGTTCTTTCGATCGGCCGCGATCAGACTGCAGAGCAGCAGATGGCGGTGCTGGACGCGCGTATCGAATCCGTGCGCGCGCAAATCGCGCAGCACGGCGAGAACACGCGGGCGGGCCTCGGTTCTACGCAGACGCTGGGGCAAGTCCTCCAGGCACTGACCGACGAGAAGGCGCTGCGCCAGGAAACCATTCACCTGATCGACCGTGCTGCCGAAGCTGAGGCGGAACGGGTTCGTGCCGAACAAGCCGGCATCCGATTTTCGCAGGTGCTGTACGAGGGGCAAAGCAAGCAGAAGAAGATGGAGGCGGAGATCGCCAAGGTCCGCGCCGATGGCGTGGCTGCGGGCCGCAGCGAGCTGGATATCCAGAAGGCGATCGCGATTGTGCGAGAGAAGTACCAGCCGAAAGCTGCTCAACATGGCGAATCGGAACTGGCCAACATGAGGGCTCGCATCCAGGCAGAACAGCAGTACCTTGCGCAGCTCCAGGAGCACGGCGCCGCTGCGGCGAAACTCAACGAAGGCGAACAGCTCGCTCTGCGCTATTCCGAGCAGTTGAAGGCCGCAACAGACGAGCGCACCCGCGCACGCCTGCAAGAGCAACTCGCCCAGGCCGAAACCCTCGCGGGCATCTTGCGCGAGATCGATGCCACGGAGGAGCTGAACAAGGCTCACGAGGAATTCCGCAAGCAGCGCGAAAAAGACGCCGCTGCAGTCGAAGCACAGATAAACGCTATTAACGCCAAGGCCCAGGTGCTCGAAGACGAGGTCGCGACCTATGGCCGAAGCAAGGCAGCGCTGGAGGAATTGGCGATCGCGCGCCTGGAAGAAAAGCGCGCCGCGCTACTCCAGTTCGAAGGCTCGGACGAAGCGATCGCGCAGCTCGGCCGGGAAATCGAGGCCAGGAAGCGCCTGGCGGCAGCGATCAGCTCTCATGAAAGTCAGGAAGAAAATGCGAAGGCCGCGACGAAAGCTGCGGAGGAATGGAAGCGATCGTTCGACGACGTCAGCCGCTCGCTGACCGACGCAATCATGCGCGGTGGGAAAAGTGCGGGCGAGTATCTGAAGGACTATTTCCGCACGCTGGTTCTGCGGCCGGTCGTGCAAACGATCATGTCGCCGGTCGCTGGCGCCGTCGCATCTGTTTTTTCACCATCGGCAGCGGCGTCCGCAATCGGCGGGTCGGGAACGAGCCCGCTCAACATGCTCACAGCCGGAAAAGCACTGTGGGATGGATTCTCCGGTGCGGCGAGCGCCGGTCTCGGCGGCCTCGTATCGATGGCCGGCAACATGTTCGGTTCGTCGGCGGTATCGGCATTCGGCGCCGGCATGGGCATGACATCTGCCCAGGCAGCGGCGGCCGCGTCGGCATACAACGCCGCCGGCATGAGCGGAGTAGCAAACTCGATCGGCTACGGCCAGATGGCCGGCGTAGCGGGCACCTGGCTCGGCGGCATCGGCGCCGGCATCGGCCTCGGCAACATGATTTCCGGCAAATACGGCAGTTCGATCACTCCGGTTGTCGGCACTGTGTCCGGTGCAGCCCTTGGCGCTCAGATCGGCTCGATCGGCGGTCCTCTGGGCGCCATCATCGGCGGCGCGATCGGTGGCGTGCTGAACCGTGCGTTCGGCCGTGGTCCAAAAGAAGTCAAGTCGTTTGGCATCGAGGGCGAGTTTTCCGACCTCGGCTTCAACGGCAATTCATATCAAAACTGGGTTCAGAAAGGTGGCTGGTTCAGGAGCGACAAGCGCGGCACTACACGGGAAGGGCTCGACATTGAGTTGCGCGACTATCTCTCATCCAGCTTCGAAGCCATTAAAACATCGGCTGCCGGCTTCGCCGAGGCGTTGGGGCTTGAGGCCGACAAGCTCGATGATTACGCGAAAAGCATCAAGCTCAAGCTCACAAAGGATGAAGAGGAAAACAAGACGCTGATTGCCGAGTTGCTCATCGACGTAACAAACGACATCGTTAAAGAGGTCGCGCCCGGCATCGAGAAATTTGGCAAGACCGGAGAGACGGCAAGCGACACGCTGCAGCGGCTCAGCAGCAGTCTTGTTGGGGCCAACTCCTGGCTGTCGATGCTGCGCCAGCGGCTGTTCCAAGTGTCGCTTGCCGGCGGCGATGCCGCGAGCAAGCTGGCCGATGCGTTCGGCGGCATGGAAAACCTGAGCCAGGCCAGCGCCACGTTCTACCAGCTCTACTACTCTGAATCCGAGCGCGCCGAGGACAGCGCGCGGCAAATGGCCGATGCGCTGGACGCGGTGAACATTGCGATGCCGCGCACGATGGACGAGCTGCGCAATATCGCCGCTTCACTGGACTTGAACACGGAATCGGGTCGGATTGCATATGCCACGCTGCTTGCGATCGCTCCGCAGTTCGCCGCGACAGCAGAAACGACGGCGCGCATGGCTCAGGAAACGGCAGAGCGTCTGATCGAAACATTCACCGGACGCGGCCAACTGATACCGGCCCTTGATGCTGCGTCCATCGGCACACAGGCATTTGCATCCAATATGGAGCAGACCGGCACGATCGCCGGCGCGATTTCGCGCATCTTCATGGATGCTGGCTCCGGGTTGATCTATTTCACTGATGCCGGCGCAGCGATCTCGCCAACCCTGACCGGCGCCCAGCTCGCGGCCGCATTGCTGAACGATCAGATCGACAACCTGCGTCTGAGCGCAAACGACACCATCGTCGACGTGGCCGGCCTCGCGACTGCCTTGCAGGACGTCGACACGTCGACATTCGTCTCCACGATGGAACTCGTGTTCAAAAACCTGGCAGAACGCATCGCCGGTGTCATCAATAGCATCGGCAATGAGCGTATCGCAGTGCGCGAGGCGGCGCTGCAGATCATCGACCCCACGGTGATGAGCAAATCGACCATTGCGCGCCAGATCGCCGACATCAACACCGACTTGCCGAGCAACGCGGCCTTGCTGTCGACGCAGAGCAAACTGGCCGCCGCCGATGCAGCACTGAAGCAAAAGCGCGCGGACGAAGCGCAGAAACTGGCAGCTATCGGTGTAGCGCAAGACGCGGCGAACAAGCTTGCGGCGGCGGATGCCGCACGGGTAGCGTCCCGAGAAACGAGCCTGATCAACCTGTACAACAGCCGTGCCGACATTCGTCGCCTGACGAAATATGACTCTAGCAAGTTACTGGACGGTTCGATCGCCCCCGGAACCTACGTACCAGAGAGATTCAATGTCGATAATGGCCAGCTCACACAAAAGCTTGCCGACCGGCTGACTGCCCTGGAGACGGCACGGGAGCAGATGGCATCGAATGCCGCTGCGTCGGCTGCGAAGATTGCAGCGGCGCAGGCTGCGTTCGAAAAAGCCCAGGCAGCCACGGTCGCCGCTCAGAAAGCTGCGGACACCGCGGCAAAAAATGCGGGCGCTGCGCAGCTCGCCTATGCGGACGCCCTGCAGGACTTCGCAATCGACGCCGGCAAATCGGTTGACAAGTTGAGCCGGCTGCGCGAGGAGACCTTGCGCTACTACGAGACGCAGAAGCAGCTCGCTGATTTGATGAACACGACCGCGTCGACACTGCGCGGGACCGTGGACAGCTATCGCTACAGCCAACTCTCGGCCGAGCAGCAATTCGAACAGCTCCAGGAACAATACGCAACCGCGTATGCGATGGCGCTGTCGACCGACGGTGAAACGTTGGCTGGCTACGGCGACCAACTCAACAACCTGCTCAATCCGCTGCTGGAGAAGGCTCGAGAGGTCTATGGCACCGACCTCGAATACACTCGGTTCGCGGCGACAGCGCTGGCGCGCGCCGAGACGGTCGCCGAGCGTCTGGAAACCCTGGCGCCGGCCGGCTACGAGGAAGACAGCCTGGAACTGCTCGGCCAGATCGACGCGACACTGGCCGAGCTAGATGATTCGACCCGGTCGGCCGAGAGGTTGATCGTTGATGCGATCAACGCGAGTCGCGACAGAACAGCCGCCGGGCTGCAGCAGGTCGTTAACGCGCTAACCGGTAAGTCCGTCGCTGCGTTCGCCGCCGGCGGGCACCACACAGGAGGCTTGCGCCTGGTTGGCGAGAACGGCCCGGAGTTGGAGGCGACCGGCCCTGCCCGGATCTGGAACGCCAGTCAAACTGCCGCGTTCATGCGCGGCGCGGCCGGCGGCGACCCCACTGCTGTGATTCGTGCCCTGCACGCCGAGCTGGCGTTGCTGCGGCGTGAAATGACCAACCTGCGCGCGGAATCACGGGCAACCGCTGCCAATACCGGTGCCACGGCACGACTTCTGGGCCGTATCGAGCAAGACGGCATGTACGTGCGGAACGACCACGACGAGCCGTTACACGTCGAGAGTGTGGAGAACGTATGAAGGTGATCAAACCGATCGAGATTACCGAGCCCCTGCTGATCTCCACCAACGTACCGGAGGACGACCATGCGGAATGGAATAGCGAGACCGATTATGCCGTCGGCGATCGCGTCATTCATGAGCATGTCGTCTGGGAATGCCTGCAGACGCCGAACATCAACCACACGCCTGGTGGCAATGCGACGTACTGGGCGCAAGTGTCGGCGACAAACCGGTGGATGATGTTCGACCAGGAAGTGAGTTCGCAGACGACTTTCGATGCATCGGGTGGCCCGCTGTCTGTTGTCGTCGCCCCTGGCATCGTCAATAGCCTGGCGCTCCTGAATCTGGAGGGGGCAAGCCTGACAGTGACTGTGCAGGATGGCCTGGGTGGCCCGGTGATCTACAGCTACGAAAGCGCGCTCGACGGTACCTTGGTGACAGACTGGTACGACTATTTTTTTGAGCCGTTCGACCAACTCACCGAAGTAGTGCTGACCGATCTGCCAGTGTACGGCAGCGCGCATGTCACCGTCGAGATCGCCGGCGGCGGGATGGTGAAATGCGGCGGGCTCGTGTTCGGCACGGCGCAGCACTTGGGCGACACGCAGCGCGGATCGAACATCGGCATCATCGACTACAGCCGCAAGGATACGAGCGAAACCGGCGTCACGACATTCGTGCGACGCCGGTTCAGCAAGCGCATGTCGGGTCGCTTCGAAGTGGAAAAAACCAGGCTCAACAAAGTGCACCGCGTGCTGTCCGAGCTACGCGCGACGCCATGCGTGTGGATCGGCAGCGATGCGGCAGGTTTCCAGTCCCAAACAGTGTTCGGCTTCTATCGTGACTTCTCGATCGAGGTCACGTATCCCACGCTCGCTTACTGCAGCATTGAAATTGAAGGATTGATCTGATGGCTATCACCCCACTCCCCACGCCACCGAGCCGGATTGATCCGGCGAACTTTGCGACCCGTGCCGATACGTTCATGGCGGCACTGCCGACGTTTGCTGAAGAAGCGAATGCGCTCCAAGAAGACGTTAATGCCAAGCAGCAGTCAGCAAACACGTCGGCAGGACAGGCTGCGGATGCGGCAACGCTCGCGGCTCAACATAAGACTGATGCCCAAACTGCGCAGGTGGCATCGGAAGATGCCGCCACCCTCGCAGGCCAGCACAAGACCGCCGCCGAGACGGCCAGGGTGGCATCGGAAGATGCCGCAGCCCTCGCAGGCCAGCACAAGACCGCCGCCGAGACGGCCAGGGTGGCATCGGAAGATGCCG
>Ga0164243_10002310_pt1 | contig 31733 bp, 28 predicted proteins | sample OricompcompostOP_FD_108781 | JGI IMG/M metagenome (GOLD analysis project Ga0164243, IMG submission 108781) | Organic Plus compost microbial communities from Emeryville, California, USA - Original compost - Organic plus compost (OP) | ecosystem: Engineered > Solid waste > Mixed feedstock >... | reverse complement strand
GATGTGCGCACGTGGCGCATCACCACGCCCGTTGTCTCGATAGAGAAGATCGGCTGAGTCTCGATAGAGAAGATCGGCTGAGTCTCGATAGAGAAGATCGGCCGGGTGTCGTCAGAAGATCGCCTGGTCTCGGCGGAGACCGTCCGGCTCAGCCGCGGATCCGGTCCCGCAGCGCGTTCAGGGCGTCGAGGTAGAGCGACGGCTGCTGCCGGTGGATGTCGTGTCCCGACGGGATGTTGTCGACCAGCAGGCAGTCGGGCATGAGCGTGTGGGCGCGGTTGGCGTCGTCGGAGGTCATCGCACCCAGCAGGACGCCGTCCTGGTCGTGGGTCGTCGTGTGCAGCAGGGTTGCCGGGACGCGGACCCGGCGGAGGGTCTCGGCCTGGTCGAATCCGGCGAGCCAGCTGCCGTCGTAGAACATCTCGCCGTAGCGCAGGTCGTAGTCGCCCGTCCCGTCCTGCAGGCAGGCCGTGAGCGCGATCGCGCGGTTGAGGGTGGGCGGCAGCCACCACAGCTTCGGGACGACGCGGGGATCGCGGTCGAGGCGGCGCTCGACCGGTCCGCGGACCAGCGACTGCCACGCCCGGTCGCCGAACATCGTCCGCAGGTAGCTGTGCTGCAACCAGTACCGGGTCCAGCTGTCCGCGCCCGCCGAGGCGCCGGCCTCGAGATAACGGTGGATGTTGCGGAACGTGTCCAGCCAGGCGTAGGTCGAGCGTGCTCGCTCGGGTTCGGTCCCGAAGAAGGGCGCGTCCTCGATCAGCACGGCGCGCACGCGGTCGGCGAAGTCGGCGGCCAGGCGCACGGCCAGGAGCCCGCCGGAGGAGTGACCCGCGACGACGACGGGAGCGCCGACGACGTTCTCGACGAACCAGGCCAGCGCCTCGGTCTGCGGCAGGGCGGGGTACCGCGACGGGTCCTTCTCCGAACCGCCGTGCCCGAACGCGTCGACGGCGAACACGTGCCAGTCACGGGTGAGGGTGCCGAGGACGGATGCGTAGTCCGCCCACGACACCTGCTGGCCGTGGACGAGCAGCAGGGGAGCACCGCGCGCGGGTCCCTCGCCGTAGGTGATGACCGCTCCGTCGGGTGTCGTGACCGCCCGCGCGCGCATCCCGCTGGACGCGAGTCGGGCCGCCTCCCGGGTGTCGTAGGTGAGATTGCGCGCGGCGTACGCCGCGGTTCCGGCGCCCAGAGTGGCGATGCCCGCCGCGATCCCGGCGCCGACGCGGGTGGCCGTCGACCGGTTGCCGCTCACCCTCCGAACGGCCCCTGTTGTCCGCGGCGCTTGAGATAGCGCTCGAACTCGGCGGCGAGTGCGTCGCCGTCGATCTTGGCCATGACCTCGTCCGGATCGAGTTCGGCGTCGCCGCGCTCCTCGAGGCCGCGCACGTACTCGGCGATCTCCTCGTCGTCCTCGGTCATCTCGGTGACCGCGCGCTCCCACTCCTCGGCCTGTTCGGGCAGCGTCCCGAGCGGCACCTCGATGTCGAGGACCTCCTCGACGCGCGTCAACAGGGCGACGGTCGCCTTGGGGTTGGGCGGCGTGGACACGTAGTGCGGGACCGCGGCCCAGAAGGACACCGCCGGCATGCCGGCCTGGACGAAGAGGTCCTGCAGGACGCCGGTGATGCCGGTGGGTCCCTCGTAGCGGCTCTCGGCCAGGTTGTACCGCTCGGCGGTCTCGCTGCTGTACGCCGATCCGGTGACCGGCACCGGGCGCGTGTGCGGGGTGTCGGCGAGGAGCGCGCCGAGCATGACGGTCATCTCGACCTCGAGCCGGTGGGCGAGTTCGACGATCTCGGCGCAGAACGCGCGCCAGCGCATGTTCGGCTCGATGCCCCGGACCAGCACGATGTCGCGGTCGGCGCCGCGCGGGCTGCACCAGGAGATGGAGGTCGTGGGCCACTCGATTCGCCTGGTCACGCCGTCGATGAGCTTGATGGTGGGACGGTTGACCTGGAAGTCGTAGTATTCATCGGAGTCGATGTCGACGAGCGGACGGGCGTCCCATTCGAGTGCGAGATGCTCGACCGCGCTGCTGGCGGCGTCTCCGGCGTCATTCCATCCCTCGAAGGCTGCGAGCAGAATGGGTCTGCGCAGCCGGGGGAGGTCGGACATCTGCTCAGCGTTCACCGAACCAGCCTACGACCGAACACGCAGAGAGGGCGAACTACGCTGTCAACCATGTCCTTCGAAAACCCCGGCCACCGACCGAGCGACTTCGACACGACCTTCATGTCGTCGATGTCGCGGCGAGTGCTGATCGGCGACGGGGCGATGGGCACGATGCTGCAGGCCGCGGATCTGACCCTCGACGACTTCCTCGGCCTCGAGGGCTGCAACGAGATCCTCAACGACACCCGCCCGGACGTGCTCGAGGCCATCCATCGCGCCTACTTCGAGGCAGGTGCGGACGCGGTGGAGACCAACACCTTCGGCTGCAACCTGTCCAACCTCGGCGACTACGACATCGCCGACCGCATCCGCGAGCTGGCCTACAAGGGCACCGCGATCGCCCGCGGCGTCGCCGACGAGATGGGGCGGTCGGCCGACGGGACCGACCGCTACGTGCTCGGTTCGATCGGCCCGGGCACCAAGCTGCCCAGCCTCGGTCACACCACCTTCGCGGTGATCCGCGACGCCTACATCGAATGCGTCATCGGCATGCTCGAGGGCGGCGCCGACGCGGTGCTCATCGAGATGTGCCAGGACCTGCTGCAGGTGAAGGCGGCGGTCGTCGCGGCGCGCCGGGCCATGGACCGGGTCGGCCGACGCATCCCGATCATCACCCACGTGACCGTGGAGACCACCGGCACGATGCTGCTCGGTTCGGAGATCGGTGCCGCACTGGCCGCCATCGAGCCGCTCGGCGTCGACGTGATCGGCCTGAACTGCGCGACCGGTCCCGCCGAGATGAGCGAGCACCTGCGCTACCTGTCCAAGCACGCGCGGCTCCCGGTCTCGGTCATGCCGAACGCGGGCCTGCCCGTGCTCGGCCCGAACGGCGCCGAGTACCCGCTGACGCCGGAGGAGCTGGCCGAGGCCCTCGCCGGGTTCGTCGGCGAGTTCGGCCTGCAGTTCGTCGGCGGCTGCTGCGGCACCACCCCCGAGCACATCCGCCAGGTCGCCGAGGCGGTCGCCGGGGTCACGCCCGCGACCCGCCGGCCCGAGCACGTCTCGGAGACCTCCTCGCTCTACACCGCGGTCCCGTTCGACCAGGACGCCAGCTTCCTGGTGATCGGCGAGCGGACCAACACGAACGGGTCCAAGGCCTTCCGCGAGGCGATGATCGCCGGCGACTACCAGAAGTGCCTGGACATCGCCAAGGACCAGACGCGCGACGGCGCGCACATGCTCGACCTCAACGTCGACTACGTGGGTCGCGACGGCGCCGCCGACATGACCGCCCTGGCGAGCCGCTTCGCGACGTCGTCGACGCTGCCGATCATGCTCGACTCGACCGAGCCCGACGTCATCCGCGCCGGGCTGGAGACGCTGGGCGGACGCTGCGCGGTCAACTCGGTGAACTACGAGGACGGCGACGGCCCGGACTCGCGGTTCCACAAGATCATGGAGCTCGTCGTCGAGCACGGCGCCGCGGTCGTGGCGCTCACGATCGACGAGGAGGGGCAGGCGCGCACCGCGGACTGGAAGGTCCGGGTCGCCGAGCGCCTCATCGCCGACATCACCGGCAACTGGGGCCTCGCCGAAGAGGACATCATCATCGACGCCCTGACCTTCCCGATCTCCACGGGTCAGGAGGAGGTCCGGCGCGACGGCATCGAGACCATCGAGGCGATCCGTCGCCTCAAGGAGGCGCATCCCGACGTCCACTTCACGCTGGGCATCTCGAACATCTCGTTCGGCCTGAACCCGGCCGCGCGGCAGGTGCTCAACTCGGTGTTCCTGCACGAGTGCGTCCAGGCCGGTCTCGACACCGCGATCGTGCACGCCTCGAAGATCCTGCCGATGGCGCGCATCCCCGAGGAGCACCGCCAGGTCGCGCTCGATCTCGTCTACGACCGTCGCCGCGAGGGCTACGACCCGCTGCAGAAGCTCATGCAGCTGTTCGAGGGCGTGTCGGCGGCGTCGGCCCGTGAGTCGCGTGCGCAGGAGCTGGCCAAGCTGCCGCTGTTCGAGCGTCTGGAACGGCGCATCGTCGACGGCGAGCGCGACGGCCTGACCGACGACCTCGACGAGGCGATGAAGCAGGTCCCGCCGCTGGCGATCATCAACGACACCCTGTTGTCGGGCATGAAGACCGTCGGCGAGCTGTTCGGCTCCGGCCAGATGCAGCTGCCCTTCGTGCTGCAGTCCGCCGAGGTGATGAAGGCCGCGGTGGCCCACCTCGAACCGCACATGGAGTCGACCGGCGAGGACGGCAAGGGTCGCATCGTGCTCGCGACCGTCAAGGGCGACGTTCACGACATCGGCAAGAACCTCGTCGACATCATCCTGTCGAACAACGGCTACGAGGTCGTCAACATCGGCATCAAGCAGCCGATCTCGACGATCCTCGAGGTCGCCGCGGACAAGCGGGCCGACGTCATCGGCATGTCGGGTCTGCTCGTGAAGTCGACCGTGGTGATGAAGGAGAACCTCGAGGAGATCAATTCCCGGGGACTCGCCGACGAGTACCCGGTGCTGCTCGGCGGCGCCGCGCTGACGCGCACCTACGTCGAGAACGACCTGTCCGACGTCTACGAGGGCGACGTGCACTACGCGCGTGACGCGTTCGAGGGTCTGCGCCTGATGGACGAGATCATGGCCCGCAAGCGCGGCGAAGGTCCCGATCCGGACAGCGAGGAGGCCAAGGCGGCCGCCGCCAAGGCCGCCGAGCGCAAGGCGCGTCACGAGCGCTCCAAGCGGATCGCCGAGAAGCGCAAGGCCGCCGAGACGCCGGTCGAGGTGCCCGAGCGGTCGGATGTGGCCGCTGACAACGAGATCCCGACGCCGCCGTTCTGGGGGACCCGGATCGTCAAGGGCATCCCGGTCCACGACTATCTGCAGTTCCTCGACGAGCGTGCGCTGTTCCTCGGCCAGTGGGGCCTGCGCGGCGCCCGCGGCGGCGAGGGCCCGTCGTACGAGGAGCTCGTCGAGACCGAGGGCCGTCCGCGGCTGCGGTACTGGATCGACCGGCTCGCGACCGAGAACATCCTGCAGCACGCAGCGGTGGTGTACGGGTACTTCCCGGCGGTGAGCGAGGGCGACACGGTCCACGTGCTCGCCGAGCCGGATCCGGATGCCGAGGTGCGCCACAGCTTCTCGTTCCCGCGCCAGCAGCGCTCGCGCTTCCTGTGCATCGCCGACTTCATCCGGTCGCGCGAGGCGGCGAAGGAGGCCGGCAAGGTCGACGTCATGCCGTTCCAGCTGGTGACGATGGGGCAGCCGATCGCCGACTTCGCCAACAAGCTGTTCGCCGAGAACGCCTACCGCGACTACCTCGAGGTGCACGGCATCGGCGTGCAGCTGACCGAGGCGCTCGCCGAGTACTGGCATCAGCGGGTGCGCAGCGAGTTGCGGTTCGACGACCGCAGTGTGGCCGCCGAGGATCCGGAGCACCCGCAGGGCTTCTTCGACCTCGAATACCGCGGTGCGCGTTTCTCGTTCGGCTACGGCGCCTGCCCAAACCTCGAGGACCGTGCCAAGATGGTCGCGCTGCTCGAACCCGAGCGCATCGGCGTCGAGCTGTCGGAGGAGTTGCAGCTGCATCCCGAGCAGTCCACCGACGCGTTCGTGCTGCACCATCCCGAGGCCAAGTACTTCAACACGTAGCCGGCGTCGAGAAGGGGCGATCGTGAGCACAGTGATCGAGCGGTCGCGGGGGCCGGTACGGATCATCGGGATCGACCGGGCCGAGCGGCGCAACGCCGTCGACCGTCGTACCGCACAGGCCCTCGCCGACGCGTTCCGGAGATTCGACGCCGACGAGTCCGCGTCGGTGGCCGTCCTCTACGGCGAAGGCGGGACCTTCTGTGCCGGAGCAGATCTCAAGGCCATCGCCGACGGTGACCCGAACCGGGTGGAGTTCGACGGCGACGGCCCGATGGGGCCGACGCGGATGAACCTGTCCAAGCCGGTGATCGCGGCGGTCTCCGGCCACGCGGTGGCCGGGGGCCTCGAGCTGGCGTTGTGGGCCGACCTCCGGGTGGCCGACGAGGACGCCGTCTTCGGGGTGTTCTGCCGCCGCTGGGGAGTGCCGCTGATCGACGGCGGCACGGTGCGCCTGCCGCGGCTGATCGGGGAGAGCCGTGCGATGGACCTGATCCTCACCGGGCGTGCGGTCACCGCCGACGAGGCCCTGCAGATCGGCCTGGCCAACCGTGTGGTCCCGTCGGGCACGGCGCTCGACGCCGCCGTCGAACTCGCCGAGCAGATCGCGGCCTTCCCGCAGACGTGCCTGCGCGAGGACCGGGCGTCGGTGCGCGAGCAGCACGGCATGGACGCCGATTCGGCGATGGTCAACGAGCTCCACCACGGCATGGTGTCGCTGGCCGCGGACACCGCCGCCGGCGCCTCCCGTTTCGCCGGTGGGGAGGGGCGCCACGGGCAGGGCGTCGGCCGCTGACTCCCGGCCGCACTCGGCTCGCCCGGGACCTTGCTGCCGGCCACGGGCCCGGACGGTTGTAGATCTACAATCGTTGAATGCCTACAACCAACTCGCGGAGGGGCGTCGCCGATCCCACGGCGACCGACCTCACGGCGACCGACCCCACGGCGACCACGGTGTGGTTCGCGATGAACGGCCTCGTGCGTGATCGGGCCCGGGAGTCGCGGGCGCGGATCACCGAGGTCATCGACATCCCCTTCAGCCGGTTCCGCGCGCTGCGACGGGTCGCCGAGCGGCCGATGACGCAGCGTGAACTCGCCGAGGGCATGGGGGTCGACAAGTCGGCGATGAGCGGGATCGTCGACGACCTGGTCGAGCGCGGGCTGGTCACCCGCGAGCCCGAGCCGTCGGATCGCCGCTGCCGGCTCGTCACCATCACCGACGCCGGACGTCGGGTGGTCACCGAGGTCATCGACAATCCGGCCGTGGCCCCGTCCATGTTCGACGCCCTCGACGGAGCCGAGCTGCGGCAGCTCGCCGGCCTCCTCGACAAGCTCCGCCGGGCGGCGGAGTCGTGAGCCGCGTGTCCGCACTGCGCGCGCGTTCGGCCGGCGGCACCCTGACCCGCCGCGACCGCCTCGTCATCCTCGCGACGTGCTGCCTCAGCCTGTTCATCGTCGGTCTCGACGTCTCCGCGCTCAACGTCGCGATCCCGTCCATCGGCCGCGACCTCGACGCGACCGAGTCGCAACTGCAGTGGGTGATCGACTCGTACGCGCTGGTGATCGCGAGCCTGCTGATCTTCGGCGGGACGCTCGGAGACCGCTTCGGGCGCAAGCGGATCTTCCAGCTCGGCCTGCTGGTCTTCGGGGTGGCGTCGGTCCTGTGTTCGCTCGCGCCGACCGCGGAGTTCCTCATCGGCGCCCGCATGGTGCAGGCGATCGGCGGGTCGATGCTCAACCCGGTCGCGCTCGCCATCGTCACCAACGTCTTCGTCGACCCGCGGGAACGCGCGCAGGCGATCGGGGTGTGGGGCACGGCATTCGGCCTGAGCATGGCGTTCGGGCCGGTCGTGGGCGGAGCGCTCGTGTCCGGGATCGGGTGGGAGGCGATCTTCTGGCTCAACGTGCCCGTCTGCCTCCTCGCGATCGCGCTGACCGCCCGGTTCGTCCCCGAGTCGCGCGCCGAGCACGCACGACGCGCCGACCCCGTCGGGCAGGCGCTGATCCTGGCCTTCCTCGCCACGCTCACCTTCGCCATCATCGAGGGCCGGCCGCTCGGCTGGACCTCTCCGACGGTCCTCGGCTGCTTCCTGATCTCGGCCGTGTCCCTGGTCGCGCTGGTGTGGTTCGAGAACCGGCGCGACGAGCCGCTGCTCGACCCGCGGTTCTTCGGCAGCGCACCGTTCTCGAGCGCCGTCGCCTGTGCCGTGATCGCCTTCGCCGCGACCGGCGGCTTCCTGTTCCTCAACACCCTGTACCTGCAGGAGGTGCGTGGCCTGTCGCCGATGAACGCGGGCCTGATGACCCTTCCGATGGCCGCCGCGTCGGTGGTCTGCGCACCGATCGCGGGTCGCCTCGTGGGCGACCGCGGCACCCGCTTGCCGATGATGATCGGCTCGTTCGCCACCATCGCCGGCTCGGCCATGCTGATCGGTCTGGGCGAGGACACCTCGTATGTCTACGTCGGCGCGTCGTACCTGGTGTTCGGACTCGGCTTCGGCTTCCTCAACGCGCCGATCACCAACGGCGCGGTGTCCGGCATGCCCCGCACCCAGGCGGGGCTGGCGTCGGCGATGGCCTCGACCGGGCGACAGGTCGGCACCGCACTCGGTGTGGCCGTGTTCGGCGCGCTCGCGTTCGCCGGGATCGACGGCTCGATCGCCGACGGTCTGTCCGCCGCGGCGCGGCCGGTGTGGATCGCGATGGCCGCCTGCGGGGTCGCCCTCGCCGTGATCGTCTACGTCTCCACGGGCGAGTGGGGCCGTGCCACCGCGGAACGGACCCGCCGGCGGATCGAATCGACGAGCGGCACCTGGAGGGCCTGAGCGTCAGCCGGATTCGGGTGCGTCGGCACGCATCTCACCGGTGACCACCGCGCCGGGCCCGGACGTCCACCACTCGGCGATCCGCCGGGCCACCACCTCGGGGGCACGACTCCATCCGAGATGCGTCGCGTCACCGCCCGCCGGGCAGCACGACTCGTCGTAGGTCCAGCGGGTGACGACGTCGCGGGAGAACGCCGCCTCGAACGCGGCCGCCGCTTGGTCGGTGACCAGTTCGTCGTCGCCGAGGCGGACCATCAGCGCCCGAACCCGGATCGAGCCATCGAGATCGAAGGGCGGGCGACCGGTCAGCACCATCCGGGCCCACTGGCGCATCAGGGTCCGCGGCGTCGGCCCGGCGAAGCCCTGCCGCGGCCAGTGACCGACGACGGCGGTCACCGGGCGGACCGAGGCCGCGAGTGCGGCGAAGGGCACGGCGCGGCGGCCGTAGTGGCGGAACCACGGCACCGACGCCCCGATCGCGACGATGCCGTCCGGTCGATGGTCGGAGCGTTGCGCCGCCAGCGCGGCCAGCTGAGCGCCCAGGCTGTGGCCGATCACCAGGACCGGGCCGCCCGTGCGGGCCCGTGCCGCCGCGATCGCCTCGGCGAGGTCGTCCGCCTCGTCCTCGTAGGACCAGTCGACGGCACGTGCGGGTCGGGGAGAGCCGCCCTCCACGCCGCGGCGCGCCACCACCCCCACCTCGAACCCGGACTGCGCCGATGCCCCGGACGCCAATGCCTCCGACAACCGCCGGTACACCCGCGCGGGAACGCCCATCGCCGGGGAGATCAGCGCCGTGCCCTGCCGCTCGTGAATCCCGTGTGTCATGGGCCCAGCGTGACGCCTCGGTGCGCGGCGCGCGATTACCCGCCGGGTAGTGGTTTGAAGACGCGCCGATGAGGTAATCGTCGGGTCATGTCCGATGTGAGTGACTTCTCCCACACCTGCGAGCAGATCGCGAAGGCAGTCCTCGACCGGGGCGAGCACATCGCCGTGGCCGAGTCGCTGACCGGCGGCAACCTCGCCAGCGAGCTGAGCAGGGCCCCGCAGGCCGGCACCTGGTTCCGCGGCGGTGTCATCGCCTATCACTCCGACGTGAAGTACGGCCTGCTCGAGGTGCCGGAGGGGCCCGTCGTCAGCGAGACGGCGGCTCGTGCCATGGCGGCCACCACGGCACGGCTCTTCGACTCTTCGACGCCGAGATCGTCGTCGCGGTGACCGGCGAGGCCGGCCCCGAGCCCGACGAGGCCGCGCCCGGCACGGTGTGGTTCGGTCTCGACCACCGCGGCCGGGTCAGCGCCACCCGCAAGGAGTTCGACGGCGAACCCGAAGAAGTCCTCGCACAGACCATCGGGTTCGCCCTCGAGCTCATCGAGGGTTGCCTACGGTGAGTTCATGACTGCCGAGGTGGGGACGATGCTGCGGCAGTGGCGTTCTCGGCGGTCGGTGAGTCAGCTCGACCTCGCCCACGCGGTGGGGGTGTCGCCCCGTCACCTCAGCTTCGTCGAGACCGGGCGGTCGCGACCCGGCCCCGCGCTGTTGGACGCTCTCGCCGAGCATCCGGACATTCCGCTGCGGGAACGCAATTCGCTCTTCGTGGCAGCCGGGTACGCGCCGCGGTACGACGAGCGGCCGCTCGACGCCGAGACGATGTCGCGCGTGCGCGCCGAGATCGTGCGACTGCTCGACGCCCACGAACCCAATGTCGGGGTCGCGCTGGACCGGACCTGGAACGTCGTGCTGGCCAACGACGCCGCCGTCCGGTTCCTCGGCCTGCTTCCCGAGCGATTCCAGACCGCCCCGGTCAATCTGTTCCGGGCGTCGCTGCATCCCGACGGTTTCGCCCGCATGACGCACAACTTCGACGAGTGGGGCGGCCACCTCGTCGACCTGCTGCGCCGCATGACGCGGATCACGGGCGACGAACGACTGGTGGAACTCGAGCGCGAGGTGTCGTCGTACGAGACGGTCGTCGGCCTCGACGAGCGACGCGCGGCAGGGGAGACCGTGTACGAGCCGGACCGCCTGCTGGTGCCGTTCGAGGTGGTCCTCGGCGAGCAGAAGCTCTCCTTCTTCAGCACCCTCACCACGTTCGGGTCGCCGCGTGACATCACCCTCGAGGAGCTGACCGTCGAGCTGTTCTATCCGGCCGATGAGCCGACCGGACAGTGGGTTGGGATGATGCAGGGATGACCGACTCCCTCTTCGTCCCCTCCCGACTCCCCGCCGCCGTCCTCTGGGACATGGACGGCACCCTGCTCGACTCCGAGCCGCTGTGGGAGATCGCGATGAGCGAGCTGGCCGAACGTCACGGGATCGCCATGACGCCGCAGCTGCGCGAGTCGACCCTCGGCAACTCCCTGCCCGACGCCCTGGCGAAGGTCCACGTCGCGGCCGGCATCCCGCCGGCCGATCGCGACCCCGCCGCCGACGGCCGGTGGACGCTGGACCGGGTGGACGAGCTGTTCGCGCAGGGGCTCCCGTGGCGCCCCGGCGCGGTGGAGGCGCTCGACCTGATCGCCGGCGCGGGCATCCCGATGGTCCTGGTGACCAACACCGTGCGCGAGGCCGCCGACGTCGCCCTGGAGACCATCGGCCTGCACCGGTTCGCGGCGACCGTCTGCGGCGACGAGGTCCCCGTCGGCAAGCCGGCGCCCGATCCGTACCTGCGCGCCGCCGAGCTCCTCGGCGTGGCGAGCGCCGACTGCCTGGCGGTCGAGGACTCGCCGACCGGAACCCAGGCCGCGACCGCCGCCGGCTGCCCCACCCTCGTCGTGCCGTCGGCGGCCCGCGTCGAACCGGGTCCGCTGCGCGTGTTCCGGAGCTCACTCGTCGGCCTCGGCCTCGACGACATCACCGAGGCATGGACCGGCGGGCTCGCGCATATCGCGACATGCAAAAATGGTGACTCGTGAAAACATTCGAGGAGCTGTTCGCCGAACTGCGCGAGAAGGCCGAGACCCGTCCCGAGGGATCGGGAACCGTCGCCGCGCTCGATTCCGGCGTGCACACTCTCGGCAAGAAGATCATCGAGGAAGCCGGTGAGGTCTGGCTTGCCGCGGAGCACGAGTCCGACGACTCGCTCGGCGAGGAGATCTCCCAGCTCATCTACTGGTTGCAGGTCATGATGATCAAGCGGGGTCTCGAGCTGGAGGACGTGTACCGACATCTGTGACCGGAGGACCCGGCCAGACACGTCTCCCTGCCCAGCCTGAGTGCAAACCCACGAAAAGGACATCGAAATGTTGCGAGTTGCCGTGCCCAACAAGGGTGCGCTCTCCGAATCCGCGTCGGCCATCCTCCTCGAGGCCGGCTACCGCAAGCGGACCGATTCCAAGGACCTGACCGTCCTCGACATCAACAACGACGTCGAGTTCTTCTTCCTCCGGCCCAAGGACATCGCGATCTACGTCGCGTCGGGCCGCCTCGACCTCGGCATCACCGGCCGCGATCTCGCCCTCGACTCCGGCGCGGCCGTCGACGAGCAGCTCGCCATGGGCTTCGGCTCCTCGACCTTCCGCTACGCGGCCCCCGCCGACCAGACCTGGACCGTCGAGGACCTCGCGGGCAAGCGCATCGCCACCTCGTACCCCAACCTGGTGCGCAGCGACCTCGGCGCCCGCGGCATCGAGGCCGAGATCATCCGCCTCGACGGCGCCGTCGAGATCTCGATCCAGCTCGGGGTCGCCGACGCCATCGCCGACGTGGTCGGCTCCGGCCGGACGCTGCGCCAGCACGGGCTCGCCGCTTTCGGCGAGTCGCTGTGCAACTCCGAGGCCGTGCTCATCTCGCGTCGCGACGCCGAGCTCAGCAAGGCCGAGAAGCAGTTCATCGCCCGCGTCCAGGGTGTGGTCTTCGGCCAGCAGTACGTGATGATCGACTACGACTGCCCGCGGGCGATCCTCGAGCAGGCCTCGGCGATCACGCCGGGACTCGAGTCGCCGACCGTGGCCCCGATGGCCGACCCCGACTGGGTGGCCGTCCGTGCGATGGTCCCGCGCAAGAACCACCAGAACCTCATGGACGAGCTGGCGGAGCTGGGCGCCAAGGCGATCCTGGCGACCGACATCCGGTCCTGCCGCTTCTGACGCATCGACGAGAAGAGGGGCCCGTCACCGGCGACGGGCCCCTCTTCTCGTCGATGCCCGAGGTCAGCCGACGGCGTTGAGCATGACCGTCTGCGCCGACCGGCCGATGTGGCCGGAGGCGTCGAAGAGCTCGCCGAAGGTCGCGCCGAAGCCGTCCGGCCCGGCGACCATGTGGGCGTCGATGCCGACCCACGGCCCGCTCGGCACGCGGGTGAGGTGCACGGTGGTGTCGGTGTTCATCCACGACCACTTGTTCGGCCGCAAGCGGGTGCCCAGACCGTTGGCGACGTCGATGACGGTGAAGATCGACTCGAGGTCGCTGGTCTTCTCGCCGTCCACCAGCGGGATCACCGGTCTCAGCCAGACCGCCGGGGTCTCGCCGTAGCGTCCCTCGGTGCGCGCCGACTCGACGGTGCCGATGAACCCGAGCGTGCCCCAGTCGACCGCCTCGCCGCTGTCGTCGGGGAACCCGATGTGTCGCTCGAGCTCGTCCGGACGCGGGGCCAGGGGAGCGGGGGCGTTGGCGATCTCGGCGGTGTCCGCCGCGCGGATGCGCCAGCCGACCGACCGTGCGGCGGTGCGGAACGAGCCGTCGGGCTGCTGCACGTCGAGCTCGGTCTCGACCATGCTGATCTGTCGCCCCGGGCGGGTGACCCGCGCGTGGATTCGGTTGACGCCCAATCCGATCGGACCGAGGATCTCGGTCGTCACGCGGGTGAAGTGCTGGGCCGGATCCGGGTCGCACCGCAGCAGCGAGCGCATCATCAGCGCCGATGGCGGTCCGCCGTGCTGCATGGTGGGCGACCAGACGCTCAGCGTGGCCGGGGTCGGCCGGAAGAACTCATGGGTCACCGTCGGGTCCGCGTCGGGACCGGTGCCGGACGACGCCGGCGCCTCGACGGGTTCGTAGTACGCCTTCTCCACGTCGCCAGCCTATGACAAACGACATAGTGGCTGCGTCCGGGGGTGGCGGGTCACCCCGCGTCGAAACCGGGCGGCGGGCCCGGGTACGGCGGGATCTCGCCGCCGAACTCCGGGCAGCGCGCCTTGTGCTCGCAGAATCGGCAGAGCCCGGTCTTCTTCGGCCGGAAATCGCCAGACGCGACGGCCGTCCGGATCGCCTGCCAGATCGCCCGAAGCGTGCGCTCGAACCGCAACAGCTCCTCGTGGTCGGGGTGGTAGATCAGCTGCTGGCCGTCGGCGAGGTACATCAGCTGCAGCCGGGCCGGCACCACGCCGCGGGTCCGCAGGATCGCCAGGGCGTAGAACTTCATCTGGAACAGCGCCTTGGACTCGAAGGCCACGCCGGGGGAGCGTCCGGTCTTGTAGTCGACGACCCGGATCTCGCCGGTCGGCGCGATGTCGATGCGGTCGATGAAGCCGCGCATGAGCATGTTGTCGGCCTCGATCTCGACGTGCTCCTCGACCGCGGCGGCGTCGAACGCGGTCGGGTTCTCCATCGTGTAGTAGGTCGCGATCAGCTTGTGGGCCCCGGCGAGGAACGCCTCCTGGCCACCCTCGCCGATGATGCGCGCGAGCTCGGGGTCCTCCTCGCACAGCGCCGCCCAGGCGCCCTCCACCAGCAACTCCGCGGACTCCTGCGTGCGCAGCTCGGCGGGCATGTCGAAGAGATTCTCCAGCGCCGCGTGCACGACGGTGCCGCGCGTCTGGGCCGGGGTCGGCGTCTCGGGGAAGCGGTCGATGGCGCGGTAGCGGTAGAGCAGCGGGCACTGCTTGAAGTCGGCGGCCCGCGAGGGCGACAGCGCCAGCGGGCGCCCGACGATGCCGCGCCCGCCGGACGGGGGAGCCGTCGACGCCGGGTCGGACGACGGGGATGCGGCCGTGTCGGGGGTGTCGGTGCCGGTCATCGTGCTCACGTCTCGCAGATTAGGCCTCGCCACCGACACCGCGTGGCTCCGACGCGCGATCGGCGGGCACCCGGCGGTCGGGTATCGTCCTGACCGCCCATTCCGGCAAGTTCCACGAGAGGAAGCACCTGTGCCCACCACCGGACCGTTCGTCGTCGGCGATCGAGTGCAGCTGACCGATGCGAAAGGTCGCAAGTTCACGGTGCACCTCGAGGAGGGCAAGCTCTTCCACACCCACCGCGGCGCCATCGCCCACGACGACCTCATCGGGGCCCCCGAGGGCAGCATCGTCTCGGCCACCAGCGGCACCCAGTACCTGGCGCTGCGTCCGCTCCTCGTCGACTACGTGCTGTCGATGCCGCGCGGCGCGCAGGTGATCTACCCCAAGGACGCCGCCCAGATCGTGATGGAGGGCGACATCTTCCCGGGCGCCCGCGTGCTCGAGGCCGGCGCCGGTTCCGGTGCGCTCACGTGCTCGCTGCTGCGCGCGGTCGGCTCCGAGGGCGAGGTCGTCTCCTACGAGATCCGCGACGACCACGCCGAGCACGCGGTCCGCAACGTCGAGACCTTCTTCGGCGGCCGGCCGGAGAACTGGCACCTCACCGTCGACGACCTGGTCAACATCGACACCGACGAGCGTTTCGACCGCGTCGTCCTCGACATGCTCGCCCCGTGGGACACGCTGGACGTGGTGCGCACGGTGTTGAGACCAGGCGGGGTCTTGACCGTCTACGTCGCGACCGTCACCCAGCTCTCGCGCGTCGTCGAGGCGCTGCGCGAGCAGGAGTGCTGGACCGAGCCGCGTGCCTGGGAGACCCTTCTGCGCGAGTGGTCGGCCGTGGGACTGGCCGTGCGGCCCGAGCACAAAATGCAAGGCCACACCGCATTTCTCATCACGGCCCGCCGCCTCGCCGACGGCACCACGACGCTGCGCCCGCAGCGTCGGCCCACCCGCGGCTGAGTCGCGGTCGGGTCGCCGGGCGGCCGACCGCCGCGAAGGTCGCGATCACATTGCGAACACGCAGATTTAACACACCGTCAACACCGCCGATCGCGGGGTGGAGGGCGATTCTCGGTCGGCCCCGGTAGCGTAGTGATACGGCGCGAGCATTCCGATCGAGGGATCGGGTGATTGCCGGGGAGAGGAGTCAGCAATGACCGAATCTGACCGTCACGACGCCACCGGGGACCCCGCGGTCCCCGAGAGCGCGACCACACCCGACGAGGGATTCACCCCTGCCTACACGCCGCCTCTCGCGCGGAGTGGTTCCGAACGCCCGTCGTTCGGACGCCAGGCGGACCCCAGGGAACTCCAGGAGCGCGTCGAGGCCCTGACGGCCCGCAACGCGAAGCTCCTCGACACCCTCAAGGAGGCGCGGCAGCAACTCGTCGCCCTGCGCGAAGAGGTGGACCGCCTGGGCCAGCCGCCGAGCGGATACGGCGTGCTTCTCGAGACCTACGACGACGGGACCGTCGACGTGTTCACCTCGGGTCGCAAGATGCGGCTCACCTGCTCGCCGAACATCGAGACCGAGAACCTCCGCAAGGGCCAGACGCTGCGTCTCAACGAGGCCCTGACCATCGTCGAGGCCTGCGACTTCGACACGGTCGGCGAGATCAGCACCCTGCGTGAGGTCCTCGGCGACGGCAAGCGCGCCCTGGTCGTCGGCCACGCCGACGAGGAGCGCGTCGTCTGGCTGGCCGAGCCGCTGCTCGGCGAGGTCGACGGCGAGGACGGCAACCGCCGCAAGCTGCGCCCGGGCGACTCGCTGCTCATCGACACCAAGGCCGGCTTCGCCTTCGAGCGGGTCCCCAAGGCCGAGGTCGAGGACCTCGTGCTCGAGGAGGTCCCCGACGTCGGCTACGAGGACATCGGCGGTCTCGGCCGCCAGATCGAGCAGATCCGCGACGCCGTCGAGCTGCCGTTCCTGCACAAGGACCTGTTCCGCGACTACCAGCTGCGGCCGCCGAAGGGCGTGCTGCTCTACGGTCCGCCCGGCTGTGGCAAGACGCTCATCGCCAAGGCCGTCGCGAACTCGCTCGCGAAGAAGATCGCGCTGGCCCGCGGCGACGACGCCAAGGAGGCGAAGTCCTACTTCCTCAACATCAAGGGCCCCGAGCTGCTGAACAAGTTCGTCGGAGAGACCGAGCGTCACATCCGGCTGATCTTCCAGCGCGCCCGCGAGAAGGCCTCCGAGGGCACGCCGGTCATCGTGTTCTTCGACGAGATGGACTCGATCTTCCGCACCCGCGGTTCGGGCGTCTCCTCCGACGTCGAGACCACGGTCGTCCCGCAGCTGCTCAGCGAGATCGACGGCGTCGAGGGCCTCGAGAACGTCATCGTGATCGGTGCGTCGAACCGCGAGGACATGATCGACCCCGCGATCCTGCGTCCGGGCCGCCTGGACGTGAAGATCAAGATCGAGCGTCCCGACGCCGAGAGCGCGATCGACATCTTCTCCAAGTACCTGACCGAGGACCTGCCGATCCACGCCGACGATCTCGACGAGTTCGGCGGCGACCGCGCGGCCTGCGTGAAGGCGATGATCGAGAAGGTCGTCGAGCGGATGTACGCCGAGAGCGAGGACAACCGATTCCTCGAGGTCACCTACGCCAACGGCGACAAGGAGATCATGTACTTCAAGGACTTCAACTCGGGCGCGATGATCCAGAACGTCGTCGACCGGGCCAAGAAGTACGCGATCAAGTCGCAGCTGGAGACGGGTACCCCGGGTCTGCGGGTGCAGCACCTGTTCGACTCGATCCTCGACGAGTTCGCCGAGAACGAGGACCTGCCCAACACCACGAATCCGGACGACTGGGCCCGGATCTCGGGCAAGAAGGGCGAGCGGATCGTCTACATCCGGACCCTCGTCACCGGCAAGAGCGCGGGCGCGAGCCGCGCGATCGACACCGAGACCAACACGGGTCAGTACCTGTAGCGGTAGCGCACCTCGTCTCCCACCAGACGGCCGACTCCTCCGGGGGTCGGCCGTCTGGTGTACATACGCCGATTCCAGGGGCTCCTCGGTTTAAGGTTGGCGGCGATGAACAGTTCTCCGATGGCGCGTGGACGGGTGGTCGTCGACGGCGGGCCGCCCCATCCGCTGGGGGAGTCCCCGCGTCTGACCCTCGGCCGCGAGCCCGACAACGACATCGTCGTCAACCACCCGCTGGTGTCGCGACGCCATCTCGCGATCGAGTGGCGCGGGTCGGCCTGGTATCTCGTCGACCTCGGCAGCACCAACGGCTTCTTCGCCGGGGGACAGCGGGTGCCGGAGTTCGCGGTCTCCCGTCCGACCCGGGTGCGTCTCGGCGACGCCACCACCGGTCCCGTCCTCGACGTCGCGCTCGACCCGGCCGGCCACCGGCCTCCCGGCTCCGTGGCGCGCACGCCCGCCCCGCCCGGCGCGTTCCCGTCGGGGCCCCGGTCGGCCGGGTTCGCCGGGCCGGGCAGCGCACCGCTGACCGGGCGCATGCCCGCCGCCATGTCCCCGGGTGGCCCGCCGCGTCCGGCGGCGCCCGCGCCGATGCCCCCGGAGCTGCGCAGCGCGCCGCATCTGCAGTCGTTGCAGCAGAACGTCTCCGCGGTCTATCGACTCCCGGGGGCGCCGACGCCACCCGAGCGGGAGTCGATCTCGCTGCACGGCGTCCAGCGCATCGGACGCACCCCCGACAACGACATCGTCGTCAGCGACGTCCTCGCCTCGCGCCACCACGCCCGCGTGTCGACGCGCGGCGGGATGCTCGTCATCGAGGACCTCGGCTCGGTCAACGGCACCTTCGTCAACGGCCACCGGGTCGCGAGCGCGCCGCTGAACGAGGGCGACGTGGTGACCATCGGCAACAGCGACTTCGTGGTGTCCGCCGGGACCCTCATCCGCGGGCAGGAGCGCGCGGCGGTCGCCGACGGCCTCCACGTGCACGGCGTCAGCCTGGTCGTCGACGGCGGCAAGCGGCTCCTCGCCGACGTCGATTTCAGCGCCGGCCCGGGCACGCTCACCGCGGTGATCGGTCCCTCGGGTGCCGGCAAGTCGACGGTGTCGAAGATCGTGGCCGGACTGAACTCGCCGACGTCGGGCCTGGTGACCTTCGAAAGCCGCAATGTCCACGCCGAATACGAGGCGCTGCGCACCCGCATCGGCATGGTCCCGCAGAAGGACGTCCTCCATCACAAGCTCACGCTGCGACAGGCCTTGCGCTACGCAGCCGAGCTGCGCCTCCCACCGGACCTGTCCACGGCCGATCGCGACCGCGTCATCGACGGCGTGCTCGGCGAGCTGCAGCTCACCGAACACGTCGACACCCGCGTGGAGAAGCTGTCCGGCGGTCAGCAGAAACGCGCCTCGGTGGCGATGGAGCTGCTCACCGGGCCGTCGCTGCTGATCCTCGACGAGCCGACGTCGGGCCTCGACCCGGCGCTCGACCGCCAGGTCATGGCGACCCTGCGTCGCCTCGCCGACGCCGGCCGCGTCGTGCTCGTGGTGACGCACTCGCTGACCTACCTGTCGATGTGTGATCAGGTGCTGCTCCTCGCGCCCGGCGGCAAGACCTCGTTCTGCGGCCCGCCGTCGCAGGTCGAGCAGGAGATGGGCACGTCGGACTGGGCGGAGATCTTCGCCTACGTCGCCGATCAGCCCGACGCCGCGCATACGCGGTACCTTCAGCGGCATCGGCGAAGCCAGGCACCGCCACCGGCCCAGCGGCCGCCCGGTCCGCCGATCCCGGTGCCGCACACGAGTTTCCCCCGCCAGGCGTCGACGATCGCGCGCCGGCAGGTCCGGCTCGTCTTCGCCGACGTCGGCTACCTCGTCTTCCTGGTGCTGCTGCCGGTGGTCCTCGGCCTCCTGACGCTGGTGATCCCGGGATCGAGCGGCTTCGCCCGCCTCGAGGTCATCCCCAACGCGCCGCCGCCGAAGGACGGCGCCGAGGCGATCCAGATACTGGTGGTCCTCGTCGTCGGCGCGGCGTTCATGGGAGCGGCGTTGACGGTGCGCGACCTGGTGGGCGAGCGCGACATCTTCGAACGCGAGAGAGCCGTCGGGCTGCGGCCCGGTGCCTACCTCTTCGCCAAGGTCGTGGTGTTCTTCGTCGCCGCGGTGCTGCAGACGGTCATCATGGTCGGCATCACCTTCGCCGGCCGGGGGCTGCCCGAGTACGGCGGGCCGGTGCTGCCGCCGCCGTTGGCGCTGCTGGTCGCGGTCGGCGTGCTCGCCTGCGTGAGCACCCTGGTGGGCCTGGCCATCTCGTCGGCGGTGAAGTCCAACGAGCAGGTGATGCCGCCGCTGGTCATCGTGGTGATGGTGCAACTGGTGTTCTGTGGCGGCCTCTTCAAGCTCGACGGCGCGGTGCTGCAGCAGCTGTCGTGGATCTTCCCGTCGTTCTGGGGCTACGTGGCGGCCGCCGGTGCGGTCGACCTCCACGACATCAACCCGGCCGCGCCGCAGCGCATCTCGCTGTGGGACACCTCGGTCGCGCACTCCGCGCTCGCCTACGCGGTGCTGGCCGTGATCAGCGTGCTGCTGCTGGCGTTCACCTACTCGAGGCTGCGGCTCAAGAAGCGCTAACCGGCCACCGGGTACCGCACCAGGCCCAGCTCCGCGTCGTGCGAGAGCTGGTCGTGGCGGGGGAGCACCCGCACCGTGTAGCCGAGGTGCCCCGACGCCGGCGGCGTCACGGTCACCGCGAACACCATCCGGCCCGACGCGTCGCGCTCGGTCGGGGACATGTCGGTGATCGCGGGTTCGACGATCTCGCCCTCGTCGTCGACACGGCCGAGGACGAGCTGCACCCGCACCGTCTCCGGGTCGAGCCCGCCGAGGCCGACGTGTGCCGCGACCCAGAGTTCGCCGTCGAGGTTCTCGTCCTCGACGCCGGCGATCAGCACCGAACCCCACGAGGTCTCCAGCGCGCGGCGATAGGCCGCCAGATCGCGCGCACCCGAGTGGTCGTCGGCGCATGCGGCCTCGAACGCCGCGGCCGCCGGGCAGTACAGCTCGGTCGTGTAGTCGCGGACCATCCGGGACGCGAGCACCTTCGGGCCGAGCCGGGTGAGGGTGTGGCGCATCATCTCGACCCAGCGGGTGGGCACGCCGCGGTCGTCGCGGTCGTAGAACAGCGGGATGACGGTCTCCTCGAGCAGCGTGTAGAGCGCCTCGGCCTCGAGATCGTCGCGGCGGCTCTCCTCGGCCACGCCCTCGGCGGACGGGATGGCCCAGCCGTTCTCGCCGTCGGTCATCTCGTCCCACCAGCCGTCGAGGATCGACAGGTTGAGTCCGCCGTTGAGCGCGGACTTCATGCCCGACGTCCCACACGCCTCCATCGGTCGCACCGGGTTGTTGAGCCAGACGTCGCACCCGGCGTAGATGTGGCGGGCCATCGAGATGTCGTAGTCCGGCAGGAAGACGATGCGGTCGCGCAACTCGGGGTCCTCGGTGAACCGCACCATCTGCTGGATGAGCGACTTGCCGCCGTTGTCGGCCGGATGGGCCTTGCCGGCGATCACCAGCTGCACCGGCCGGTCGGGGTCGGTGAGGATGCGGCGCATGCGGTCGGGGTCGCGCAGCATCAGGGTGAGTCGTTTGTAGGTGGCGGCGCGGCGGGCGAACCCGATCGTCAGCACCTTCGGGTCGAACAGGTCGGCGGTCCAGGCGAGTTCGGCCTCGGTGAAACCGCGGTCGCGTCCGCTGGCGTGCGCTCGCCGGCGCACCTCGTCGACGAGGTCGGCGCGCAGCCGCTCGTGGGTGCACCAGATCGTCTCGTCCGGCAGCGCCGCGTACGCCTCGGGCGCGGAATCCTCGTCGCTCGAGGCGAAGTCACGCCACCGCTGCGCCACCCAGGTCGGGCCGTGGACGCCGTTGGTGACCGCCCCGATCGGGACGTCCGCGGCGTCGAATCCCGGCCACAGGTCGGCGAACATCTCGCGACTGACCTCGCCGTGCAGCCGCGAGACGCCGTTGCTGCGCTGGCCGAGCCGGAAACCCATGTGCGCCATGTTGAACACCGCAGGGTCCGCCTCGTCGCCCAGCTCGACCACGGTCGCGGCGGGAAGACCCGGCAACAGACGCGAGATCCCGGACTCGTCGGCGTCGAGGTAGCGGGTGACGAGCTCGGTGGGGAAGCGGTCGATGCCGGCGGGGACGGGGGTGTGGGTGGTGAAGATGTTGGACGCCCGTACCACCGCCTCGGCGGTGTCGAAATCGAGTCCGCCGGCGACGAGTTCGCGGATGCGCTCGGTGCCGAGGAAGCCGGCGTGTCCCTCGTTCATGTGGAAGACCGTCGGCTCGGGACGGCCGGTGATGCGCACGTACTCGCGCAGCGCCCGCATCCCGCCGATGCCGAGCAGGATCTCCTGCAGGATCCGGTGTTCCTGGTCGCCGCCGTAGAGGCGGTCGGTCACCCCGCGCAGCGCGTCGTCGGTGTTGGCCGCGATGTCGGAGTCGAGCAGCAGCAACGGGATCCGGCCGACCTCGACGACCCAGATCTGCGCGGTCAGCGTCCGGTCCTCGGGCATCGAGATCTCCACGAGCACCGGCGTGCCGTCCTCGGTGAGCAACGTCATCGGGAGGTCGGCGGGATCGTTCACCGGGTAGCGCTCCACCTGCCACCCGTCGCGGTCGAGGCCCTGCCGGAAGTATCCGGAGCGGTAGAACAGGCCGACGCCGATCAGCGGCAGGCCCAGGTCCGACGCCGCCTTGAGGTGGTCGCCGGCCAGGATGCCGAGGCCGCCGGAGTAGATGGGCAGGACCTCGGACACGCCGAACTCCATCGAGAAGTACGCGATGCCGGCCGGGACCGGGTGGGTCTGTGCGAAGCCGCCGAACCACTGGCCGGCGGCGAGGTACTGCCGGAGTTCGTCGTGGATCTGTTCGACCCTCGCGCAGAAGCGCTCGTCGGCGGCCAGGTGCGCCAACCGCGCCGGGTCGACGTCGGCGAGCACCCGGAGCGGGTCGCCGGTTCGCGCCCAGAGATCCGGGTCCACGGTGGCGAACAGCTCCTGCGTGGGTGCATGCCACGCCCAGCGCAGGTTCTGCGAGAGGGGGCCGAGGGCGGCGAGTTCGGCAGGCAGCGGTACCCGAACGGTGAACCGGCGGAATGCTCTCACGGCGATGACGGTACTGCCACCGGGCCCCACCTGCGAACGGGACGATGCGAGGCCCTCCGGGCCACCCTCTACCCTCGAAGCATGCAGCGAATCATCGGTACCGAGGTCGAGTACGGAATCTCCGCTCCCGGCGACCCGACCGCGAATCCGATCATGACCTCCACCCAGGCCGTTCTCGCCTACGCGGCGGCGGCCGGGGTGCCGCGGGCCAAGCGCACGCGCTGGGACTACGAGGTGGAGTCCCCGTTGCGCGATGCGCGCGGCTTCGACCTCGGCCGGGGGTCCGGCCCGGCCCCGATCATCGACGCCGACGAGATCGGCGCGGCCAACATGATCCTCACCAACGGCGCCCGGCTCTACGTCGACCACGCCCATCCCGAGTACTCCGCGCCCGAGGTCACCGACCCCATGGACGCGGTCATCTGGGACAAGGCGGGCGAACGCGTCATGGAGGCCGCCGCACGCCACGTGGCGAGCGTTCCCGGTGCTCCCAAGCTGCAGCTGTACAAGAACAACATCGACGGCAAGGGCGCTTCCTACGGCACCCACGAGAACTACCTGATGGCCCGCGAGACGCCGTTCACCGCGGTCATCGCGGGACTCACCACGTTCTTCGCCTCGCGCCAGGTCATCGTCGGATCCGGTCGCGTCGGCATCGGGCAGTCCGGCGACGAGGCCGGTTTCCAGCTGTCTCAGCGTGCCGACTACATCGAGGTCGAGGTGGGCCTGGAGACCACCCTCAAGCGCGGCATCATCAACACCCGCGACGAGCCGCACGCCGACCCCGAGCGCTATCGCCGCCTGCACGTGATCATCGGCGACGCGAACCTCGCCGAGACCTCGACCTATCTCAAGGTCGGGACCACCGCCCTCGTCCTCGACCTGATCGAGGCCGGCGTCGATTTCTCCGACATCGAACTCGCGCGCCCGGTCCAGGCGGTCCACACCATCAGCCACGATCCGACCCTGACCGCCACCGTCGCCCTCACCGACGGCCGCGAGCTGACCGGCTTGGCGCTGCAGCGCGAGTACCTCGAACGCTGCATGAAGTTCCACGAGCAGGAGCACTCCGACGACGCGCGGGCCAAGCACGTCCTCGAGACCTGGGCCGACGTCCTCGACCGCCTCGAGCGCGACCCGATGGAGTGCGCCGACATCCTGGACTGGCCGGCCAAGCTCCGCATCCTCGAGGGCTTCCGCCAGCGCGAGGGGCTGTCGTGGTCGGCGCCGCGCCTGCAGCTCATCGACCTGCAATACTCCGACGTCCGGCTGGACAAGGGCCTGTACAACCGGCTCGTCGCGCGCGGCTCCATGAAGCGCCTCGTCGACGAGAACGACGTGCTGCGCGCCGTCCACGAGCCGCCGGAGAACACGCGCGCCTACTTCCGCGGCGAGTGCCTGCGCCGGTTCGGCGCGGATGTGGCCGCGGCGAGCTGGGATTCGGTCATCTTCGACCTCGGCGGCGACTCCCTGGTGCGCATCCCGACCCTGGAACCGCTGCGCGGCACCAAGGCGCACGTCGGCAAGCTGCTCGAGCAGGTGGACTCGGCCGCCGAGCTCGTCGACCAGCTCACCACCTAGGACCGGGAGCGTTCGGGAAACCGGAGACCTCACGAGGCCCGCTGCGCGTCGGACACGGCGCCGGGTTGTGCTTCGTTCCGCCCCAGTTGTCGCTCCCACAGGTAGTGTGGGAGCACACGATTCCGAGGCCGAATCACCACGGGTCGCTTCCGGTGATCACCGGTCGGATCCGACGGATCGAACAGATCCTGGGTGGCTCGGTCACGGGCAGCCCGACACGGGGCGATCGGTTGAAGGAGGCAGCAGATGGCGCAGGAACAGACCAAGCGTGGTGGTGGCGGCGACGACGAGGGCGTGGGCCCCGATTCCGGTGCCGGACAGGAACGTCGCGAGAAGCTTGCCGAGGACACCGACGACCTGCTCGACGAGATCGATGACGTTCTCGAGGAGAACGCGGAGGACTTCGTGCGTGCGTACGTGCAGAAGGGCGGCCAGTGAGCGACGGTTTCGGTTCACTGCCCCCACTCTCACAGTTCCGTACGGGTTCCGCTCTGGGCGCCGACATCTCGTCGTTCACCGAGTTCCTCCGGCGCCATGCCCCGGAGCAGCTGCCCCAGGCGCAGGTTGACCGCGTGGGCACCTTCGCCGGGGGCGTCGACGGTGCGGGCGACATCCCGCACGGCACGACCATCGTCGCCGTGTCCTACCCGGGCGGCGTGGTGATCGCCGGTGACCGGCGCGCCACGATGGGCAACCTGATCGCCACCCGCGACGTCAAGAAGGTCTACATCACCGACGACTACTCGGCCGCCGGCATCGCCGGCACCGCGGGTATCGCGATCGAGATGGTGCGCCTGTTCGCGGTGGAGCTCGAACACTACGAGAAGATCGAGGGCGTCCCGCTGACCCTCGACGGCAAGGTGAGCCGCCTGGCCAGCATGGTCCGCGGCAACCTCGGCGCGGCGATGCAGGGCCTCGCGGCGATCCCGCTGCTCGTCGGGTACGACACCGACCACGACGACCCGCGCGAACCGGGCCGGATCTTCACCTTCGACGTGGCCGGCGACCGGCACGAGGAGTTCGGCGGCTATACCGCCATCGGCTCCGGTTCGGTCTTCGCCAAGTCGTCGCTGAAGAAGCTCTACCGTCCGGACCTGACCGCCGACGAGGCGCTGTCGATCGCGGTCGAGTCGCTCTACGACGCCGCCGACGACGACTCGGCCACCGGCGGTCCGGACCTGGTGCGCCGGATCTTCCCGATGGCCGCCGTCGTCGACGCCGAGGGCGCCCGGGAGGTGCACGCGGACGAGATCGAGAACGTGGCGCGGACCGTCGTCGAACGCCGCGCCTCCCAGCACGAGGGGGGTGCGCGATGACGTTCCCGTACTACGCCAGTGCCGAGCAGATCATGCGCGATCGCTCGGAGCTCGCACGCAAGGGCATCGCCCGCGGCCGGTCCGTGGTCATCCTGACCTACGCCGACGGTGTGCTGTTCGTGGCGGAGAACCCGTCCAACACGCTCCGCAAGACCAGCGAGATCTACGACCGGATCGGTTTCGCCGCGGTCGGCAAGTACAACGAGTTCGAGAGTCTGCGCAAGGCGGGCATCCAGCTCGCCGACATGCGCGGTTACAGCTACGACCGGCGCGATGTCTCCGGCCTGTCGCTGGCGAACACCTACGCCAACGCGCTCGGCAGCGTCTTCACCGAGCAGGCCAAGCCGTTCGAGGTGGAGTTGTGCGTGGCCGAGGTCGCCCGCCCGGGCAAGCCGAAACCGTCTCAGCTGTATCGGATCTCCTACGACGGGTCGATCACCGACGAGACGCGGTTCCTGGTCATGGGCGGCAACACCGAGCCCATCGCCGCCGCGCTCAGGGAGACCTACCGGCCCGACATGGAACTCGGCGAGGCGATCGGCGTCGCGGTCAAGGCCCTGGCCACGCCGACCGACGCCGGGAACGGCACGGCCGGCACGCCCCGGCAACTCACCGCCGGCGACCTCGAGGTCGCGATCCTCGACCGCAACCGTCCGCGGCGGGCGTTCAAGCGTCTGACCACCGCGGCGGTCGAGCAGCACCTGCCGGCTCCGGCCGCCTCCGCCGAGGAGTCGACCGGCGACACCCCATCCGGGGAAACGACATCCGACGACTCCGGAGACGGATCGAATCAGTGACGCGACGGCTCGCGGCGGCCGGGTTCTCATGCCCGGTCGTCCGCGGGTCCCGCGGGTAGGGTTGGTCAAGTGCAGCGACGAATCATGGGCATCGAGACCGAATTCGGTGTCACGTGCACGTTCCACGGTCATCGTCGGCTCAGCCCCGACGAGGTGGCCCGGTACCTGTTCCGGCGCGTCGTGTCGTGGGGACGCTCCTCCAACGTCTTCCTGCAGAACGGTGCCCGGCTCTACCTCGATGTGGGCTCGCATCCGGAGTACGCGACGGCCGAGTGCGACGGCCTGATCCAGCTCATCAATCACGACCGCGCCGGTGAGCTGGTCCTCGAGGACCTGCTCGTCGACGCCGAACAGCGCCTGGCCGACGAGGGCATCGGCGGCGACATCTACCTGTTCAAGAACAACACCGATTCCGCCGGCAACTCCTACGGCTGCCACGAGAACTACCTCGTCGTGCGGGCGGGGGAGTTCTCCCGCATCTCCGACGTGCTCCTGCCGTTCCTGGTCACCCGCCAGCTCATCTGCGGCGCGGGCAAGGTCCTGCAGACCCCGAAGGCGGCCACGTTCTGCCTGTCGCAGCGCGCCGAGCACATCTGGGAGGGCGTCTCCTCGGCGACCACCCGTTCGCGCCCGATCATCAACACCCGCGACGAACCCCACGCCGACGCCGAGAAGTACCGGCGTCTGCACGTCATCGTCGGCGATTCCAACATGTCGGAGATGACCACGCTGCTCAAGGTCGGTTCGGCGGCGCTGGTGCTGGAGATGATCGAGGCCGGCGTGGCGTTCCGAGACTTCGCCCTCGACAACCCGATCCGCGCGATCCGCGAGGTCAGTCACGACCCGACCGGCCGCCGCCAGGTCCGGCTCGCCGGCGGCCGCACGGCCAGCGCCCTCGACATCCAGCGCGAGTACCACGCCCGCGCCGTCGAGCACATGGCCAACCGGCGTCCCGATCCCGAGATGGACATGGTCGTCGACCTGTGGGGCCGCATGCTCGACGCGGTCGAGACCGACGATTTCTCCAAGGTCGACACCGAGATCGACTGGGTCATCAAGCGCAAGCTGTTCCAGCGCTACCAGGACCGGTACTCGATGGAGCTCTCCGACCCGAAGATCGCCCAGCTCGACCTCGCCTACCACGACATCAAGCGCGGGCGCGGCGTGTTCGACGTGCTGATGCGCAAGGGGCTCGTCGCGCGTGCGACCACCGACGAGGCGATCAAGCAGGCGGTCACCGAGCCGCCGCAGACCACGCGCGCCAAGCTGCGCGGCGACTTCATCGCCGCCGCGCAGAAGGCCGGACGCGACTTCACCGTCGACTGGGTCCATCTCAAGCTCAACGACCAGGCCCAGCGCACCGTCTTGTGCAAGGACCCGTTCCGCAGCGTCGACGAGCGCGTCGACCGACTGATCGCGTCGATGTGACGCGGCGGGGCCGGCAGGTCTGTGCCGGCGCCGCGTGCCTTCGCCCACCGACCGCACGTACGTTCTAACCTGACCCTGTGGCCACTCCCAAAGTCGAGCGACTGCTCAACCTCGTGATCTGCCTGTTGTGGACGCGGCAGTACGTCACCGCCGAGTACATCCGCAAGAACGTCGCGGGCTACTCCGACGAAGGCCAGTCCGACGAGGCGTTCAACCGGATGTTCGAGCGCGACAAGAACGAACTGCGCGACCTCGGCATCCCGCTGGTGACCGGGCGTTCCCCGATGTCTGGCGGTGCCGAGGGCTACCGCATCGACCGCGACACCTACGAACTGCCCGACATCTCCCTGGACTCCGAGGAGGCCGCGGCGATCGCGATGGCCGCGGCGCTGTGGGACACCCCGGAGGTGTCGACCCTGTCGCAGTCGGCGATCCTCAAGCTCCGCGCCGCCGGCCTCGACGTGCGCAGCGAGGACGACCTCGGCATCACCGCGGGCGGCTCGACCCGGTCGATGGGGTCCGAGCAGGTCATCGCCGGGTTGCTCAACGCCGTCCAGGACCGGCGTGCGGTCGAGTTCACGCACCGCTCCTCGGCGACCGCGACCCCGGCGACCCGTCGCCTGGAGCCCTGGGGCGTGGTGTCCCATCGCGGACGCTGGTACGTCGTCGGCCACGATCTCGACCGTCAGGCGACCCGCACCTTCCGGCTGTCGAGGATCTCCGCGGTCAAGGCGGTCGGTCGCGCCGGCGCGGTGACGGTGCCCGAGGGCACCGACCTGCAGAAGATCGTGTCCGCCGCCGTCGACTCCGCCGCGGGCACCGACGGCCGCACCGCGCGGATCTGGGTGGCCGCCGGGCGCGCCGCCGGCCTGCGACGTGCGGCGGCGGCCTCCGAGCCGGGGGAGCTGGACGGGGAGGCGGGTGACGTGCTGACCGTCGAGATCCACTCGTTGTCGGCGGTGGCGCGGATGGTGCTCGGCGCCGGCGCCGATGCGGTCGTCCTGGACCCGCCCGAACTGCGCGACCTCGTGGTCGCCGCACTCGACCGGCTGGCGGGGGTGAGCGCCTGATGGCCGCAGCACAGCCGTCGCGGCTCACCCGGTTGCTGGCGATGGTCCCGTACTTCCAGGCCCGCAACGGCATCTCGATCGAGCAGGCCGCTCGCGAACTCGGCGTCACCCCGACCCAGCTCACCAAGGACCTCGAGCTGCTGTTCGTCTGCGGGCTGCCCGGCTACTACCCCGACGACCTGATCGAACTCGAGTTCAGCGAGGGGTTCGTGAACGTCGGCTTCACCGCCGGCATGGACCGTCCGCTCCGGTTGACGACGATCGAGGCGAGCACCCTGCTCGTCGCGCTCCGTGCCCTGGTCGAGACCCCCGGCGTCGTGGACGTCGCGGCCGCCCGGCGGGCGATCGCCAAGATCGAGGAGGCGGTCGGGGCGACCGCGGTCCCGGGTCTGCCCGGTCCCGACGACTCGGAGCCGGCGGGGGACAACCCCACCTACACGACCGTCCGGGAGGCGGTCCGCAAGGGTCGCGCCCTGCGGCTGCGGTACTACTCGGCCAGCCGCGACAGCGTCTCCGAGCGGGTCGTCGACCCCATCCGCCTGCAGGTGATGGACCAGCACACCTACCTCGAGGCGTGGTGCCGGATGGCCGAGGGGGTGCGGCTGTTCCGGTTCGACCGCATCGACACCGCGGAGGCCCTCGACGAGTCGAGCAGCCCGCCGGCCGAAGCCGAGGCGTCGCCGCAGTCGGTGCTGTTGCCCGAGAACCCGGACCTGCCCGCCGTCGAACTCGAGATCGACCCGGATCACCTGTGGATTCTCGACTACTACCCGGTCGAGCCGATCACCCGGATCGAGGACCGCGAGCCCGACCAGCCGGTGCGCGTCCGCATGGTCTACGGCTCGCCCGACTGGCTGACCCGCTTCGTGCTCGGCTTCGGCGGATCGGTGCGGGTGGTCGACGAACCGGCGATCGCCGAGGCCGTCGCCGTGGCCGCCGCCCGCGCACGTGACCGATATCGCCGGTCGGCGCCTGACACGGTCTGAGCTGGACTCGGGTAGCATCAGTTTCATCTGGCTTCGACCTGAAGGGTTTACTCATGGGCTTCATGTCACCGTGGCATTGGGCGATCGTCGTCGTGGTGCTGGTGCTTCTGTTCGGCGCGAAGAAGCTGCCGGACATGGCTCGAGGCCTCGGGCAGTCGCTGCGCATCTTCAAGAGCGAGGTCAAGGAGATGCAGAAGGACGACCAGCCGTCGGCCTCCGCGGCTCCCGCCGAGCCCCAGCGCGAACTCCCGTCCGCTGACGGCGAGCAGCCGGGCACCTCGTCGAACGCCGACGCCAAGAAATCGGCATAGGGGCGCGTCGGAGAGTTCGGGTGCGCATCCCCTTCGACCCTCGATACCGCAAGCGCAAACTCAACCCCGACGGCACGATGTCGTTGGTGGAGCATCTCTATGAGTTGCGCACGCGACTGGTCATCTCGATGTTGGCCATCATCGCGACCACCATCCTGGGTTTCGTCTGGTACAGCTACGGCTTCCTCGGCGTGCCGTCGCTCGGCGACATGCTCCGCGGCCCGTACTGCGACCTGCCGCCCTCGGCACGGGCGAGCCTGACCGCGGACGACTCGTGCCGTCTGCTGGCGACCGGTCCGTTCGACCAGTTCATGCTGCGACTCAAGGTCGCGCTGACCGCCGGCATCGTGATGGCGTGCCCGGTCTGGATGTACCAGACGTGGCAGTTCATCACCCCGGGCCTGCACGACAACGAACGCCGCTACGGCCTCGCATTCGTGTCGATCGCGACGACCCTGTTCGTCGCCGGTGCCGTTCTCGCCTACGTGGTCGTCGCCAAGGCCTTCGACTTCCTGTTGACGGTCGGCAACGAGGTGCAGGTCACGGCACTGGCCGGCGATCAGTACTTCGGCTTCATGATCAACGTGCTGGTGATCTTCGGTGTGAGCTTCGAGCTCCCGTTGCTGATCATCGCGCTGAACATCGTCCGCGTGCTGCCCTACGAGCGGCTCAAGAAGTGGCGGCGCGGCCTGATCTTCGCCATGTTCGTGTTCGCGGCGATCGTGACGCCCGGCCAGGATCCGTTCACCATGCTCGCGCTCGCGCTGGCGCTGACCGTCCTGCTGGAGTTCGCGATCCAGTTCGCCCGCATCCATGACAAGCGACTGGCCAAGAAGGCCCCGGCGTGGGAGGGACTCTCCGACGACGAGGCGAGCCCGCTGCCGCCGATGCGCCCGGTCCCGCCGCCGTCGCCGGTCGCGACCTCGGCCTCCGGGGCCCCCAACGCCACCAGGACCTCCACGCGGGACCGTGACACGTTCGACGACGTCCTGTGACGCACCTCGACGCGTTCACATCGCGGCTCGACTTCGGACTCGACGACTTCCAGCGCCGTGCCTGTGAGGCCCTCGAAGCCGGGCACGGCGTTCTCGTCTGCGCGCCCACCGGTGCGGGCAAGACGATCGTCGGCGAGTTCGCCGTGCATCTCGCCCTGGCCGGCGGCACCAAGTGCTTCTACACGACGCCGATCAAGGCACTGAGCAACCAGAAGTACGCGGACCTGGTCGCCGTCCACGGCCACGAGTCGGTCGGCCTGCTCACCGGCGACTCGTCGATCAACCCCGACGCCCCGGTCGTCGTCATGACGACCGAGGTCGTGCGCAACATGATCTACGCCGAGTCCCGTGCCCTCGACGGCCTGTCGCACGTCGTCATGGACGAGGTCCACTTCCTCGCCGACCGCTTCCGCGGGGCGGTGTGGGAGGAGGTCATCCTGCACCTCGAACCGTCGGTGCGGGTGGTGAGCCTGTCGGCGACGGTCAGCAACGCCGAGGAGTTCGGCGACTGGATCCAGACCGTGCGCGGAGACACATCGGTCATCGTCGACGAGCACCGGCCGGTCCCGTTGTCGCAGCACATGCTGGT